>Ga0307509_10000544_pt1 | contig 64512 bp, 61 predicted proteins | sample 10_EM_MG_FD_202245 | JGI IMG/M metagenome (GOLD analysis project Ga0307509, IMG submission 202245) | Populus trichocarpa ectomycorrhiza microbial communities from riparian zone in the Pacific Northwest, United States - 10_EM | ecosystem: Host-associated > Plants > Roots > Unclassified | place...
AAGTCACTTTGTAGACACTTGTACCAACTCATGTCTACCGGTAGTATACTAAGTATACTGGCCTATCCTCAATATGGTTACCACTTGGTATACCATACGGGCTTGAGTCTAGTCCACTGTAGCTACTTATCTGTAGGGTCGTTACAGTGAATCACTACGCTCCCGAATCGCTAGCCAGCGGGCTTGCCGGGGAGGTGCGTCCTGAGATACAGAAGGCCCCGGAGGCGGTACCAGCGCAGACCCTGTTGCGGAGGTTCTGGGTCGCTTTACCACACGGTGGAGCAGACTCTGTATTCACGCTGTGTGCCTCATCTTTGGTGACGGAAATACAGGTGATGCCGACGAATTCAGTTGAGAATCACCTTCGATAGGGGTTGGGGAGTTCACAAGTGGCAAACCATCGTCGCCAAACTGGTTTGGATAGTATCGCCGCCAATCCCCCAGGATTGCAACAAGTTCCTGCTCCAGGACCTTGTTCTCCTCCACGATCATCTCCTGACCCACTTGGGCTTTGGTCTCGTCGTCAAGCACCTGGTACTCATCATATCTTCGCGCGAAATCACGGCATTGTTTTAGGCGATTGCCTCGGTTCGCCCTTGCACATTCGAAAGCTGTTTCCAAGTGGATAAAGCTCGCCCTATGTTCATTCCAATGGATGATCTCAGTGCGTATGATTTTGTGCGTATGATTTGTTCGTATGAACTCAGCCTATAATTTGAGGGGTGATAAAAGAGCAAAGGAGAAAAGACCTGTGTGAAGATGGTGACTAACTTACTATTTGGGATCGGGCAATAAGTAATCTATGCAAGGACCTTTTGCTGGCGTGCCCTCCAATATAGTGGAGAAATTAAGGGAAGTAGAGAGGGTCGTACCAGTAGAGGGGTATATCCAGGTTGGTGGGGCAAGAGACACGGGTGTTTCTTTTCTTTTCTTTTTTTCTTTTTTCTTTGTTTTAACTGCTGAGTTTGCTTCTGTGATGTATGAAAAAGAGAATCAGGATTGCAGCGCAGAGGGCAGAGTGACCTAATGATTGTGTTGAGGGCAAGAGCGTGGATAAAGAAGGTAAGAGTGTGGTGAGAAAGAAGAGGAGTTAATTTGGCCTTTCTTAAAAAGAAAAAAAAAGTTAGTTCACCTCTTGAAAACCTCGTCACGGTCTAGCCGCAGTCACACGTTGAGCCCACCTCTCTACCGCGGTAGCCTAACCAAAAGCCCTACTCACTAACTTCTCAGTATGACATGAATGACTCCCCACATTCAAGCCTTCTACTAATTGCTTTCATCATACTATCAGAAAAGGATATTATAGCAACGAGAGCTGTGTGTTTGAGTTCAGAGCGAAGATGGGAGGGGCGTACTCTCCAGGTTCATTTTGTGACAACAATTGTACACTTGATACATAAACAGCGAAGATATAACTCTTGGAACAAATACACGGCCTAGTTCAACATTTTCAAGCCATTCCTACATGGAAGAGATTGTACATTGCGTGTTATGGTAGACTGGGGGTTGTAGTCTTACTCGACTTTAACCATCGTACAATTCAAGTGTATGTATATACCCATGCCCTATCAACCTTAACTGTTGTTTACTCATCTAGACATCATGAATCAATATACGCCTAAACTCCAGGGGGCTCCCGGAATGATATGACGAGGGGGCTTGAAAGGCACTCCTGATGAAATAACCAATTTTTATTTCATTGGTATAAAATAACTCTTTACCTACTGGCACCTGTCCTCCAACACACTTCGTCCTCTTAGCAAGCCCTAATATCCGACTCAGCTATCAGGGAAGGTATAGGGTCCATACCCATACGCACAAATACACATACGCACAAATACACATACGCACAAATACACATACGCACAAATACACATACGCACAAATACACATACGCACAAATACACATACGCACAAATACACATACGCACAAATACACATATGGCCAAGGAAGCAGACTCCAGTCACCTACACATCAAAGATCATTTTGCCTCTAACTTCTGAGCAAAAGCCCTTCTCTCTTTTCCTGTAAACCTCCTTCCTCACACACCGGTCAGTCAACACAACAAACAAGCAAACACCAAAAAGTAACTCGTGCTCAATGCCTCCCAAACGTCGCGCAAATGATGGTATCTTGGGCCGCAAGGGTGGTGGAAATTGGGGGCCGCCAACTTGGCATCTTGGTCGGAAAAGAGCTGGGAGAGTTGTTGGTCGGGTCCAGCAGCCGGCTCGGTATCAAACTGGGAGGGTGGCAATGGCAGAGATTATTAAGTATCGCTGCGATGGCGGGTACCTAATTCCCAAGGCCCCATTCTATAGCCTTTGCCAGGAGATAGTGTCAGATTTGGCACTTGAGCAACAATTCCGTTGGCAGAGATCAGCTGTTGAATGCCTGCAGGTGGCAGCGGAAGAGTTCCTGATGATGACAATGACCGGTAAGTTGAGTTCCTCTCCTAGTATAATTACCTGATTTACTAATTTTTTCTTCATAGCTGGAGCCCTCGGTGCGGCACATGCTGGTCGCATTACCCTCATGGTCCAGCACCTGAGATTAGTTGAGGATGTCATGAACGTTATGGCTGGCCAGCCAGATGGTGCTAGTCGGGAAGAGATGAGACGTCATCTAAATCACGACAGCGGTGCTCCCGGGAGTACACCTCCTCCTCCTCCTCCTCCTCCTCCTTCTTCTTCTCCCGGGGGTGCTTCTCGTCCCGGTGGTGCTCCTCGCCCTGCGGGTGTTCCTCCTCCCGGGCGCACTCCCCCTCCTCCTCCTGCTGGGGGTGCACCTCCTCCGCGTGGTGCCCCTCCCCGTCACCAGGGAGCTTCTTCCCATCACCCAAGCCCTGCCAAAGAGGGTAGTGACAGCGACAGTGACGACAGCAATAATCCTCATCCACCTGAACGATGTCGCTTGTATGGTGGCCCTGGGAGCACTAGCCGGATTGGTGGTAGTGGTACTATGGCGAGTGCTGGGGGAGTTGTTAGACAAGGAAATTTGGTTGGGGGTGTGGGTTCTAGTATGGGAGATGGAAGTGGTAGCGAAGAAGGTGATGCGAGAGGTGTCCAGGGAGACCGTGAAACTGGGCATGTGGGTACTGGAGGGGGTGGTGGCAGTAGTAGTAGGGTAGTGACCGGGGCAGTCGGAGGCACACCTGCACACCCTGCTGGAACAGGGCCGTCTGGGGCTGGAGTTAGTATGCGTACCCCGTGGACGCCAGTTCAGCCGACTCGTGGTAGGGGTTGGAGTGGTTGGAGTGGAGCTCGTAGGTGCTCTGCGGGCCCTAGTGGTAGTGGTTGGAGGAGTGGTGGCGGTAGGATACCCACGCGCTCCGGGAGTGGTGGTGGGAGGCCAGGAGCTGGTGCTGGTGGGAGCGCTACCACCTAAGCATATTCGGAGATAGTCTTTTTCTTTCTCTTCATTCACCTCTTTTTTCAACTATTATCACTTTCATTCTTCTTGTTTTCTATTACTCCATGGTGTTGTCCCCATGTGGTGGGGGGACGGGGCAGTCTTTTCTCACTTTTACACAAATCATACGACTCACTCAAACCTCCGAGTCACCTCTAACTTGGCATAATTACCTTTTATAGAACTCTTATTGTCATAAATACACTCTTTCTTTAACCTCACCATTTCGCTATGTGAACTCTGAACACAGTAACTCCATAGCACGACTGTGGTTATGATTTGGGCATATGATTTGGCCATATGGTTTGGGCGTATGGCTAGGGCGTATGATTTGGGCGTATGATTTGAGTGTATGGCTTGGGCGTATGATTTGGGCATATGGCACCAGCAGATAAATAAAGCTTATGAATAGGGCATATGATTTGAACCGGTGAATAGAGTGTATGAATTGGGCATATGAATTAGGCGTATGGCCTGCTGAGACAATATACGTTACTAGTCTAGGAAACTCGGACGTCCAATCGGTGTTCTGAATTATTCCTGTTCATATGGTATCAATCATTCCATCCAAATAAATCCCCGTATATAATTTGACGTATCTGGTTTTTGATATATGCTCACACAATTACTCATTCATGTATCAAAAGAGGAAGGTTCAAGAGGGGAATATACGAAAAAGCAGGGCCCATGCGGGGAATATTCATTGACAGGAGGCTGTCCAGGGCATTGAATGGGGCGGGAGCCTGGACGGCGGCAGTGGCAGGGGGTGAAAAGAAAAACACCCTGCCCTGGGCCATTGACCGGGGCGGGGCGGGGGATTGTCGCCGGGGCCCACTGGTTTCAGGTCCACGGAGGCCCCATAACGAATACCAGATATAAATAATTAATTGAAACGATGATTAGAGAACCAGTTCTCCACTCTTACTAATGCATACGCATTATGCATTGATAGATGAATATCAGACTTGATCACTCCATATTCATGATACTATTCGTATGTAGGCATTTAGACTGCATATTCCATTATAGTCTATCAGGACGAAGAGATCGAAGACTGACTATTGGTGGAGTGGGGACACCCTCCGAAGAAATAGCAGTCGGGAGATTCTCAGAGTCGAGCTGGGCAAGATTCAGGGTCAAACAATGTTTGCATTTTGTTTCCAGGAACTGAATTTCTAGAAAGATACTGCTTTACTAGACAAGTCAAAGTAGCCTGAACATTAGTATAAAGAGTAGGGCTCTCCCGATGGTTTAGAACATCATCAAGCAACGGAGAAGAGACCTTAACAATATTATAAGTTATTACGATATTCTTCTATTACTTTATCGAACAATTCTTCTTGAGCCTTCCTAACCTATAATCCGTTGTCTCAAATATCCTTGGCCTAGTTAGCCCGGAATCCTATCGTGTGAGCTACCCCGTAATAGAGTTGTGGCCGTCCAACCCACCAGAAGCTGTTCCCAAGATATATAAGGGGTGTGAGGGTGACCGCCTCCTCATCTTTCTCGTCCGCTCCACCTCCAGCGATTGAAATCTCAACAGCATGGGAAATCATCGTGAGAGTGTCCTCCGCCTCTGATCTACCCCGCCCGTGGCAACTGCTCGGGTGTTTATCACGCCTTCATCTCCTTACTATCTCTGGGGCCTTTGGCCTCCCCTCCATGGGGTTATAGATTCCTTTCTGGTTCCTTTCATCTTCGTTGAGCACGCTCACGTTGATGTTCCTACCCTTTACCCCGCACTTCGCGACGCATCTCGCTTAGCGTTTTGCACGGTCGGCAACCCTCCTTCCTCCGTCAACACAAGGTCGCTAGTTTCGGACTATCGGTGAAGTAGTTGCCCTGGTGGCCCTGCTCTCTGGTATTGCACTCTCTCCTGAGGTGCAGGATCGGTACGGTCGGCATTCGAAAAACTGTGACTCCATCTCCGTCCTCGATGTTCGTACTTCTCAGTTGTTTGGCGAGCCTTCCTCTTCTCGCTTCCCACGCGTCAGATCCGCTTGCACCGTACTGCTGCATCCTTCTTTAGCTGGCACCTTATCTGCCCCCTCGGCTGGTACCCTACTGCCCCTCATGATAGCTGGCACCTCCACTGCTGAGTGGCTCTCCTCGCTGGGTGACTCCCCTCGTCCTCCTCCCGCTCCTGCGATTTACTCTACGGTCGCAAACCTCGCATTAGGTTACGCTGTGTCATGGTATAGCACTACCTCCTTGGCCCATGCTAAAGTCCGAAGCGTCGCCGATTTTCCGGGCACTCCGCCCATGACGAACGCCTGCCCCGCAGCCGATTAGGTAGGGCTTATTGTTCAGGCATCCAGCAACAGTAGTTTTATCTTTCCTCTCCGTCGGCACTTGGTGCCGTAAGAATCCTTTCTTTTGTTTTAGGGGGCCTGCCGAAGGGTTTGTGTCTTTCCCTGATTTCTTTTCTATACTTGTCTTTCCTTACATGTCTGGGGGAGGGTATTGCTCCGTCTTGCTTTCGACTTAGGTGCTACAAGGGGGGAGGATGGGCTCTGGTCTGGGGGGGTTTGATTTTTCCCATGAGCGGGTGAAGCGGGTCATTGGATTGTTTATAGGTTTTGTTTTGGTCATAGCTAGCGCTCCACACTGTTTCTTGTACCTTAAATCAATGAATACATGATAATAATAATAATAATAATAATAATAATAAAAAATAAAAATAATAAAAAAGGTGACCGCCTCCTAGGGTGCCACCTGGATAACACCTGGGGCCCACCTACGGGCATACTTTGACTTTGGGGTAGTAGTATGGTTAACTGTAGAGGGCTTGGGTCTGACCGGGGAAGCTGCAAAGCTTCCAGGACACCCACACCAATGCCAGTGCCAGGCTACCCCGTGAACTGTAGCATTACCATGGGTTATTAGTGGACTCTAGAGGTGTGAGTCTTGTCATGATTTAAGAGGGTCCCGCATCGTTGGCTGTGGGTAGCGCCCATGCAGTCAAGCAGCAGGAGATTTCTTCTTGTGGGAGCATGCAGTTAGGTTTAGAAGCTTAGTATAGCCAAGTAGATATGCCAATGGACTGCGAACCTTGTATAGACGAAACCAAGGCTGGGCCAGTGAGTCCCAATGGATATTATCTCTATGGTGGGCATGTCGTTCAGCTACTGACATGCTACCGATAGGAAAGAGTTTGCCCTCATGCAGATATAGTTGGAGAGACATCACCGGGAGCACTTCCTATTTGTGGAGATAGTTAATATCCAAGCGGTCCGACTGCCTCCGAGTGTTAGCTCACTTTAGACAGGTCAGTTGGACAGCCCTGAGCTGAGCAGGGGGCTCGCGAAATGTCAGAATGGTTGACACGTGTTCTCTGGATTTACATTATTTTACTTAGTAACTAAAGCGAGAGACACCCTATTCTGATAACCAACGATTCTCAAGAGAACTTATTGCGTGAAGCATTCAGGCTTAACGATATTAAGTTTTTACCGCTTGATTCTACTTTGAATTATCTTTATCTTTATTTTGATCCTTACTTCTACCTTGAGTCTTCGGTGCGGTCGCAATCTCAGGATCCGTCTTCCTACACAGTGCCCCCATTACTGGTACCTGATTCAAGACAGATGTCCTGAAAATTAGGAAGTAGCAGTATTCTTCCTGTCAAGAATTGAACCCAGACATGCTCAGATTACGTCCATGGCCCCAGTGCTAACTCTCTTTGTGCAATAGGTGAAATCTTTTACAAAAGTACCCACGGACAACCACTGACAACCCTTTCGAATTCAATAATAACATCAGACAGGTTTGTTTGCATGTTATGTCTGCCAAGCCTTGGTTCCAGTTCTTCACCCCTTCACCATTCCAATCTCCTTTCACTATTGGCCACCTTGTGACAACCCTTTCCCTACAACGAGATGATTGCCTCCACCACTTGATTTTTACTTCCACCCCCGAGTTCCTGTTTCATAAATCATTTCCGCATTTATTGCTACCGCATAAACCCGAGTAGTCGAACCGTGTGCTATGTCGTCGGAGTTTCCTCCTCTGGTAAGCCCTGGTGTCTTTTTTGTTTTTTATGGCCCCCAGCGGGGCTGAACAGCACTTTTTTAGCTGTTTTTTTTGCCCCTATTCTAAAGCAAAGAATTCTCAATTACATAGCACAGTGTTCGATTATTCGAGTTTTTTATTGTATGTAGATTGTTATTACTTTTATTACTCTACACCATACTAACCATTTATGCAAATCGCATACCTTCACCTTCCCCTGCTACCCAAATAACCCTCCTGATATATAGATTTAGTTTAACCTCATCTTCTAAGCGCATATAATAGATTCGCCGGTGTTCCGAAGATCCTTATTTCTGTATCTAAAATGGGACCGGAATGTATCTCTTATAAGTTACCATTTCAGAGAATATATTTTATCTGTATTACTTTATGTTTCTGACTAGAATCATGTTCGCAAGTTGTAAATTCTATCTACTGTTTATCCTTATTTTTTAGCAATTTATGACTTAGAAATAAATACAACCCAGGTGGCAGGTGTTCCTTTCTATTGATACGCAGGGGTACGGAAACTTATCGGATACCAGTGAGTGCACTGTACTGTACTGTCAGCTAATACCTGTACCGGCTAGATCAAGTCCCCCACTACCGGTATCGCATAATGGAGCTCTCCACTTCCCGACTTCAGGATCAATAAACGATCCACTCTTGCGAATCCCCGTTGGGGAAAGGTGCACTTTCCCAGAGTCCTTAGCTTCTAGATACCGCAGTCACTGTGGATTGAGATTAACCCAATCCACGACAATAGTAATACTCGCCCATCCGTCATACAATATTAGATTAGATACTGAGAGTGATTGGTACGGTAGGCAATCATTTTCGAACCCAATTCCAACTCCGACCGGCCCATTCCCTGCCGCAAGGTTTGCCAATGCCCCAGACCTGCACGATGCCAGTATCGACCTCATTTCTTCGCGCCGAGAATTAGGGCTCTTTCTAGAATAACTACCCGCAGATACTACTAATACTGACAAAAGCTTTTAGAAACGCAAAAAGGTTGCTAATTCTTGGCTCGGAGATGCAAGTGGCCCCTGTTAGATCGTCAGCTCCCTCCCTGCTCGCACGCCCCACCCAGCCGGACTTGATCCTGGAAAAATCAGGACAGGCTCGTTGCAGTGAGAGGCGCTCACAGAGCCTCTGGGCTTGGGATGGAAAATTAAATAGTGGGATATGTACGAAGGTCCAAGACGAGGGGGAGAGCCAATGCCCATTGTATAGTACTTGCGGGAAAATTGTGGCGGGAACCCCCAAGCCCCCCTTTTATCTAGGCTCACTTGGTGCCGGTACATCCCTCTAGCATCGCGCTCTTACGCCAGGCTAGATAGGAATCACAAACTACTAGAGTCATGAACGGACAAAGAATCCACCCCCCAGCTCTCAAGCATTAAAGGTAAGCCTCTCGACCAAGTGATGTTTTGTGCTAAAGAAAATCAATTTCATTTTATAGACTTCTGAAACGGAGAAAACAATACAAAACGCCTCCAGATATCCAGCCGGTTTATGACAAAGGAAATAAAGTAGTGAAAGAGGGTACAGCCCGATTCCGCCTGCTGGGTGAAGAACGAAATAATAATGAAAATGGAAGACGGAGGACGAAAAGAAAAGTATGGTACAAGAATTAAGTCTCCACCTCTAGAAACCAGCGCAGTGAGTTGGGGCGGTGCCATGCGTGCGATGCGATAGAAGGAGTTTATCGTCGATTTTCGAATTCGTCGGAATAGATCGGTAGAGATAGATATATAACAGCGCGTAATGTTCGTTCGTAGAGTGTAACGTAGCGCTAGGTCCTTCTCGCCTTTCCGTTCCATCACTTGCTCCCCATGCCTCTAAGCTGGCAAAGAGGAGAAACTTCCTCCGTGACTCGATTTCTGCCTCTTGATAAGCCAGAGTATTAACCCCAAAATCATGACGGCCGCTAAAAGACAAGCCAGAACGATTGCGAGCTGAGGAATGTTTGCCAGCATTTTCGTTTCGTTGCGAGGTCAATCGACGATATCTGTGTCTTTAACCGGGGCTCGTCTATGTACTCGAGGGGTTCGACTGTGTGCTCGTGGGGTTCGTCGGCGATGAGTACGGGGTTGCTGGCTGCTCGAGTAGTGGTCGAGGCGAGGATGAAATATCTGCTTGGTTGGAAGAAAGGAGTCGTGGTAGATTCGAGGGGGAACGGCAGGCCTTGGCCTGGTTTCAAGATTGCAGGGGTGTTTCAAGAAGGAATACCAATATTCTTCAGATGGTTAGAATTCAACACTGTGCTTTTAGTATTCGAGTAAAGATGTGCCTTGAACTTGAATTCAATCCTTAGCAGAGTATGGTGGTGAAGATACACCTGTAGAAGGGAGTGTCCAGGAGACGCGGGGTGGAGGTTTACAATTCTGAAAACATGCGAGGAGTGTGCTCGCGATCCGGTGCTGGAGCCGTGGAACGGGCCTCACACAGCTCATTTCGGCCAGGGTCGTCCCCCTGTATTCTTGTCGATAGGGTACAACTACCGGTACCTGAGTGCTCGTATGGACGGCAGAGGGTGCGCGCCCTAATTCCGCTCGCGCGCCAACCCCCTCCCCTAAACGTCACTCGTATTCTGGAAACTACGTGCCGGCACCCTATCTGGTAAGGTTTTCATTTGTTTGATTCCCACCGCAAACATCGTTGGACATGTCGATCCGGTGCTGATGGCTTAGTCCCACAGTAGGTCCTATCCCCTGATAGCAGAGCCGCATCTTATTTCTCGCTTAATCTTACTCGTACCATGTTCAACAGCGGCTTGCCCAATTTCCCATCCCTGCAGATCCCGCCCCAACGGTGATATTCACAGGAGTTGAGACTGAAGATAGGGTACTCAAGTACCGGTAGTCTACTCGAGTGCCCCGAATAATCCTAACCTAGGGGACTAAATGTCTCTTCTCGCGTTAAAGCACGACGTTCGGTTCGACCATTCATAAGAAATGCGGCTCCCGATGCTCCGGACGAACCCCTGATCGATTCTTTGTGATCAACTCGAATCTCACAAGTAGTTTTCATTGCCTCAATGATCTGGGAATCTTTACCTGTTTCTATCATAAGGCGACGCATAGTAGTCTGTCTCCATTCATTCGTAGCTCTTGAAGTATTAGAAGAGTTCGGGGGAATAAAAGCAGGAATAGTGTGAGCTAGTTTCAGTACTCGAGTATTGCTGTTGAAGTTCTAAAAAGAGGGGTCAGGGTGCGCTTATATTAGGCTGTAGAGCTACTGCGCTAGTATCATTCTCGGTGGGTAGCCTGTCGGGATGAACTCAGCATACTACCGTAGTAGTAATAACACCGCATGCATGGCTGCATACGCAAGCCAAGCAAAAGTCTGTAGAATCAAATGGAGGCATATATCACGAGTGCTATGGGAGGTGACAGGCTCTGGGGTTAAGTCTAGCTTGTCAGTCGGATCCTTCGACTATTGGTAATTAGCTCATGTTGACCAGCCAAACGGACTATACTACTACAATTCTGGTGTCTGACCGGCCCTTATGCTGCGGGGTGAACATTCAAGCAGGGCATAACGAATAGATTTTACTGCATCTGCGATATAGCGAATCCGGAAGTCATTATTCACTCTATCAATCTAATGTTTATCAGGGGTGCAAGGCGATTCTTGAGGCCGATAACATTAATTATTATAACTAGGAGGGCGGGAAATATATTTATCCTCGAGTTAGTGTGGGTCATTGGGATGCAGATTTTAACCAACACTCCGCTGATAGTGCATACCGTACTCGAGTAGAAGCTTCAATACTCGGGTGTGCCCACAAAAACCGGAAAAGAAAAGTTAGCAAGATCTTGGGGGGAGGCGAGCAGATATGTACTCGAGTATATTAGTATGAACGGAAAATAATAAGCATCAGCAGACACAAACAACCTGGAGTGGATATGAAATAGATTACCCCACCAACAAGATCCTGAGCCAAATGGTTAAAAATTGGTCATAGTACTCGAGTACAAATCTGTCCTATAGAGATTAACTTAATTGAAACTCTAGGAACCCCTTTGGAGGCACTAAAATTTATACGTTGGAGAAAGATGGCCACCAATGCAACTGGTCTGGGTTTCTAGCTTCAACAATTCTATGCCTCTTCCCACCAAGTGATCTAATGATTAGCACAAATCCCTGTCTTGCTGCCATTGGTTTTCTGATATTTATGGACATACCCGAGTACATTGGGCAATTAGAAGAGGTATAATGCAAGTATTTTACCTGGCTTTCTGTTAAGGCCAAACTAACCACCGTCAACCCCCAGAACCACACCTAAGCCCGTTAGCCCCAAAGAAATCACCACACTTCATTTGAATTCCCGCCACACTCAATCCTTGAGGCGTGTACTTGCTAAAACAGAAATTGGAGATAGTTCCTTGACTCCCGAGCGTCACCATAGCCTAACTCAAAGTTCAACAACGCCCGCTACGGAGACGATAGTGGAAGCTGCTCGGAACTCACGGAGGTGTCTTTCCGGTAGCAAGTGGGACGATAGAAAATAACGAAGCTTACATTTTGACTTTTTATGGCAATCAGGTGTTTACCTAAGTTTGTGAGCCTTCCACTCTCTCAAGAGGCACTTCACCCAACCTTCGTGTGATATATATAGCCTTACTCGCTGGGAAAGACTGGAAGGGAGCATTTGAGAACATGGAGCAACCCTCGTCCAAAGATCTGAGCGATTTGTAACCGGGGACATATCTGTATCCAACGATACTTGAGAGTTCCCGCATTTAGCGTGATATCTTCAGGCTCCACCATACATCCCCTACCCCCCTGCCACTGGCTAGCTCTCGCTCCACCATTAGAGTACGTCCGTCATCTTCTCTCCGCCGTCTTTAAACCCAATGGAACACATTAATCCCCTCAGTGTTCTCTTGCCTAGGTCGAGGAAAAACTCCGGGGTAAGTAAACCGGTGCTGCAATAACGTACCAGTAAATAATAAAAGGAACCCCGGCTATTTGCTGTCCTTGGAACACCCTGAGTCACTGAGAGGAACTAGAGAAAGTTCAAGTTAAGGGATTCCGTTATGTGAAGATGCGCGCGAATAGCTTTCCACACTACCACCAGGGAGATAGGAGGTGAAGGAGTATTCCGCTCGCCTTGCCGAAGGTTTAGTCCCTTTAAGTGAGAGTAAAACGTCTGTCCGGAAAGCTATAATGCACTGTAGGCGTTCTCCCATTTGAGTCCTGACTAGAGTGAATATTATCCCAGTTCCTCTTCCTGTTGTCCCTAGCCTAACACCCAACTCCCGTGTTTTGTGTGTATTAGTGGGGTGGATGTGGAATGGGTTGTAAGCATGTCCGAGCCCCCCGGTGTGCTGGTAACTAGGTTGTCAATCTTCGTTCAATATCTTTTTATCTGAATAGTGTACCAGTTATCTAGATCTTGTCTTCTATCATCTTGGTAGGCTGTCACTACATCTACTCACAATTATTGCACGTTGCTATAGGGAAGAAGTCACTTCAGCATATCACGAAAGCCTATCCCCAGACCTAATAGTAGCCACCGTCTCCTCCACCTCCCCAGTTTCTAAACTCTGAATCCTAGTCGCTCACGGGGCTGTGATAGTCTTCCAGACTGCCCCCTGCGACCTTAAAGGTATATCCATGAGAACCCCAAACTCTGAGAGACCAATTGACTACTAAAGTGTCAAAGGCTCCGTGCGTATGCACCGATACATCTGCGGCACCAGAGCAAACTATTAGCCGATGCTGCCCCGCAACATACTGCACTTCCTTCAGATTGGCATGGAAGCTACAAGAACGTCGCGATTGAGTAGTGAAGCAGGGAGTGAAGTGGAGAAAATTGTATTTTTTTTGCAGCAAGGAAAATAGGCTCTCGCAGGAGGATTGTCGGTCAGTTTGGTAACTTGAGTATTACCTTTTCCTTGAGTCATATCTTCTGTAGGGCGTAGGTTTTTGGATCGGGGTTCTTTTGAAATTTTTGTTCCGGGACGCTTGTAGGAAGTTTCTTGAGAATGGAATGAGTTGTACGGGGATAGGACGTCTATTACTGTATGACTTGGGGAAGGAGATAAAGGAAGCAAGGAAGGAAAGATAAGGAGTAGATATATACAAGTTACAGGCATACAGAATCCGAACACTTGAGTCCGAATTTTTGTGGGCGGTCAGATAGGCATAGATAATTTACCATGCAAAAGTTTTATCCCTGCCCCTCCTGTGCCGAAGAATAGTTACATCGGGGATACTAGCCATGGAATTCGGGGAAAATTTGTCCTCTGAGCATGAAAGCGAGTGTTTTGGAGGCAGGTCGCAGGTATGCACCGGAAACCCCCCGTTCCTAGTTCTATCCATTCCATGAGAGAGTACTATGATTGGATACCGATGTCTTTTTTTACCAACGATAAAGTATCAGGCGCCTGAACTGTCTATTTTCTGAAGAAGCAGTTAAAAGATCAAGAAAAAAGAGTGTCATCGGCCAGTTCCTATGGTCTAATGGCTTAGGAGACTGGTCGGCTAATTTGAAACAGGGACCATCATGAGTTCGAATCCGGGGGGCAATGGAGTAGTCGAGCATTAAAAATGCTCGGCGAACCACTTTTTTGCTCGGGGGTAAGTCTAGGGTTGGTAATGCCCTTGGGTCAATTCCCGCCAAATTTTGCTGTGGGACTGCTGGCTAGTGTTCGAGTACTATATGCCCGTAACTTGTACAAGATTAGGAATTGATGTGGTTAAAAAGGGCAGTGTCATTATAGAAAGTTCAGAAAGTTCAAGTCCAGGAATAAAATAGCACTAGACAGTTGACCTCTCCTTCGCAGAGAGGGGTATCGACAAGGGCCTTAAATCAGCTGAGGAAGACAAATCTCACTTAGTTAGACTAGGAGACGCCCCCAGGAGTTCATACGGGTATTTGCACATACATTCTGGTGAGACTAATTTCCTTCGAGGGGGTTTTCGAGCAAAGGTTTTGACTGTACTGGGGGAGCAGGGCATCAGACTTTGGGAGCTTCGCCAATCCGTCATACTCTTCTAGACCGGCAAGTATGGTGCTGTTCAGCAGTCATCCTCTCGAAATAATCACTATCGCATGTGTGAACGATGGCGGCTAATGTTGCTCTTATCCATTCCTACTACCAGACTTTAAAGGCCATCCTCTGGAACACCATTCAATGGCTGGGTTGGCCTCTCCGTCACAGGTCATCACTCGACTATTATAGGCGATTGGTTCCGAGGAGTCCTGACATAGTAGTCAAAACACCCGATGGTTGATGCCATTCAACACCAATATCGGGTATCCCCGGTATTCTTCATCTGTGGCCCGACGGCTGCCTAGTGACCGCCTAGCTTTTGGTCTATGGAGCTTAAAAATTGGGAAATTCTATATGGGTTGGTGTTGATGGAGTAACCCCATCATGGCATGTTAGGTTAGGGCATCGATGTGGACTGCCGCCAGCTTTGGTTCCTTGAGAGGACTGGTTTCCCGGCATTTTAGGATTGTGGGTCGGCCATGAGAGCTAACCGTCACAGGTTGTATTTCTCTCTAGAGCTGCTATCTTTCTCTGTATCATACATTGCTCTTGCCAATTCCATCAAACACTAACACACTCATTGGTTTTCATATCACGTTCTTTCATCTGGGACACTCTCACGACGTTGGCCTCACAGCAGCTTGATAGCGGAGCTTCAGCGGTAGTAGTTTTCCCCGCGCACCACCTCCATCAGGTGTAATTTGGATGCGGGGTGCTCTCATCTTGGTATGGGTATTTAAAATGGATCTCAGAGATATTCGTCGATTTCTGAGCCCCCGGGTGGGTCCTATTTTGGTGTTTTACCTGCTGCCCTTCAGTATCCCCCTATTGATAGGATTTGAGTGGTGGTTTGGAATTGCGTTTGGATGGGGGGTACTTTCTAATACGCATATATGGCCTACGGATGCCTTATAATAAGGTATGTTGACAGCGTTTGTAGCTCTACAAGTAGGTGTCTCTTTTATACCTATGGAGGCACCTCCGTACGGTACCATAGCTCTCACCTCTGGCAACGCCTTAGGCACGGTTCTGGAAAACGCAATCACTGTACGATATGATGCAATATAGTGCTGCCACAAATAACTGGCAACATATCCTTGCCACCCCCCGCTTTACCACCCCTGGCGAGTGTCTTTTTGTGGGGTTACCTAGATCTTGGAGGGCATGAGCACAGAGCCTAAACTAAGTCCCCTAAAGTCCTTGCTATAAGCACATTTCCGAAATACCGTAGTTCAGAGGATAAGTTCCACAAAAACTTCCTCCAGATCGCTATCTATTGTATCTGAAGTTATGTCCTTACCATATCCAGCTTTCTACAGCGACATCTAATAGTATAGATTCCACAAGGTATTAATCATACAATCGTTCCTCCGCCAGCGGGATAAAGGGGGAGTTTCTGGTCATCACCAATAAGAGTATGGAATGCCCCGTTCGTAATTTAGAGCTACCCTAGGTGACATTTCGGGAAATCTGTCATGGAGAAGCAAGAACGTCGGCCCCCGCTACACTATGTCAAAGTTGGCCGAAGCGGAGGGTCAGAGCTGAGGAAATCGGATGGTTGGAGGACAAGGAGAGATAATAGCGTTAGTGATCTATTTCGTTTGCCCTGGAGTTATGAGGATTGACTGAAGGGTTTATGGTTGTGTTTTTCCTTTCTTATTACGGAAGTATCATACACAGGCAAATGGAGTCATACATGGAGAGATCGTTAGGTGTGGGAAGCGATGGAATGATTCAGATGGTTTTTATTATTTTTATATAGACTTATGTTTGGTTAGTTTGAAGAAGACGAGCGAATGAAGTTTCCGATTATACCTACCCTATTGCTTAGCCCTAGTCTAGCTCGAGTGTTAGAGCCCTGCGCCATTTATTGGTTATCCTCGGACACTCTACACACCTGGCCGAGTCTTCAAAAGCGAGAAAAAAATGCTTGCTGTCTATGGGGGATAGATTCTTCATAGAAATGTGCATGGGCGGCCAGACTTGAGTACACTACCTACTGCCATTCCCCACTTTTCTAACTATTGTACTATTTTCTGCTATTTTTTTTGCTTCAAGAACTTGCCAGCTGCTTTGCTATAGATCCTAACATAGAGCACTAGTTCGAAATTGCGAATCCGGGGTCGAGACGAGTGACCAAACTCGTTCTCCGCCCGCATTATCAGATCCACCCTCTCCAAATGCCCCACCTCTTCGGAATACCCTGAGAACCAACTCCTTCATCGGCGGCCCGGTGGGTTTGAATGTTTGTCTAATAGGGCACTAAACGGGGGACGATTCACTTTGAGTTTCGGGCCACTGGTGGGAGTAAAAGCGATTTAACACCTTATGGAAGAGGGGGATTAGTGTTGTTATGGAAGGATTGTGACGATTTTTCTTCCCCACTCCTTGGGGTCTTGATTGATTGAGCAGCGGCGGCGGTTGTGACAAGGGAGGAGGATAAATAAGCACGGGATAGTCGAAACCCCTTACGGTGCGTATTAATAAGAAGGTTCAATATGAATTGTTCCAATTGGGTGGTATCCTACCATGGACGGCAGCTAATTTATATACGGTGACTCTGAATATGCGTGAGTGAGGAATCCAAGGGACCTATACCCGCCCACCACCTGCCTTTATTGAAACTTAATATGCTACACACCTAGTTGTCCAGTTAGTATGATACAATACAAATCTTTGAGAGATTGCCTGCCGGGATTCCTTTTGGGACCATTTGAATTAATGCAGAAGACAAATGTGCACAGCCGATTTTATACTTTGGGAACCCTGATTTTCAGCCTCTGCACTGAGAGAGGGATTGGAGCTCTATAATCCCCGACTGCAACATGCTGCTATCCCACGATCACTCTCACCAGCTGTAGTTATTACTCTTGCTTCCTAGTATTTAGGGGTCTCGGGAACACCGTTTCGCGTTTGCCACCAGCCCGGGACCAGGAGACTACAGGATGTGACACTAGTAGAGATTGAACAGGGGAGAGAGAGGAAGGAGGGGAAGGGGAGAGGGAAGGGGAGGGCTTACACAGGGAGGGAATGGAGTGGAAATGGTATGAGAGAGGCTGGCTGGGCAGCTAAAATGGAGGAGTCAGATGGGGAGGAAGAAGTGGATGAGCCAGAAAGCAGGGGAGAAATAGTGAATGAATCATCTGAAAATCAGCCAAGATGTATGATAATCCTCCTGCTGGTCTCCCTACTCTGGATTTGTGCGGGGACCCGTAGGACCCATGGGAGAGGGAACATTTGATAAGCGGGTGTCTTCGCTATGCGCCTAGTGTGTTAATCAGTTTCACAACCCTACAACCCCACAAGTTAATTATATGTAATTGTGATGGTGGATTACCTTGATTGAGGAGTCCTAAGTGAAAAACAAAAAGAGACATTGAAGCACTTGCTTTTCGAGCGGGATGACAGGTCTGGCGCTCAGGACAGTTCATAAACAACCAATGGCACACCATAGATAACTCGCTATAAACAAGACCAGCGGTCACTTTTGAGTAGCACAGGTAGCGGCTGATGAGAAACTTACGGTTATCGTACGCCAAAACTCAGAGCCCTAGGTAGTCCAGCCCTGACCATACAGGGTTAGGATATGGGGCTTTATTCACATCCTCTGCTGTTATCATAGGCATATTATGATAGGATATTTGTCTTAGGCTCTGCACGGCCTGCCGCAGTATAAAAAGATGCTATTTTTTCTAAAAACTTGTTTTTTTCTAAAACTCAAACCCCTTTCACCAATTGGTGTAAAAAAATTCATATCTGAATAGTGGCTATCGTTTTGATGACTGCCATAGGAAGGAGGATCTGGTAGGTGGCCTGTAGCTTGAGTTATAATCAGAAAGGGGAAATGTCGCAATCTTTTATTTGCAACAGTAATGCCTTAAAAGTTGGAAAAATGTCATTTTTTCTGACATGCCGAGCAAGGCTTAGTCTTGTTTCCTTTACACCTGCCGCCATCGGGCATCAGCCATCTGGTGTTTAGTCTAGATTGCTGCTTTCCGTTCTATGCCGTTGGGCGAAGGACATGGATCCAGGGATTAGTTCCCACGACGGTAGTGGTTTGATGGCGGGTTGTTCGCTCGCCGAGTTTCTATCATTGCCGGAGGGTCTCTTCACATTCCATTCATCCTCTATAGCTTATGGAGCTCCGTTTGGTTTTGGAGTTGTTGGGCAGATGTATTTCTGGCTATCTCTCTTCTACCTTGCAATTCTATGAGCATCAAGTCCCCCTTTTCTCCGGTCCAGTTGTTCTTAGCACGTGGCAATCTCGCCCTCATCACCTCGGCTTTTTTTTTTGTTAAGTCAGCGGTTCATTCGTACTAAGTACAGGAAAAACCATGGCATTCACCCTGAAGTACGGCCTAAACTCCTTAAACAAAAGAAATCCACCCCTGCCCAATGCCTATCAATCCTACAGTCCCTCGGTATGGAGCCAGATACACATCCTCCCCCAATATAAGAAAGACAGGCACAAAAGGAAAGCACCTCTAGTAAACACCAAACAAAGGAAAAATACAACTCTCTCCCCATTTTCCTCCATCCCAGTTACCCTCACCACCTCAGCCTTGAGTCCCTTTATATAAATTTAGTAGTAAGGTGCAAGTACCAGAAGCAATGTGAAGATAGAAAGGGAAAGGGCCTCCTGATGCCCATATAACACATAATATCAGTTAGGAGTTAATTGTCTATCCCATGAGCATAGGGGGTTGGCGCAAAGTCTTTGGACATGAGGATCAAAAATTGGCATTTCGAACCCCCTCCCCCCGCACATCTATGCCGCCGCACTAAATTCATACTCAAAGGCTTACGGTAGGTGCTTCATACCAGATGCTTGCGCACTCAAGTATCTTGGCTGTAAACGCGAATTTCCGCAAGGTAATGCGCAGGAAAGCTGTGGGTGACCGTCAGAGCCGGAGGTGGCTGGTGGGGATGGCGTCGCATCACAAGTGATTATGGGTGACTTCAAAGGGCTCGGGCCGGGCCGAACTGTCTCAACAATTCCGGGGGCGTTTAAGCTTAATACAACCAAGCATGCCGGGCCCAAACGAAGTTCAAGGCCTTTCCCGTTACGAATCGTGCTCGGCACACTGAGGGGAGCATGAGCTTAAGAAAACACTCTCTTGTCTCTTGTACTTTTGCCCTAGAAAGCCCCTTTTATGTACTGTACAGTTGAGATATTTCTTTTGGGGAAGGGCCAAATAATATGCCCTGTTATTGACACCTTAAGCTGCTGATTTTTTATCTTTTTCATGTATTTCGGTTCCAGCACGCGATGAGGGAAGTAAAACTATGATATCTATCTATAGCTAGACAGCGCTAGTGAATTAGCTATTGCCTAATTACCCAAAACACTTCAGAGTGACACTTCAGAGTCAATCAAGCAATATTAAAAACACACCATTTAGTAAAGGTTTGCGGTTTAGGGATGAATTTTAGTATGATATAACGGCAGCTGAAAGAAATTGCTAAAATTAATTGAGACCCTTGCGATGTTCTATGAATCTCGGTGGCTAGGTGACGCCTAACTTTCCCATCTATGAGCGAGACCGCGTTGTACCCTCTCTTGATCTCTTTTTGATGTCTTTTTGTTAATCCAACACAACACAGTGCTAGTTAAATTTCAGGGCTCAAGGAAGAAATTAAGTAGTTACCAGTGATCAGCCCCCTACTCCTAGCCCTAGAGATGGAGTGAGAGTCCCGCTCTATAGCGGGGTTAAATTGTGCCCTCTCGAAGCGGTGACCAGCCAACAGTTATGTCCAGTCGCTATTTTGAAGCAAGAGAATTAGGCATAGGCTCATTTTACTAGCTTGGGTTTCCAGTGTTGTCTCGGTAAAGAAGTTTGTGCCGTGAGTTACTTGTTTACTAGCACCCTCCAGTATTGATATCGATTTCTAGGTTCATTGGGGATGCTTCCCTAAATCTAGGAGGAGAGTTCGTTAGGTAGGTAATGATTAGTTGTGTAAGAGTTTAACAAGTAGTGAGAAACTCTCTAGGCTAGCTCTGGCCTTTCCAGGGAGTCTTAGTCGGGGATCGTGGACGTGGAGATTACTAAAATAGATTCCTTAATCCTGAGAGGCCACCGTACTTCTGATACCATCACCTGCCCCCTGGAATCAACCTGCATAACAATTGTGTCAATTCTTCACATATATCAATCCCATGCGAAATACCACAATTATGAGAGCCCTCCACTCCAGGTTTAGAGTGCCACTGTTTCACCAAGAAAGCCCTCTACTTCGGTATTCAAGGTCTCAAATGAGCAAGCCAACGCAAGAGGCCAAGAAAACCCTCTCCTAACTCAGGCTACAGACGCTTCGGGGAAACCTTCGCCCATATCTATGTAACAATATTTCATAAGATACCTGCACGAGGGGGAATATGGGTTCTAAAGTAGAAAAAACAAAGCTCAAGTTAAAACAAAACGTAAAAACAAAACGTACCGTACTCTCTTGCTTCTAGGAACACAAGTCGGAAGCATGCCCGGGGACATGGAAACCATAGTTTGTTTTCCTGGACTCCGGTATCTGACAGGGTGTCCTGGTAGGGGAAGAAAAAAGAGGTTATTTCGCTAGGCCTTCCATTAATAGTCACGTTGTTATGAATGGACTTGAGCACCATGAGAAAGTTGTTCTATGAGCGTAGAGGAAGGTAGATATGAGTGTAATGCTAGCTGCAGTGCTACTATATCATACGTCTTTCATCTATAGGTTAGCACACAAACGAAAAGCAGACATAATTAAGCGTGAAATAACCAAGGTGATCAGGGCAATTAATTAGGAATGCTGGAATTTTAGAAACGCAGACAGAGTCACAGCAACCTTCAAAAGCACAACTAGTCACAGTCCATCTTCTTCATCAGATATATCATTTACGAGACACCATCGCAGATTACTCTCGAGAGGACCAGTCCGAAGTGCTATATTCCGCTAGCAAGTGTGGTTAAACCACTGCCCCACTACCATAAGCGCGCATTAATCATGATCGGTGATTTGTGGTGTGATATTCTGTCTTGTATCAGCTATTCACCGCCCCGGCGGGGTACTTGCCGTGAGGTTCTATCTTGGCCCTGCGGGGAGTGGCTTCTTGCCTCGACTGATTTAGCAAGTGCTCTCATGTAGTGCCCGGGAGATGTATGGACACGTACTGACCGTATTTCAGTTGTAAGAGTTCGTACTAGATTCAAATTCTGGCCGAAGCCTCCAATCTAATTTAATATAGTGGGCGGTTTGTATCCACCGCCGATACAGGGGAAGAGATAAGCGGTGCTACACTCCTCCATGCCATTAGAGAGGGGGGTTAGCTGCTCGAATTAACACAATCCGGAGGAATACACTGTACATCTGGAATATGGTAAGCGTATTTTCGCAAGGCCTCCCCCCATGGCACGTCTAACATAGGTATCGAGGTAGATCCTCATCATCGAGGGAGTGATCACAATCGGTTTTGGCCTTCTTGCTCTCATTTTCATATCAAACTGCCCTAACACTGCGCCTTTGCTAACGCGGGGGTGAAAGACGGGATCGCCCAAGTAGACCAAGCTGATCGAGGACTTCACGCAACAGAACCAAATCTGGAGAAGATACGCAGTGCACCCGCAGGCTACCGAGCGTGGGTATGGGGGATAGTCCACTTCTCAACACAGTATCTAGGCACTCTACTCTATTATCCTCTCCCTGCCTAGTCTCGTCACAGGAGAAGGATACTCACTAGCACTACCTTGATGGTGAGCCTGCCTTACTGTCTAGGATTTATAGTAGTCCTCACGCCAAGGTACACTTCCGGCAAGTACCACGAACTGTTCAGACGCCGGTTTGCTGCCATAGATGTGGTTAGGGGACCTTTGGTAGTCCCGGTGGTCACGACGGGTGATATTGTAAAGTATACCATATTTTTCTTCCCTTCCTATTGTTCGCGTTTATCCCTATACCGATAATATGGCTGTAGCCGGTCAATAACACTGCCGGCGCGGCTCGCTCTGGAACAGGGAGAGTATCCCCAATGGGAATCCCGATGGTGACACCTCTGGAGGGGCCTCAAGCAGTGGGTGGGCTCCACGGTATGTGCAAGGCCATGCTATCAATTTACGGTATTACGGATTTGCGCTGATTGCTAGAGTCGCCCCAAATAACGGGTAATACAGGGAGAGATAAGCGGCAAGAGAGCAAGACCAAGGAGCAGGAAGATAAAATAGGCATGAGGTTGAGCCCCGTGATCAAGGCAACAGGCCTGTGGATCGATACTCCCCCATTCTCGGATATACTAATTAGAATTACAGCCGCCCTAGCCTTCGCTACTATGTGCAACATTCATGGTGTTTGTCCCTGGAAAGTTTAGAGCGGTCGGATAGACTTGACGCGAAATCGCATGCAGGAATAATCGATATGTTCACAAATTAGAATTTTACGTTTCTCTCTCTTCACTTCTACGACATCCCTCAAGTGGCAAATACCCAACTTCGCTTGTCTATGTGAGACTAGTGTTTTTTTTTTGGAAATTTCAAGAAGTGCAACTCCCCCGATCCCTTCTCACATTCACCACATCTCACTCGACAACCTGATCTTGTCCAACAAGGCTCGACTGTCTGAATACTCACATAAATCGACGAAGCGAACCACTGCGGCCCACCGCCCCCAATCAATGCCCTTCATTAGGTCCCACATAATATGATCTGTCCAACCTATTGGGTGCCCGGGTCGCGTAACCCACACCAACAAATTAGAAAATGTGGCCAGCGCACCAACTGCTGTACTCCAGCACCGAGACACACATGTTTGTGGAACATAGCGACTAATTGGGAAGGTGGGGGGCTGCTGCTTTTATGTGATTAGGTACTGGATTGTTGGGATGCAAGAAGGGTCGGGAGAATACGACCCCACAGATCGTGAAGCGCTCTTGAGAACGAAAACGGTTTTACAGGGATGGGTGTTTGTTTCTCCGAGGGAGATACCGGTATGTGATCTGGAGATTTATCGGGTATCTGCAAATTGAGGCGTTGCATTGGAAGCGGGAAGGTGGGGTAATAAGGCTCGGTATGAATCTCAAGGGTTCCTACTTCTGCCCTTCAGTTATTCTGAGGGCACTTTTGTGCTTTTGCCGTGGGGTTCGGAGCCCACTAATTAGTACACTACTCGTACCCCCCTCTCAAATCTCATCGCGCTATTTGTCAGACGATATCTGCCTACAAGATTTTTCACTTAGGCCTTTAGTGCACAATTCAATGCACACAGTCTTATGAGAGACTTCCGAAGAAAGGAATCCCCGGTCTGAAGAGAAGTGAGGCAGCTGTGATGAGAACTGCTAATTCCTCATTCGCTGCCCAAACTTGATACCTATCTCTTAGGCCAAAGCGAGTTAGACGGCATTCAAGCAGACAATGGTATCCTGAGCAATCGCATATTGTGTGGATGACCTGCACTATTATTTTCTCAGTGGATCCCGCACGGGTTGAGTAAAGACACATTTTCTACCTCAGTCTTGGTGAGAAATGGGCCCTAGTTTGTGATATCTAGTAAAGAATGCCCCCCTCCCAGAGGTTCCACAATGTGATATCGAGTGCCCAAGTCACAACTGAGAAGAAAACCCCTCTTCCAGTCAAAGAGGGGCCAGCCACTAACTTGCATCGGCTTTCTCCTAACCCAAACTGCGATTTACGGTTAACTCTAGTAGGCTACCCCAAGCGGCAAAATGACCGGAGGACTGGACTGGCTGAACTCAAGCCGTTTGTTTTATCGGGTGGGGGGGTTTTTTTTTACTGTGCTTCTAATTTGAAGTGATCAGTATCGAAGATACGATTCATGTTTTTCTTTTGGGTATTTCAATACCAGCGGGGTGGAGGTGAGGAACTGACTCAGCAGGGGGCAGCTCTTTCCGAGAAGTAAAGGGCACGGAAGGGACTGACTCCGGGGGGAGCATGTTTTCTATGCACTCAAATTGAGAAATACCCAACGATCGACTACGTATTGATATGAATAAGTCAAGAAACAAGCCTCGGCGCAAGGGTTCCTCAAAAATGCTGTTGGAGAGAGACTAGGATAGATTTCGGGACAAAAAGCAGCAAGATCAACCCAACGATCCTTTTCTCCGTGGATACGGTAACGCCAGCGATCTAAACTCAAGTTTTGTCCGACATGAGTAGGCCAGTTTCCCAGCAGAGCGCACCCATCTAATCGTTCGGAATGATGTTGTGGAACGATTGGCGGCATCCACGACGGATGGAAAATGACAAGTGTTGAAGTTTTTGATTTCTAGGAAGAACCCATCGCGATGCTGAGATCTGGCTCCTCATCCGCAAAACAAACCGAGTCTACAGCGACCGCACGTCCGCATATAGGTTCGGGAGATGTTTAGGACGAGGAAATTCCACCTAAATGTGTCGCTTGTTAACAGGAAGTATGGGAGTTAGAGGAGCCGTTCACCGCCCATCTGCTCATAAATATAGGACTACTGCCAACGCAAGCCATCCAAAGTTGAAGGCTTTACCCTCCTACAAAGGCGCAGTATTTCCTAGACAGCATCTCTATTCTCACTTCATTATCGCGCCAAATCAAGCTATATTCCAGAGCCCTGGAGCTAGGAAACAGATGTCATTAGTGGAAGAATCTGAGAAGGAGAGTTAAAACTATAAGTGTACCGATCAAACCAGTGAAATTAGATACCAGAGGGCCTCTGTGATCCGGTGAACGAACGGATATCAAACCGGTACTACGGCAGCCGGCCGAACAAGCTGTGGAATCCAACCGGGAGGAGAGGGAGTTGTGCTAGAATCAAGGTGCACGGCTCCGGGGGGGGGAAGAGATAACCGATACAACATGCGGCGTCCGAAATGCGATACCTACAGGATGGCAGAGAGGCTGTGAAAGGGTGCTTAGAGGTGGGAACACACCTGTCCCCCAAGTGACTCTAAGGCCCAAAAGTCAAGTAAACCAATATCTTCCAGTACCAGCCCATCTCATGCAGTGTCAGCCCAAAACACAATTTCAGAACTCTCGGTCTTTCGACCCAGCATCGACACCCCGGCTTATGTTCGACCGACACGAACCGTTTTTATCATATCCACCGTATTATATTCGGTGAGCCGACCAAGATCACCATATATCACTCGTATAGCGGGGAAACCACTGTAGCCAAGCAGAGACCCTCGACAGAGGAGCCAGGAGAAACCGGCGCATAGGCACACTTGAGCGAAATTTTTTGAGCACAGAGCACTACTACATGGGAGTGCATGTCTCCAAAATTGTTTTGCCCTCCCCTCTTTGATAATGGTATGATATTTCGGTTTCTTTCATAATCCGTGGCGCTCGCTAGAGTGATCGGATTTTCGCTGAGCAATCAGTGTGTAAAATTCCCTGCTCTAATTGATTATACTGCTGTGGTAACAATAGCAGGTGGAGGCATTGACACTCGTCCGATTTCAATAATTGTTTCCAATTAGAGCATGGAACTAAGCAGATCGAGACATGCCGTCGCGAGAGCCCCACAAGAATTCCGCGAGACAAGAACGTGTCCATGCATAAGTGTCCCTGAGCACGGCTGAGCGGCAGCCCCGGGTCTTTCCCCAGCAGCCCGGTGGGTTCCAAGCAGAAGGAGAAAAGCAAAACTGATAGACTTACAGACTTTGTCGACCGGAAACCTGGAAGTGGGAAAAAAGGCGTCCCATTTTCTTGCCGGTGTTTCTAATTCAACCCGCATATATTTGATATTACGATGTGTGGTAGATAGAAGAGACTTAATTATGGATACCAAGTTAACGCTCCCCATGGTTTCACAGAGGGATGATTGGCTGAACACGGAATTTCCAACGTAGCAACGACAGCCCATCAGCAGCACAATAACTTACCCCTGTAGCCCCATTAACCCATTATCCACTCACCAATAGCTTCAGCAGATTTGGCAGAAGAATGATAATTCCATAGGGAAATAAGTTTGCCCTAAAACTTGCGTAGGAGGATTTTTCTATAGTGACGCCAAGCTAAGTTCGTCAATCTGCATGGTGTACGAGTACAATAAATGAATGGATGCTGCAATTGCTTTTTTCTTATGCCGTTGCTGAATCGCTCAAGGACTCCAAGACCAGATCCCTGGGTGTTTTGGGGGAGCCGTAAATCGTCCCCGCAGCCCGTTGGTTCCCCTGTGCCTTACTTGCACTGAAGTTGGTCGGGCGGAGCAAAAGGGAACTGGGCCCCTGGGGATGGGGCTTGGTGACCCAAGCTCGGCTCCAGCATTTTCTTCCCCTCATACCCCCCCCTCTTGATCAAGAACAGGGAGCAGACATGGCGTCCCTCGAACATTCGTGAAGCTTACCCATCCAATAGTGTTCTCTGGTGCAACAACTACTCGTAAGTCGGACAAGAACCGTTCATGATTAAATTTTAATCAGGGCCAGGACTCAGGCTTTATGATATGATTGGGGCTAACAAAATTCAGTTCAGCTCAGATCCCCGAATATGATTAGTGGATTCAAACCAACCTCCACAGTTGATAACAATAATGGAGTTCATCAAGGCCAGTACGATGCAGTGGTGTAATACGGTGCAGTAGTTTTGGCATTGATACCGGCCAGCAACCGAACACCCAGACCCTCCCGACAGCAAAGGTGCGGTACAAGTGCGAGTACTGGACCTTAGCCAAGACTTCGAGCACCGATCTGGGATATACTTGTACCAGGCCTACTGGTATTCTAGGTGATCAGAACAGGGATTGCCCGCTTGTTTCGTTTACGAGATGCCGCAATAGCAGCTACCATATTCAGGGATGTTGGGCAAATATTGTCCCACCCGACCTCGACTGCCCGACTACCGGGAATCCACCAGAATACTCTCTCTCCAATTGCTGGAGCCTTACCGGAAAGGGAAGGAAATCCCTTAGTACGATAGTAAGATGTTCGGCTTCTATCTCCATTTGGAACTGGCGTTAGTGAAGGTCTGAGAGTCCCCTCTTTTAGGCCCGATTAAGCTAGTGCTGGCTAAACAGCACGTTGAAACTCCAATTAAGAGCAAGGAGTTCATTTGATGCCTATGGGCATAATATCCACACGGGTGGCGGAAGATTCTGTATCTCACCGGCGCGGGAGCTGCAAGTACTGGACTCGCTTTTGAGGCGGGATAGGGCGGAAACTCACCGGCGTGCGTGATCGGGACGCACTTTCTTGGTCTATACGGTATTCAGAGAATGTAAAAGTGGACACACCTCCGAGAATACAGTGATGATGGCATCATGCCCCCTCTTCAAAAAAAAGGGGGGGGGGGGGGGGTACAAGTGAACAGCCTATCATAATAGTACAGCTCTATGCAATTCCATGAACCCGAGATTAATACAGCTTCGCACCGTATCAGATACAGGGATGGAGGGTCTCCTCGTGTCTTGGGTGAGCACCCTGCTACTGCAACAAGGCGGCCAAGCTTATGGTCCCCCACCCCCGGGTATGATATTGTGCCGGAACGTCATTGTTCCCCCGTGCAAATCTCGAATCCATGCCCAGATGCGTTTCCCCTACTTGAGCACACGAATTCATCCCGCAAGTTCCAGCAGCAGAGGTTTACCCCTCAAGGAGGCCCACACTAAGAATTGAATTATTGATTTGATAATACTTTCGACGATAGGCCTCAGAAAGTCTGGAGCGGTCAGAAAAAACGATCTAGCTGATATCCTCCAGAATCAACTGCTGAAATCAGCAGGACTGATACCCTTGCACTTGCACCCGGAAATTCCCCACCCTCTTGATCCGAGATATATGATACGTCCCACTCCAGTACGCCTTTCGTGAGAGACGCGCTAACCCAGACTCAAGCCCGCCCTATCACTTTCGCCCCGCTTTTTTGGTTCTCTAGCTCGGCTGTTTTCCCTATCGGGCACGTACAGTTCCTACCCCTGGCTCCAATAGTTCCTCTTGTATGTCGAAGGAGCCTTGGGGCTTTTAGCGCAAGAAACACCGCTATCTGATCCTTAAGATGGTGTGGGGTTTGAACAGGTTTTCATAACATAAAAAACCAAGCCTGCATCACAGTCACACCCGTGCTCTCTTAGATCCCGATAGTCCGGATGCCTCGCTGTCCCGTATGAATCTCTATGGGTTCTAAAAAAATTTGCTCCAAAACCTGACCCATCGTCCCGGATCTCCCGTTGTACAGGACAGATGCCTTGGATTTTTGGCCATCCGGGCTAGCGGGATGCGACCACAAACATATCAGAAGTATCATCTTTGCATCTCAAGTACCGGCATTGTGAAATCCCGAGGGATGGCATGATTCCAATCTGATGGTCAAGTCCCAGCCACCCAAGCGCGTCCATATATCGTAACCACGCTGTGCAAGGGATAAGAGAGACATGCACAGCAGGGCCGCTTCCCGTACTGTAGCCGTTCCCCACAATTCTTTTCTTTTCTCACCTGTATCCTCACTCTTGGTCCCAATGCTCATTTTAGGCACTGGGCCTGCATCACTCATATTCTTCTGGGGACCAGCCGAGTTCGCTGGCACCCTGTCTCGTGTTACATGACTCCCGCTAGGAACCCTGCTGGGAGGCCCAGCAAAACCCCGCCTCTCGGAAATGTCAAAGAGTTGTGACCAGCCATCGATAGCCAGAGTGGGAATCTGCTATTTCTGGTGTAACCGACGTTCTTGTGTGTTGTGCCATAATCAATTGGTGTTCTGCGGGTCAAGCGACCCCACGAATAGGCTAAGGCTTGGATTTTTCACACGCGCGTAATTTTTTTCTAAGCACCGCGGTAAAGGCGCTAAAAAAGAACAATAATAAAAGAAGATAATAATAAAAATAGAAACTCTTCAGCAAAAAATCTTCAGCAAAAAAAGACAGGTTAGAAATCTTCCCCTCACTTGAAGGCTTGTAAGCGATCAATCTCATGCCACTAGATTCCTACTCTTGTACACGTAGACCTGTGCCTGCGTAGCGCGTTATGCAGGCGAGGTGGAAAACAAGAAACCCCCTGCTGCTGGATTTTAGTAGTATCAGCACCCACTTCGTAAGCTGCAGTGGTGTGGCCCTGCGGACAGCGTTTGCAGCGCGCCTAACTGATAGGAAAGATAGGCACAAGATTTGAAGACTACCGCACCAGAGCGGCACAATACTACTACGTATGGCCATACGGCCTTGGTATCGGCCCACTCATGAGCCCATCCTCTCTGTATCGCTCTATTCTTCCACCACTTTTAGTCTGGCTCACCCTGCATCCCAGAGATATAGGGGGTTCCTCCAATCTTAATGCACTTTGGCGCCTGTGATACTGTATCGGTCCGTTTTGAAAACCCTCGGACCTAACCACTACGGCAAGTGGATACCGCAACATGCAATCCTCTCGGGAAAGCTCATCACCTTTTCATCGTATCCACACGCCTACGGCGGGATCCTCCGTCGGTGTGGTTCTTTCCTTGAATTTCCCTTTTCCTTCCGCTGTTCGTTTTCGCTGAGAACCATGAGTGACACCATTCCCCCGGATGGAATGGATTTGATACAACAAGCCCAGGGGGTTCCATTACTATTTCCCAGGAGAATTTGGGGATATTTGTGGTAATAATGGCCGAGGCTCTCACCGCCTATCTGGGGGACTTAGCAATGGGTAGAAGATAGCAATGGGTAGAAGATAGTGAGCGCAATTCCATGACCTGCTCCAAACTCTCACTGTTTCATCATAACATGGGGTGCCGAGTGTCACGCTTTCCCTCGGCCTCTTTGGATATCCTGCTCTGACTGCCACAAGCCCCAAATCAGCGATTTCGGAGCCCGAGTGAGCGATTATGACGATGGTAGTTTCTTCTGTCAAAGACCTATTTACCACAAAGCGATGGAGACCTGATTGACTCCTCGGAAGCGGTAGCCCGCCTTGAGAGCTCAGCTATCCTAAAAGCAAGTATATCATCCCGGGCTCATGTTCTCATTTTTTCTTCAACTCGGCTCAAAAGCAATTTTCTACGCAATGAAATCCCCACCCTAAGACGTTGATATTGATGGGTTCCTTCCCTTCTTTTGTTGTTCGACCCACACACATCGGCGTCTGGCATTCCTCGGAGTCCCGCTTGGCCGAGATAGTGGAGGCATCCATTGAATCTAGTAGTTGGAGTCGGATCGCCATTGACACGTATAGACCTCATCTTCAAGTCCAGAGAAGGAAATCGCCCTGAAAGGGACGGACTCAGACCTTAAAAGACTATTAAGGCAGTAGTTATACTTTCGATTCTGACTAGCCCATCGAAAATGGATTTTTTGCGCGGGATATTATCATGAAGCAGGGCTGCCGATCGCGCGGTCTGAAATGTTTCTCAACCTCCTTCCGAGGCTCTGAAACCTAGGTGTTTAGTGCCATTATAAGCTCATTGGGCCAAACTGAATAGTTACGGTCACTCAAAATGAACTAGATATGTATCATGTCGCCCCGCTAAAGTTACTGTACTATCAATCCACTACCCGGGACCCATGAGATTACGCGATGGGAAGCTGCAATACAGTGCAGGTAGTACATGTAAGAGCCAGCCACCTGTGTTAGACATAGCACGGATGCAAAATCCTCCCTAGAAATGTCTTCTCATTTACAAGAGACGAACTAGTTCGCCCCGCGGATGAGAACTAAAATCGCAATGTCAGTCAGTAGTGGATTCTGTCAGAGGGTGTTGTTGCTGACGTCCCTGCCAAGGGTCACAATAGACGCTAGCATGGCTGCGGTTGTGCCTGTCCGGTCAATTCCTATAAACTCGCTTGGAATACTATTGCTTCCTTCGATGCAATGCATGAAAAAAAATGAAAAAAAAGAGGGACTCGTACAATCCCAATATACTAGTATAGACATACAGATGGGTCTGTGTGCTGGAAAAAGTGTAGAATATGCAGCTCAGCGCACACGGACCATACCCGAAAGGCAACCATGACCAGATGGAGCTGGGGAATCCGATGAGCCAAGTGGAGAAACTCGAGTGCCATCGCAATTCTTCTATCATCTAGAGACCCGAACCAATGGGAAAGGTTGTTGAGCTGTCTGTTACAGAGGCGCATGCATTGACGTCCAGGGCTGTGTACATGTGCGGTACGAGCACAGTACATGAAAAAAAAAAAGGAAGGAAGGAATCAACTACTGTAGGGGAGAAATAAATTGTTAATTTGTTGTCAGTCGGTCTCACACCTAATCGATAGCTCGGTGTTCACTAAGCTACCGTAGACGAATATTAGCAGGGGTGTTGAGGTGCGAGTCTCCGGCATGAAGCAATACTGTACCAGTAGAACCCGAAGGATTGAGTCTGAGTTTGGTTTAGGCGTTGAGGTGCACACTAATAATTTGCCATACAGGCCCTTGATCCTTGGGTACTTCATGGCTGCCACCTGCAATAGCGCTCGGGTGGCAATTGTAGCGAATACACTCAGAATCCATGGTCGGGATGGGTATAGAGCCTCGTTGTTCAACAGCACTAGGAATATCCAGCGGCGGGCGTGAGAACGTGTGCTTGTACTGAACAATGGCTTCTGCTCTCGTGCAAGCATGGAGGCCCGGGGGGATGCGACTCCATGCGAAAGAATAACGAGAAAGGGGGAGAGTAATGGTTACTGGGATTCATGGCAGAGAGCTTTGGGGCCGATAACGCCTGTCTCCATCTCCCCCCACTCTACGTGTTCCACAGACATTCGACGCTGTGTACCGCCCCCGTGTAGTCGGGTGTAATCTTGTAACCTAACCTGCGCTGTCGGGATTGTGGAGGAGGACTATTTTGTCCCCGATTTATTGCACTTCTGGGTATCTGCTCCTGGACGGCAGAGAGATTGGTGGAAAATGTGACCTAGTACCTCACAATTTTAGCCTTAGCGCAGCAGCTGCTTACACTACCAGTACCACTAAGCCGCCCGAATCAGACTCCTTGTTGTGTGTCCTGGTGTAGTCACCACGCCAATCCGCTCAATACGGTAGTAGATGGAATACCATCGCTAGATGCTACCGCGAATCTTTTCTTTTTTTCCTTTTTTTTTCCTTGAGCGGAAAAACAGCAAATCACGAAAAAGCCGACGACTGATATGCATGCACTCTCAATGCTTGGGCAGCAGCACTGTGGAGATAGTTCGGTGGGGGGGTGATAAACGGGGCCGGTACAGTACGCTTCACACTTGATTGCAGACTCCCCCAAAACTGTTCTAAGGTAGAGTGGGTATCGGCGACCCACACATCCGACACGCCCGAATCCCTATATAAACCAGGCTGCCCGTCCTGCAATGACAATTCTTCAGCAGACTCGACAACTCCTATAACCCACTGAAGAAGCACGATCTAGCAATTTCACATTCTGCCCCAAAGCCTTTACCTACAATATCTATCATGTCTACTACTATCACCACCGCTGCCCCGCTCATCACAGAGACCCTGCCTAGCACTCTGACTGTCAAAGAGGAGTCCACTCGCAACAAGTTCCCCACTCCCCCGAAATACTCAGGTGCTCTCGACAAGTACGAGAAGTTCGACGTCACTCGCGTCGTCGGTACCGAGTTCAAACAAGGCATCCAGTTGGCGGAGCTTCTAAAGGCCCCCAACTCTGATGACTTGATCCGCGATTTGGCCATCCTCGTAGCTCAGCGGGGTGTTGTCTTCCTCCGCGCCCAGGAGATCACCCTTCAAGAGCAGAAGGAACTTACCCAGAAATTGGGTGCTCTGAGCGGAAAGCCCGACAGCAGCGGGCTCCACACCCACCCACTCACCCGCGAGGTAATACACTCTCTAGTACTCTTTCGTTATCATCTCTTGCTAATAAAGTTTTGCAGTTCTCTGAACTTGGCGATGAAGTCACTGTCATTAGCACCGAAGGAAAGAAGGGTCTTAACCGCAGACTCCGCCCATCCTACAAGGATGAAAGATCCGGCCTTGCCAGCTCGGGATGGCATATGGAAATCACTTTCGAAGAGATTCCAAGTGACTGTATGTAACAGAATCCCCCAAATAACAGCCGGACACTGACTGGTAAATAGACTCTGTCTTGAAAATGACTACCCTCCCAGAGACCGGCGGAGACACCCTTTGGGCTTCCGCGTATGAGGTGGGTTTTGCATGTGGTGCCGCTGGCGCTTCCGGAATTCCATGCTAACATCATGTAGGCTTATGACCGTCTCTCCCCTTCATTCCGCAAAACTCTTGAGGGCTTGACCGCCACTCATGACTCCCCCAGATTCGCTGAGGTCGCCGCCCGCGATGGCTTTCAGCTAAGAACCGACCGTGGCGCTCCTCAGAACTCTGGCCTCGACTTGGTTGCTGTTCACCCCGTCATTCGCACCAACCCCGTCACCGGATGGAAGGGTCTCTTTGTCAACAAGGGATTCACCCGCCGCATCAATGAGCTCACCAAGGATGAGTCCGACTATATGTTGGACTTCCTTTTCAAGCACGTCAGCGAGAACCACGATCTCCAATGCCGGTGAGTAACCATCCCACTTGATTCCAAAGGATATAGATTTCTGACACGTTGATAGCTTGAAATGGATGGCGTACGAGAACGAGAATGCTCACGATGTTGCCATCTGGGATAACCGCAGTGCTTTCCACACTGCCACTGATGACTACTTCGACTTTGGCGGTATCCGCAGGGGAACCATGTTCGTTTCCCTAGGAGAGAAGCCCTACTATGACCCCAACAGCAAATCCCGCCGTATTGATTTGGGCCTCGGCCCCTTCTCTGGCCAATTCGAATGGCTATAGATTGTTTGCCCCCCCTCCCCCCAAAGTTAACCTCCGCGTGGGAGAGAAATTAGCGCTCATGGCCCTCAAGCTTGTTACGATTTCTTTGGATCCGAATTGTCATTTTGTTTTTTCTTTCCTGGGCGTGTTTGGAATGGAGTGCTTTGGGGGATTTGGCTTTTCTTTTTCAATGCTTTGAATGATAGCTCGCTGAATATATTGGGATTATCACGAACGCTGAAGACCATTATGTGACAAATCATGATATTTGCCTGGTTAGGGGAGTGTGCAGCTTCTGGCTGGCAGGTCTGCCCCCGAATTTGCTTTTACCGAACCACCGGCCTTGCATCGCCTGAGATTTCTCGAGCCGCTCTACTCTAAGTGTACTGTATGGGTACATTACTCTCCCCAAGGAAGAGGAACTCGAACATTGAGGGGATGTAATTTTCTTCACCTACACATGGTGATGTACTGATAGGCCATATGATACTGTCTAACCCTTATGTTTGGGTACGTGTTGGTACCGGTACAATACTACGCTTCTGGCTTGAGAAGAGTTACTTGTATACACGGGCTGCTTGAAACGTTGGTGTCTGTAAAAGTTTGTCGGGACTCAGTCACTCGGGTATGCTTGTCATCGTTAGCCGAGCTCAGACAGTTCGTGATGGCTCAATCCTACTCCGCTGCCGTTACCGCCTCATGTGTCTCGTTACGCAATGCGCTCCTTTGGTTTTTCGCAGAGTTTGGGCCCTGGGTTCCCGCATGTCTTGCCAAGCCCTGTCGCTCACTTCCCTCTCGGAACACACACTTCTAGGGGGGGCACGGATACCGCAGTGAGTTGGCCTAAGGAGAAATAGGGTACCGGTAAATTTAGGCGTTTCTCACTCCTTCTATGGATGCTTCCAGCGGACCCGCTATGCCCTAAGATCACCCAAAAAACCCCCCTGATGACCGACGGGACCCCGGGATTAGGCGCGCGCGTGGCTATGAAACCGTGACACGCCATAGGCGTTTCTTCTGTCTGTCAGGGGAGTGGTTCGCAATTAGGAGGAGGGTGACTTGCTGTCCTAGGCGAAGTGATGAAAGTTTTGGGCTCCCGGTGTGCCCCTAAAGCGAGTCGGGTATCCGTCGATTCGAGTTTGCAAATATTTTGCACACTGTCAGCTCATTCGAGGTCAGTGAGCAGGGTATGCATTAGCCTATTATTTTGGCTCTGCTGAGTGCTTCTTATTCGGTGGGTCTTGGGGGAGGGGAGGGGTGAGTGGCAACTGCAGCAGGTAGTCGAAATAGAAATACTGGATTCCCGTTGTCAAGGGCTGAAGCGGAGGATTGCCCTATCACGGCCCCTGCAGGAGTGCGCCATATTCTCGGGGCCCCGTTTAGTTTGGGATGACAAGAAAGGGGCAACCGAAAAATCGGGTACGACGTCTAATCGAAGGCTGATGTTGAGGCGGGCGATGGCACCCTGATCTAATTTGCTTGAGAGTCGTGCGACATCAGTTCCGACAAACACGATTTTAGGGCCCTCAACCATTGCCTCACCTCTCAACCCCCCCCCCTCCCGGTGGAAGAAGGGGGAGAATTGAGGGCGTTATCAAGCTAACACTTTCTGCTAATGGAAACCGCAATCTATCCCAGACTTTTATAAGACAGACATTTGGGATCCCTACTCCGGCTGACTGCACCTCGCGATTTATGCCATCTAATCATCTTCTGCTCTATCTACTTATCCGTTCAACCGTTGCTTGGTATAAGACATCGAGCGGCAATGTTCAGCCCCTGTGAGTTGGGGGAGAAGAGAACCCTGTCTCCTGCAATTAACTGTGATATTCTTGCGCTCTCAAATGGAAAGATTGTCTGAGTTCTGTTATCTTTCTGCAACACTCAAACAAGGTTAGATAATCCATTACCAAGATCTATGACATTTGTCTTCTTTCCGACCTATCAAGGATAATCCAAGCGTCGTTCGGAAAGCTCAATATATTCCAAAAAAAAAGACTAAAAAAAGACTTAAAAAACTGATAGTATATTATGATGTTGTTGAGTTTGTTGGGGCGCTGATACGGGTTTCCTCGTGGAAAAATCTTGACCGAACCTGAATTGGTCATGGATCATCACTCTTCCATCAATATACAATTTTCGATCTGACCGACGGTGTCCCTAATTTTGAGGGACGAGCGAGCGGTCCAGGGACTACTAGTAAAATTCCGCGGCCAACTATGGGGCGACATGCGAGGCCCAAAGAATAAACTTCTTCTGAAAATCTCAGGTCATTGCCCGTTGAACCATTTGTCAAATGTGGAATTACAATTCTCCAGCAGGGAACCCGCTCATATCACCCCTTTAGGCTAACTATCTCCCTTGGTATTATCCTGTGAAACGCTAGCCCCGACTAGCGAGCCAATTGGGGTCGCTGACTCCACATTAACGACCCGAGTTGAATGACTACAAAGAGTCGGAAAGTATATCACTCCTTATATCTACAATGAAGCCTACCACACGCACGCCCCGCCCCTCTAGATATCTACACATCTATGACATCCCCGAAGGCTACTACATTCGTAGGGCCATGGAGGGTCAAAGATTTCAAAAACCCGTCTCTCCCGACTGTTTTGCTGTTCGGTATCCGTTCGTTCGGCATCGGAGGTGGATGGGAACTGAAAAACCGTCATGGCGCCACGGCATGAACTATGTAGCATGATGGCAACAATCTGATGGCAACTCGCTCACAACTTAATGGCGACTGCGGTAGTGTAGTAGACTCGCGCGTAGCACAGGGTAAAGCACTTCGGTGGCGGTGGTGGTGTGTGTGGAGTGGAGACGTTCGACTACGAGGAGCTCTCGATTGACTATCTAGAGACTATAAGGCCCTGTTCTGCGCGTCACAATATAAAAAATATGCCATATTTCTGAAAACAGCATATTTTTTTATACAGAAAGCAAAAGACCCATAAAGGGAAATTTTAAATTGCAGAGAGATAGCAGACACCCCTCTAAATATTCGGCACAAAAAAAGAAGCAATTGAAGGCTCTACCATTGAGGAGTAGCAGAAATGATGATATAACGAAATATAGAATGTCTTGTCCCACAATATTTCGCAACATCATCATTTCTGCTGCTCCCCAATAGTAGAACCTCCGATCGCTTCCTTCTTTATACAGAATATATGGAAGGGTGTCTGCTATCTCTCTGTGATTTAAAGTTTCGCTTTATTTGGCTTTCGTCCTCCCTATAAAGAAATATGTTGTTTTCAGAAATATAGCATATTTTTATATTGCGAGCGCACTCAGCACACAAAACAGGAAAAACACACACAACGGCAAAACCCCACAAAACAGGAAAAACACACAACGGCAAACCCCCACAAAACAACTGTCACGACTCCTAAGCCGGTCGTGCCCTAAACTATCATATTGTCGCATATCAAAAAAAACTGAACGCGCCAAGGTAGCAACGGGAAAAACTTTTACCATCCTAACAGCCAGTGCATGTCGCTTATCTAATTCTAATAGTTACCCGAGGGTGCCCAGTTATGTTTGATATGTAACAATACCTTAACTATCAGATGGGATTACATCTATCATGGCAATCTCGGACGAGGCATTAGCCAGAGGGTGGAACTTGGATGAGATGGGCTTGCGGCAGAATCGAAGAGAGAATGGCGTTTGATTGCTGGGCTAGGCTGATGTAGGTGTGTCTGCGAGAGCATTTCTTAGGTAACAGGTGCTTCCGGAGATTTTTGGAGAAGCTACCGAAACGAGGGCAGAACTTGAACGGCAGGCTTTTTAAAGATAGGGCATTAGGGTGCCGGCCCATGGTGGCCGGAATATATATTATACGAACTTTCATTGGGCCTGACAAGTGCCGATGGGCAGGGAGTGACATTCCATGATGCTTGATGTAAGGGGCTATTGCTAGTGCTGGGAAAGAAGAGCACAGAAACCTCACTCCCACATCCAGAGTGGCTATAAATGGTTCCCCCGCCCAAGGTTAAGAAAGAGTTCGAAGTCCTGTGACGAGAAAGAGAAAAAATGAGACTGGAAACTAGAAACATCGATTCCCGAGGGAAAGAGTTCTTTTTTTATATCCTGTCTGCGGGAAGAGGGATCGGGCGGAGATCTCCGGGGGAAAAAATCCTGGATTCTCTAATTTTTCCTCCAAACTTTCCACCCTTTTCCACACATTAAGATTTGACCATTCCACAGAGCATATTCAACTGGAGGTTTCCCACGATCGAGTTGATTCATTTCGGACAAGCAGCACCGGGGCCAAAGCAACGGACGCATTCGAATGTATTGGAGAGGCTGAGTGCTGGACTGGGTTGAATTAGCACACCCGATTATGACGGCAGGGTAGGAGCTAGGGAAAACTCACGTATCACCCTCAACGCACTCGAACTCGTCCTCCCCCTCAATGCATTTTCCACTCCCATGCCCACCGTAGAAAAGGCAGACGTATCTGCTTGGGATTTTGGCACTATATCGTTCACCATAAACTATTTATTAGAGAATTCCTCCTGGCGGGCAATGGCATTTCTTACCTGTCGACCAAGTTTGAGTTAACAGCACCAAGAAGGGTGTCTTCGCCGAGGTTCACGGTGACCGGGTTTCCAGCAGCGGTGACGCCCTCCCCAGCTTGGTAGTTGGGCAAGTTCCAAAGAGTGATGTTCAATTTCTCAGCGGCGACGCTGGAAGTGGCCAAAAAGATGGAGACGACAAGAGCTGAGAACTGCATTTTCAAACAAGATTCCGGGCTGCCAAAGAAAGAGGCTTTCAAATCGTGGGTATGTGGAAAAGACTGTAAGTGTGGGGTGTGAGAAAGGAAGTGAGGTTTAGGGAGAATTGAGGGCCCTTTATGCTGCTTCCTCGTGGATACTGAAGCTGTGGTTCCGAGAGTTCGTTCAATCAAGCGGAGAGACTCTGTCCGGCCTCCGTTCGGCTGGATAAACTTGGTACATCCTCCCGGTATCCGTGTGGTAAACTATTGAGGTTGTGAGGGCTCCCTGATGGGTGATATTTTGTTTTTGGGATATATCGAATCGTGGGGGATGCTTGGATTTTGGGGACCATGGACTACGGTAATTGGTCAGGAGGTAATATACCTCCCACCTCCCCCATCTTGCTAACCAATTCTATACAGCAACTCATCTTATAAAGCCCCAAGGCAGAAAGCACCCTATATCCTGGTATTAGCGTTCCTGTAGTCTAGGATCTCATAAGCTCGGTATATTCAGCTCCGGCTGGCTCTTACTTCCCTTTCTGCTCCCATTTTTTTGTGAGAGATATCGTGACAATATTCGTAATGTCCTGACGTTTGTGAACACGACCACTATTGCATGATGCCAAGGTCAGGGCAAAAAAGCTGATTTTTGGCGGTATGCAATAGCAGTAGTTGTGTTCACAAACGTGAAGGACATTACGAGTAGAGGGGATATTCCCTTCATGGTGACTTGGAATGGGATTCCAATGTTTCGGCAAGCTAAGGCAAAGAGGTCTAGTACACTGCGGTGACAGCAGAAATCTGACAAAGTAATACGTTGTTGTAGCTTATTCAACCAATGCCGGATGGCGGTAGTCTATAAGGATCTAGACCGCCGCGGCATCCGGGCATTCGTGTTTGTCCCTAAGATATCTGAAAACACACAAAGAGATGGGAAAAAATAATAATGGGAGTGACCCTTCAATCTCCCCGGAAATCGGTGAGCTGGTTCCACCGCCATAAAATAGACATCATCACGAAGAAACTAAGTGTTACACGAACAAAAGGAGGAGAAAAGGAAATAAATTTTGAGCCTCCCCTCCCCCTTTTTTTATCCTCTCAACCGGACTCTGTGCTAGTACTGTAACCACAACGGTTATGATCTATCCTTCACCCTTAAATCAGTAGCTTTGATGTCACATCGGCAGTGGGACCGTAGGAGGGTGGCTGTGGAACCTGTACCTACCATATGTGGCATAGGGGGTACTGTACGGGTAGGGTGAAATCCCGTACGACTGTATAATCTACACCCTCTTCCAGACCTCTAATCCCCCTACTTAGAGATAAGAGCCCCTGAAAAGGATTAGTGTTTTCCTCACAACATAGGGCGCAAGTGTGGTAAGTGTGTTGACGCTCATTAACAGGTGTTCACAATTCCGGTAGCCCCCTCAAAGTAGCTCTACTGTGGTCCGATGGGGCCATTTTCGCCCGTACGAGTAATCTCCTAGTGAATTACGGGAGATTTACGGGGCTGCGGTCAAGTATGCGACCTTGGCGGGGGCCCGGACAAATTTCCTGACCACTGTGGCAACACTTGGGACGGCAATGAATAAGGCCGAGAGTTGCTGAACACGGAAGGTTTTCGTGGAGAGTGGGCAGCGATCCTGGGTCGTGGAGGATCTAGAAGGACCTAGGAACATAGCCGGATTGCTTTACGGTGATGCTTTATAGTTGCACCATCTCATAGAGGCGAACACTGTAGAAACTAGTATGTTAAGTACAAGGTACTAAAGCTAATACTAGGATCCGGGACAGGATGTGCGATTAGTCCAATGGACTTTAGAAATTGAGCGACACTATCAATTCAGGGCCAGAAGGAGTGGAAAGGCTATGGAAAGAAGGGGGAAACCACTCTAAATCCAGCCATGATAGTTGCCAATACATCTGGGGACTTAGGAAGAAAGGTTACCATAAAACAGATGTTTATTATTTATTATTTTGTCTCATTAAGCTTATAGAGCCTATCATAGTAGCTATGAAGCTAGCCAATGCCATAGTTGCCAGGGTGTACTAGCGTGCTGGATGATATCCCCCTCCCCATGGCCCCTACAGTCTCTGGATAAATACCTAAGCACAGAGGCCTTGGATCTTTAACCATCCTCGATACTTTCGTCCTCTGACTCCCCCAGGTTTGCCAATTCCCTCCACCTCCTTGTTGATTACCAAGCTAACTTCCTATAAAAAATGTGTCAACTTTAAATCTGTGACGTCACAACTAGAGCCTATATCACTGATCTAGGGGGAACTCCTGATGGGGAACATCAAAGAGTATAATATTGTTTCACTCCTGAAAGAAAGAAAAAGGGGTCACATATTGGTGGATTAGTAGAGCCCTAAAGTAGGACTACCGTTCGTGACAATTGACCCAGGTTGCTACCGACCGGCACTATATTCTCGGAGCAAGCCAGTAGCCCATGGCCTCTCTCTCCAAGCCCTCCACCGTTCCATACCCAACCCACGGGTGTTTGCCAAGAATACCTTGGTGAGCCGAATATTTGGTGCCGGCTCCGGCACCATATCAATAATTCGATACGGGCATATTCGCAAAATTACTGGGGTATACCCAACCGGTCTCTCCCCGTTCGCATTGCTTTCCATTGGACGGGCCAACCCAACCCGAACATCCACCTATCCCACAGTAGATCCGGAAGTACCACCCGCCTGGCTAGTGATACAAGACCCAATGACCCGGCAAGACAGCGGAGAACCACAACCAAAGAATAAATCCACAACGGTCTGAATACCGCCTGGTGCCGACTCCAGCAACATATCGGCGGGTGGAGATGTTCTTGGCAGAGACGGGCTCAGATCATCTCGTACCTAACCAACTACGGTAGGCTTACTCTCGCAGCACCCTCGAATTCGTTTCTTCCTCAAATTCGGATTCTGGGTTACGCAGGGCGGGTACCAGATGTACCAGTAACAATAGGGTAGAAATCACTCGACAATTGCCCCCCCCCCCCCACCTACTCGAGCATAGGATTTTAGTAGTTGAGATAAGAATTCAGTAGCGCTTAATCTATGTCAGCAAGCGCAAGTATCGCTGCAGTGACTGGCGTAACCTAGAACCCGAATTTGAGGGTGCTGCGATATTAGTTACACCAAGAATCGGCTTCCGGGGGTGGTTAGCTTTACATCGGGGCGGCGGCCATAACAAAAACCTATTTCCAAGAGTCCTTAAGAGCCAATATTCGTGAGCCTGGTTGTCCTCATTATACAGTCCCTCTTCGCGGAACCTCGTGCCAAACCAGTCCTCTATCAAAGTAGTAAAAATACTAATATATATCATACAAAGTACCGTATCCGGTCAGTAGTTATGCAACAGTTCTTGACGGTTAACCGGCCAAAACGTCTCCCTGTCTCGGCCGCATAAGAGGGTCCCACTCTCGTATTATACCAGAAAAACTTGCTGAATCCACTATCAGCTGTTAGGCCCTTAGTCTAGCTGAGCCCACTAGATGTTATTAATTGGTATCAGTAATTTCGTTAACCTGCTCTACTAGGCCTGTCAGCTCATCATACTGAAGCTTAACAAGTTAACAGAGTTGCGAGAGCCAGTAAATGAGACCCACCACACCAAAGGCTTCATGCTATACCGTTCGGGGAAGCACTGATCCTTGTTAAGAATTTTGTTTTTTAGGCAAGGGATTGGCGTGCAGAGGAAATGGAATCACGAGGGTTTTTGTGGTACTTGTACAAGATAGAGATTATTTTGCTGGTTGACTATTATTTGTTCCCCTGGATCGAATTAACTTTCCTTCGCCTATGAGGGCTATCTTGTTGAAGAGGAGGACTCGAGCACGATCATGATTTCCCTGCTGGGGGTGATATTTCGAGTAATTTTTCTTAGGAGACGCAACTTTACATTGATTTCTAACACCATCTAGTAGTAGCGGTTTTTACTTTGTTTTGTTTTTACTTGGGATTTTCCTTCATGCAATGGTTGACCCCCAGGAAGTGCTTGCCATGTGCCTAAAATCACGCCACGGTTCTGACAAAAATAATAATTTCCGGTTTAGTATCTCTACCTGGTAGCGAAACATCTCCGTTTATCCCCGTTCAAGTGCCCGGGATTCTTCCCCAGATTAACCTACATTAACAGTTCGCTTGCCTTCCGGTAGGTATGGGTATGATACTTGCACATAGAATACCGCTTTCGGTAGTAATCTACCTCGAAAGTCCTTCTCGGCATCCTCAAACACCAACAACGACTCTTGCAATCACGAATAGCTCCATAGATTCTTCCACCATGACGGCAGGGGGTATGTCTAAGTTATGAATTTCAGTTTCTTCTCGCTCCTCATGAGTTTTCCAAGTTGTAATAGAATGAGTCCGCAGATTCTGGAACTGGAGCGATCGTAGCGGGGAACAAAGTTACTAAGGGATATCGGGGAATTTGAGATTGTGTATTATACAGTGGGTACATTAGACAAAATATCTGCTGAAAACCACCCTGGCCGCCAGCTGAAGCTGGACCTTGCAGGACAATAGGAATGCCCATAGTGATAGTGGTGAACCTAGATTACTACATGAAGTGAAGGGGATGAGGTCTACAGCACTGCCTATTGGTATCTATTCTGTGCTTGGCAGCGTAGGCTCGGGGGTTAAGTGCAGAGCCACTCTCCACGCAGCCATGATGTAGGAAATAACAGTTAAATGTCACAGAAAGGACTAACGTGAGTACGGAAATCAATAGTTGTAGACTATATTAAAGCTCGTCCCGGACGAACAACGATATCTTCACTGGAGGCTTCAACAGACCTGAAACCGTTGGTGATCAGGCCTTTTTTCCCCGCGAAGGAGGTAAGATTAACGAACCGACCAAGTAAGTATAACCGCCACAGACATGGTGATGATGTAGAGAAGTACGCAGCAAGAGATAGAGGGGGCTCAAGGCCCCGTTGGAGAAACAAAACGACAGCACACCGTGAAAATAAACGAAAAACTGAATACGCCTAATAAACCCATGTGGTGCCTACCTCACCGGTCTCAACATCCGCAGACTCCTTCTCAATTGCCTTGGCCTTTACAGGTTTTTTGTCGTCCACTTGGATGTCCTCCCTGCCATTGAGATTATTTCCGGCATGACGGTCGAAATTGACCAATTCATGGGCAATAGAGGATTCGATAAGATCGGCGTATAACTTCTGGGCAATTTTTTTGGAGAAATTGACCTGGCACGGTCAATAAATGACTGAAATTTAATGACTGATGCATAGCTTACTTTATCGGCGGTCTCCCCAACTTTGGTCAAGACATCATCGACTCTCCATTGGTCTCTAACAGCCCCACGTTCAGGTTTGATACGAGAAGCGGCCTCAATGAAGCGCATGCGCTCGCCTGGGAGGATTAGCCGTCTTGTAAAGCTCAAGAGCTCGCCAGAGGGAGAAGAGTATACCAAGAAGAGTGACAATCTGACGGTCAAGGTCGTCAATGCTTGTGCGGACCTCTGGCATAGTGGTGACGCTAGCTGGGTCGAGCGCGGTATGAATGCTCTTGTTAACCATATTTGCAGATTTGGCTTTGGCGGTTTCTGGGGTTGGATTTCTTGAGGGAAGTCTGTCAGATGGCGGAGAAAACGAAGCGAGAAATGTTTGGCCTAGGGAGTATCGAGGGAGTAGGCTAGCGGAGGGAGCAACGGTGGTAGGGCTAAGGCTCTGATCGGGTATACTAAGGCTCTATAAGTCGTAGGTTCAGCGGATGTGGAGTCTTTTATACTCGAGTAGTCGCCCCAAACTAAAGAGCGGGTGGGGAGCGGATCCTGGATCACTTTTACAAGTTTCAAGTCCGCAAACGACTGCGGCTTGGTGGCCAGAGTACACGTTCCTCAGAACAACCCGGGTACAATGGCCAGAACCTATTAGCCGGAACATACCGAGGTTGATTCGGCCGGTTAACCTTGAATAACTGTTCTATAACTTCTTTCCGACCTCGCTGTTGTACAAGTACTGTGCAGTAGCAATACACGATCGTCAAACTACGGGTTTCTGTCCTTGAGCCCCTAATACAGCCACCTCAAGGGCATGCTCTTGATTAATGCGGACAAGCCCTATACAGGAGCAGGGCGGCAATCACTCCGGCTCGGTGCCTCTGCTGCATTCTCCAAGAAATCAAAAAATATCTAGGCTTCTGGTGGAGGTACTTTTAGATATAAGATGTTATCTTTGCAGTGCATCTTTAGCCCGCCCAGGACAAAGTGGGTCCAATGTCACTCCCGGGTAGAGGAACATTCTTTGATAGATGGTGGCATTTCGAGGTGACGATTGCGTGTTTAGTGCGTAACTGACGAGGGGGCAAATCCCAGGGTTGAAGCCAGAAGCGAGTGGTTTTAATTGATCCTGTAGTTTCGGATACCTTGTATATGCTCTAGCTTCGGCAAACGTTGGAGCTAGAAAGAGACCTTCTACCTGATGCTCACGATGAGTAACCCCTTCAGTGGCGAAGGTGCGCAACTCCCTCGATTTCGATAGATATCGTTTATTTCGAGTACTCGGGGGGTTATCAGAGGTGGGGAAACATAGCCCTTGTGCTAGTAGAGATTTATATGGGATCGGCAGAGATAGTCTTCCGATTTTTACTAACCCATCTTAGCACTTTCAAGGTGCCTGAAATCCACCATCTCCGCCATCCTCGTGACATCCGATCCCAGTAACAAAAAGTTCCGATAGGGGCTGGTGTTTTACTAGCACGGTATAAGACTAGCCCACTAAATTCATTGGATCCCATCAACTCTTTTTTACAACCTCCCAAGATGAACCTGTCCTTGATTTCAAGGGATATCGCAGTAGGGTAATAAAGAATTACCAATTCCTGATCCCTGTTGGTCAGAGGCCCATTTTGGTTTTGTATCAAGCGAAGACTGTAATGGTATTGGTGCCGAATATGTACTCGTCCCAGTCGAGAAGTATACTCACACCCCGTCATCCTGGAAGGCCAAATCCTAAGAATCTGGCCGACATAGCGAGTGATCCGGGGCAATAGGTCAGGCTTTGGTGTAAAGAAATTCAGAACCCCCTTAGACTCGTACCAGATAGCGAGGTATCCGGATTATCGAGATCCGGGAGGGGGGTATATTTGTAGGACTCTTAGATGCCCAGATATTTACCATATACCTGTATTTCTCCAACCTCTGTTTCTGGGCACTCCTTGCCTGGGACGAGCAGCCCAAGATGCTATTAAGTTTACTAGTTTAGTATAGCGGAATACCAATTACGGTTCTGTATCAGGGTGCCCAAAAGGGCTTTCGGATTATCGGAGCACCAGTGGAGCAAACACCGTCCTCCGAGCGGTCGGGCAGGCACTGTAACAAATCAGGAACTTTTCGATAATCTTACCCTTTACCCACTATACGCCGAGGGCGTGAAAGGACACTACAGGCAGGTGCCTGGATTTCCCTCATCCATTGAGTTCCCTACAATTGATATTAAAACCTCAATATCTGCATTCCCGAAATCCCGGACTTGTTTAAAGTCACATAATATGAACTAGCCTCATACGTCATAAGGTGGCTGGACTTCAGAGAACGAATACGGAGTGAAGCTCCGAGAATCAAGGCCTGTAAGGGTATTATAGCCCACTGAGCTCTGCGATAGATATAGGAAAATTCCCAACTCTAGATATGTGGTGAAAGACAGCAAAAAATGAGCTGTTAAGCCCCGCGAAGCAACCGGTATTACTATAGGAGGCAGCCGCAAGTACAGGGCCCACGGCTCGATTACCGATATTCAGGTCCCTACTCTACCAGAATTGGGTTACCTTACTCTAGTGCATCAGGGAGATAGCGGGCAGGAGTGTTGATGATTTAGGTAAAACTAAAGGTAGACCGCGACTAGCGTGACTGGTGAGGCGAACTTCCCACTGCTTCACAAAAGCCGGGGAAGAACTATTCTTTTAATTGGTGTGCAGTATTGAGCTAAGGCCCCTTACCTTATCCACCAATTATATCTCTTCAACAGTGACCATGGCAAGAGGAAACAGAGATCCAACCAGGGTCATGTTTCTCAGGCATCTCAATACTACGGTGCTAAACTGACACTTTGGTTATACACCCCCGGCCCCTGTGCAGGTGTCAGGGGGATGTTTCCGAACAGCGCAAGACAGGGGTCATCTTGCTGGTTATCTATCCCGGTCTTCTACGAAAGGCCCTCCCGGGGCATCATACCATATTAGCATCGTTAAATTCAGTACAAATATGAGATGGCGTGATGGAAATCACGAGATTTGGTGGATTCCGATTACATTTTGTTTTTATGTTGAATGATAGTGTGCTCCTAAGGCCGTGATGCATGTAGGGTGGACTTATAGCCAAAGGTTGGGCGGAGCCTAGGGATTATAGCTGTATGAGCGAGCAAGTCCGTCTCACTCGACAATGATACTGACAAGAGAAAACCGTTCAAATACCTTGGAAATACCCAGGGGTGCCTATATGGTACCATTCTCGGCAAACGCGTATCGGGCAACAAACAAGGAAATATTCACACACTTCCACTGGTCCCTTTATTCCATAAATGAGCCAGAGGAATTGAAAAGAAAAAAAGAAAAAACTGGGAAGATCAGAAATTACTTGTAGTACCGTATGCCGACACTTTTCACAATTTTTCCTGCCGTTCTTTTCGCAGGCTTTGAACAATTTTCTAGGGCTTCCTTGACATACAAACCATCAACAGAATATACCGCCTTTAATTGAAAGTCGATCAAAACACAGAGAGGTTTTTAACCTAAAAAAGTCTAAATAAGAGTTGATTGCATTTATCACCCTTTTCCACTCGGTTTCCTTTTGAAAATTTCTTGCGTTTTTGGGATTGACAGAAGGCAAGACCATTCTGTCACTGTCAACCCCCCCCCCATGGTAGCTTTCCCGGGCATGGGCATCCGGGGGGGTTCGTTGCCAAGAGCATGACCCCGCAAACGCACGCTAAATCCACCATCGGGAATCTCTGCACTGAGCCGCAATAGGCCCAACTGAGCACGGTAGGTTAACAAAGTTACGAACACCAATTCATGAGATCCAACGGGTTCAACTTAATTAAGCTATCCACCTGAGAAACACGCGGCGTTTCATCCCGGATTGCGAGGACTCGGACCTGACTGCCCACGGTGAATCTCGCAACTTTCTACTGTATCGAAAAGGATTGCTCGCTTGTCCTGTGCTTCTTGCGTGCCGGGACTGAATCGATCCTTGATCCTTGAGCTACCAGTATGAGGCATGTTCCGCAAATCGCAGGGTACTTACTGTAGAAATTCGAGTTCTATCCGGGTGTAGCGGTACCATGATGGTCAAATTCGCACTTGTCTGCACGGATTTCGGCGCCAAGGTATCGCGATAATTTATGAATTATCAAGTACCGATACCCGTCGTTGGTTGGCCATGTCCCCGGAACTAACGATCTTGGCACTTTAGCGACTAGCCCGGTATTGACAACGCCACAATCCTGGCTAGCATCTTGGTCTGGCTGCTGATATCGCCTTGGACCTGTTCGAGATACTCGAGCATGGACGAACATGTGGGTAAGTAGACTACAGCCTCGTTCGCAAACTTCTCGCGGATCAAGAGGTACCAGGGAAAAATATTGGCAGTAGCAAATGTACTGGTACAAGTGTCTGCAGAAAAGCTGAAGTGCAAATTCTTGTACCGGTACATGAGTTGTCCCCACACTTTTGCTAAGATACCTACCGATCAGCGAGAACTTTGCGAACGAGGCTGCACCTTGCTCTGCTGGAGACAGTGTTGCAAAGACGGCCTTCAGTAGTTGAACCCGGGGGTTCGGGGGGAGGGTTGAATCCGGGCTTCTGGGGATAGGGATTGAAGGGGTGCTTTGATGTCTTAGTAAGCAAAAATGGCAAGAAATACTTGCTTGGCAGAATTGAACCTGGACACTTGGTACGGGAATTTCCGCCATCAACCCGACGGCATGAGTATTTATTGCTCAGAGGCGGGGAAAGAGAAGTACAGTACCAGCACTAACTTCTTCTGCTACGTTTGGCTTCCTATTATTTATTTGTTTCTTTGCTTCCAACCTCCTTCAAATGTCGTTGTTTGGTGTGAAGGCGTTCTACTGTACATAAAGTACCCGACAGCCCCTCGATCCGAAAAAGCGCGTTCCAAGTCCTCCGATCATTTTTTCATCCAACCCTTCCCCTTCGATGCAACATTGGCTGGAAGGGTGAATTTTCATCACAGCTACTTGACTGTTCTCTACTCGGCCATTTAGAAAGTCTCCGGACGCGTTGCATTTATTAGTACCTATCTTAGCGCAACCTCGTCCGAAGACTTTTTGAATGGCCAAGCAATAGACAAGAGAATATCGTCCTCCTTCCATCCTGCACTCTCAACAATGCCAGTTGCCAGACGCGGGGCACTGGTAATACAAAGTCTTGAGTCATCCGCAGTGAAAACTAGCTCAGTTCGACGATAGAATCTCACGTCAGAAAGGCACTTGTAGGGGCATAATCGTGCGAAACAGAACCGGACCCTATTCAGCCCTCGGATTTCGCATTGCACCGATTCTGCAGACTGGAAATTTCTTTTTCAGGAGGCAATTGTTTCCTGCCAATGAATATATATACCCCGCCGTGCCGGTGAATATCAATCGATTGTGTGAGCAGCGATGGCCGACCCGAACAATTCTTACGCCTACACGTCCCCCCGCTTCCCTGCCTTTTACGATGCCTGGGTATTTGCCATGTTCGGCAACACCCATTCAGATACTTCCGTTTACCAAAAATACCTCCGCAGTTATTCCCACCGGCAGGTCATCCTTGATCTATGCACTGGCACTGGGCGAGTTGTGCGAGCGCTCGGGGACCACTATCCTCACAAATCCTTGGAGGATGCAATTATCTACGGAATCGATCATGCGCCAGCGATGGTGCAGCGTGCCCAGGCGACATGTACACCTACTCATCCAACGCAAGAGCACAAGTGGAAGGTCGCCTCTGCGACAGACTTCTACGAAGCTCTCGACAACGGCGACAAGGTTGATTTATTGATCAATAGTGCCGGGTCTATTTCACACCTTCCGCATCGCCGGGATGTACAGTTGTTTCTAGGCCAGGTCAAGAAGTCTCTTCGTCCGCAGACCGGGGTTGCGCTGATTAGCGTGTTGACGGAGATGATTCACGGCCCCGAAGAGAAGGAGGGGCTTGAGGGGTCCGAAGACCCTATCGAGCATGGCGTGGGGGGATTGATTCTGCCTTGCGAGGACGACGGAGAGGGGTTATCGGGACATTGGCATAAATCGGCGACAAAGGTGGCTTGGAATGAGGACAAGACTGTAAAAACGGATTCATTTTACGTAGAGCTGCACACGGGGAGTGACGGGGCCGTGGCCTGGAGGGAAGATCTCCATTGGAGCCTTGCGGTTTTTGACGAGAAGGCTTGGGCGGAGGATGTTGAGGGTGCTGGGTTGAAAATTGTGGATATGATTCCAGAGGGAGACAGTTACCAGAGGTTTTATGTCTTGAGCAACCCAGCTACTCAGCTCTGATAGGTTTATTCATGATGAGGGAGGAGGGGAAGCGAAGGGTAGTTCGAGAACGTAGGAGAGGGCGGAATGTAAACTAGAACTAGAATAAGAACAGGTATGATATGATACTTGAGTCTGCAAGAGATGATCTCAGCAGCCCTCGAGCTCAAGGCTACCTTATAGGAAGAGAATCTAGAACGAATTCCCACAAGCGGGGCTGCTGCCCCACAAGAAACCTTTGTTTGCGAACCCATTGCACCCCGAGACCCGATCACGATATCTCACTCATAGGACACAACCCTCATCGAATTGAGTCCTCGCAATTTCAAAATGTTTGCTTTTAAAAATGTATTTATCACCAACGCCACCACAACCACCCTTCCACTAAAGTTTGTTCCCCATCCCACCAACCATGTTCAACCGGTACAGAAAACCTCGGACAGGGAATACCTTGTCAACCTCACTCATCTCTGGCCCGATTCAGCAAGCGGCCGCTCAGATGTCCTTCCCCGCCTCAACCCCGCTACCGCGTACACCTTCTATCTCAAAAATCCCAGTACGCACCGCGACCCTACGGAAATCTCGCCGCCCGCGTCCCAACAGTACCAGCCCTGCGAAACCCGGATATACACCCAGGCCAAATGCTCCTACTCCCGCTGGTTCCTCGAAAAAAAAAACGACCAAGGGCCATTCGAAGTTCAGTCTGTGGGGCAACGATTCCCGCATTAACATATTTCATGCGGCGGGGGTGTCTGATGAGCCGAAGCCTGCGAGCACAACCTGGAACCCTGCTGTATCTGGGGGTTGTGGGCGGTTGGGGCCGGCTGCGGCTGGTACCGAGCGTTTTTCGTGGAATTCTCAGAGTCCTGTGTCACTAACGTTGCCACCGCCCATGAGTGATACGTATCCTGCAATGGCGGCAGAGATAGTGGCGCTGAAAGCGGAGAACGAGATGTTGAACAGAGAGATCGTGGCCGAAAGGAAGTTTTCGGCAATGCTGGTGGACGTTTTGAAGAGCTTTCACGAATGCGCTGGGAGGGTTAATCCGGCCCCAGGGGACATAAGAAGTGTGTATTACAGGGAGTTGAGGGATGAGCGTGGCGATCCGTTGGTGCCTGTGGAGTACGCTACGGAGGGTTTAGCTGCGAATGGACTTGATTCCGAGTGGGAGGACGAGACCGAGGTTTTGGAGGACTCTTGCTCCTAGGGAAAAGGATTTTTAGGGGGAGATTATTCGATGGTGATTTCTCTGCCGACGCACGTGAGCAGCAGGAGAAGGCTAAATGATAGGATGTGATCATTACGGACATGTATGATAGCTATTAGGGACTGTGATTAAAAACCGTTGAGGTGGAATCATTGGGGCTATGGACTGGAGTTCCAGGCCCGAACATAGAAGGTAGGCGCCACGTACTCTAGTATGCGCGTGGAACGAGGGACGGTGAGGGATGAACGAGAAGGGAATCTAAATGTATAATTAATCAAGAGGCCTTCTAAGTCCTCAAACGAAATTGGGGATAACCCATCTAAAAACCGGGCAAGCCATAGAACACATCCTAGAGCGAGGCCGAGTAGCTTGCCCCCAGCATTCTGAATGCTGGCCTGTCTGTCAGGCAATACTGCAAAAAGGCCTCTAGAGATAAGACCAATGTAGTTCTGGGCAGCCCCACCGATATTATGGGACTCTAGATGTGATATTCTAAAATTCTAGGGAGTATGAAAGATTAACTGGAAGGATCTAGAATTTCAATTAATTTGTATCCTTACTCCCTTCTGTCCTGGGTATCCATAATCTAGATAATTCCGTGCCCTATGTGAACCTACAGGAGTTCTGGATTTTGAATTCTGGAGCCCTTCTTATTGTCCTAGGTCAGGGGCAGTAGGGGGCGGATCTTTCGATCGCAGTTCTTCCAAATAGTAAGTTGGCCTATTATGATACTGTACTTCCTTTCCAAAATCTTGTAATCCAATGCTGCCCTTTAATGACTGATATAATAGTAAGCCGAGCTGCCTCGCACCTGACCCTATACATAATCCTGTAAATGCGGAATGATTGCCCATACTGTAGTACTTCACAGAAGATGGGTTTGAACAGATTTGAGTAACTTTGAAACAGTTTTTTACAAATGAAGGTCAATTATAGGTAGTGATACTGGATAGTAGGGGCCAGTAAACACCTACTCCTCAAAAAAGCAAATTAAGAACTCAGCCAATCAGGATTGGTTAGCGTGGCAATGGTCTTTTAACTATCATAAATTATAGATGGGAAGCAAAGATGGTATCAATATTTAAAAAAGGCCTGAGAAAAAAATAACCATGCCAGTTGCCACAGCTACAGTGAAAATAATAGAGTACAAGAGCTGTTTTATTATCACTCGGGGCCTACTTTGAGGACTGTGTTGAAAATCTTGGTTGCGGAGGTAATGATTTACTGTGGGGATTTTACGCAGTGGACTGAAACCGCTTAGGTGGAGATGAGAATCACGATTGATTGATGACAACACGGTGGAAGGAAAGACTTGAGGAAAGTTGTGTACAGGAAGGAAGGTGTGCTGTGAGGAGACGGTGTAAAGGAAGGAAAAACAAGTGGGGTGAAAACATTTTGAGAGCTTGCGCGTCCTTTGACTAGTGCGTACGTATGCCTCTGCGGCCACAGGGTGCGGCCATCAACTGCGATTTCCAACAGGCTGTAATCTGGTAATCAGGCACGATTTGCGAAAGCGTGAGGTGATTGATTAGTGATGTTACCCATCTGTCTATAAGTGAATGTGCGTCATAAATTTCTTAAAACACTGCTTTGGAAAATCCCGCGCAACAGTTTTCTGACCTTTTTCTTGTTATGCCAATGCCCCTGTCGTTATTATTGTTCCACAATCCTGTGAATGATAAAGCTAGGTTTCCCATGAGCGAAACCAGCTCGGGAAGCCGGCACAGCAAGATAGAGACGAGGAGGGATTATTCTAGCAAGCGTTTCCGTCAGCCCCTTAGCCTGAACATCGAAATCCATACTGTAGCAACTTCCCCGTTCTGAGCTTCCGGAACAACACTTCGCACTGATACTACGCCCCGTCAGCGTGATGCCTGGACAACAGCAAATCCACCTCTTTCACTGTCGTAGCCAAGGGTCAGGGTTTCTTCGCCCATCTCTACCCGGCTGCGGAGCAATGCATTCTCCATGCTTGGTCTTTCACCCAGGATGAGATATCCGAGTGCTCTCGAATTGTTTACTTTGCTGTCACCAGCATGATCTCCTTTCTATATCGTAGGGCACGCCAAGTACCACTGTCCACCTAGAAATGATTGTCTATGGTTGTAGTAGTGTGTGTGCTATTGCCGTCTTCAGTGTTATATTCCGGTATCGTACAATGCCAGGTACTATAATCCTAGATCTTTTCTGAACACTGCAGGACCTTACTAGGTAAAAAGGGGAAAGGGCACTATGCTTGTTTATTCGTGGTTGCTCGCTCAAGGGGATGAATGGTGGTAGCGGGAAGCACGCTCTATTGGAAGCACATGATGCTGTGGATCCGCCTCTGAGTCCTTCCGTAATCGGGGTCCGCTGCTCAAACCTCGGGCGCGAAAGAGCTTTATATTGAAATAGCTGGTAGCCTTAGGATACCTGAAAAAATTGGCTGCTACTTGTGATATCAGTTCTGAGAGAAGAGCTCCCCAGAAAAACTGGTACGGAACAGAAAAGGACGGCGGTGATCTGCTTAACTACTATCAGAAACTTCAAGCTTCTGATAATCCGAGATCAACCCAAAATCCGTTTGTCTGAGGAGATTAAACTTTCCCAAGGTACTGCTCGGGTTTGCATGGGTATAGTACCCTGGTTGCTGATTTCTGAACCATCCTTTCACATGTACCACTTCCTGGCGTTTTTCAATGGATAGCTAAATGTGCTGACAATTCCCAGTTGCTAATTTCTTGCTCAGCAAGACCGGTGAGGCGTTGCTCCATGTCTCCGACTCTAAAGTGCCTGCATTGCAATTTCCAAGAGAATTGGGGCCTTTCCATGGATTGTCACTCGCGTTTTTTTCTAATGTTTGTGGTGTAAGATATCTTGACCCGAAGGTTCAAAAACCGATGTACCTTCTTTCTATTTCCTACGGGACCGGAGGACTAATATACTTCATGAATTCAGCAGTCGCACCGGAGAATTCATCCAATGCCAAGCAGACCATTTCCTTAGCAAGGCATACCTGTGAAGTTCTCATCGGCCTCCAAACACTGAATGTGTACCATCAGATCATTAGGTCGGATCCGGGGAAGCCACGATTCCCAACAGTTTGATCCCGTCACATAGGGCGATACTTATAGATTAAAAAGACGCGTTTTAGATAATGTTTAACTTTGCACAGCCAGCAAAAAAATAAACCCCAAAAAAGTATGGCTGCCCAATCGCTATTTCATTTGAGCCACATAAGGGCATGGGGCTTAGTCAGACTGTCGGACAGGAAATATGCACAGTTTTTAGGTATCATAGTTAAAGAAACTAGAACTTTACAGGAGCATCCACGATTGCCCGCAGTGCTACTATAAGAGAGGCCTCGCGAGGGGGCTCCACGGAGATTTTGACACCACATTATCCTTCACCATCACTATTTTCCAGGGTAGGAAAGCGACACACCTTGTCAAGAATGGGCCCATCTCTAGAGCTCCGGTTATATAATATTTTATCACTGCAGAATGTAACATATTGTGGGAATCCGTCTTGACGTTTACATCCGTTGTGGTGACAGTGTCTAAGCCACTTCTACCGACCCACCGCGAGGATCTGGGCCTCACAATTATCATGACCAGTTGGGTAGCTCCCTTGGGGCCCCTGCCTCTTTCATTATCCACTTCCGCTGCGAAATCCCCCGTATTGCATCTACCGGTGACCTGGAGTACAGATAACTTAGTGCATAACACGCTTTTCACAGGTTAGTCTTTCATTAGCTGATGACTAGCTCGAGCGTGGGACAATGCTTTTGTGCGTTCCTGTAGGTCAACAGAGGCCCAAGCCGGGGTAAACAATGAGTAACAAAAAGCCACGGTGGCAGCGCAGTTTGTGTGGCTGATAGGGCCCGCTTTGGCACAAGGGCTCGCCAAGACATTAGGTCGATTGAATCCGGTATAGCGAGCGAATGCGGGGGTTCTTTAAGTTCAAAGCCATAACAAACCCTTCCCGTAACCGACTTGAACAATACTCTGTTTCTTCTTCACCTCTTCTCTTCCCAAACTCAATTCATCACTCAAAGATGCCTCCAGCCCCAGGAAGGAGAAAGGGACTCACCCCCATTCAGAAATGGGAGCTATGTTTGCTGAGGGCTCAAAATCCTACCATGAAGCTTGGCGAGTTTGCGGAGCTTCCCGCCTGTCCGAGGAGACCAGACGGGAGGCCTTTGCCTATTTCAAGTATCTCGGATCACTTGAAGGGATGGGAGGAAAGGGTGAAGCATGGACCACCCGAAGGTGCGTAGTATCACCAGATTTTTACCCGGACAGAAAAATAAATTCATCAGACAACATCGGCTGGTTTGACTATTTAGTTGACATTCTTGTAGGGACCGATGCGAACAAAGTCAAAGGCCGATCTGCCATGTTTCCTCTGTTTGAATACTTTCTCGTCAGTTGGATCGATGCAGCCGCCGCGGAACACGTTTACATCAACGACGACGCTATCCGCGAGCAAGGGAAAATAATTCAGAAACGCCTTACGGAGCTGCCCGGATGCAAGGAAAATTACGAGAGTTTTGACATGAGCTCGGGTTGGCTACAAGGATTCAAGCAAAGGCACAACGTTGTTCTCAAAAAAAAGAATAAAGACCTCGTCGATCCAGCCGAGATTCCTGGCCATCAGATGGGCATGACCATGCAATTAGAGAAGTTTGCTCCAAGGGACCGCTTCAATTGCAGCGACCTCAGGCTCGAACTCACCAGGCTCCCGGAAACCGTCCCCGATAGAAGGAGAGTTACCGTTTTTCTCTGTGTGAACGCTGATGGATCGGAGAAACGGCGGGTGCTTGTAGTCAATAGAGTCGCCACTCCATTGTCATTCAGTCAAGAAAAGGTCAACCCAGCAAACCTTCCAGTAATCTATAGATACAGCCAGAGGCCCTGGTATACTGGATTGTGGTACGACTTTCTCCGTACCTTCGACACGGAAATACGGGCGGAAAAGCGACACGCTGTCCTCCTATGCCAAACTTCTCCTTCTTACCCTCCTCCCACTCAGCCTCCCCACTTCTACAAAGGACCTCCGCCCCCGGTGCTAACGAACATTACTCTGATATTCCTCCCATCAAATCTTCCAATGAGCTTACAGCCGTTAGACCAAGGCATCATAGCTTGTTTCAAGGCAACCTACCGACGGATGTATGTTCAAGCACTGGCGCTCCATCGTACATTGACAGGTGCAGACCGTAGTAAGCTCACCCACCTCGAATGCATCGGTATAATCGCCTCCGCGTGGCAAGCCATACCCCCTCGTACAATCCTTCGTTGTTGGCAGGCCTCTGGAATATGTCAAGATCTTATGCGCGAGGAAGTCGCTGAGGAATTCAAACCCGAGCGCTATATCCATGCTCAAGAATCGTGGTGTGGCCGCTGTGTCCGTCAAATCATGCCCCATACACACGGGGAAGCATTTCGCCTGTTTTGGCAACTGGACGAGAGTCTTCCTTCGGAAGGAACGGCTCCTGATGCGGTTAGACTTATTGATGAGGCTGTTGCGGCTGGAGTACTCGAGCACGGACCCGATGGCATTAACCTGAATGATGTCGAGACCGGAGCGGGCGACCCAATGCCTGAGGAGATCATATCAAACCAGACGGCTATCAAATATCTCTCCCAGGTGAACCGGTATCTACGTTCACTGCCGGAAACTGAATTAAGAGTACCCCAAGGACGCAGTATCCCCACCAGGGGCGCCATAGAGCATCATTCCAGAATTATCTCGGGAGTTTTTCAGTATGTGATTCCTCTTACTCCAGGATGTGACTGACTTTTACAGGCACATCGAGAATAACAAGCCGAGCTCCAGAAGGGGATCTGCAAGGGTGGATACAGAGGGGTCCGAAAAAGAGTCACAGGAGCAATGGGATACAGAAACCATAAGCCAAGTCTATCCGAGTCTCTTGATGTCTTGAGTATCATGCGAAGGAATAGGGCGGCTGGTGCGGAATTGATGAAGGCATTTTTCAGACGATGTATGCGCACCGAGGCCGCCCAGTCTTCTAAAAGTAAAAGCAAAAGTATTTGACATGGCGCTGTTTAATTCACCGTTTCTCCATGTAATGCACACAACAACTACCTTCCAGAGCGTGATTGCTATTGCCAAAGTGCCGCGAGAAGCCACCGATAACATGAGCGTTCTTATAAATTCCCACATCTGCTCGGGTCTACGAATGATGAACTGATACGAAATACTGACCATAAATCTGGGGACAGAGCCGAACGTGAGTGTTGTCTGGGTAGCCCCGGCAGTAAAGTTAATTAGGGAAACATGAATCCCTTTTGTGCTCCGGCCGGAACAATAGGGGGAGGGTGACAGAAATGCAAGGGTTTGCTAGAGCACATAAGTTGGATTTTGAGAAAAGGCTAGAAGCTCTTTGTTTTTGGTGTTGGCGGGTCTTGGTCGAAGCAGAAAACTGGCCTATTTTCCTGTGAGAAAAATCCCAACATTTTATAAAAAAGAACACATCCACCTGTCTCCAAGAGGGCTCGGGAAGCCAGGAGTGTTTATTTCTCCGCAACTGCGGGCTCACAAGAACATCAGTAGGGTGAGGGCTAAGTTCATCCGCGTTTTTAAAGCTACCGTAGCTGGCCCATTCCCTACCCTCGTAAAGTTTATTATGTGATACGATTCAACCCCCGATATATGATATAATATATTGACCTGCGATTCACATCACAAGGGCCTCAACCCGAGTTTCCGTTGGTGAGTGCTAAGCCATGATATAGCAACTAGCTAAGAGAACCGAAGGGTGTCTAAAGCTTAGGTCGCCGATCATAGATACTAGTTCTCGCAAGACTCTCAAGGTTCTGAGGGCTTGACGAATAGTTCCTTGAGGCTGTTTGTGTAGTGGAGCGCCCAGTAGCCAGAGACGCGCCCCGGAGGAGTGTGGCCGAACAATAACAAAGTCGGAGGATTGTGTATAACCCACTTGCCCTTCTTTGTTCGTAGGAATCTATTGTATAAGTTGGCGTAGGATATGGCAGTCAAACACATTTTGTGTTACACTTTTTCCTAATGCTCTGCATTGCTTCTAAGCCCTTGCCGTGATGGTCAGTTGATAACCCATTTTTCTAAGATTCAAGGCGTATTATTTTAGGATGGGGCTCAACCTGTCCGGGGTTCTCGAAATATCATACTTTGAAAGGTCCAGTCCTTGCTCATGGGAGATCCCCCCCCCAGCCCCAAGTACTTCCCAGGACCCTGGGTCATGAATTCAATCGGTGCCACGATTATAGGTCTCTGAGCTTATCTTCGCAAGTCACTCAGTATTAGGGTCTTGATTCGCTTTCTGTAGTGTTGGATTTGAACCTTGAGCGGATGATTTCTCCACTATCTCTTCTTCTAGCCCAATCCTACACAAGTACTGTATAAGTCTGAGCAGTGACACGTACTTCCCCGTCCCCCCCTAGCCAAATTTTGCAGCTGGTATTACTGGTATGCCAGCTCTTGGCGTCGGCCTCTCCAAGCTCCCATCCTACTGCCAAAAACACACTCCCGGCCGCTAATCTGTGAACCGGGAGGCGCGAGATCACCCGTATTGATACTGTACACCCCACATCGCACCTTTTTCTTCTGGTTGACATGTGGATCTAGAGCCCATGGGTTAATCCTTATGATCATTTTAAGTTTTCTGTGAAACCTAAAACTCAAAACATGTAGCCCCAGCTTCACTGCGGGTGTACCCGCTACCCCATTGAGATAGTTGGCTTTGTTCTTTTCCCACTGAAGCCATTCATCATACCTAAACGAAGCTCATCCACCCAGGAGCTTGCATCTGTCATCTCACTTGACTCTGTTATACCACATGTGCAGTAAAGAATCAGCATAGCCTCTTTCTCTTTCGAATTGTTCTGTGTTTCCCGGGTTGCCATATGATAGAGCCCCGGCGGGATTGGTTAAAGCTAAGCCCGCCTTGTGTTATTGTATTGTGCTTGTAGTGGAGATCCCACGCCACAGCAGCCATAGCAAGCACATGGAGAAAAGGGGGGAAAGCATTTTTAAACGGAATTTCTCATTCGAAGTTTCCTGTGTAAGCACAATCTTAGGTACAGTACCGTTGTTGGGGTATGTATATATAGGCCTCTCGCTGACCGCCCAACGGGCTCTTCACTAGCTTGTAGCTTATTAAACCAGGCCATTCATTCATTTTGATTCGATCGCAAGTAGCGAATATTATCGTCGTCATGCTCTACCTGTTCGCTTTGGGCCTTTTCGCGTTGGCTTCCGCAGCTCCAGAGCTACCAGTTTACAGACGCACCCAAGCTCCCCCCAGCAATGGGACCTTATATCCGGGTAATTGCGAATGGGGGCTTGAGGGCTGCTACAACGAGCCTTCGACTGGCCGAATCCTTCAATATGTTAATTCCGACAAGTCGCTCACTGTGGAAAAGTGCTTTCAGATATGTGCTGCTTTCGATTATGCTCTTGTCGAGTTCAGGGGCGAGTGTTGGTGCGGGAATACAGTGAATCCTGCCGCGACCCAGTTCACTGGTGAGGGGACTGGCTGCAGACTTGCCTGTGCTGGCAATGCGGATCAGCTCTGTGGAGGACAGTCTAAGTATATACCTTCATCCAGATGATTTAATAACTGCTAATAGTTTTGCTTCAGGGGTTTGTTGTATAAGAGAAAGCCGGCGGGCGGTTGTTCTACCACAGAACCAACTACCACGGCAACAGATACCTCAACTTGTGTTGCGGCCACAGTCACGGCCACGGACCCTGTAACAGTTGATAATCCCGTCACTGTTCCAACTACCCTTACCGTTACTAATACTGTCACCTGTGATACAACCGTCTATAATACCATCACTCTCACTACTGATGTGCCTACCACTGCCACCGAGACTCTTGCACCTTCAACTATTACACGCACCACGCAGGTAGATAATCCGATTACTGTCCCGGAGACTGCGGCTCCATCAACTGTCACTCAAACAACCCATGTTGGTAGGTCGGTTACGGTTACAGAGACCGCAGCACCATCGACCGTCACCCAGACCACTCAAGTTGATACCGGTAGCCTGTCACCGTGACTGAAACCGCTGCGCCCTCTACCATCACTCAGACAACTCAGGTTGATAAACCAATCACTGTCACTGAAACCACTGCCCCGTCTACCGTGACTCAGACAACCCAAGTAGACAAGCCCATCACGGTCACCGAGACCTCTGGCCCTCTCACTATTACCACAACCCAGGTATCGCGAACGACCGTTATGGTGACAGAGAACCCAAATGCAGTAACAATCACCACAACCCTCAATTACCCATACCCGACAACCGTGACAGCAACCAAGAGCCCGTCGGTAAGCACAACCACCACCACCGTCCGCACGACCATCTCGAACTGTGGCCCAACTTCCTCAACCACAACCAAAAAGCCCAACCCAACCTGTACCCCCAGCTCCCCGATCCAAAACCCCTCGTGGGAGCAATCCGGGGTCTGGGATTACAACTCCGATGGACATAATTCCATATCGGACAACTACTCCACCACCTCCTCCTCCGCCCACTCTGGCACGCATGTCTACCGCGCGCGCGTGAGCAAAGATGGACACTGGGCAACGGCAAACCAATTCGTCACCCTCTGCCCATCGACAAAGTACACATTGAAAGTGTGGACCAAGAGGCCTGTTCAGAGCAGTGAGTGCGTTGCGACGTTCTATGTTGATGGTCAGAAGGTCATTGTTAGCTCCGATACCAACAACACCGGCTGGGTCGCCGGTACTGGAAACTTCGACTCTGGAGACGGCGGGAAGGCGAGTGTTATGGTTAAGATCGTTTGTCAGGGGAATTGCGGAAACGGTTATAATGAGATGTTTGTTGATGATGTTACCATTACGCCGGTTTGAGGGGAAGCTATGCGGAAGGGGGAATGATTTCAGAAGGCGTGCTCTTGATCTTTTGTTAACTTATACAGGTATTAATGGAAGGATAAGATAGAGATCCGACTATATCTGATGGAGCCTTTTGTCCCCTGAGCTCTGTTCAGTCATGGATAGTCTGGACTTGGGCTCCTGGGTTGGAGTTTTCACGATATAATTTTCACCGCAAATTCAATAGGGGTCGTTTCACGTCTAGACAGAGGCCAAGACACACCAAAACTGCAGGGCTCGAGCAGACATATTTCCACAGATCTCTTGAGCAGTCCTGGAAATCTTTTGAATAAGATTTGGCGCGTCTGAAGTATAATATATATCCATCTCAGGGTTTTGTCTGGTGTTCACATGAGCTGTGAGCACATAAACTGAGTAAGGTGTGTCGCAATATATCTTTCCGACACAAAAACTCTGGTCCGGAGTGTACCTTGAGGGAAAGGGTGTTCTACTCCTCGCTACACAAGGAGAAGGGAAGGTAAAGACCCCACACTTTTCTGAGCAGACGCCACTATAGTAAATTACTTTTTTCAACTTTTCCATGAAGTTTTTGCCTATGGTGGTTGGGTAATGATAGCTCGAGCCCCTCCCCCAGGTGTTTTAGCTTCTATGTTATAATACAAGCTACGGGCATATAGTACCCGAACACTAGCCAGCAGTCCCACCGCAACATTTGGCCCGAATTGACCCAAGGGCATTACCAACCCTAGACCTACCCCCCAGCAAAAAAGTGGTTCGCCGAGCTTTTTTTTTTAATGCTCGACTACTCCACTGCCCCCCGGATTCGAACTTATGATGGTCCCTGTTTCAAATTAGCCGACCAGTCTCCTAAGCCATTAGACCATAGGAACTGGCCGATAATACTTTTTCTTCCTGATCTTTTAACTGCTTCTTCAGAAAATAGACAGGTCAGGCGCCTGATACTTTATTTTTGGCAAAAAAGGACATCGGTATCCAATCACCGTATGATACTCCCTCATGATATTGATAGAACCAGGAACAAGGGGGTTCCGGTGAATATCTCTTCTCTGCCTCCAAAACGTTCGCTTTCTTTGTCAGAGGACAAATGTTCCCCGAATTCCATGGCTAGTATCCCCGGGGTAACTATTCTTTGGTATCATAAATTATCTATGCGTATCTGACCGCCCATAAAAATTCGGACTCAAGTGTTCGGGTTCTATATGCCTGTAACTTGTATAAACCAAGAGTTACTCTCCCTGATTGTTTGTTGTCGTCTATACCTGCTCGTTGTTATTCTGTGCTATGTTGCGTTCCCTTAGTGTAGGAATGCATAAGAGGTGCTTATGCATTCCTGCACTTCAGTCATTGCTTTATGTTTGCTTTTCTATACAGTGCCTCCTTACTTTGTTTCTTTTCTTCTAATTAACGGATCCTTCTCTCATGCTTCGGATCCAATAAGAACTATTTGATAGGCCTCCACCATTGGTGTTCTCTGGTAAATCGCAATCCTAACAGCATGGTTACCTACAGACCCCTACTGATTGAAGCACGAGTGATTCCCTATGATTTGCATGGAAGATCAGTTCAGTAGCTACTACTACTGGCACTGTGCGCCCGAGGTATTTTCTAGCACACACTGCTATAGGAATTCTGGGAGTGATATGGTGGGGGATGCCGTTGGCCAATACCTGTTCCGAGGTCAAATCGTTTACCTCGCTAGGGCACCAAAAGGGCGGAACACGGGGGGCGAACTGTACTCGCATCCAGGAGATTCGGAATTTCCTGTTTCTTTCCCCTCCTCTGTTTCATAGTTTTCATCGACAGAAACTTCCTCGACCCTAGCTGCTTTTCCTTGCCTGTGTGGTCTGCATACATGGCCGCTTTTACATGTGGGCCTGTGCCACCAAGACTACTTGCCCCAGATCAAGCAGATACTGTACTATCTGCCAGGCATCTAAGAACCGTGGCCCAAATAAATTGCTATTGCCAAAGGAGCACCTCAGCACGGAAGATCCCCTAACAATACTCGTCCCCCACCATAAGTGTCCCCAAATAGGAATCAAAAAAAATACATGGCAAAATATCTGTGTCTATCTGAGTGCTCATACGAAACATACCCCCAGTTTTTGGGCCCACTCCCAGGGACGAGTACCTGGGGAGTGATCAAACCTGTAAACAACAACAAATCCCAGCGAACGCCAACACTGTGGCAATGTCTCCAAAGGCTGCAAGACCAAGAAGAGGCCTTCGGGGGTCAGGGAGACCCGAATAAAGTAGTTTGACGGATCCTGCAGTTTTCTATTCATATGGAGCTTGTTCTAATAGGTGAGTGTTCGGTCGGAGCTTGCAGACACTTAATCCCGACCCAAGCATAGGTACGTTCCTAGGCTGCCACCAATACCAGAGGAAAAATCTGTCATGTCCTACCGAATCTCACACATCCAGACAATTAGATTACTCCAAAACTCCCTAAAAAGAAAACACTTTCCAGCATCATCTCCGTATGATTCTCTAACACATCTAAGGAACCGATCCTTGGTTTATTATTCCGTCAGTTTACTCAATCATTATTGACCGAAGCGAATTCACCCGTGCTGGTCTATAAGATCTCGAACCATTGGTAGTCCCGCTACCCTCACTGCTTTCCCTGGCAAAACATTGGCCTCCCGATTCGTCTTAGAACCCAAGGCACCCTCTCTCAGTTGGTATTGAGGGAAACTACGAGCTCAATAAAGTTTTACTAGATATTCTCCAAGCTTCAACACTTTGCCTTAGGCTCGAGAACATACGGTACTCCGTTGATCACAACGAAGTGAAAAGGCCTTCGGAAAGCTCCGTATTATACTCTTCAGGAAGCACCTTCCAGATCAGCTACCCATGCCCCCCTACTGACATCGCGCTCCTTCCCCGCTAGCACGGTACCTGCCTTTACTTGAGTACTGCGGGGGGTTTAAGCTAATACTAGTACCTTGCCTCTTCCCACAAATCGAGATGACGAATCTCGGGGGAGAGCAACGGACCTTAGTAACGTCAACCACCGGGAAGTGTCACAGCACCTAGAAGTGTCACACATGGCAACCATGACAACCACAACTAAAAAATGTAACAACTCAACCAATTCTTAACCAAATTGGACCAAACAAGGTGATATC
>Ga0307509_10000545_pt1 | contig 64368 bp, 79 predicted proteins | sample 10_EM_MG_FD_202245 | JGI IMG/M metagenome (GOLD analysis project Ga0307509, IMG submission 202245) | Populus trichocarpa ectomycorrhiza microbial communities from riparian zone in the Pacific Northwest, United States - 10_EM | ecosystem: Host-associated > Plants > Roots > Unclassified | place...
AAAACGTGAATTAATTGAAGGAATAAACGATTGAAACATTTTGGTTTCTTCTTGAAAAGAAATAGTGATAGAAGAAAAAACAAATTCTTCTTTATTTACCAAAATTTATTATAAAGATATAGAAAATGATGATTATGATTTGCTTACTGTACCATCTAATTTTTCTTTACTCAAAAAAATAAATAAAGAATATTTCTCTTTATCAGAAATTGTTGATATTAAAAGAGGTTGTTTTATTTCAAATTTTAAAAAAAAAGAACATATTGACAATGTTTCTTGAAAAATTTATCAACAAGAAAATGCTATAAATGATGATTTTTCTCTTGGTAATCGTTATATCACTGAAGAAAAATATCAACAACTGAAACAATATACACTTAAAACAAATGACATTATTATGAGTTTCGCGGGAACTTTAGGAAAAGTAGCAATTTTTCCAAAAACGGCCGAAAAAGGGATAATTTCTAATTTAACAATTATTAGAATTAAAGAAGAATGAGAAAAAAAAATATTACCTGAATATTTACTAATTATTTGTCAGACTCCTCAAATGATTGAAAATATTCAAAGAAAAGCAACAGGAACAGTTATTCCGTATATAAGAATAGGAGGCATTGAAAAATTTCCAATACCTATTATTTTATTAAAAGAACAAAAAAAAATTGTTGAAAATTTAAACAATATTCAAAAAATGATTAAAAACAGCGAGGATAATATTAATATTTTAAAAAAATCTTTTTTTAATTATTTAAATTTTTATGAAACTGATTTTATTTCTTTAAGAGAATTATGTGATATAAATCCTTCTAAATCGGAAATAAAAGATAAAAAAAATATTGAAGTTTCTTTTTTACCAATGCAAGATTGCGAAAGACATTCTCTTTGAGTTCAACCAATAAAAATAAAAAATATTGAAGAAATTCGTAAAAATAATTATACTTATTTTTCTGAAAATGATTTATTAATTGCTAAAATTTCTCCTTGTTTCGAAAATGGTAAAATGAGTATTGCCAAAAATTTAAAAAATGGAATTGGATTTGGTTCTACTGAATTCATTATTTTACGAGCAAAAAAAGATATAATGATAGAATGAGTTTATTGTTGTTTAAAAAATTCTAATTTTTTAGAAGATGGAAAAAGTGTTATGACTGGATCTGTTGGACAACAAAGACTTAGAAAAGAATTTATTGAAAATTATTCTATTCCTTTTCCTTCATTAGAAATTCAAAAAAATTTTATTGAAGAATTGAATCAAGAAGAAAAAGATAAGATGAATTTAAATTTATTTATTTTTCATCAAAAAAATAAAAAAGAAAAAATTTTAAAAGATATTTGAGAAATAAATTAATTTTTTTACATTATTAAATTTTATTGAAATTATTCATTAAATATATTTATATAGATAATTGTCATGATAGAAATAAAAGTACAAATACCATCTAACATAGAAAGTAGACTTAAATTCTTGGCTTTAGTTAGTAAACAACCAGAAAGCTTTTATATCAAAGAAGCTTTAATTTGTTATTTAGAAGATATTGAAGATATTAAAAACATTCTTAATAGTATTGAAGAAAATAAAGGTCAAAGAACTTATACTACCGAAGAAGTATTGATAATGTTAGATAAAAATGACAAAAAAAACTTATAAAGTCATTTGAACTAAAACCGGAATTAAAAGTTTAAAGAAATTAGATAACAAAATTGCTAAGAAATTAACTAGGAAAATAGAACAATATTTGGTTAACTATCCTTATTCTGGCAAACCTTTGCATAGAGATTTAAGAGGTTATCGTCGATACCGTTATGATGATTATTGTATTGTTTATCAAATATTTGAGGAGCAAATCTTAATTTTAATAATCAAAGTGGGTCATCGTCGAGAAGTTTACTAAAAATTAATAATTTGTTCTTAAATAAGAATTATTTAACTAAAATACACACAATATATAGAGTAAATGGTTAATACTACTAATAATTCAATTAAAGTTTTTTTTATAAATTATTATTAATTATTAAATAACTTCATATCATTAATTACTATTGAGTTTTACATTCTTCTTTTACTTCTTCTTTTACTTCTTCTTTTACTTCTTCTTCTGACTCTTCTTCTGACTCTTTTAATTGTTCTTGTGTTTGTTCCTCTTTTTCTTTTAGTTGTTCTTGTTTTTTTAATACAAGTATTAAAATTAAAATTAAAATAATTAATAGTAATTTAAATATGTATATTATTTTTCTATTGTATTCATATTTAATTAAAGCTTTTTCCATAAATTATTATTCTTTTTATAATGTTATTTTAACACAAAACATCAGTTTGTCCTTTAGTTTGTTTTTCAGTTTGATAAACCTTGCGAGATTGGTGAGTTTCTTGTTTTCAGTCATCTTTTTCTTTGCCTAAATTTTTATTAGTTTGCTGTAAATTAATATTTTTTTATTAATTTTTTTTTATGGATTTACGTCTTTAACAACCAGAATTTAAACCATGAGTAAAAACTTTAATGCTTAAAAACTCTTCCAAATTTGGTCAATAAATACCTTTTTTGGTTGGCATAATCTGAAAATTTTTTAATTATTTTAATTCAGTTTCGCAAGATCCTATATCAACCAGTAGGAATAGTAATAATGTGACTATCACTTAAATAAATAGTGATAGTTTCTTGATTACACTTTACTTTTGAAATAGTTGATTGAATTATTTCAACTATTTGTGATTTTTTTTTTCAATTAGTTTCAATTTTATTGGTTAAATTAATGATAAATTTTAATAAATTGTTTTTTATTTTTTTTTAATTATTTTTAATATAGTTGATCATTTGTGAATGGGAATATCATAACATTCTGCAATGTTTAAATCATCAGTCAATCATACTTTCATTTCACCTTCATTGCTTAATATATGAATATGTGCTGGTTCAAATTTACTTTCATTCAAATAAATATAAAATTTATATCCTTTTTCATATCAAATTCGAAGCATCTTTATCTATAAAATTTAAAAGAAATATCATTAGAATGAGAATGTTTCTTTATATTTATTCTATTCTATTTATATTTATTTTGTTTTTATATTTCAAAAAACAAAATAAATATAAATAACAAATTTAATTATGAGTTGCTAAATAAAAAGATGAATCTATTAATTTTTTAATTGGTTCACCAAATTTTTTATTCTATATTTTATTTTAATATTCTAATTCCTTCTTTAATAATAAGAAGAAGTTTATTTTTAATTTCTTTAATCTTTACTTTTAATCTTTTTTTAATTCTAATTAATTCATTTCATCTTTATTCTTCTACTAGGTTCAAGTTTTAAATTAATTTTGATTAATTTAGTTTGAAATTTATCAATGCTATCTTCTTCGATTTTTAAATCATTCAGTAATTGAATTATTATTTTAAAGAATTCAGTAACTGTTTTTTTAGTATCTTATACCAAATTTAGCAAATTGAATATGATTCAATTAATTTTCAGTTTTCTTACCATTTATCTAGTAAATCTGAAATATAAATATCTTGAATTAAAAAAGATAAAAATATCATCTACTCAATATTTAATAATACTATTTTATCTATTAATAAAGATAAAGAACTTTCGCAAAAAATATTAATATTTTTGTAAATCTTTTACATCTTTTATAATAGAAAATTTTTCTTTGAGAAATTCATAATTTTTTAGAAAATTTATTTCTAAAAAATCTTTTTTTATTAAAAAATTATAAAATTTTTTAATAAAAAAATCAAGTTCATTTTCTAATAAAATTTTGTTTTCTAATAAAAATTTATCATTTTTAATCACAGAAATATAATATTTATTTTTATTTATTTTTAATATACTTAAACATTTTTTTTCATTTCCACATTGAAATAATAAAGTATTTATATGATAAAATTTTAAATTAGAATTAATAGTTTGTAAAGTAATTAAAAAAGAAATAGTTATTCTTTTTCCTGTTTCTCCCCCTGGAAAATAAGTAAAATAAATAGCATCAATTTCTTTTAATTTTTTATTAGAATTTTCAAGAATATTTCTTAAATAAAAAAGAAAATTATCAGAATGAAGTTTATGATTTAATTTCTGAAAACTTTTAATCAAATCATTATTATTATATAGAGCTATACATAAAAAATCTGTTGATAAACTAAAAAAAATATTTAGCATATATTTTAAATAATTAAAATTTGTAATTCTTCTAATATTTCTTCATTGAAAGTTTTTTTTAATTCATTTTCTAAAAATTCAAATTTTTCATTTTCATATATTATACTTATTTTTAATTCTATTAAATTTGTTTTAAGAGAAGAAATTGAATCTTTCATATTGCTAGAATCAATATGTTTTATTTCTTCTCACAAATTTTCAACTGTTCTATAAATATCATATTTTTCTTTTGGATGAAAAAGTTTATTTTTGTTTAAATTTATTATGTTATTATTAATATATTGAATAACTGATAATTCAAAATTTTTTTCTTCAAAACTTTTTTTTATTTCTAATAATTCAATATAAATTTTATTCATTTCATCTATTTCTTTTTCATTTTTTAAAATTTCTTTAAACTTTGTTGATTGTTTTTTAATAAAATTATTTCTATTTACATTATTTACAATATTTGCTACATCACCAATAGCTTCAAGTTTTATAGGAGATAAAGTATCAATTGCTTTTCCAGCAGTACTAGTCATTTTTGCTATTTGTTCTCTTGAATGATATTTATTATTAATATTTATATCTAATTCATCACAACAAAGACAAAGATTTTTAATATTTTTTTCACGTCTTTTAATAAAATTTTCTTTTAATAAAAGAAAATTTTTAGTTTTAATTATAATTTCTTTAAAATTTGAAGGAAAGTTTTTATATTCTAATAAATATTTTTCATTTTCTTGTATTTCAAATAACTTTTTCTTTTTTTCATTTATTTCTTTCTCATTAATATATATTTTTTCTATTTTATCTTCTTTTATTCCTATTTTCAATAATTGTTTTTTTTTGATTTCTATCTCCTTTAAAAGAAAATTTTTATTTTCTTCAGATTTTGATTTTAAAAAAAAATAATTATTTATATATCTTAAAAAATCTTCAAAAATAAATTTTTTTGATTCTTCTTTTATTTCAGATAAAATTTCAATTATTTCTTTATTTTTTTTTTTTTCCAATTCTTCAATGTTTTTTTTTATATTTTTTTTATTTTCTTGTTTTTTTTCATCTTCGAATTTTTTTGCTAAGTTTATTTCTCTATTTTTTATTTCTTTTTCAAGAATTAAATTTTTTCTTTTAATTTCATCATTTTCTTTCTTAATATTTTCTTTTTCAATACAATCTTTAATTATTTTATTATTTATTTCTCTTCATTTATATAACAACTCAATACAATGTTTTTCATTTTTTTTTATTTTAAGTAATTTAACAAATGCTTTAGTTCCTCTACAATAGAATTCTTTAAGATTTTCTGGTAAAAATTCTATATCATCATTTAATTCTGTATATTCGATATTCAATGTTTTTAATTTTTTCATTCAAAAAAAAAATTTTAAAGATCCTGTTATTTCATTATTATTAATTTTAAGAATTTCTAAATTAATTAAAGAAGAAAATAGTTCTGATTCAATAATAAAATTATTATTATTTATTTCAAGAGTAGTTAAAGAAATAGGAAAAGAATTAGAATTTATATTTTCTAAATTAGAGTAAGATATAAATAATTCTTTTATTTTTGGACAATTTTCTACAGAAACATCAAAGAAATTATTATAATTTGCTCTTAATGAACTCAAATTTTCAGAATTTTTAATAATCAAATCGCCTTCTAAATTTTTATGATTTAAATCTATTTTTTTTTCATTAAGAAAAAATTCTTCATTTTTTTCAAAATACTTTTGAAAATTTTTAGTTTCTAATATTTTCGGAATTTTTATTGATTTTCCAGAGGAAAAAAAGGAAATCCTTTTTCTATTTTCTTTATCTATAAATATTTCTTCTAAATTTATAAAATCTTTTAAATCAAGTTCACCTGATAATTTCTCTTTTTCTCCTATATATAAAAAATAATTTTTTTTTTTTTTATTGTTATTTGAATATTTTTTATTCACTCATTCTTGAATATTTGTATAATTTTCATTTTTTTCCATATTTTTGTTTCTTTTCAAAAAAAAATATCACATATATAGTTATAGAATTTTTTTTTATTAATATCAAAAATTAAAAAATATATTATTGTATATTTATGAAAAATAATTTTTCATAAATATTAAAAATTAATTAAATAATATAATATTAATATTATATCAGTGCATTCATATAAAATAAATCATATATGTCAGGTTGTAATATTAATGTTTATTTTTCAGAACAAATTTATTATAAAATAAAAAATTTAATTTTAAAAAGAAAAATTGGTAAATTTATTAATCAAGCAGTTGAAGAAAAATTACAACAAAAAGAAAATGAAAAAAAAAATGAATTAAAAAAAAAAATAATTATTGGTTATCAAAAAAGAATCAAAAATATTAATATACAAAAAAAATTAGAAAATTTTGAAAATAAATCTTATCAAGATTTTATATCAAATTTTGAAAAAGAAAATAATGAATAAAAATAATATTTTTCCAAAACAAGGTGAATTTTGATTACTAAAAAATATAGAAAAAATTAAAGAAATAAGTAAAGATTATCGTCCAGTATTAATAATTAGTTCTAATGAAAGAAATGAATATGATGATTATGTAGTAGTTTTACCATTAACTACTGAAAATTTAAATGATATTTTACCAATTGAGGTTTTGATTAGCAGTACAGAAAAAATGGTTTAAAAAAAAATAGTAAAATTTTGTGTGATTCTCCTTTTACTTTTAAAAAATCTTTAAGATTAAAAGAAAAATTAGGAGAAATTGATTTAGAAATAATAGAAAAAATAAAAGATACTTGACTTGTTTCTTTTTGCTGAAATTAAAAATTTTCTTAAAAATTAATAAAAGATAAAAAATAAATCAAGTTTATTCCCTTAAATTATTTAAATTTTTTATTTTTTATTATAAATTATTAAATACTATTAAATTTGATAATTTTTCTTATATATTTAGACTTTTTTTTTATTTTTTTATAATATTTAATTATTTATTTTATTTTTCCCATTATTGATAATTATGTGATAAAAAAAGATTATTATGATTATAAAATTATTTTATTTATCATATAATCATAGATAAAAGTGATAAATAAATACAATAATAAGATAAATAAAATAAAAAACCATTAAAACAATCGGAAATATTAAATTTTTTCTAATAAATAATTAATTATTAAAAATAAAATATTAAATAATTTAATAATTATTTCATTAAATATTAAATAATTGATTTAAATCTTTTATTTTTTTTTATAAATTTTGCAAAAATTGTAAATTTATTAGTAATAAATATAAAAAAATCAAAATCTTCTAATATTTTGATATTTATAGAAAATTTTGATTTTTTTATTACAAGTTTTTTTCTAATTTAAAATGCTATTAACAAAAGTTAATGCTTCATTTTCTGATTTTAAATATATAATTCTTTCTTGTAAATAATCAATGGATTTTTTTTCAGCTTTTTCGATATCTATTTTTCATAATTTTAATTCTTCATTATAAGTTATAGAAACATATCTAATAAGATCTTTTAACATTTTTTCTAATAATTCATTTTTAATAATTTCTGAAGAAAAAGAAAATCATCTTAAACTGTAACTTAAATGATATCAATCATTTCTTATTTCTGATAAATTATCTATACTTAAATAATTTAAATCTTTCATTTCTTTTAAAGGTTCTAAAGAACCAAAAAAACGATTATAATAACCTTCATTAATTCTTTTTTCATCAAAATTACCTAAAATACAACGTATTAAACTAACAAAACCTTCTAAAAAAGAAAGATCTTGAGAAAAAAAATTATTATCACTAATATCTAAATGTATTACTTTTTTTTTTTCTTCTTCTTCCATATCTTCTAAAAAATATAAACTTTCCAAGCGATTGTTACTTAAATGAATTTCTATAGTTCCTTCAAATCTTTTAGGAAGAATAATTTCCGTAATATGATTATAATTAGCATTTAAAAAACTTAATTTAGGAAAACTTGTTAAGTCTAAAGGACCTTCTAAATTTTTTCAAGAAATGATTAAGTATTTTCTTGAACTCCTATTTTCTTTTGGATATACTTCATTTATTCATTCTTGTGCACTTACCATTATATTATATTTATATTATAAATTTTAAATTAACTGAAAAAATAAACAATAAAAAAAATTTTCTAATTGTTTATTATAATTTTTTTTTTATTAAGATAAGAAAGAGGAGAAGAAAAATTATCAAATTCTAACTTATAAGCTATTAAACAAATTTTTTTTGATAATATTATTTTACTTCCATATTTTTTATCTCCTATTATTGGAAAACCTAAATAAGATAAAATACTACGAATTTGATGTTTTCTACCTGTATCAAGAGTAATCTCTATTAGTATAGTTTTTATTTTTTTTTCAAAAAAATATTCTTTTTTTTTGAAAAAATTTAATTTTTTTTCTATTTTTTTATTAATTTCAAGAGAACAATATTTCCCTTTTTCACTTTTTTTTTTTAATGAAAAAAACATTTTCATTTCTTTATCATTTTTTTCTATATATCCATTAATAAATTTAGGCATTATTTTCTTTGAATATTTACATAATGCTAAATATTTTTTAATAATTTTTTTTTTATTATTTATAGAATCATGAAATATTTTTTTTATTGAATTTTTTTTAGTATATATAACTAAACCTTTAACTAATTTATCAATTCGATGAGAATAATTAAAATAAAAAAAATTTTTTTTATTTTTTTCATATTCATTTTGATTTTTCTGATAAAAATGAAAATTTACTGATTTATTAAGCTCTTCTATATCAACATTATGTTCTTTAATAATTATAAAAATATTATCATCTTCATAAATTATTTCAAAAAAAATATTTTTTTCTTTTGAAATTTTTTCATTTTTTTTTTTATCAATTTTTAAAAAATTATCAAAAATTTCAATTTTTTCATTTTTTTTTAATCTATAATGATAATAATTTTTTATTTGATTATTAACTTTAATTTTTTTTTTTCTAAATAATTTATAAATTAAACTTAAAGGAGTTTTTTTTAAATATTTTTTTATAAAACTTATTAAAGTTGTTTTATTTTCTTCTTCAGATACAAAAAAATTTATCATTTTTTTTTATTTTTTTAAAATTTAAAAAATAAATTAATAATTTTGTTTTTTAAAAATCAAATATTTAAATTAATTTTTATTTCAAATTTTTTTTTCAATATAATTTAATTGATTTTTATTTTTTTATTTATCATGATTTATATAATTATAAAATTCATTCATCATATTTTTTTTTCCGAAAAAAAAAATTATTTTTGCTAATTCTGGACCTTTATTTTTTTTAGTAATTATTTTTCTTAATAAAGAAAATATATCTTTTTTTGAATTTTCTAATTTTTCTGGTAATTCATTAAGAAAAAAAGATATATTTTCAATTTCTCAATCATTTAAACTAATCAACATTTTTCTTATTTTTTTAATTAATAAAATTTCTTTAGAATTTAAAATTATTTCTTCCTTCGATTTTTGAAAAAAAAAACTTGTCATTTCTATTAATTCTTCAAAAAAATTTAATTCTTTTTTTCATAACAAAGATATATTTTCAACTTTTTCTTTAAAATTATCATTCAATTTATAAAATTTGCTTATTTTTTTTCAAGCTAAAAGTTTAAATTCTTCATCTTTTAATTTATTGATATAATGATTATTATATCAATTAAGTTTTTCAAGAGAAAATATAGCTCCACGAGAATGAAAATTTTTATAATCAAATTTTTTTAACATTTCATCAAGTGACAAAAATTCTTCATTATCATCACTATGTCATCCTAAAAAAAGCAAATAATTTAAAATTGAAGAAGGCAAATATCCTAATTTTTTTAATTCTTTTATTAAATAAAAATTTTTATCATTTCTTTTAGATATTTTTTTTTTCTCTTTATTAAGAATTATTGAAATATGACCAAATATTGGTTCTTTTCAATCAAAAATTTTGTATAAAACTAATTGTTTTGCTGTATTAGTAATGTGTTCTTCTCCTCGGAATACATGTGTAATATTCATAAGATGATCATCTATTACACAAGCAAAATTATAACTAGGAATTCCATTTTGTCTAAGTATGATAAAATCTTCTATATCATTTCCTTCAAATTTTATTTTTTTTCTTATTAAATCATTAAAAAAATATTCTTTTTCTCTTGAAATTTTCAAACGAACAACATAAGGATTTTTTTTTTCTACCAAAATTTTGATCTCTTTCTTTTTAAGATTAAGGCATTTTCTAGAATATTTATAACTTTTATTTTTATTTTTTTCTAAATATATTTTTTTTTCTTGTTCTAAACATTTTTTCGAACAAAAACAAAGATAAGCTTCATTTTTTTTTATTAAAAAATTAATATATTTTTTATAAATATTTATTCTTTCGCTTTGTCGATAAAAATAATTTTTTTTTTCATTAGAAAATATTTTTTCATCAATTAATTTTAATCATAATAAATCTTCTTCTATACTTTTAACAAATTCTTCTTTATTTCTTTTAAAATCTGTATCTTCTATTCTAATAATAAAATGACCATTATCTTTTTTAGTTAATAAAAAATTAAATAATGCAGTTCTAACTCCTCCTATATGAAGATGTCCGGTAGGACTAGGTGCAAATCTTGTTTTCATTTAAATTTTTTTATTTCTTTAGTAAATTTTTTTCATCAATCATTTTATCTTTAATATTTTTTTCTAATTTTTTTAATTCTAATTCTATATATAAAATAGATTTACCTGCAAATATTAGAGGTATCAAATAACTAGTCATTAAAATTCAAGCATATTTTCCTTTTGTTTTAGCATCATAAATAGGCAAACTTTGAATAAAAACTCTTATTGTTTCTGATACTATACTTATTACACCAAATTTTTTTAATGTTTCTTTGCAATGTTCATTTGATTCAGTTGCTTTTGTAACTATTTTATCTTTTATTTCATGAGATATAAAAGAAGATTTATTAATATTATAACACATTTGTTGAAAAGGAGTTTTTAAAAGAGAAGTAACAGTTCCATCAACAGTAAAAAGCATACCTTGAAAAAAAGCTAAAAAAATCGTTATTATCAAACTTTCTTTTGTTCAATTTTCACCTTTTTTTTTTTCAAAATTTTTAATAATATTTATAATTTTGTAAGAAATAAATACTCAAAGTATGTAACATGCTATATAAGAAAAAACTAAAAAAAAAAGCACTTTTCAATATTTTTTAAATAAAATTCTTATTCTTGATAATTCTTCATAAAAATCATTTGTTAAATTTTTATCTTTTTTATTTTTATCTTTTTTTTTATACATTGTGAATATTTAAATAATTTTTAAAAATTTATTCTGATAATTTTCAGCGCATTTTTTTTCTCTTTCTATTTATTATTAATGAATTAGTTTTCATTCATTTCATAAAACCATTTCTTCTTTTTCTTTTTATTTTACTTCTTTGTAGAGTTCTTCGCATTATAAATTTTCTATTTTTTTTTTAAGTATAAATATTATTTAATAATAAGTAGTAATGAAATGAAGGATTCTTTCCTTAAAGAAAAATTGACAATTTGAAAAAATCATAAATTTTGGAGAAAAAATTTTTGATAATTATTTTAATATTTTTTTTACTAAAAATGATTTAGAAAATTGTCGTTTTGGGATTTGTGTTTCAAAAAAAATTGTAAAAAAATCTGTAAAAAGAAATTTTTATAAAAGACAAATAAGAAATATAATAATAAATTATAATAAAAAGAGTAAAAAACATTTTCATAATGATAAAATTATTATTATAAGAAAAAATTTTTTTGAAAAAACTTTTTTTGAAAAAAATCAAAAATTGAATAATTTGTTATCAATAATAGATAATAAGTATAAAAAATAATGTATCATCAGAAAAAAAAAAATATTTTTTTTGAAAAAATATTTAAATATTTAAAAATAATTGTAAGAATATTTTTTTTACTTCTTTTTATTCACTGAATAACTCAATTTACTACTTATCCAAGATATCAGAATTATTCAGTTGCTATAAAAGATATAGAAGATTTATATGTTAATGAACGACCTGTTCGTAATCATATTTGTAATTATAGCAATTGAAAAGGTAGATATGGAGGAATGTTAAATGGTACTCTTGAGATGGATGCTAGAACTAAAGAATATCAAGTTTCAGGTTTTTTTTCACGAAATTGTCAAAGAAGTTATACTGTTGGAGAAATAGAAAAAGATATACTTTATGCAATAGCTAAAAAAAAAAATAAATCAGATATAAAAAAATGATATGAAGAGAAATCTGTTTGATATAATAGAGAAATAAAAGATGTTTTTGGTAATTGTGGTGGAGATAAACATAATGATAATAAAATTTATAACAAAGAAGAATATGCAGAATTTGATAAAATTATAAAAAAAATAACAATTAATATTGAAAATATTTTAATTGAAGAAAATTTAAAAATAAAAGATCTTTCAGAAACAAAATTTTTTATTGATCCTTTTTCTTTTTTTTTAATAAATCCTTTAGATAAATTAACAAATTTATTTTTTTCTAATGAAACTATTATTTTTATTTTTAAATTTTTATCATTAAAATTTTTTATTTGATGTTTTTATTATCCGAAAAAAACAAATATCAATTATGAGATATTTTGTAACTTTATCCTTAGTTGTATTGAAAATATTATATTTTTTTTTCATCCTTGTTTTTTTGATCGAACAAATAAATTTTATTTAGGAAATTTTCAAAGAGGAATATGAAATTTATCTATTTTTATTATTTTGCTTTTATCTCTTATTTTAGATTTAATAAATGATTTTTTTTATGAAAATAATGAATTTATAAAAATAGAAGACTTAAATGATTTTTTTATACAAAAAGAAGAAAATAGTAAAAAATTTTTTTCAAAAATTATTTCTAATTCTTTCTTTTTGTATTTTTTTGTAACTAATTATGGAAATTGTTTATTACATTTTTTAAATATTTTTTTTGATTTTTTTTTTGGTTTGATAATATGTATAAAAAATTATAAAAAAAATAATATTAATTAAAATTTTAAGAAAATTTTTCAGAAATATATTTGTGATAAATATTGCTTATATATTCTCAATTTATAAGATTATTTATCAAATTATTAACATATTTTTCTTTTTCTGGTCCATAATCAAAATAATAAGAATGTTCTCATAAATCTATTCCTATAAGAGGATAAAAATTATCATTTCATTGACAACTATGATAATTAGTTTTTACAATATTTAATTTTTCTTTTTCTTCAAGGATAACTCAAATTCATCCACTATCTTTTATTTCTAATGATTTATTTAAAATTTTTTCTTTCAAAATTTCTAAATTTTTAAAATTTTTTTCTATACAAATAAATAATTCCTTACTAATTTTCTCTTCTGAAAAAAATCTTGGTTCAATAAGACATGAAAAATAAAAATCATGATTATTTAATTCATTTGATAAAAATTCTATTTCTTTTTCAAAAATTTCTTTCCCTTGCAACTTTAAATTTTTTTTTTCTTCTATTTCTTTTTTTATATTTTTATAAATAATGTTGTAATGAAAATGAATATTTTTGAAATAAATATATGGTTCAAAATTATTTAAATTATAAGAAAAATCAATTTTATCTTTTTTTTTATTTTCCATTTTTTTTTTTTTATATAGTTTGTACTATAAAAATATATTAAAATAAAACAAAGAAAATATATTAATAAAATGATAAAAAAAAAATTTTTTTCTGATTATATAATGAATGCAAGTGAATATTTAGAATATAATAATTTAATTCGTTCACTACATGCTAATAAATTAAAAAAAGAAAATAAAGACAATTTTTTTTTAACATATTTTTATAAACTATTTTTTATTTTAATTGGAACTTTTTTTACTACTAGCACTTTTTATTTTTTAATAGATTCTAATGGAATATATAATAGTGGACTCAATGGTTTTATACAGAGTATTTCTAAATTGATAATTGGTTATAAAAAAATAAGTTGAGATAAATATTATCTATTATATTATACAATGTGTTTAATCACTAATATTATTTTTATTCTTTTTTTAAAATTATTTTTTAATGCTGAATTAAATATAATAAGTACTTCAATATTTTATTCTTTATTTCAAATTTTTTGAACAAAATTTTTTGTCTTTTTTAATTTAAAAGATCATATTTTTGATAAATTAAATCCTAGTAGTTGAAATCATATAACAAAAGATAAACAATTATCATTTACTCTTCCTTATTATATAGTTATATCCCTAGTATCATCTATTATTCATACTTTCGGTTATTCCTTAATTTTTAAATCAAAATCAACTCCTGGTGGTTTAGAAATATTTACTTCTTATTTTTCTTCTCAAAAAGATAATAAAATTTCAATAAGTTTATTCACAAAAATTTTTGGTTTTTTTATCATTTTTCTAGTTAGTTTAATTAATTTTTTTTTTATAAATGATAATAAAATAATGAAAAAAAGTTTTTTTGAGAAAGAAATTTATGAAATTAGAAAAAATTTAAAAGAAGAAATTAGAAAAGATTGAGAAAAAGAAATAGAAGAAATTATGAATATTTCCTTTAATTTTAAAGATTTTGATTGTAAAAAAAAAACAGAAAAACATCTTAAAAAAGTAGAAAAAAAAATTAGTGAAATATTTGAAATAGATATTATTGAATTAGAAAAAATATTAGGAATTGAAGAAATATCAAAATATCCTCAAGATATTATTCTTTATATAGAAAATAAAAAAAACAAATTAAAAATTATAAAAAAAGAAATAGAAAAAAATATTTTTTATACAAAAGAAAGAAAAAAATATTTAGAAAAAGAAAAAAAAAGTATAGAGAAAGAAATATCTAAAAATAATTTTTTTAGATATTTAAGTTATATTACCAATAATGAAAAATTGTGAGCTACTGTAATTTATGTTTTTTTTTCTTCTTTTATTATAAGTCAAGTTTTTCCAAAAGATAAATTAGTTCTTGTTAAGATTTATTGTTCTGATGAAGAAAAAAAAGATAATTGTTTAATTTTATTAGATGATTTTGATCCTTTTTATTATAATGAATACAAAATTATCAATAATAAAGAAAAAAAATTTTTTATCATTAATTGTTATTTAAGTAAATGAAATTATTATTTAAATTCTCCCGCATTAAAAAAAATTGGAAAAAATTATGTCAGTGAAAATTCAAAATAATAAAGATTGTTTTTTTAGTAAAAAAAGAATAATTGAAATAAATAAAATAATAAAAAGTGTTGAAAAAAGTGATTATTTTTTCAAAGCATTCATTCATACTTCTTATGCAAATGAAAATAACATAGAAAATTCAAAAACTTATGAAGTATTAGAATTTTTAGGAGATAGTATAATAAATTTTTATACTACCTTATATATATATAAAAATTTTCCTAATTATACAGAAGGAAAAATGAGTAAATTGAAACAATTAATGATAAAAGAAGATACATTTTCTTATTTAAGTAAAAAAATAAAATTAAATAAATATTTAAAATTAGGATCAGGGGAAATAAAAAATAATGGAATAAACAAAGAAAGTATATTAGCAGATATTTTTGAATCCTTTTTAGCTTCTATATATTTAAGTAAAGGAAAAAAAGAAGCTTGAAGGTTTTTAAATCTTACTTTATTTTTTTGAATAAAAGGTAAGGAAAAAATAACTTGAGATTATAAAAGTCAACTTCAAGAATATTGTCAATCAAAAAAAAATAAATTACAATACTTTTCTTATGAAGAAAAAAAAAATCAAAATTCTTTCTTTTTTTCAGAAGCGACAGTAAAAGATAATAAAGAAAAAATAATTATTTATAAAGAAAAAGGTAGTGGTAGAACAAAAAAACATGCTGAACAAGAAGCTGCTTCAAAAATAATAGAAAAAATAGAAAAAAATACTAAAAATTCTTAAAATAAATGAAAAAAGAAATTTTTTTTGATAAATTAAAAATTTTTATAGGTTTAGAAATTCACATAACAGTTAATAGTGAAAAGAAAATTTTTAATTTATCAAAAAATTATAAAGAGAAAATATCTCCTAATAAAAATATTGGAAAATGAGAATTAGGATATTTAGGAGTTTTGCCTATAATAAATTTTCAAGTAATTGAGAAAGCATTAAAATTAGCTAATTCTCTTAATATGAAAATTAATGAAACAATAATATTTGATCGAAAAATTTATAATTATCCAGATTTATCTAAAGGATATCAAATAACTCAAAAAGAAAAAGTTTTTGCTACTTCTGGTTATTTTGATGTAATTGATGAAGAAAAAAAAATTACTGTTCCAATAAAAAGTATACACTTAGAAGAAGACACTGCTAAAATAATTTATTCGAAAGATGAAATTTTTTTAGATTTTAACAGATCAGGAAATCCTTTGATAGAACTTGTTACTGATCCGATTTTTTCTGATATAAAAAAATTAATAAATTTTATTAAGCAATTGAGAACTTTATTAATTTATTTAGATATATCAGATTCAAAAATGGAAATGGGTCAAATAAGAATAGATATTAATTATTCATTAATTATTGATAATATTTATTTTACTCCTCGTTATGAAATAAAAAATCTTAATTCTTTAAACAATATTGAAATTTGTTTGGAAGAAGAAATAAAAAAACATTATATTTTTTTTTCTCAAAATTTATCTCCTCCCATTAGTCAAACTATGAAATTTGATGAAAAAAAAAAAAAAACTTTTTTTTCTCGAGAAAAAAAAGAATATTATTTTATACCTGAAATCAATATACCTCCTATTAAATTAAAAAAAAAACAAATAAAAAATTGTAAAAAAAAATTACCCATAATTCCTTCAATTTTGTGAAAAAAAATAATAAAAAAAACAAAAATTAATAATATAAATAAATTAATAAACAATGTAGATTTAATAAAATTAATTTCCATTATTTTTAAAAAAAAAATAATATCAGAAAAAAATATAAATTTTTTTATAAATTTTTATTTGTTTTTTTTATCTCCTGAATTTAATTTTTATGATATAAATAATTTATTATCTAATAAAAAAAATTTTTTATTTGTTTTTAATCTTTTTAAAAAAAAAAAAATAAACAAAAATAATTTAAAAGAATTTATCAAATCATTAGATAATAAAAAAACAAATAAAAAATTTTTTTTATTAGATAATAAAAAAATAAATAAAAAAATTTTTTTTCATTATTTAGAAAAAATTTGAATTGAAGAAAAATTTAATAATTCTATTGAAATTAAAAAAATAAAAAATTTTTTTTTGGGAAGAATGAAAAAAATATTTCATAATTTTTCCATAAAAAAAATTGTAGAAAATGTTGATTATTTTTTAAATCAAAAAACAAAAAATTAAAAAGTTAATTCTAAAATTTTTTGTTTTTTTAAATTTGAAATAATTTCTTGATATTTTTTGATCATTTCTTCTATTTCTTTTTCTTTTTTATTTTTTTCATTTTGAGAAAATTTTTTAGTATTTTTTTTCAAATAATTTCTAAGTTCATTTCTTACAACTCTTATTTTAGCTTCTTCAGAAATAGTTATTTTTTCTATATCTTTAACTAATTTATTTCTTATTTCTTTAGTCATTAAAGATAAAGAAAAAATAATTTCATCTTTTTTTATAGATTCTACTTTATATCCTAGTTGTTCATCTAAAACTTTTTTTGCTATTATTTGACAAAGTTTTAAATTTGAATTAAATGGTTTTATAATTATTTCATGTTTAGGAGATATTTTAAGAATAGCTAATTTTTGAATATTATCACCTTCCAAGTTTATTGATTTTATTGAATTTAAAGAAATTTTATTACTTCTTATTTTATTTAAAAATTCGGAAAAAAAAATAATATTTTTATTTAACATTTCTTCTTTTTTTTCTTTAATTAATTTTCAATCATTTTCCATAAAAATATAATTATATTTAATTTTTTTTTAAAAATAAATAAGAAGTTAATAAAATGAATAATAAAAAAATAAAAAAAACTCTTTTATTACCCAAAACAAAATTTCCTTTGAAATTATTTAAACATTTAGAAAAAGAAAAAGAAATAAGAGAATTATGAAAAAAGGAAAAAATTTATAAAAAAATAATAAAAAATAATAAAAATAATAAAAATAAATTTTTTTTTCTTCATTCTGGTCCTACATATTCAAATGGAAAAATTCATATAGGACATGTTTTAAACTATTTAATAAAAGATATAATTATTCGTTTTTGAAATCAACAAGGAATTTATTCTCCTTTTTTAATAGGTTGGGATTTTCATGGTCTTCCTATTGAACATAAAGTAATCAGTTTTAAAAAAAAAAATGATTTAAGAAAAGAATGTAATATTTTTGCTGAAGAACAAAGAAATTTACAAAGTGAACAATTAGAAAAATTAGGAATTTTTACCAATCATGATGAATTTTATACAACATCTATTAAAGAATATGAATCAGAACAAATAAAAATTTTTGGAAAAATATTCGAAAAAAATCTTATATACGAAGACTTCAAACCAGTTCTTTGATCTTGTAATCATTCTACATCATTAGCTGAAAATGAAATTGAATATTTTGATAAAAAAGATATTTCACTTTATTTTAAAATAGAAATGTTTGATTTTTTTTTTGTTGAAAAAAAAAATATAAGTTTAATAGTTTGAACAACTCAACCTTGAACAATTCCTGCTAATAATTTTTTATCTGTAAGAAAAAATTCTTATTATATTTTATTTAAATATCAAGAAGAATATTTCATAATAATTGAAAAAAGAATTTCCTTTTTTGAAAAAAAAATAAATTCAAAAATAAAAGAAATAAAAAAATTTTTTGGAAAAGAAATATTAGGAAAAAAATATTTTCATCCTTTTTTGAAAAATATGAAATGTGAAATATTAGATGGAAGTGATTTTATTTTAGAAGATGAAGGTAGTGGAATAGTTCATATAGCACCACCTTTTGGAATAGAAGATTTTAATTTATCTAAAAAACAAGGAAAAAAAATAATATGTCCATTAAATTCTAATGGTGTTTTTAATGAAAAATTTTTAGTAAAAAAATTTATTGGAAAGCATTATTTAGAAGTTAATAAAGAAGTTTTATTTTTTTTAGAAAAAGAAAAAAAAATATTTCAAAAAGATTATTTTTTTCATAGTTATCCTCATGATTGAAGAGATAAAAGTCCTTTAATATATAGATTAACAAAACAGTGATTCATAAATTTAAAATCTTCGAAGAAACAAATGTTAAAATTAATAAAAAAAACTAAATGAATACCAGATTGAACAGAAAAAAAAATAAAAAGTTTCATAAATTTAAGAGAAGATTGATGTATTTCTAGACAAAGAAAATGAGGAGTTCCTATTCCGGTTATATATAAAAATAACATTCCTATTATAAAAAAAAAAATTATTAATTATATCGCTGAACTTTTTCGAAAAAAAGGTTCTGGATGTTGATTTGAAGAAGAAACTTTATCATTAATAAAATCAAAATTTTTTTCTGCAAAAGAAGAAATATTTTTAGGAAAGGATACTATGGATGTTTGGTTCGATAGTGGTATTTCTCATTGATGTATAATAAAAAAAAACATAAAAAAAAAATTATTAAAATAATAAATAATAAAAATATATATTAGTTATTTTTTAAATAACTAATAACAGATTGAGCTGCTATCGCTCCATCAGAAACCGCTGTTATTATTTGTTTTATTTTTTTTTCATAATTTCTTGAAACATCACCTGCTGAAAATAAACCAGGGACAGTAGTCGAACAATCATTTTTAGTGATTATATAATTCGATTTATCACAAATATTCATATTATGAATAGATTTATTTAATGGATAAGAACCTATACAAGGAAAAACAGCATCAATTTCTAATTCTTTTTTTTCATTATTATTCAAATTTTTAATAATTATAGAAGATAATTTTTTTGTTCCTTTTATTTCTTCCAAAATATAGTTAAATAGAATTTTTATTTTAGAACTTTTTTTTATTCTTTTTATTATTTCCTTTTCTATTTTAAATTTTTCTCCTCTATAAATAATAAAAATTTCTTTAGATATATTTTTCATATAAAGTGCTGATTCTAAGGAAGTATAACCACCACCTATTATTGCTATTTTTTTATTTTTAAATAAAAATCCATCACAAATAACACAATAAGAAACTCCTAAATTATTAAATTTTTTTTCTCCTTTTATTCCTAATTTTTTATCTTCTGTACCAGTTGATATTATCACAGTTTTACTTTTAAATTTATTATTTTTAATAGTATTTATTAAAAAATTCTTTTTTTTTTTTATTTCAATGACTTCTTCATATTTTCAATCAATATCATATTTTTTAACATGATTTATAAATTTATTAACTAGTTTGATTCCACTTATATTATGTAATCCTAAATAATTATCTATTTCTTTTGTTTTATTCAATTTTCCTCCTAACAAAGATTTTTCAAATATTGCTATTTTTATTAAAGCTCTTTTAGCATAAATTGTTGCTGATAAACCTGCAGGACCTGCTCCAACAATAATTAAATCATAAATTTTTTTTTTAATCATTTTTATTTAATATTTTTATTTAATATTTTTATTAAAAATAAATAATTATTTCATATTTAAAAAATTTCTATTTTTATTTTTTTTGTGTTCTTTATTCTATTTTTTTATTAACTTTAGAAACATTTATTTATAATAAATTATATTTGATATTAATAAATGATAAATGAAAGAATTACAGAACAAATTATAAGAAATGAATTAAAAAAAGCAAATTATTTTAAGAATGTTTATAATGATATTCTTGATATTAAAATTTATGAACAAAAAACTAACAACAATATACTAGATAATTTACTGGATAAAGCTAGTAAAAATGAAATAAAAAAAAATAAAGGATATCCGGATTTTATTATTTTTTTAGAACAGTATAATATTGTTATTATTGTAGAATGTAAAGGAGATAAAAAAAAACATTATAGTCAAAATTTAGATAAACCAAAAGAATATGCAGTTGATGGAGCAATTTGATATTCTCAATTTTTTTTTGACAAATTTGATACAATTGCTATGGGAATATCAGGACAAAATCAAGAAGAATTAAAAATCACAAAATATTTTTATAAAAAAAAAATAAATGAAAATGAAATAATTAAACCTTTCAAGATTAAAAATCGAGATAAAGAACTAGAATCGCCAAAAGAAATTTATCAATATTATTTATATGAAAATAAACTAGATAAAATTAATAATTTTGAGAAAATAGCTAGTAAATTACATCAACAATTACATGAATCAAAAGTTTCTCAACATCAAAAATCAATGATTATATCTATTATTTTATTAGCTTTATCAGAAAAAGATTTTCAAAGAACATATCGAAATATTTCTTCAGAAGAGACACTTGTTTCATTTTTAATCGATTCTATGGTTAGAGTTTTAAAAAAAAATGAATTAATATCTAAAAGTATAGAAACAATAAAGAATAATTCTTTATTTTTGTTAAATCATCCTATCGCAAGAGATTTTTCTCCTTACAAATTATCTTATTTCATTAAACAATTAGAAGATAAAATTTTTAAATATATGAAAGGTGAACATAAAGAAATATATACTGATGAATTAGGTTATTTTTATAATGAATTTTTAAAACATACAGGTGGAGGTGATGGAAAAGGACTCGGTATAGTTTTAACTCCTTTTCATATTTGTGAATTATTTACAGAAATTGCCAATGTAAATGAAAAAAGCCGAGTTATTGATATTTGTGCTGGTACAGGTGGATTTTTAGTTGCTTCTTTGAAAAAAATGATGGAAAATGATGTTTTTCAAAAAAAAGAAATGATCAAAAAAAATAATATTATTGGTTTTGAAATAGATCCAAATATTTTTTCACTGCTTATTGCTAATATGATTATTAGAAATAATGAAAAACCTAACTGTTTAAATATAGACTGTATTGAAGAAATAACAATTAAAGAAATAAATGAAAAATATAAACCTAATGTTGGTTTTCTTAATCCTCCTTATTCAATGAAAAATAAAGAATTAGAATTTGTAATCAAAATGTTAGATTCTTTGGAACCACAAGGATTAGGGATTACTATTCTACCCATTTCTTGTTGTAAAAGCGAAAATGATTTAGATTTAAGAAAAGAAATACTATCTCGTCATCAATTACTAGGAATTATGTCAATGAAAAATAATTTATTTAGAAGAAGTTCAGGAATTAATACTAATATACTAGTTTTTAGAGTTCATTCTATACATAAAGACAAAACATTTGTAACACTTTGAAAAAATGATGGTTTGATTAACAAAAAAGGATCAGTAGGTTGAAAAGATGAAGAAAGTACTTGAGAAGAAACAAAAAAAAAATGAGTAGATCAGTTTAATAATAAAGAAATAATCTCAGGAAAAAGTAATATTGTCTACTTAAAAAATAATGATGAATGAATTGCAGAAAATCATATGATTAATAATTTTGATAAATTTACTCCTAAATTGTTAGCAAAGCACATTTATTCAACAATTAAACAAATTTTTAGACCTGGTAAAAAAATTGAATTTAATCAATTTAAAGAAATTTCTTATCGAAAAATAGAAGAAAAATTTTTTTTTGACATCAAAAATAATTGAAAAAAAATTAATATTAATAATCTTTTTCAATTTTTTCATTTTAACTCTATACCTAAAAAAATAAGAAAAAAAGGTGAAATACCTTTTATTGGAGCTAGTAAAAATGATAATGGTATAAGTGAATACATTTTTCCCGTAAAAGGTTATAATGTTATTGATTATAAATGCATCACTTTTGGAGCACAAGGGAATGTGGGAGTAGGAAATAGTTTTTATCAAATAAATTCTTTTATACCTTCTTCAACTATATGAGTTTTAAAACCAAAATTTAAAATAAATAATTTTAATGGACCATTTATAGCAGCATTACTAGAAACTGAAAAATTTAGATATAATTTTGGTAATAGTGTGAAATTAGAAAATCTTAAAAACACTTATATTTTTCTTCCTTTTGATAAAGAAAATAATATTATCGATTGAAAAAAAATAGAAAAAATAGTAAAAAAAATAGATAAAGCGGAATTACTCGAAATTGAAGTAATTAAATAAATGTATATTATTTTTCCCTTCTGATGAAATTATCTAAATGATAAATTTGGAATAGTTTAAAAATCTTTTAGATATTTATATCCAATAATCACTTACAATTATTTAAGCAAAATTTATTAAATAGATAATTCTTAATCTTGAGTTATATATTATTTTTATTATTATTTTTATACCTTTGAATCAAACTTAATATTAAGTTTGATATTCATTTTAAAGTAGTTCTTATTAGTTTTAAACTACTAATATATGAATTTATTTGAAATATTTAAAAATGAAACTATTGTCAAAAATCAAGTAGAACCTTTTTTAATTTTCAAATTAGATCAATCCACTAATTTTATTCAATTTAACTTATTTCAAGAATTTCTCAAAAAAATAAATTCTTTTTATTCTCAATTTATTATAAATAACACAACTACTTTTAATCTTTATGGTTATTGTCAATAAATCAAACCTAGTAATATAAAGAAAAGAAAATCGAGGTCAAACTTATTATTTACTAAAATATTAAGATAGAAAGTTTAGAATATTTATTGGGAATAATTAAAGATTGAATTTTTAACAAGCAAAGAATAAGTATTCATTAATTAGAAACATTTATTGTTTATTATCTTTATCAAAATAAGGATCAATTCTTCCTTTTACTAGGTCTAAAACAGTGATTTAGAAATAAAATTATTATATATATTACTTTTTTTTTTTTTTGTAAAAAGTAAATTATAATCATTTAATTAAATATGATTAAAAAACAGTCCAAATTTACTTTTATAGATTTATTCGCTGGAATAGGTGGATTTCGTTTAGCATTAGAAGAAATTGGAGGTAAATGTTTATTTTCTTCCGAAATTGATAAAAATTGTATAAAAACATATTCAGTAAATTTTGGTGAAATTCCTCAAGGAGATATTACTAAAATTGATCTTCAATCAATTCCTGATCATGATATTATTTGTGCAGGATTCCCATGTCAACCATTTAGCATTTCGGGAAAAAAAGGATTTAATGATAATCGAGGAACTCTCATTTTTACTATATCAAAAATAATAAAAATCAAAAAACTTAAAGTCGTATTTTTAGAAAATGTTAAACATTTGAAAAATCATGATAAAAAAAATTCTTCAAATTATAGTTCAAAGTTTTGAAAAATTTGGTTATAAAATTAAATGACATATCTTAAATGCTAAAGATTTTGGTTTAGCTCAAAATAGAGAAAGATTGATTATTATCGGCAGTAGAGATAGATATTTTAATTTTTCTAAACTTATTAAAACAAAATCAAAGTCGATCAAAGATATTTTAGAAAAAGAGGTTAGTTTTGAATTCTTGAGATCAGATGAATACACTATATTACCGAAAGAAAAATGAAAGAAACAGTTATCGAGTTTAATTTTCTGTGGTTATCGAAATAAATTAATTCGGATCAATGGTGTTCGTTTAAACACTGAACATTTGTCTCGTATTCATAAACAATCAAATCGAATATATTTTGTAGAAGGAACTCATCCTACTTTGCTCTCTCAAGAAAGTTCAGGAAGATTTTGAATTTATGATGGAAAAAAAAGCAAGAAAATTTACTCTTAATAAGTGCTTTGCTTTACAAGTATTTCCTAAAGATTACCGAAAAGTTAGTAGTGTTAGTTCTTGTTATAATCAAATTGGAAATGCTGTAGCTGTACCAATGATAAAAAAATTGGGAAAACAAATATTAAATCAATTATTTTAAATGTTAAAGAATATAAATCACAAAGAAAAATTGCTAGAAATTTATTGAAAATCATTAATTATATTAGATATTGATAATTTATCCGATGAAATTACAAATTTTCTAAAAATTATTACTGATAATATTGAAAGAAATAAAGCAGTTTATACAGTATTGATAACTTTAATGGTTCATAAAATATTAGAACCGAAACAAGACATTAGATATTTTCAAAGTAAAATGGAAAATGGTTTTTCAGCTCCAAACTATTGATGCTAAATATATAACTCCTACTTTATTATCTTCAATGGCTGAAAGTGGTTGATTAACTAGAAGTTTAGAACAACCTTATCCTTATACTTTAGATTACAAAGGTGAAATTTCTGGCAAAGGAATGAAAGAATCTTTTTTAAGAATAATAGATGTTTTCCAAAAAAATCACATTATTGCTGAGAATATGTTGAGATTAATTCTTAATAAAGCAATTTTATTTAAGAAAAATAATCTTGTTAAAATTAAAAGAATAGACAATGTTGAAAATTTAACTATTTCAATTATTATCAAAATATTGGAAGAACATTTTATCGAAAAATATGATATTCATGGTGGTTCTAAACTTCCTGTTTTAGCACTATATGCTATTTATAAGTCATTAATTTTGGAAATAAATAGATATGAAAATTGCAAAATTATTTCATTAGGGAGTCACACTGCCTCTGATAGAACTTCCAAAAATGCTGGTGATATTCAAATAATGAATAATAATCAAATATTTGAAGTAGTAGAAGTTAAATCAGATAGGTCAATTGATATGAATATGGTAAGAATTGTTTATGAAAAAATCATCAGATTTAATCCAAAGAGATATTATTTATTTTCTAACATAGAAATTAGAAAAAGATAAATCAAAGATTAATGAATTGATTATAGAAATTAAAGAAAAACATGGTTGCCAGTTAATTGTTAATGGTGTTTTACTCACTTTAAAATATTATCTTCGTTTGATTTCTAGTCCGAAAAATTTTTTTAATGAATATATTGAATTAATAGAAGCAGATACTGAATTGAAAATCATTCATAAAACTAAACTAAATTTATTATTGGAAAGATTTGGAAATAAATAGATTAATTGTTTTCATATTTCGTCTCACTTTTATATTATCATTCTTATGATTTGCTTTATTTAGTAAAGAATTTGATCTAATTCTTCTCAGTTTGTTAAACAATATTAATCTCATTTAGTTCTTGACACTCAAATTGATATTATTTATCTAAAAATTTATTATTTTTTAAATTAGTTTAGATTTGTTTGTATTAACCAATAAACCTTATCAAAATTGAAGATAAAGGATGTTATCTATATTGTAAATATCTACTGTTAAATAATAATTATTTCTTTTTTTATGATTTGTTTTTCTTTAATAATTCTGATCAAATTATAAAGATATTTGTTTTGTTTTTTTTTTTTTTTTATTAAAAATTTGTACTTCATTCATAATTTTACAATCTGATAATAAAGTAAGCAAAAGTGAGTCGGTTTTAATACTAACTTCAAATTTACTAGCAAGAATCATGCTATCATCTTTGTTAATATTAGATTTTAATCAGCAAAACATATTATTAAACAAGCGATGAAAATTATTGAATTGATGATTCTTAATTTTAAAAATTGTGAAATATTCATAATTTTTAAAATTATGTTAAATTATATTTATCTTTTTTGATACATAAATAATCATAAAAATCAATATCAGGACTAGTTAGTTTAAATCTAATAGCAGAAATTATAACATCATTTATTTTAATTAGATTAGATTGAAAACTAATGGAAACCTCAGAAGAATTAACAACCTTACTTGCTGTTATTTATTTAAAAATTTATTTATAGTTTCTTTTAGTATAGTCTTTTTATGTAGATCAAAATTTCAATTTAAATTATCCTATAGACAAAAATAAATTAATATTAAAATAATAAATTAATCCATAAATAATAAGAATAAATTAACTCTCGCATTAATTTTCATCAATCTAGTTTCTTAGCAGGAAACCCTCTTAACCACTTGAGTATCACTCCTTTTTATATTTTTTTTTAAAAAATGTTTAATTTTAAAAAAAAATAAAATTCCAAATAAAAAAATTACAATGAAATAATAAAAAAAAATCTTTCCTTTTCATTTTCATTTTCATTTATAAGTAAATAATTTCTCCATTTTTCTATTTTCTTCTAATTCTTTTATTTTTTTTTCTAATTCTTCTCTTTTAATTATTTCAATTAGTTCTTCATCTTCTAATCTTTCTATTTCTAGTTCAGATAAATGAGAATTTTGAGAATTTTGGAAATATAATTTAGGATTACTTGATTCTCCATTTTTTGAACAAAAAAAACAATAATAATTTTCTCATTGATTAAAATAATCTTGTTGTGCTTTTGTTAATAATGTTTTTTGTTTATTACAATTTTGACAATCATTATTTTGTTTTTCTTTTAATTCTATTTCTTCTATTAAAATCATTTTGTTAATACAAAAATATAATATTATTATAAAAAAGGCAGAGTAGCTCAGTCGGTTAGAGCAAACGACTCATATTCGTTAGGTCAGAGGTTCGATTCCTCTCTCTGCTACCATTATATATATTTTTTAGTATTTAAAATCTTTCACAAAAAAAAAATAAACTATTTTTTTTTTGTGAAATTTAAATTATTATAAAATGAGCAATGATGACAATTTTGATGAATAATTTTTCTCTTATTACAATTATAACAATTAATTAAAGGTCTAGAAAAATAACTTCTTGTACGAAAGAGTATATCATTTTTCATTCCACGCATTCTTTTTCCTGGTGGTTTTCTTCTAAAAGGAACTGCCATAAATGATTATATCTAATTTTATATATATAATCAGAGAAATATATATATTATCGTTTTCTTTTCTCTTTATTTTTTTTTTTAAGTAATAGGTAAGTTAGGTAAGTCACAAGTAAAAAAAATGAAAATAATGAAAGATAAATTAAATAACTTAAAAAAAGAAAATAATTAACATCAAAATTAAAACCTTCACAAATTATTTCCTCTCTTTCATAATATTTTTTTCTAAAAGAATCATCTTTCTCTATATACCTTTATAAAAATTGTGAGCAATATCTTTCAATTTAATTCTTAAAATTTCTTTTAAAACATAGTTATTATTATGTTTTTTAAATAATTTTTCAATTTTGTACATTTTTTTTCAAAATATTTCTTGTTTCAAAAAAAGAATTTGAAATTTTGACATTGACATTAAACTTATTATTCATTCAATACAACGAATTTTACGATGAAGAAATCCATCTGCAAATTGTAAAGAAGCAAAACTTATTATAACAAATAATTTTTTTTCTAAATCCTTTCGAGAACTTTCTTTTCAAAGTAAGTAATTTTGATAATTAAAATTTTCTGTTTCTAATAAAGTTTCAGAATGAAAAATTGATTGTAATAATTTTTTCTTTTTATTATACTCAAAAAAAATATTTATTTCTTTTGAAATTTCTTTTTCATCTATTTTTTCATCTATATCATAAGAAGTTTTGATAATGAACTTATAATCAGAAACAATGTCAATAAGTATTTCAAGTAATGGAGGACTTAATGATTGAAATTCTTGATTTAATTGTCCTGCAGAAAATAAGAAAGTTTGTTGTCGATCTAGTCAATCTATGATACAACTAAAAAATAAATAAAATGCATCAAATACAAAACTTTCATCTTCAACAAAAAAAATTTTATTTATTTTTAAAAAATGACTACAAGAATGATAAAAAAATCCATCATATTCTTTTATTAAAAAATATTTTTCAAAATCAATATCTAAAAATAAATTAAAGGGATTTTTATTTGATAATTCTCTGGATTGTTCAACATGTTTTCTTAAAAAAAAGAAAATTTATTTTTTATGACTTGTTTTGTTAACATGTAATCTGATGCACAAGGATATCTTCTTGAAAGAATTGGAATTTCAACACAATTTAAGTCAAGTTTTTCATATCTATACATACTTAAAGTACGATCTTTTTTTTCGAGATGTATTGTTTTTAAAATTTGTTTCTTCGAAAATTCAAATAATGCAGTTTCAAATTTTTTTCTAATTTTTGTTTTTATAATTTTGTTTTCATTTATTTTACTAACAATATCTTTCTCTGTTTTACTTATTTCCACTTTAAAAATTGAAGTTGATGGCATTTATGTTAAAGTCATTTTAAAATTTTATATTAGTTTGGCGGAGTGAGAGAGATTCGAACTCTCGCATTAATTTTCATCAATCTAGTTTCTTAGCAGGAAACCCTCTTAACCACTTGAGTATCACTCCTTTTTATATCATATTATAATTAAATTTTATCAAACTTAATAATTAAAATAATATTAATATAAAAAAATGAATATTGAAATGATAAAAAAAGAAAAACATTTAATAGTTTTAGATCTTGATGGAACAACACTTATTGATTATGTTAAATTAGGAAAAAAAACTATAATGATATTACAAAAATTGATAGAAAAAAAACACATTGTTTGTATAGCTACAGGTAGAAATTCATCAGCATTAACTTTTTTAAAAGAGATTTTTAAAAAAACAGAACTCGATTCTTTTTTAATAACATATAATGGTGCTTGTATAGAAAAACCTTTAAATTTAGAAAAAGAAAAAAGTTTATTTGTTACAATTCCTATTTCTAACCAAATATCAAAAGAAATATTAACTAATGAAATAATAGAAAAACATTCTTTAAATTTTATGATAGATACAACAAAAAAAGAAATTATTTCTACTAGTGATGATCCATATTATAGAGAAATTTTTTTTAATAATAATCCTTATGTAAAAAAAAATAAAAATGAAATAATAAATGATTTAACAAAAACAAATATTGATTGCTTTCAAATAGTTTTAGAATTTTTTGATAATAAAGAAATAGTTAATAATGTTATCTCAACTCTTAGAATGAAGTACAAAAATTCTATTACTTTTTATTGTGGAAGTAAATTAAAAGAATTAAAAAAAGGAGATAAAATACTTGTTCCTGATAAAGAAAGAATGATAATAAAAATTAGAAATTTGAATGCTAATAAAGGAGAAGCGGTAAAATTAATAGCTGGTTATCATAATATTTCTCTTGAACAAAATACAATTGCCTTTGGAAATGATATAAATGATATAGAAATGATGAAAAAAGTAAATTTGGGAATTGTTCTTCCTGATAGCGATAATAATTTAAAAGCATATGCTCATGATATTACTAAATATAATAGTAATGATGAAGGTGTAGCAGATTATTTAAAAGAATATTTTGGACTATAAAAAATTAAGAATTTGATGTTATTATAAAACCTTTTTTATTAATTTTTGCATTTAATTTCAATATTTTTTTACTAATTTTTTTTTCAACTATTTTTTCTGTTATTTCTTTTATTTCTTCAAAATTAAGAAAAAAATCTTCTCTGCATCTCTCACTTTTTTTTATTTTTGAAAAAAATTTATTTTTTTTTAAATTTTTAAAAAGTTTTTCTTCTAAAGTGGAAAAAAAATTTATATAATAAGAAAATTCTTCTTCTTTTAACTCTAAATTTGTCGCTTCTAACATTTTTTTTAAAGTTTTTTCATCCATTTATTTGAGATTTTTTTTCAAAATAATTTTTTTGATTAAATTTTCAACAGTTTTGCTAGGTTTAGCTCCTTTTGATATTCATTTTTTTATATTAGGTAAATATTTTTCTATATTATTTTTTTTTTTTATAGGATCATAAAATCCCAAATACTCTAAAAATTTTCCACTATCTCTACTTTTTCTTTCATCAATAGCTTCTAATCAATAAGAGTGTTGATTTTTTTTTCCTTTTAAACTTAATCTTATTTTAACCATAATATTATTTTCTAAATTTTAATAGAATTTTATGTTAAAAATAAAAAAATTAAAATTAAACTAAATAAATAAAAAAAAAAAAATATGATAAATTTTAAAAAAAAAAGGATAAATTATTATCTTATTATTTCTAATTTTTTTTCATTAATTCTTGTTATTTGTTATGATATTCTTCTTCATCCCAAATATAATATAAAAATAAATCAAATTAAATATTGAATGTGATTAATAAGTTGATGATCTGCATGAACATCCTTTTTAACTATTTTTTGATCTATTTATAATCTTTTTAAATCAAGACAAAATAATTATTATGAAGAATTAATAAATTTAATTATTTTCGAATCAAATTTATTAAGTTTTTTAATTTTTTTTCTCGGAGGTTTTAAAATAACTATTCCTAGAAAAAATAGAACAATAATTATTCCTTTTTTAGGAACAGTTAAAGCTATTTATTTTTATTTTTTTTATAATTTTTTTTGACATTTATTATCACCTTGTTTATTTATTTGAAAATTTATCAAAAAAGATAAAATTAATAAATTAAAAAATAAAAAAACAAAAACAATTTTATTAAATTTATTAAATCCAATTATTTATTTTTTTTATGTTTGTGTTAGACCTCATTCAAATTTAAATCAAAAAAAAATATTTAAAAATTCTCAACCTTGAAATTTTCCCTCAGATTATCCTTATTTTTTTTTTTATTGATGTTTTGGAAAAGAAGCTTTTGCAGGACAAAATGATAAAAAATGAGTATTTTGAAAAAATTGAAGTAAAAAAAAAACAATATTTTTTTGAGTCACTTTTACTCATTTATTTAGTTATATAGTTTTTACTTTAATTATTTTATTAATCTTTAAAATTAAAACATGCAAGAAGAAAATCAAAAAACAATAAGAATTATTATAATTTGTTTTACAATCATAATTATCTTTTCTTTTTTAATCATAATTTCTAGAATTATTAGCGATTCTTTTATCGATAATAAATAAAAAAAATTATGGAAAAAAATTTTTTACCTCATTTAAATGTTCAGACTAATTCCAATTTGAGTTTTTCTCTAATAAAAATTAAAAAATTGATAGAATTCGCTAATGAAAAAAAAATAAATTGTTTAGCCATTTCCGATTATTATCCTTATGATTTGATAAATTTTTTTTCAGAATGTAAAAGAAAAAAAATAAAAGCTATTTGAGGAACAAAAATTTTTATTAAAGAAAATTCGGAAAAAAAATATTCTGTAGTTATATATCCAAAAAATAAAAAAGGTTATAAAGAAATAATTCAAAAATTATTTTCTATAGATTCTCCTATAGATAGAATTTTTCAAAAAGAATTTATTTTTTCTTTTTCAAACGAAAATTGTTTATTGATATTTGAAGCTAATAATACCGAAGAAATAATTCATTTTAATAATGATTATATTTTTCCAAAAATTAAGAATTTAAATAAAAATAATAATAATTTTTATATAGGTTTTAATTTTTTTTTATCTTCTCCATCTTTTTCTAAAAATATTTATGAATTTTTAATTCCTTTTTTTTCAATAAAAACTTTTCAAAAAGAAGAAAATTATATTCTAGATTTATGAAAAAAAACATCATATGATAAAAATTTTTTTTCATATGATAAAAATTTGAAACATATTCCTTATTTAGATTTACTTAATTTTTTTTTCTTTTGTACTGATAGTAGAAGTTTTTACGAAAGTATGAAAATAAAATGAGAAAATTTCATTGATAAAATCGATTCTAATATTTTCTCTTTTTTAAAATTTAAAAATAATAAAAAAAGAGAAAATATCAAAAAAATAAAAGATATTTGTTGAACAAAACTTCATTCTTTAAAAAAAAATCCGGAAGAAGAAGAAAAATATTGTAATATATTAGAAAAAGAATTAAAAATAATTGAAGAATTAAATTATGAACAATATTTTTTAACTTTTAATGAAATAGTAGAGCATCTTAAAAAAAAAGATATTCTAATTGGTCCAGGAAGAGGAAGTTCTACTTCTTCTTTAGTTGCATATTTATTAAAAATCACTAGCATAGATCCTTTAAAAAATAATCTTTTTTTTGAAACTTTTTTAAACAAAAAAAGAAAAACATTAGCAGATATTGATCTTGATGTTGAAAAACAAGAAGAAGTTTTTAATTTTCTTCAAGAAAAATATTCAAAAGAAAATAAAATTTCAAAAATTACTATAAAAAAAAAAATTGGTTTAAAAAATGCTTATAAAAAATTAGGTAATATTTTTGAAATAAAAAAAGAAATAATAGAAGAAATAATTTATGATATTGATAAAAAAGATAATAATTTAAGAACAAAAAGATTAATAAAAAAAAATAAAAATTTTAAAGATTTTTATTTTTTTTCTGAAAAAATTGCAGATTTATATTATGATAAAACAACTCATCCTTCTGGTTTTATAATTTCTGAAAAAAGTTTAAAAAATTTTATACCTTTTTTTAATTCTAAAAATAATTTAAGTTTTTTTAAACAAGAAGATTTTGCTCATTTAAACTTAAAAAAATATGATTTTTTAAGTTTAAATGAGACATTATCTATTATTAGAAAAATAAAAAAAAAAAATATAAAAATTCCTGATTATGAAAAGGTTGATATTGAAGATAAAAAAACATGATGATTATTAAAAAATTTTTTAATAAGTGGTATTTTTCAAATAGATACAATAAATTCTAGACTTTTATTTAATAAAATAAAACCACAAAATTTTTTTGAGTTAGTTATGTTTATTGCAATAAACAGACCAGGAAATAAAGAAAAATTAAAAGAAATAATTTTTAACAAAAATAACAATGAAGAATATAAAAAAAATATAGAAAAAATAAATTCTAAAGAAATAAAAGAAATATTAGAAGAAACATATGGGGTAATAATTTTTAAAGAGCAATTAAGTAGAATTTTTTCTTTTATCTATGATTGTTCATTAGAAGAAGCAGAAAACAAAAGAAGAGAATTAGAAAAAAATAAATTCTTAGAAGAAATTTTTTTTAAAAAAATAGAAAAAAAATTATCTGTTTATGAAAAAGAAAAAATTATTTATCAAATAAAATCAACAATAGAGTACACTTTCAGTAAATCTCATGCTGTTTCTTATGGAAAATTAGTTTATTATATAGCTTATCTTAAAGCAAATTTTTTTTCTGAAATAATGTTATTTTTTTTAAATAAAAATGAAATAAAAAAACAATCATATATTGAAGAAATATTTTTCTGTGGTTTTAAAATAAAAAATCCTGATATAAATTATTCTGAAATTATTTGAATAAAAAAAGATGAATTTTTTATTGTTGGTTTTAATTCTCTTAAAAATTTTAAAAATGATTTTTTTTCTGAAATAATAAAAGAAAGAGAAAAAAATGGAAAATTTGAAAATTGAGAAGATTTTATAAATAGAACATCATTATTTTTTGAAAAAATTGATAAAGGAGATATTTTGAAATGAATAAATATAGACCTTTTTAAATCTCTCAAAATAAATAAAAAAGATTTAGAAAACAATTTAGATAATTTATTTCGTTATATAAAAATAATTGAAAAAATTAATTTAATTAAAAAAATAAATAAAGAATTTATTCCTTTTTTAGATATAACTTATACTCAAAAGAAAAATTATAAATTAGAAGATAATTCTAAAGAAAATGAAATATTAGGATTTTATATAAAATATTTTTTTCATTGAATAGATAAAAAAAAAGAAAAAAAAAATTATAAAATAGAAACTTTTCAAAATATTTTCCAAAATATTAAAAAAATAAATAATAAAGAAATATTTATTAATTTATATGTTATTATTTCGAAAATAGAAAAAAAAAATCAAAATTTTTATTTAATTACTTTTCAAGATTTTAGAAGTTCTTTTAAATTATTTTTGGAAAAAAATTTTTGAGAAAAAAATAAAGAAATTTTATTAATTCATAATGAAGTTTTTGTGAAAATAAAAGTTTCTGTAAAAAATTTTCTCATAACTTCTTTAACTTGTTTAGAAATAAAAGAATAATTTTTATTGTGTGACGGCGATTATTTTACTGAAAAAAAAATCAAAGAATTAAAAAATCTAAAAGATGATTGAAATTTTATTGTTTTAAAAAGTGAATGATTAGAAAAATATCTTAAAAAATTTTAATAAATCAAATTTAATTAATTTTTTTTAATTTTATCAAATTTTTTTATGAAAAAAAATACTAAAATTATTTTTTCTCCTAAAAAAGAATTAGGACAAAATTTTATTTTTAATGATTATTATTTAAATGAAATAACAAAAAAAATTCCAATAAATGAAAAAACAATAATAATAGAAATAGGAAGTGGATATGGAAATTTAACTAAATTTTTATCAAATACTAAATGTAAAAAAATTATTAGTATAGAAAAAGATAAAAAAATTTTTCAATGATTAAAAAAAAATATTAAAGATAAAAAAATTATTTTTTTAAATAATGATGCTTTAAAAATAAATTGAGAAAAATTATGTATTAGTTATATTAATTTTTCTTTAATAATAGTTGGAAATTTACCTTATAATATAGCAAATTCTTTATTAATCAAACTATTAATTTATAAAAATTTTTTTTCTATTTTTGTTTTTCTTGTTCAAAAAGAACTTGCTGAAAAATGAACATCTGGACCAAAAAAAAATAATTCTAAATATTCAGCTTTAAGTGTTTTTATCAATTGTTTTTCTGAAATAAAAAAGGTATTAAATATTCCAAAAAATATTTTTATTCCAAAACCAAAAGTTGATGGAACATTATTAATAATTAAAAAAAAAGATCATAAATTTGATGAAAAAAAAAAGATTTTTTTTTTAAATTTTGTTAAAAAATGTTTTTTTTTTAGAAGAAAAAATATTTTAAAAAATTTGTCTTCTGAAAAATGAAAAAAATTTTTTTTAGAAAGAAAATATTCTTTTTTATTAAGACCTCAAGAAATGGATAAAGAATTTTATCTTGAAATATTTGAATTTGACAATATAAATTAACAATTATTTATATATTTTTTTATATCATATTATCAAAAATAATAATAATATTTTTTGAAAAGGAATTTCTTTTAATAAAATTTAAATAAACAAAAATAAAAATAATAGAAAAAAAATAAAAATAAAATATATTTATAAATTAATTGTAAAAAAATTTTTTAAATATTAGTAATAGTAATATAACAATGTGTTTTTCAGATCCAGTAGCAAACATGCTAACAATGATTCGTAATGCTAACATGCGTGGTTATCATAATGTTTCTTTTCCTCATTCTTCTTTTAAATTAAAAATATGTGAAAAAATAAAAGAAAATGGTTTTTTTTCTCATTATTGATTTGATGAAAAAAAAAAAATAATTAAAGTGTTTATTAAACATCAAAATAAAAGAAGTAAAATAAATGAATTAAAAAAAATTTCTACTCCTTCGAAACACATTCATTTGAAAAAAAAAGAAATAAATAAGTTTTGTAAAAGAAATGGTTTTTTTATAATCTCTACTTCTCAAGGTTTATTTACTAATAAAGAAGCTATAAAAAAAAATATTGGTGGTAAAGTTATTTTTTTTATTAGATAAATATGTCAGAAAAATCTATTTTTGAAAAAAAAAATAAAATAAAAAAAAATATTTTTGTTAAAAGTGTATTTTTTGGTAAGAATATTTATATAAAAAAAGAAAAAGAATTTATCAAAATAAAGGGTCCTTTAGGAGAAGTTGATAAAATTTTTATTTCAAAAGAAATTAATTTATTTTTTAAAGAAAGAAGTATTGAAATTAAATCTGAAAATAAAGCAATGTGTGGAACTTATAAATCATTAATAGAAAATTATATTTTTGGAGTTGAAAAGGGTTATAAAAAAATATTAAAAGTCGAAGGAATTGGATATAAAGTTATAAAAAAAGAAAAAAATATGGAATTTTCTCTTGGAAAATCTCATTTAGATTATGTTTCTATTCCTTCAAATTTAAATGTTAATGTTGAAAATAATATTATTACTATTATTGGAATAGATAAACAAATTGTTGGACATTTTGCAGCTAATAAAATCAGAAATTTAAAAATTCCTAGTGTTTACAAAAAATCTAAAGGAATATACTATTTGGGAGAACAAGAAAAAATAAAATTAAAACCAGGAAAATCTTTGAATAAATAAAATATAATTAATAATGAAAATAAATAAAAAAAAACTTAGAAAATTAAGAAAAAGAAGAAATACTTCTGTTATAAAGGGAACTAATTTAAGACCAAGAATTGTTTTTTGTGAATCAAATCGTTACATAAGAGTTCAAGCTATAGATGATGATAATAATAATACTATTTCTTTTTTATCAACAGAAAAAATAAATCTTGAAAAAAAAACTTATTCGAAAAAAAATAAGGAATATGCAAAAAAAATTGGAGAATTATTTTCTGAAGAATTGAAAAAAAAAAATTTTAATAATATAGTATTCGATAGAAATTCTCGTTTGTATTGTGGAAAAATAAAAATTTTTTGTGATATAATGAGAAAAAAAGGAATAAATTTTTAATAAAATAATTTTGAATAAAATAAAAAAAAAAAACAAGAAAAAATGTTAGAAAATAAGATTTTTTTTAAACATAAAAAAAAAAAACAACATATTATAAGTGAAAAATTAGGAATGTGAAGAAGAACAAAAGTAACCAAAGGTGGTAGAAGATTTAGTCTTAGTAGTTTAGTAATGATAAAAAATGAAGAAAATAAATCAATATCTTTTGCTTATTCAAGTGGAAAAGATTCTCTTACATCATTTCGTAAATCTATAAAAAAAGCACAAAAAAAAATGATAAATTATTTTCATAATGTTCCAAGAACAATAAAAAAAGATGTGAAAATAAAATATAAATCAACAATTATTTTATTAAAACCTGCATCTCCAGGAAGTGGAATAAAAGCCGGAGGTGTTCTTAACAAATTATTTAAATTTATTGGTATAAGAGATATAAGTGCAAAAATAATAGGTTCTAAAAAAAATAAAATGAATATAATAAGAGCTTCTTTTATGGCATTAGATGAAATAACAGGAAAAAAGTATGATTATTAAAAAATATTTAGTTTCATTAAAAAAAAAAAAAAAATATATAAAAGGCAGAGGTGATACTACTGCTGGAAGAGGAACAAAAGGACAAAAATCTAGAAAAAGTGGACATGTCCGTTCTGGTTTTGAAGGAGGACAGACTCCAGTCTATCTTCGTTTTCCTAAAAGAGGTTTTAAAAAAAAAATAAAAAAATATAAAATAACAAATTTAGAAAAAATAAATAAAATTGTTTTAGATTCTTCAAAAAAAGAAATAAATTTTTTTAAAATATATAAATTTCCAGTTAAAATTTTAGCTAATGGCGATTTAAAAAAAAAAGAAATAACAATTTTTGCTTCTTTTTTTTCAAAAGAAGCAAAAAAAAAAATAATTAATTCGGGAGGAAATGCAAAAACGAGTATTTAATAATTTCTTTTATGTTTGATAAAATAAATAAAAAAAAAATAATAAATAAAAAAAAACACAATTTTTTAAATTCTTGTTTTATAAGTTTTATAGGTTTGTTATTTTTTATAATTGGTAGGGAAAAAATTTTTTTTCCTTTAAAATGATTAAAAAATGAAGAATTGAATTCTTTAAAATTATTTTTTTTAGGAACGAATATTTATCTACAAACTAATTTTATTATAAGTATTTTTTTTATTTTTTTTAAATCTAGATTAGATAATGGTCTAGATTTAAAAAAAATAAAATCATGAATAAATAAAATAATAATTTTTTTTTTTTCATTAATAATTATCTATACAAAAAATTTATTAAATAAAAATAATTTTTCTCAAATTGTTTTATTTTTTATTTCTTTAATTATAACAAATTATTGTCTTATTGAAATTTTGATGAAAATAATGAATAATTATGGTATATGTAATAGTTTTAATTTAATATTTTGTTTTGATTTTATTCCAAAAAATTGAATTAAAAAAAAATGAAATAAAGAAAAAATATTTGAATTAATATTTCTTTATTTCATTACATGATTATTTATTTTTATAACTAATTTAAAATGAGAAATTCCGGTAGAAACAAATCAAATTATTAATAAAAATAATGAAATATTTAAAAAAAAAATTAAATTTGGATTAAAAATGGATTTTAGTTTTGTTCCTTTTTTTTATCTTTCAAGTTTTTTTTCAATTTTTTCCATAATATGCAAAAAAGTTGAAAAAAAAAATTTTTTTTCAACTTTTTTTTTAAAATTAAATAACTTTTTTAAAGAAACAGAAATTATTTTAATAAATAATAAATATAAAGAATTGAATTTTGAAAAAAAAAATCTTTTCAAAATTTTTTATATTTTAAGTAAAAATGGAAATTATTTTTTAAAAGATAATTTTCTTTATTGAATAAAAAAAAAAAATTGAAAAATATTTATTTGCATTTTTCTAATAATATTTAGTCGTTGATTAGTAACTATGATTCAAAAAAGAAAAATAGATTGAAAACCAGAAGAAATAGCTAAAGATTTACAAAAAAAAGGCATTTATATGATAAATATTAATCCAGGATTACAAACAAAGAAAATAATTATAAATGCTATTAATAAAATAGTATTAATATGAGTTTTATTTAATTTGATTTTAAATATTTTTTTTGACAATTTTTTTTTAGAAAAAGATTTAATATTTTCAAATTGATTTAATTTTGTTAATATAGGAATTGATATAATAAAACAAATAAAAATTAGATATCGTTATATTCATTCAGAAGATTAATTAATAAAAAAAATATAATATAAATGGAAAAAAAAATAATTTTAATATTAATAGTTCCTATTGTTAAATATTTTGATTTAGATAGTAAAGAAAATAATTTTTTCTTCGATATAAGAAAAATAAATAGAAACTTTCTTTCAAAAAAAATTATTAAAGAAGAAAAAGATATTTTTCATTTTTTAGAAAATATCGAAAAAAATGAAAAAGTGATGGAATTAATAAAAAATAGAAAAGAAAAAAAAATAATTTTTACAAATTATCCAAAATCAAAAGAAGAATTTATTTCTTTTAATAAAGAATTAGAAAAAATAAATTTAAAAATCAATTCCATAATAATAGTTGATACTATTAACTATGATTTAGTAGAAAATTTAATGAAAAAATATCTAATTTGTCCAATTTGTGAGAAAATTTTTTTAAGAGATGAAAATAATAAAAAAAAATATAATTTATGTCCTAATGATGAAGATATAAAATTTTCACAAGAAATATTAAATAAAATTAATATAGAAATGATTAATTACTATTTTCATAATAGTAAAAATATAATTGAATTATTTTTAAAGAATAATTCAATTTCTAATATACAACATATAAAAATAAGAAATATTGAAGAATTGTTTTCAGAAAAAATAGAAAATGAAATACTAAAAATTATTAATAAATAATTTTTAATGATAAAAAAAATAATTATTATTGGTCAAAAAAAAGTAGGTAAGACAAAATTATTTCGTTATTTTATTGAAGATTGTTTTTCTTCTGAAAAAATGAATTTTTCTCCTTTAATTAATCATAATGAAAAATTAATCATGATTTATGATAATGTTTATAAAATTATAGATACTCCAGAATTTTTTATAAAAAAAAATGAAAAAGAAATAGAAAAAAAAATAAAAGAAAATATATTAAAATTAATAGAAAAATCGGATTTAGTATTATGATTAATAGATAAATTTGATGAAGAAGTTATATTTATTAAAAAATATTTAAAAAAAATAAATAAAAAAACTTTACCTATTTTTGTAGAAAAAAAAAATAGGGATATGAATAACTTTTCTATTTCTTTTAAAGAAGAAATATTTGAAAATTCATTTTTTATTAATTATTTTAATAAAAAAATAATAGAAAAATTAAAAGAAAGAATAAAAAATATATTTTTTGATTATATTTTCAATGAGTCAATAGAAGAAAAAATTAATATAATGATCTATGGTCCTCCAAATTCTGGTAAGTCAACATTAATGAATCATTTATTGAAAGAAAATAGATCTATAGTTAGTGATATATCTGGAACAACAAAAGAACCAGTTATTGCTTCTTTAAAATTAAAAAAAAACAATTTTAAACTTTTAGATACAGCAGGAATAACAAAAAAAATAAAAATAGCATTAAAAATATGAAGAGAAAGTGATATAGTTTGAGCAATTATTGATGCTTATTTTCCTATTACTAAACAAATTTTACAAATAATTAATCTTTCAGAAAAATATAATAAAGCATTAATAATAGTAATAAATAAAAAAGATTTAATAAATAATGAAAGTGAAATAATTAATAAATTAAAAAAACATTTAAAATCATTAAGATATTGCCCTTTAATTTTTATTTCTGCTTTAAATGGTACTGGAATAAATTCTTTAATAAAAGTATTTGAAGAAATGTTAGAAGAATCTAAAAAAAATTTTTCAAAAATAGAATTAGAAAATCACATTAAAAAAATGACTGATGAAAATCCTCCTAATTATTATCAAAATGGAAAATTAAAAATATATTTTGTTAAACATAAAAAAAAAAGTTTGATTCATGATTTTATTTTTTTTGTTAATAATCCAAAATGAGCACATTTTTCTTATCAAAGATATATAAGTAATTATTTAAGAAATGAATTAAGAATAAAAAAGTTACCAATAAATATAAGATTTAAAAAAAGTGTTTAATAAAAATATAGTTATATTTTTAAAAAAAATGAATAAAAATAAATCTAAAAAAACAGAAATAAAAGGTAGACCTATTTCTGAAAAAATTATAGAACCTGAAGTTGAAAGAGAAATAAAAGAAAAATTACTTAAAACGTTAGATACTAGAATAAAGATATCTCAATTAGATAGATTATGTACTTCTTTATCTAGATACATAATTATTAGAGGTGGAATTTGTGGTTGTCTTTTTTATTACAAACCTTATAATTTTAAAAAAGAAGAAAAAATTTTTTTATCAGTTAATATTTGTAAAAAAGAAGAAATAAATAATGATTTGAATAAATTAAGAAAAATTATAAAAATTTATAATCAAAATGATAATAAAAAATTTAATGAAGAAGTAGAAAATCATCTCATAGAAATTTTCATAAATATGAAAAAAAAAATAGCAAATTCAGTTTTTTTACTTTCAGAATTATTTTTAATTAATAATAATAAATATAAAGAACAATTTAACTTATTAGAAAATTTTGAAATTTATCCAGAATCAGATTTGCAAAATAAAACAAAAAAAATAAGAGAATTAATAGAAATTTCAGAAAACATTTTAAATTTTTTAAGAGAAAATAAAATATATTATGATAAAAAACAATCAATTTTTAATATATTTTTAGAATTATATGATTTTAGTATAATTATTAAAGGAATTAAAAAAAAAGAAAAAATTATTTCACTTATTTATGATCCAAAAAAAGTTGAAATAATAGATACTAGAGAAAGTGCTAAAAACGTTTCTTGTTTAGAAAAAAAATTACAAAAAAAAAATTGATGCGATAGTTGTGAAAGTTCAAATTCATTGTTAAAAAAAAAAAGAAAAGAAGAAGAAAAGTATTTAAAAATTGATAAAGATGTTTGAGATAAAATTGATAAAGATATTTGAGATAAAATTACTGATTATGAAAATTATTTTACTTTTGATAATGAAAATATTATTTGTAGAAATGGTACTCCTAGAAATACAAAAAATTTACATGCTGAACAAAAAATTGTTGAATATTTTGGAAATGATTATGATTTGTTAATTAATTTTATATTAAATATTAAAAGTAGAAGAACGCATTTTTCTGTAAGTAAAAAAATGTGTGCTGTTTGTTACTTAATTTTTAGTAGTCTTGATGAATTTGTTTCTACTTTTTTTCATAATGATGATTATATAAAAATAAAAGATTTATTGGGTTGTAATGGGATTTATTTTTCAAATACTCAATATTGTCTTATAAAAAGAGGTATAATTTCAGAAAAAGTTCGTGAACTTTCAACTAAAAATTATTATCAAAATTGTTGTAATTCTAATCAAAATGAAAAAATATGAGTTGAAAACACAGATATTTTTAGTAATAAATCCAATTTTAATTTTTTTTCAGAAGGAAAAAATGAAGAAGAAATTAAAGAAAAATTTTTTTTTAACAAAAAATTCTTAAGTTGCTTTTTTTTATTAATTTTTACTATTTTTTTGATTAAAATTATATTTAAGAAAAAAATAGTAAAAAAATATAGAAAATGGAAAAAGAAAAAGTAGAAAAACATTTAAAATATTTAAAAGAAAAAACTTCTGAATCTTCAAAAAGATTTTCAGCAGATTCTGGATATATTTCTATTAAAAAAGAAAAAAATGAAATTATTGAAAAAGAAATAAATTCATTATTTGAAGAAAATTATTTTTATACTAATGAAATTTTTAAAAATTTAAAAGAAGTAGAAGAAATGGAAGAATTAATAAATATATTAGATAATAAAAAAGAAAAAACAATATTAAAATTTTTTTGTTTTTTAATTGATCTTGATTATTCTGAGTGATATCAGAAAAAAATTTTACTTTTTTTATTTAAAAATGAAAATCTTGAAAATTCAATAAAAAAATTTTTCAAAAATTTAAATTCTATTCATATTGTAGTTCAAAAAAATAATTATGAACTTTTTGATTTTATTATAAAGGAAATTTATGAAAAATCTCTTATCTCTTCTTTTATAAATGATTTTAATAATGATGATAGTCTTTCAATTTTACATAGTTATGCTTTAGGAATTTCTTATAAATTAGAAAATTGTCAAAAATTAGATAAAAGAATAATCAAAGAAATAAAAAAAATAATTAAAAAAGAAACAATTGAAAAAAAAGACAAATTTAATAGAACTCCAATTGATATAATTGAAGAAAAAAATGTTATTGATTTAGATAGTGAAGAAATAAAAGAATTTATTGAAATTTTTAAATAAAATATTTTAATTTTTTTAAAATGTCGAACATTTTTAGTATAAAAAACTTGAAATTAGAAAAAAAAATAAAAATTTTTTCTTGAATAATAAAAATAAGAAAATTAGGAAAAATAATTTTTCTTATTATTCAAGATAGTAGTGGAATAATTCAATCTGTAATAAAAGATGAAAAATTAATAATTAAATCAAAAAAAATAAAAAATGGGGATCTTTTGAAAATTGAAGGAATAATAAAAAAAAAAGATGATTTTAATAAAGAAGTAGAGATAAAAAAATTTGAAATAATTAATAAAAGTAAAAAAATACCTTTTATAAATAAACAAATAATTAATGAAGAAACTCGTTATAAAAATCGTTTTTTAGATTTAAGATTAAATTTAAGAAGTAAAAATATAATTCAAAAAAAAAGTTTATTTTTAATTAATACAAGATCTTATTTTAATAAAAAAAATTTTTTAGAAATAGAAACTCCTATATTATCACAAAAATCACCAGAAGGCTCTAATTGTTTTTTAGTTCCTTCTAATTTAAAAAATAAATATTATACTCTTTCACAATCTCCTCAAATATTTAAACAATTATTGATGATTAGTGGTTTTGATAAATATTATCAAATAGCAAAATGTTTCAGAAATGAAGATTCTAGAAGTAATAGACAAATAGAATTTTTGCAATTAGATGTCGAAAAAAATTTCACTACTGTTTCAGAATTAAAAAAAATAATTGAAAAATTTCTTAAAATTATTATAAAAAAAACTTTTGATTATGAAATAGAAATTCCTTTCAAATCTTTTAAATATAAAGATTCTATAAAAAAATATAATACTGATAAACCAAATTTAAGCAAAGAATTAAAAAAAGAATTTAATTTTGTTTGAATAACAGATTGACCACTTTTTAAATATGATAATAAAAAAAAAAAAATTGATTCTTTTAGACATCCTTTCACTTCTCCTAAAAAAAAATACATAAATTTATTAATGGAAAACAAAATAGATTTTTTGAAAGTAACAAGTGAATCTTTTGATTTAATTTGCAATGGAGAGGAAATAATCAGTGGAGGGATTAGAATTTATTTTTCAAAATTACAAAAAAAAATATTAGAAATTATAGGTTATAAAGAAAAAGAAATAAAAAAATATTTCGGATATTTTTTAAATGCTTTAGAATTTGCTGCACCTCCTCATGGAGGATTTGGTATGGGAATAGATAGATTATTATCAGTCTTATTAAAAACAAAAAATTTAAAAGAATTATTAACATTTCCTAAAAATATTGATGGGACTTGTTCTTTAACAGGAACTCCTGATTATAATGAATTTTAATTTTAAAAAAATATGTTATTAGAGTTAATCAGGAGTATTGGTTTTTTAATTCTTTGATTCATTCCTCTTTGAACAGAATTTGAAAATGATTATATTTTTTTAATTCTTTTAGATTTTTTTAGTATTTTTGTATTTTTTGTTGTTATCAAAACTTCATTAGAATATAAATTTTTTTGATTAATGTTTTGTATTATAATAATTTTAATTATTTTAAAATCAAAAAAAAAAAAAAAAAAAAAAAAAAAAAAAAAAAAATAAAATTTTATTTTGATTAAAATTTAAAAGAGAAGAAATTGAAAGAAATTATAAAAAATTTAATGATTTTTTAGATTTAGAAATTAATAATAATATCAAAATAGATGCAAAATTCTATGATGTTTATAATAATGTTATTTTTTTTATTAGTAAAATTGTTATTAATAATATTAATAAAATTGTTATTATTAAAATTGTTTTTTTGTTCTACTTATAGTTAGAGAACAGCAATTATTGAAGAAAGTATAAAAAATTATCTAGAAAAAATGAATATTTAAAAGAAAAAATAATAGATATGATCAAATTAACTAATGATTACCAAAAAAAACTCGCTGATATTAAACCTTCTGCTAACCACCTTACTTATCAAGCCAAAATTAATAGTGGTAGTTTTTATACCCCTTCTCAGTTAGTTAATTATGTTTGAAAATTTATTAACCCTTTTTTAACTAAAAACACTACCGTTCTCGATACCAGTTCCGGAAAAGGGAATTTTTTTATAAACCAAAAAAACAAGAACTTATCCCTAATTGCTGTGGATAACGACCAATGAGCAGTTAATTACTTAAAAGAAAATTTTTCTTTCCTACAAATTATCCAAAAAAATGCTTTAACTGATATCAAAAGAACCAATTATGGTATTTCAGAAAATCAAAACCTAATAATTATCGGTAATCCTCCTTATAACGATTTAACTTCTTTAAAAGCGAGAAAAATTAAAGAAAATTTTACTACTAATTTAGTTATTGATCCCCAAATAAAATCAAGAGACCTTGGAATTAGTTTTTTACGGAGTTACTATCACTTAAAAGCAGATTATGTTTGCATTCTTCATCCGTTAAGTTATCTAATAAAAGAAACTAATTTTAACCATTTAAAAGAGTTTAAGAATAATTACCGCCTATTAAAATCCTTAGCAATTGATAGTAAAAAATTTACTGATGCCAAAGGAGCATCTTTTCCGATTGCAATTTCCTTATATCAGTTAGATAATAAAGGAATGGATTATGAATATATCAAAAGTTTCTCTTTTGAATTAGAAGATGGACGAAAATTCTCGCTCAACTCCTTTCAATTTTTAACTGGTTTAGTTAGCAAATATCCCAAAAAATCTTTTTCTAGCGATTATTTAGACAATTTGTTCTTTTTTACTTTTCGAGATATTAATTCAATTATGCGGAATAGAACTTTTATTCAAGAATTTAATAATTACAGTGTTCCCATTGAAAAAGATAAGTTAAAATATTACGCTTACATTGATTATTTTAAAGAGGAATTTCAAGATACCATACCTTTTTATTTAAGAAACATGGATGTTTTTTATAGTTCGGAATTTCAAGAAGAAGACTGAAATTATTTCACCCAGCGAATTATGGTTAAATTAGAGAATAAAAAACCAGAAAGTTTAAACAAAACCCCAAAAATTAAAGAATTTGAATCATGAGTAGCACATTTATAAAAGTAATTCTCCCCTTAACTACTCATAGTAGCAAAATAAGGGTTAAAAAAAGAAAAGATATTTTTTATCAAGGAGTTCCGCTTGCCACCCGACAAGAAAAAATTACCAGCGATTGCTATTTTGAATGGCAAATTTCTTACGATTTAAAAGAAACTAATCCTAATTTTTCCGAACTTCATAAATTAACCCTCAACAAAATAAAAATAGTTGACAAAGAAGGGAATTCGACTGACCGATATATTTATGAATTATCTGATTTACTGGTAGAAATTCTGCGAAAAGGATTTATTGATTTAAACTATCTAAGAAAACTGATAAAAGAAGTCCAAAGTGAAAAGAAATTTATTGAGGATGAATTAGAAGTTTACCGAACTCATCCCAAAGAATATAAATTCAGTAAATATACCTTTTGAAAAAGCACTATTGAACATCCTCTCTTAATTTATGAAATTCATGATTTAATACTGAAAATAGAGATAATTATCAAAGAAAAGCAAAAAGCGATTGGCATTCAACCCATGCTTTACTTGTGCATTCCAATTAAGTTGGTAGAGGAATACCAAGAAATAGAAAATAAATTAGCCGAAGTCAAACAAAAAGCAATTTATCTAATCACTAAAAATAATTTTCAGTTGATTATTGAAACTATCAAAATTTTTTCAATTTTGTCGAGAAATTACCAAAGAGATATTGTTAATATTCTCCAAACAATTTTAATTTATGAAAATATTTAACTGATTCAGACAAAAATTAGACAGCTGAATTTTTAATAGACAATTAACAAAGTAATTAACTTTTATGGGCAAGGTAAAGCAAAAAATAAAAATTTTATTTTTTTAACATTATTTTAAGAAAATAATAAAATTATTATATTATTGGTTGAATAAATAATAGTCAAATTGTTAAAAAAATACTTGAAGATAAACATATTAATTATGAAATTTATCAATCATTAGATAATTATTTTTTATCTAATAATTGGGAAACTAAAACTTTGAATGAATGAATTAATCTTAGTGATAAACAAATAATTGAAGAATTAAATAATATAAATGAATAAAAAAGGAAATATTTATTGATTTAATTTTAATTCAACTATTGGTACTGAAATTTATAAAATTAGACCAGTTTTAATTCTTTTTAACTCAGAATAAAAAATAATTGCTTTGCCTATTACTTCTAATATTTTAAAAATTGAAAAATGGCAATTAGTAGTTAAAAATTTGATTAAAGACAAAGATGGAAAAATATTATTAGATCAAATTCGTTCTTTTGATAAACAAAGTTTACTAAAAAAATTGGTGTAATAAATGAAAAAGAATTGATTAAAATTAATCAATTATTAAAGGAAATGCTTTTATTATAATTTTTTTTATAAATGTAATAGAATAATTAAACAGATTTAAAATTAGTATTATAATACAGAAAATAAAGAAATATTTTATTTACAGAAATAATTTTAAAAATCAATACTTTTATTTTAAAAAAAATACAAAAAGAATAAAATTAATTTATTATAATGAATCTAAGAATAAGTGATAAATTTTTTTCTAATGTATTAAATAAACAAAATAAAAGAGAGAATAAAATTAAGGGTATTTCTCTTTTTTCTGGTGTTGGGATTTCTAATGTTTATTTAAAAGATATAGGTATAGAAATAATAGTAGCAAATGAATTATTAGAAAAAAGAGCTAAATTTTATCAACACTTATATCCTAAATCAAAAATGATTATTGGAGATATTAGAAATGAAAAAATTTTTAATAAAATCTTAACTTTTACTAAACAAGAAAAGGCAAAACTTCTTTTAATTACTCCTCCTTGTCAAGGATTTAGTTTGGCAGAAAAAATAAGAATGAAGAACAAATTCTTAATGATAAAAGTAATTTTTTAATCTTTAAAGCACTTGAATTAATTGATAAGCATGATTTCGATTATATTCTAATTGAAAATGTTCCTCGATTTATCAAAACTACTTTTCCTTATGAAAATTCTTTTAAAACTTTATCTGAAATTCTTAATGATAAATATTCTACTAAATACTATATAGAAAGTTCTATTTTAAATGCTAGAGATTATGGAGTTCCCCAAAATCGACCGAGAGCAATTATAAAACTTTATAAAAAGAAATATTCTTGATTATGACCTATTAAACAAAAAGAAATTACTTTACAAGAAGCAATTTCACATCTTCCTAGTTTAGAAAGTGGAGAAAAATCAGATATTAAATGACATTATTCTAAAATTCATAATCCTAAGGATATAATAGTAATGAAACATACTCCTACTGGATGTGGTGCTTTTAAAAATTTAGAATATTATCCTAAAAGAAAAGATAATAAAAAAATTAATGGTTTTTCTAATACTTATAAGAGAATGAGTTGAGATAAACCTGCTCCTATTAGAACTATGAATAATGGAAATATTGGTTCTTGTGATAATGTTCATCCAGGTTATCTCAAATCAGATGGTACTTATTCAGATGCTAGAGTTTTAACCATTCATGAATTATTAATAATTTCATCTCTTCCAACTGATTGAAATATTCCTAATTGGGTTAATGAAACATTAATTAGGCAAGTTATCGGAGAAGGAATACCTCCTTTATTAATGAAAAATATTCTAAGAGAGATAAAAATCAAAGATGAAAAATCAAGAATTTTGAATAATTAATAGACATTGTTCTAATATGAAACTATTGGTAGAAATTGCCAAATATTTGCTAGAAAAACAAGGAAATAGTATAAACAAAGAGGGATTTCAAAACATTCTTGAAAATTTAAAAGAAAAAGAAATTTATAAACCTAGAAATGAAAATATTCTTAGCACACTTTTAATTAAAATAAGCTAGTTATGTTATTTTATGATTGGTTATCGAAATAAAAGTAAAAAAAATTTTATTTTCAGTCCTCTTGGAAAACTTTATTTAGATAATTTCTATGCTGAAAATTCTACTAATCGAAATTATATTTTTTTAACTTTATTATTTTCTATTCAATATCCTCATCCTCACAGCAAAAGTTTAAATTATCAACTTTTTCCTTTTAGATTAATTTTTAAACTGTTGACTGATGATAAATTAGAGAATAATTTGTATAATTATGAAATTTTTATGTTTATAATGAAAATTAAAAATAATTCCTTAGAAAATTATGAAAATTTTATCAAAGAAATTTTAGAACATAGGAATAAAAGTGATGAAGAAATTGAAAAATTAATCAAGGATAATTCATATAAATATGTTATTACTTTAACTGAATGAGATTTATACACTACCAAAATTTTAAAATTTCATGATTTAATTTCAGTTAAAGAAATTCCTTCTAATAAAATCGAACTATTTCATAAACCAAGGAATAAAAATATTAATTCTGCTAAAAGAATATATCAGAAAAAATCAATATCCATAAATAGCAATTATCTAAATTTTGTAAACAACTTGTTAGAAGAATGAAAATTTGATGAAAAATCTATTCAATTAAATGATCCTAATTCTTTATGAATTGAAAATGTAAAATTAATTTATTCGAAACTTCCTAATGTTTTATTAGATTATGGAGTAATAGATAAAGAAAATAAAAAAGATAAAGAATTGTTTGATATTCCTAAATTAATTGTTTATCATTCACAAAATATAGAAAAAAAATCTAGTGAAAATTTTGAAAAAATAATCGAAAGAGCAATGAATTTATTTGATGATGTAAAAGCAGAAAGAATAAGTGGATCAGATAATACAGATATAGAATGTTTATATATTATTTCTCCTAATAATAAACATAAATTTAATGTTGATACTAAATCTACTGCTAAGAAGTTAATTCAGATTAATCCAGGAAGACTTAAACAGCATATTGTTAAAACTAGTGCTAAATATTGTATTGTAATAACTCTTCAATTTACTCGAAGTGCTATTAAAGATATTGAAGGAGAAAAGATTGTTGTATTGATTTCATACTCTTTATCTGAATTTATAAATCAGTGGATTATTAGTAAACAAAGAGAGTTAAGTTTTAAAAATATTCATGAAATTATTAATGAAAATTATGGTAAAGATATTTCTGAAAAAGTTTATGATTTAATTATTAAAACTTATGGTAGTAATATAAATTTAAAGAGTTAAAAATTATAAAACTTATTCTAATTAATTATGATTAAAAAAAAAATAAGCGAATTAAATATTCAACAATTAATTTCAACACGTAATTTTTTAAAAAAATCTTTAAAAGAAGCTAAAAGTAAATTAGAAATCGCTGGAACCATTCAAGCTTTTGAAGTTTGTTATGAATTAAGTTGAAAAACTTTAAAAAAAATATTAAATATTCGAGGAGTTGAAGTTTTTAGTCCTAAAGAAACTTTTCGTTTAGCAGCTCGTGAAAAGTTAATTATTAATATTAAAAATTGATTTGATTATGTTGAAAAAAGAAATATTACCGTTCATGCTTATGAAGATGAAATCATGAAAATTGTTTATCCATTTTTACCTAAATTTTTAAAAGATCTTGATATATTAATTGAAAACTTAGAAAAAATTTTAATAATGAATAAAAATGTTAATAAATAAACAAGATAAAAAAATACTTGAAAAAATATTAAATAATTATCCTTATAAATTTTATGCTTATGGCTCTCGTGTAAAAGGAACAGCACACAAATTTTCTGACTTAGATATTTGTTATAAAGAAAATATTTCTAGTTATATATTAATAGAAATTGAACAAAAATTAGAAGAAAGCAATTTATCATTTGTAGTAGAATTAGTTAATTGAAAATATATGAAAAAAACTTTTCAAAAGCTTATTCAAAAAGATTTAATTTTAATATAAAATTAGTCTTCATTATCTAGAAAATCTAAAATTTTTTTTTGATAATTATTAATTTTTTTTTGACTATTTTGAATATCTTCTTTAATTTTATTGATATTTTTAATAATTTCTTTTTGTTTTTCTAATGTTTGTATTGATAATTTTATTAAACAAAAATTTTTTCAAGATAATGTTTGACGAACAGTACCAAAAGCGTAATTATTCACTTGTTCTTTAAATTTTTCAGATTTAAATAAATAAAAAAGATATTCAGGAATTATTTTAGATAAATCTTTAACTTTAAAAACAATGCCAATTGCTGGACTAACGCAACCTATTTTTTGACTAGAATTGAAATTTATTGAACCAATATTAATTCTTGCTGAACTATAAGCAAAATAATTAGGAAAAACTAATTTATAATTTTTTGTATCTTCAGAATAAACTCTTTCTTTAAAATATTCTTCTGAAGGAACAAAACCACGATTATTTGTTATACTTCATACTGTAGCATTAATATTATTTTTTTCTGAAATTTCTTCTATCAAGTCTCCTAAACTTATCAATTCATGAGAATTATTAAAGATGAATTCTTGATAAACGTTAGGAATAGTAATTCAATTGTTTTTTTTGATTTTTTCCATTTCTAATTTTTTAAAACCATTTTTTAATTTTGTTTTTTCATCACTATCTTTGAAATTAAAAAAGACATCGAAATCATTTTGACCTTCTTTTTTTTCCCTTTTAATATTCACTGTATAACCATCATTTTTTACTTCAAAATACCAGACTTCTTTTTGTTCTTTTTTTTGTCAAATATTAGTTAGACAAAGAATTACTGCTCTTGGTTCGGCATAAGGTTTAAATGCAAAATAAGGTAAATCTATAATATATTTAATATAACTATTATCATAAATAAATTTTCTTAAATTAGTAAATTTAAAAGAAAATAGAATTCCTTTAGGAATAATCATAATTATTCGAGAATTAGATTGATTACTATTAATAGCTTTAAAACAATGTTCAATACATAAACTATCAGCATTTAAATTATTTAAATAATAATTTTTATATTTTTTATCAATTTTTTTTTGATTATCTTTTTTATTTTGAATTAATTTTTGACATTCTAAACAATTTATAATTTGTTCTTTTTGAAATAATAAATCTTTCTTCACTTTTTTTTGTAAAAAATAATGTTTTTGACAATAATTAATTTGATTTCTTTCTTTTAAACTACCTAAACCGAAAGGAATATTAGTTATCACTACGTCATATTTTGCATCAATGGGATTTGCTCAACTATCTAAATTATTAATATTACTTTGTCCATCACCTGATAAAATCATATTCATTTTAGTAACTCGACATAAATTTTTGACAATTTCATGTCCATATAATGTTTCTTTTTTTAATGTTTTATTATTTTTTTCGTTAAATAATATTCATTTTTTAATATGTTTAAAACTTTCAATTAAAATCCCCCCAGTTCCGCAAAAAGGATCATAAATTTTTTCACCAAAACGAGGATTAGCCAATTCTACTAAAAATTTTACTAAATGACGAGGAGTAAAATATTCACCTAGATCTTTTTTTTGATTGGTTAAGTAAATTTTTAAAAAATATTCAAAAGTATCTCCTAAAGTATCAGAACTTATATTAGATAAATATAAATTAGATAATTTATTAATAATTCTTTCTAGAATAATAGAATCTTGTATTTGTAAAAAGGGAAAAATTTCTTCTCCATACATTTTTCTGAATTCTTTTAATACTGTATTATTAATATGATCCAGTAATTCTTCAGAACTTTTATCTTTAAAATAATTTCAAAGACAAGTTTTCTTTATTGTGATCATGTTTTCTAATTCTTGTTTTTCACTAAAAAGTTTTAAAAAAAGAATATTGCAAAGTTCACCAAATCTTTCTATACCTGCTTGAAGTCCAGATTTTCTCAAATCATCATTAATAGAAGAAAAGAGATTAATTAATTCTTTACGAGAAATAATTATTTTTGTGTTAATATTATTATATTCGTCTTCTTCTACATATTTCAAAGCAGTTTCTTCGTCTAAAAATTCACCAACTTCTTGATTATTTAATTTTAAATAATTATTATCTTCTAAAAAATATTTTTTAATTGTTTCTTTTTCTTTTTTATTAAAATGTCCTCAATTAAAATTTTCATCTAATTTATCATTAACTATTATTTGTTTTTCTTGTAATTTTTTTAATATTTTTTTTTTGGTTTTTGTTCCTAAATGTCAAGTTTTTATAATGTTTCCATCAGTTGCATAAGCGATTGGAACTTGACATTCTAAAGCTCATTCAATTGCTTGTTCTCCAGCTTTTTTTAAATTTTTTCCTTGATTTTTTATTTCAATAACAATTAAAGGTTTAAAATTTTTATTATAACATACTAAGTCACATTTTCTTTTATTACTTGGAGAAAATTGTTCACTATATAAATTTTTTTCTCATTTTCAACCTTTTTGATTTATTAATATATCTCTAATTCTTCCTTTAATTGTATCTTCATTAAGTTTTGGAATATTCATATTTATAATTTTAAAAATATTTATTCAAAATATTAGGAAGTATTAATTCATTTTTTTTCTCATTATAATAATATTCAGATAAAACTAAAATAAGACGATCGATAGCTAAAGCAGAACCATTTAAAGTATGTGCATATTCATTTTTGTTTTCCATTTTTATTTTTATTTTAGCTCTTCTGCTTTGAAAATCTCTACAATTACTGCAAGAAGATATTTCTAATCATTTTTTGCTTACTGGTAATCATGCTTCTATATCATAAGTTTTAGCAGAACTAAATCCTAATTCTTTATAACAAAGTCTAATTATTCTGTAAGAAATATTTAATTTATTCAATAAATTCTGAGCATCGGAAATCATTTCATTTAGATCATTATCAGAATTTTCAGAATCTGATATTTTAATTAATTCTACTTTATGAAATTGATGTAAACGTATTAAACTTTTATTTTCTTTACCCGCTGAAGCTTTTTCAGAACGAAAACATGGACTATAAGCACATAATTTTATCGGTAAATTTTTTTTATTTATTATTTTATTTTGATAAATATTTATTAAAGATACTTCTGAAGTAGGAATTAAATAAAGTTTGCTATTTTCTATTTTATATAAATCATTTTCAAATTTTTGTAATTGACCAGTATTATAAACATTATAATTATTAACAATATAAGGAACATCTATTAATTCATAACCTCTTTTGCTATTCTCTTCTCTCATAAAATTAATAAGAGAATGTAAAAGCAAACTTCCGAAATTTCTGTATACAACAAATTTTCTTCCTGATAATATATTGCCACTTTCATAGTCTATTAAAGAAATTTTTTTCAATATTTCCTCTCAAATAAGTTTATGTTTAATTTTGTTATTATGAATTATTTCTTTTATAACTATATTCCCTTCTTCATCAGATGGAGTATCTTCATCAGGAATATTAGGAATATTAATAATTAACTCATTAATTTCAAAATTTATATTTTTTAATTTTTCTTCTTTATTTTTAATTATATTTCTAACTTTTTTTCCTTTTTCAACAAATTTTTCTTCTTTATTTTTCGCTATTTCATTTTTTTTTTTTCTAAAATTATTTATATCAAAAACAATTTTTTTTTTTTCTACTAATTTTTCTTTGATAAAAAATAATTTATCTCTACTAATTTTTCTTTTTTTTAACATTTTTTCTAAAAAAGAAAAATTAGTAGAAAAAAGTTCTAGATTTATCATTTTTTTATTTTTCGATTTTTGGTCGGAAAGGCGAGATTCGAACTCACAATCCCTTGGTCCCAAACCAAGTGCCTTGCCTTTAGGCCACTTTCCGAGAAAAATTTATTTTTGAATTAAAAATAAAATAATTTTAATAATTTTGGAGGAGATAGAGAGATTCGAACTCTCGCATAATATAAAATTATCTAATAGTTTTCGAAACTATTCCCTTAATCCACTTGGGTATATCTCCTTATTTATTTTAAATTTTTAAAGTATTAAAAAAATAAATGGAGGAAGTGAAGGGATTCGAACCCTTGAATATTTTTTATATTAATAGTTTTCAAGACTATCTCCTTAAACCGCTCGGACACACTTCCTTTTTTTAATGTTGATTTTTTTATATTATAATTTTAATCAAATTAAGATTTTATCAAAAAAGTTTAATTAAAAATATTCTTTTTTTTTATTTTTCTAGATGATACTTTGTTTCTTGTTATTAACATTAATTAGTGGCAGTATTTTAATTTTTCAATGGCAAAAAAAACACCAAAAATCAACCGAATTAGAGAAAAAAACTAAAAGATAAATACAACAATGAGAATTACAGAAAAAACATTTACTCTCAATTAATAATCTTTCACAAAATCCTAACATTAAAGGTTTTTTTACTGATTTATTACAATCTTATTCAGGAAAATTTAATAATAATCAAAACCTTGATATTTCTCATTACCCATTAGTTTTTAAAGGATTTTATTTTGATGAAAAAATTAATCAAGGTAAAGGAAAAACAGACATTGCTCTTATTATGATAAAACTGCTGATATTAGTATAAATTGCTTATATTTATTAAATAAATTCGGACATGATCGCTATTTTGCTAATCATCCTAGACAAGAATACTATTTTTATTTAGATATTAACTTTGCTAGTATGATTAAAAATTGCTCGCATGAATTAGTTCATTATCTCCAATTTGTTAAACGAGGAAGAAGTAGTTGTAAAAGTGATTTAGAAATTAATAATGGTAATTGTGACCATTTATTAGTCCAAGAGCATAAAATAATTACTCGACAAATTTATCAACTAATTACTACTTCTTCGGAATATTCTCAACGAGAAACTAGGTGAAAAGAAATTTAACAAGGTTAATGACTATTAATTATTTTTGTTTTTTAACTTAAATTTTTTTTTAAACATTAGCACTACTAATATTAGCGTGCTAATAATTACTACCACTAATGTCACTCCAAAAATGTCAAAAACTTTAGGCTTTTCTAGTTGCTGAAGTCGAACTCTCATTAGTGAATTTAATTGTTCCTTGGTAAATTCGTCTTCTCTAATCATTTTTTGTAGATCAATTATTAATATTCCTTCACTATTATATTCAATTTTTGCAGAATCATGAACTAAGTAACGAATTTTTTCACTTTTTCAACTAACTTTAGATGGTATCATTTCAGGTAAAATTTCATATATCTCTCTTACTTCTCAACCTTCATTATTCCGTAAAATATTTTCATTAATAGCTTTGTCTAATTTGTTTTAATCCATACTGACCAATATCACTTTCTTTTAACATATTATTAAAATCAGACTCTACTAATTTTTTCTCTCGCAATTCTCGAATTATTCGCTGTGCTGTTTGTATATTTCGGTAATAATTATTTAAACTTTTTTTTAACAATTTTCTTTTTTCAGGAACTAAGTCATTCTTTAAGTCATCCTTGTGAAATATTTGTTTTTGTTGATTAAAAATTACAAATCCTTCATTATCAATGCTTCAATTTTCCTCGTAACGATTGATGCAAATATAATCAAATAATGCATTAATTATTTCTTTTTTTTCATATGCATTTAATTGCTCTGCTTGATTATTTTCGCTGAAATTTTTTCAATAATCAGGATTTTTTATTAGTTTACATAAAATTGATTCTGAAAATCTTTTCTCTTTTAATTCTTGAATTATTTGTTGTTTTGTTACCATATTTTTTATTTTTTCTAATTTCCTATCCGATATCAAGAAGGAGGAGTAACTTCAATTTGTGCATCCATTTTAATACCGTTTCTCATTGCTGAATTACTCCCTTCTACATTACTATAACTTTCTATTTGACTAATTTTACTACTTTGATATTAACTTGTTAATCCGCTAAAAAAACTGCTATTTTCAGTTTAATAATAGTAGAGTTAGCATTCATCAGTTAGAAGTTTTTATTGTTTATTACCTTTATAAAAATAAGAAATAATTGTAAAATTATTATATATTATTATTATAAATCTATTTAATATACCACAAGAACTTGATAATCTAAGGTTAAATTTTATTAGAGAACTTCTTGATAATAAGTTATATCCTGAGATAGAGGAAAATTTAAAAAAAAATTGATGATATTCAAAAGTTTTATTATACTAATACTGAAGAATCAAGAAAAAAGCCGAAGAGATTATTAATGAAATACTTAAAAAATTGGTTAAAAGAGTAGAAACTCTTTTTTACAACAATTCAGAAATTATTGACAAGTTAAAAAAAAGGAGAAAAAAATAACTTCAGAAGACTTGGAATATCAATTAAAGCAAGTAAAATATTTAATTTATGAACTGAAAATCAAACCATTCTTTTTTATAATTTAAGAGAAAAATTTTATGAACAAGCAAGAAAAAGAAAGATTAATGAATAGTGAAAAATTAAAAAAATATTTTCGAGAAGGAAAATTAGCAGAACAAAAAATTTTTGCTGATTACAGTGAAGTTTTGAAAGATAAAGAACAAGAAAAAGAAACTACACTATGAAATAAAACTGATGAAGAAGATGATAACTGACAATGATATGGAGATAAATAAAATTAAGCAAGGTGAAGTTTATATGTTTCGAATTAGTTCGAAAGAAACAGAGGGGACAGAAATTCAGAAAAATAGATCAGTTGTGATTGTTTCGACTAATCATTTAAATAAATGAAGTAGACAAATTATCATTGTTCCTATTATTAGTAAATAATTAGATAAAATTTATCCTTTTGAAATTCCTGTTATTGTCGGAAATAAACCAGGAAAAGTATTATTAGAACAAATAAAATCTTATAATGCAAATAGAATAATTAAAAAAATAGGTCAATTTAGTCAAATAGAAATGGATGCAATAAATGATAAATTACTTTCTATTTTTAACTTATGAGAGTTTCTGAAAAGAAAAGTAGTTAATTTCTTAAAAACCTTAACAAATTTCTCACAAAATTAAATTCTTCCTCATTCTCTTTAACAAATACTCAAATAAAAACTTTGTTTTTTAGAAATATTTTAATCTTTTTTAAACATTTTTTTTAATAAAAAAAAATCTTTTTCTGTTGCTTTAAAAAATAAATAATACAAAAAATATTTTTTTTCTTTTTCAGTAAAATTTTTTTCACAAATTTTTATAAAATTTATTATTTCTTTAGTTATTTTTAAAATATTTTCAATATTTTCTTCTTCATAATATTTTTTTATCAAAAAAATAGGATTATTTTTTAAATAATTACAATCAATAATATTTTTTTCTTTCTGATAAAAATAATAATATTTAAAAATTAATATTTTTTTTTCTATATTATTAATATTTTCTCAAAAATTATTGTAATCATTTATTCTAAAATTGATTATTTTTCAAATAAATCAAAGAAGTACAAATCAATAAAAAGATTCAAAACTAGAATTTTTCTCTATTAACAAATCAAAAAAATTTTTCAAAATTTCATTACTATAAATATTTTTTTTTAAAATTTTTGATAATCCTTCTGGTAAATCAGAAATTTTTTTATTATGAAATTTATCTATTTTTTTCATTAATATAGGTAAAAATATAATTATAAAAGAATAAAAAAAAGTCATTTTTTTTATGTAATAAGTTTCTCAAGAAAAAAATTTTTCCAATTTTATTGTTTTATTTTTTTTTAAAAAATGATTAATAGTAATAAAAAGAAATAATAAAAAAATAGAAAAATAATTTGTTAAAGAAAGTGTTATTGTGCAAGGAATTAATATATGAATTAAGGAATTAATTGAAAATATTATTATATTATATAAAAAATATTCATTTTTTTTTATATTTTTTATATATTTACTTTTTTCTCATAAATAAATATGAATAATATTGCATATTAAATCTAAAAAAAATATTAATAATAAAAACAAACAAAGAAAATCGATATTTTTTATTTTTTCTTTTATATTTTCTCCAATTAAATAATTTATTTTTTTTGAAGAATTTTTGATATATAATTTACAAAAATAATTTGATAATAAAGAAAAAATTATTTGAAATAATAAAATTTTAATTTTTTCAATAAAAAATTTTTTCGAATTTTTTGATAATATTTTATACATTAAAATTTATTTAATAATTTTATTATAAAAAATGAATAATAATAAAAAAAAAAGAAAAAAAATTTTTATATCAACTCCTATTTTTTATCCCAATGAAAAATTACATTTAGGACATGCTTATACTATGGTTATTGCCGATATTATTGCTAGATATAAAAGAAGTAAAAATTATCAAGTTTTTTTTCAAACTGGTAGTGATGAACATGGAGAAAAAATAGAAAAAAAAGCTCTATCTTTAAATATTTCTCCTAAAAAATTAGTGGATGATAATGTTATTTTATTCAAAGAATTACTAAAAAAAATGAATATTTCTAATGATATTTTTTACAGAACTTCTTCTTCTTTACATATTAAAAAAGTTAAAAAAATATTTAAAGAATTACTAAAAAATAATGATATTTATTTAGATGATTATAAAGGAAATTATTGCATAACTTGTGAAGATTATATTATTAATAATGATATTACAAATAAAAAATGTATCTTTTGCGATTCTACAACTAAAGAAATTAAAGAAAAAGCTTATTTTCTTTCCATAAAAAAAAATTATCATTTTTTAATAAAATATTACAAAAAAAAAAATTTTATATTACCAAATAATATTAAAAAAGAACTAGAAAATAAATTTCTTAAAAAAAATATTAGAGATTTATGTATAACTAGAAAAGGATTAAAATGAGGAATTTCTGTTCCAAATAATAATGAAATGACAATTTATGTTTGATTTGATGCACTTCTTAATTATTTAAATTCAAAAGAAGGAGAAAAATTTTTTTTTCCAAATTATAATGAAAAAAATTCTGAAATAATTCATATAATTGGAAAAGATATTAGTAGATTCCATTGTATTTATTGACCAATAATTTTAAAAATGTTAAAAGGTAAAATACCAAATAATTTTATTTGTCATGGTTGAATAATGAATAAAGAAAGTAAAATGAGTAAATCTAAAGGAAATTGTATAGATCCTTTAGATTTAATAAAATCTTTTTCAGAAGATGTTTTAAGAGCATATTTTGTAAAAAAAATTATTTTTTTAAATGATGGTTTTTTAGAAAAAAAAATGTTAGAAGATTTTTATCGAGATTTTTTTGTAAATAAATTAAGTAATTTAGTTTCTAGAGTATGTAAAATGATAACTATTTATAATAATGGCAATATACCTATTTTTAATTTAATAGAAATGAAAAAAAATGAAAAATTAGAAAAATTTTATCAAGAATGTTTTTTATTGTTAAATAATTTTCAAAATAATATGAAAGAATATAATTTAACTAAAGCTTTTTTAAATATTGAAGATTTGATTAAAAAAAGTAATGTTTTGATACAAGATTTTCTTCCTTGAGAATTAAAAAAAAATAAGGAAGAAAAAACTTTAAATTTACTTCTTAATTGTTTAGCTAATGGTATAAAAATAATAGCATTTTTACTCAATTCTTTTACTCCTAATACTAGTTATTTAATATTAAAAATATTTAAAAAAAAATATGATGATTTGAATTGAAAAAATATTTTTTTTTTTAATGAATTAAATAACATTAAAATTCCTATCTTTAAAAAACACTTATATGAATAATATTTTTTTTGAATATAATAATTTTCTTATTTCAATCGCATCTTTTGCTATAAAAGAAAAAAAATATTATGATTCTGATTTAATTTATGAAAGTATTGAAATTTTAGATCTTAGAAATGAAAATGAAATAACTAGAAATAAAATAAACAAAAATTACAAAAAACAACAATTTTTATATCATCCTGATAAAAATATTAATAAAGAAGGTGATTATTTAGAAAAATCAAAAAAAATTAATGATTTTAAAGATCTTATTATAAATTATATGAATGATAATTCTATAGATATTTTTAAAATAGAAGAAATTAAAAAATTTGAAAAAAAAAAATCTGAAAAATTTGATTTTTTTTTTTATTACTTCTTTTCATCATTAGTTTTTATTTCACTTTTTTTTGAATATAAAAAAATTTTTACAAAAAAAACAAATAAATTTGAAAATTTTTTAATTTGATTTCTGAGTACTATTTTAATTATTTTTAATAAAAATAGTTTTATAAGTAAAATATTTGATGTATTAATTGTTAATTTGCTTATTAGATTTTATACTTTAACACCTTTAATTATTTTTTTAATTATTCATGAATTTCCTTTAAAATTTTCATGACTTGTATTATCAAATATTGAATATAAAAAAAATATAATCGAAATTTTAAATTTAATAAAAAAATGATTATATTAATACAAAATGCAAAAAATACCACTTATGAGAGTTTCTGATTATGTTAATCTCAAAAAGGGCAAATGATGGAATTTTGTGAATTAATTTTTAAATATTTAATAAAATAAATACATGGTTAAAATTGATTTAACCTTTTATTAATGAGTGAATTATTTATTATTATTTTTTAAAAAAAATAAAATGAAAGAAAAAAAAACAACAATATTTAAAGAAATAACAAAAGTTTTAGGAAATACTTTAATAAGTTCAACAATTATTATTTCTTTTATCACTTGATTGAAAACAGATAATGAAGTTAAAATAAAAATTGATAATTTTTGAATGAAAACTATTCCATCAATAATTGCTATTTCTATATTTAATGGATTAATTAGTTTTTGTTTAGAAAAAATTATTGATTTTGCAATTTTCTCTACTGAAGAAGAAGAAGAAATTCTTTAAAAGAATTATATTTTTTAAATTTTCCGATTTTCTTAATAAATTTATATATTATTTTGATTTTCGGAAAAAAATTTTTTTAATTATTAAATTATTTAATCTGAACAAAAGGAAAATTTAATAAATTTAAAAATTTTTTATTCTTTTTTTTACAATTTATTTTAAAAACAATAGTTATTTGCAAACCTTGATTTTTTAAAATAAATTCATAAGGAACAGTAGGAAAAATATTTAAATTTTTTATTCCAAAACTATAATTACCAAAAGAATCAAATTTTTCAGGGGAAAATCCTTGAAAATTAGGAATTCTAGGAAAATTAATATTAATTAAATCAAAAAGAAAATCTCAAATTTTCTTTTTTCTCAATGTTAACTTGCATCCTATTTTTGTTCCTTTTCTTAATTTAAAGTTTATTATAGATTTTTTCGCCTTAGTAAAAGTAGGTTTTTGACCATAAGAAATTAAATAAAAAATATTTTTAATTTTTTCTAATTTATCATTATCTTGCCCTACTCCACTATTTAGAACTATTTTTGTTATATTAGTAATATTCATAACATTTTCTTCTTTCATTTTTTCTCTAATTTCATTTCTTAATAATCATCAATTATTTTTTATTATTTTTTTATCGTATTCTTTCATTTTATTTTTTTAAAATATCATCATTATTATATTTTCTTGATATTCTTTCTTTTTTTCCCTTAATATTTTTAAAAGTTAATTTTGTTGTTACTTTATTTTTTTCTAATCAATAAATAACATTTGACAAATCTATAGGAATCATAATATTTTTTTTTTTCATATTTTTTTTATTTTCTAAAGATGAAAAATCATATTTTTTTCTAACAATATCATCTAAATAAATTTTTCCGTTTTTTTTATTTATTTTTGATATTGAACTAAAAGAACCTTTATAATTACCAGAAATAATTTTTACTTTATCACCTTTTCTTAACTTTGTTTTTTTCATTTTTATAATATTTCAGGAGAAAGAGAAGATAATTCATTATATTTTATCATTAATTCTTTCATAATAGGAAAAAAAATTCTTGTTCCAAAAGGTTTTAATTCTTCTTTTTTTATCAATATTGCTGCATTTTTACTAAATTTTATTCATGTGTTATTTGATTTGCGATGAAAATAACTTTTAGTTGATATTATTAAAGCTTTAACTTTATCACCTTTTTTAAAATTAGAAGTTGGATTAACAACTTTAACAGAAGCTGTAACTAATTCCCCAATTTTAGTTTTTGAAGAACGACAACCTATTATTTTTATTCTTTTTACTCCAGAATTATCAGCAATAATTAAAATAGATTCTTTTTGTAGCATATTTTATTTTTTTATTATATTAGTTAGTAAAAATCTCTTAGTACTTGAATAAGGTCTACTACTTTTTATTTTAACAACATTTCCTATTTGTAAAGAAAAATCATAACCATTGTGAACTTGAATTTTTTTTTTTTTATTTATTTTTTTTTTATATTTTGGATCAATTAAAGAAAAAGATAGAATGACAGTAGCAGTCTTTATATCTTTTATTTTTATTATTTTACCAATGTATTCTTTTTTACTCACTATTATATTATTATATTCGCAATAAAAATAATGTTTAATTTTTTTTTTGTTTAATATTAGTTAAAATCCTTGCAATTTTTTTTTTAATAACTTTTATTTCATGAGTTTTCTTCAAAAAACCTGTTCCTTTTAAAAGCAAAATTTTATTTAAATCAGAATTCAATTTTTCTAAAGAATTCTCCTCATCATTTTTCTCTACCATTTTTTTTCTAAAAAGTATATATTATTTTTAGAAAAAAAAAACAACAATATTTAAAGAAATAACAAAAGTTTTAGGAAATACTT
>Ga0307509_10000546_pt1 | contig 64276 bp, 75 predicted proteins | sample 10_EM_MG_FD_202245 | JGI IMG/M metagenome (GOLD analysis project Ga0307509, IMG submission 202245) | Populus trichocarpa ectomycorrhiza microbial communities from riparian zone in the Pacific Northwest, United States - 10_EM | ecosystem: Host-associated > Plants > Roots > Unclassified | place...
AGCGTTAATCATATTGCATGATGGGCATAGGTATATATACATAATGCATAGTGCGCACAGACCATGCTGTGTCGTGCGCACGGACCATGTTTGGTCACGCTTGTCAGCTTAAGGCCGACTATAATCCAAGGCTGCTGATGAGCGCCACTGGATCATCGGGATCACTTCTAGAGCGCTACACCGGCATCAGATCAGCGGTAAACGCGATCCGGACTCATCTGATTGACTCGTTGACCGGTCCGTCGAACCGGGCGCTTCGCGCCCGTTCAACAACCTGGCCAACGGGATAGGATCGGGAAATAAGACCAATGTCGGCTTTCCTTGAGCAAAAGGCCGGCGGTAGACCATTATCCAGATACGGATAAATACAGACCGGTTCAGCCAAGCCACTAGCAGAAAACATCGCTAAGTCGTGTGCGAATTCGTTCAGCGAAGAGCTTTTCGGAGATCAGGCCAGGTTCATTGAGGGTGAGTGCTTTTGGGCGAGAACAATCAAGGGAGATGTGAGAGAGACGAATCGTGGCTAGTCGGCCGAAGCTGGGCGAAGGATGCGCAAAGTAGGAGAATCGATGGAGATCGAAGGCGCGCCAGAAACGAGGCCAGATACCGGTGTCCTGCTCGTCAACTGGAAGGTGAACGTCCTGCACGTTGTATTTATGCACCGTAAGCCCAACCTCGCTCTGTTGGTATGAGGCAAGTAATATCATCTATTGAAATCAAAACCTAGACCGACACCTGTAGCGACGCGCGGTGCTCGTGAAGAAGTTCAAAGTACTCTACCACACCGCGGTAGCCAAATATCAAGAAATTCAGACCCAAATGCTTCTCCTTATCCTTGTCCTGGAGCACACCAGCCTTGCTCATCACGACCTTCCAGTCACGGTTCAGAGCGGTGAACTTAGCCCACCATGGACCCAAAAGAACCAGAGACTGGGCAAAGAATGGACTATACCCCTCACTCACGGCGAGAGAAGGGACCAGGTCCTGAGCCATCACAACGGCCCGTAATCGTTGTTCACCTGCAATCATCTCCCGAAACTCTCGGCTCATGATCCCATCGTGCTTTCTCCCACTCGCGCCGTCATTGAAGGCCGCTGCCCACTGGGCCGTATAGTAGAAGGAATGAAGATCTTCAATGGGCGAGTGCAGATAGGGTCTCACGCGCACGTTCCGCAGAGTGTCCAGCAGATTGTCGGACATGAATTCGCGTGTCCCCTGCATAGTAGTCATCAGTTGGATGCTCATACACAACCAGGCGGATACTCACGGATACCTCCCCTGTATCACGCGAGGTGAAGTAACCTTTCAAACTAGCCGCCATGTCGCCATCTATGAGAAATCCGTGGCACTCGGCCAAGTAACCCACATTCTTGACCGCATCGTACAGCAGCTTGGCGTACTTGGTTAACTCGGCCTCGTCCTCGTACCGGAGGGAGAGTTGTTTCATGAGTTCCTTGATCTCCCATACATCGAATGGGTTCATCGTCACTGGAGGATCCAACATAAGCGTGTTGCCGATGCTAACATCTCTTTGCAAGAACCCTCTTCTCAACATCTCCAACCACCCTGTTGGTATGTGAGGCACCGCATTACTTGTAACCAGAGTTGACACGCACCAAGCATTGCATGTCCAATGGCTACGTGTAATTCCCATGGGGTCTTCGCGTGTACCAGCGACCGGCCAACCAACTTGCTCACGTGAATCCACAGATCACGATGCTGGGGATGGGAGGGGACTTTGGAAGAAGAGGTGATTGCCCAATGAAAGTCTTCCGGTCGCTCTTCGTTGGCGGGCAAGAAACGTGCGGTGGACATCGGCGCCCCCCGTGTGTCGGTTGGACAGAACGAATAGTAATGATCGGGAGTGCCGAAATCGTCCTTGCACATGGCCAAGAGTTCGGCTTCCACCTTCCGACGCCTGTCTTCGCACCATGAATGTTTTACCACCACGTGGGCCTGGTCACCATCTGAGGCGTCGGTTTCGAGGGCTGAGGACCAAACCAACGTCGACGGCAAAGGGTGCCTTACGGTTCCGGGAACACGGGGAGATTCGCGAACGGGAGTGACATGCGGTTCTGCGATGGCTTGCGCATGAGAGGACGCCTGTGTGTATCAATGATGAAACGACATACGAATCACCTCATCTCCTTGCTCCGTTTGGGTTCCTATTCGCCGGCGCTTGCGGGCCTGAGCGGTTGGATCCAGCTCGGGGATAGGGGACTCCGACTTTTTTCCCTCAACGGTAGGATAGCTCATGAGGATCACCCTCGAGGCACGACCTTGGATGCAAAGACCATCGTGCAGCACCTCTGCCACGCTGGCCACAACACCACTCTTGTCATCTTCGTGGCGGAACAGGGACATCTCGAAGTTGTTGTAGAACCCAGTGAAACCAGCATCTTCGGCAGATCTCCAGTTGAGGACGGAGAGTAAAATCCGCAATATGTCCTTTTGGCCAGGTTCATCCTTGACAGAGAGGGGTTTGGATCCCGTCAGGCCGCCGCGATGGAACACCAAGAAACGGAGCTCGGCTTTGGTATGCCGGAACCCGAGAACCACTGCGAACTGTCGTGATGGACTCGCGCTGAAAAGGCAGCGAGCATATGTTGCGGCTTGGATGACCATCGGGGCCCATTCCGCCTTGACCTCAACCGGGAGTAGCACTTGCTTTGTTTCGGAGTTCTCCGGGCTCCATGCAACACGATCGTTGGGTTCCAGGTCCAGGCCACCCACGAGATCCGGTTTGACGGGCGAAGCACCCTCAACACCATCCCCAGTGATTTTGTTGTAGACGATGAACTTGAGGAGATCGTAGAGAAGAGGATGGGAGTCAATTTCCGACGCAGATTTAGAGTCACGGAGGGCATCACGACACACGCTGACGCAGTTATTCAGGAATGTCGCGATGGGGAGATTCCACGCCCGCTCCGCCCCGACCGTGGGCCAACCGGATGCCTGGTTCTTGAGTACTTTGTGTAATGATCTGTAGGCTGTGTTCACAAGCGTTTCGGTTGAACTTTCGCCGTTGGCGGAGAGCATTTCGGCGATCCTCTCCGCATCGAACTGCCAGGCATGATGGTGGAGTTCTTTGGAGAGGCGTCTCTGAAGGTCCGACTGGGCTGACAATGGAGGTGTATGAGAGCCGCTTTCTCCTCTCGTATTGGTATCGCCGAGTGGTGAGGACAAGGGGTGGGATGATGAGGACATTCAGAGTGCTGGTGAAGAACGCACGACAGAAACCAAGGACTCGTCAGGATATGCCACTGGTAAAATCACCGTGGAATGTGATGGTGGAGAAGAACGCGTTGTTAAAAATGAGAGAGAGATGGTGGTAATGGTGGCACTAATGAGGAATAGATATTAGCTAGAGCCACGGTTATCAGAAACCAGCCCGGACCTCCGGCGTCTGGCACGAAAACAGTCTGATATCGAGCATCGGGAACTCCTCCAGTTCCGCCACCCAAAAAATCCCAGCAGGTGTCGTGGTCTAATTTGATCTTTGCCGCTACCCACTCAAATTACTCTCTCCAAAGGACAAGGAGGGCCTTCCCTGGACTCAAGTTGGGGCCGAGAACGACACTCCCCGGGTGCGGGGTAATGATCATGAGGGGACGTCCGGAGGCGCTCACTGAACCTCTCCAGCGGTACTCGGGGGTGTGTAAACTCTACCCACCGATGTGAGATTCCCAGGCGCGAAACCAAATAAACCATGTGAGACCCGCCGCGTCGCTCTCTCCTCGCAATATTCTTACGCTCTTAGCCTCCAGCCACACTTCGCCGTTTGGGCTTTGAGCAAACATCTAGAGTCCAAGGGCGGCAGGGAGTGGGTGAACGGGTCTACAACTTTAAGTGCAATGCAAGCGGGAGAGCCAATTCTAGACCCTGCGTAGGTGTTTCCCCTATCTTCGTCTTCCGACCACCACATTCCTCCGCCAAACCTAAAGGCTGCCATACCTCGACGATGCTCTCCTTGATTCATCTGTCCTTTCTCTTGTCTGCTGGCCAGGCTATCGGGATCCCGCGGGCGTTCCATGATAATAGTTTCGGACAAGGCCAGGATGGGTCAAAGTTGGCGCAGGCGTCGACAACGCTAAGGGACGTCCCTCGAGGGCTCAGGACCCCCCTTCCATTTGACGAGGATATCTTCGATCCGACCTATGCGGTGAGTAACCCCTCACGAGAATATGGTCGGCCCACTCATCCGCTCACAATCTTCTCGGCTTGGAACAACCCCTCAACTTCATCACAGTCTAACGAGATTACACACGTCCTTTCGAAATACGAACGCGCAGCCGACCACCTCACCGGGATCACACTGGGTACTTCGACCGTCCTCACCCCGAACATACCAATCCCACTTCCAGACGTTCTGAGAAGCAACGTCATGCCCCTGACCGGTCACTTTGATCGGAACCTAGACCTCCTGTATTACGGAGAAATTAGGGTCGGAACCCCCGCACAGAGTTTGACCGTACAAGTGGACACTGGGTCAGCCGACCTTTGGGTCCCAGCGAATTGTCACAAGTGCACCGGAAAGCAGTTCAACCCTGAACAGAGTCGGACATATCACAGCACAGAGGAAACATTCGAAGAGCATTACGTCCGTCTTTTCGATCTCCGAGTGCCGCTTTGTATTCTCATCGGGTTTTAGGGTCGAGGACACGTTTCGGGCACGGTGGCCAGTGACATCGTCTCTATTTCAGGCCTTTCTGTTAACGATCAGATCTTTGGGGCTGCGACCGAGAAATCGGAAGAGTTCTCTCGGGATCCAAACAACGGACTCCTCGGACTCGCCTTCAAGGATATCGCACAGACGGGTCAGCCCACGTTCTTCGAGAATCTAGTCGAGAGGAACAGGATCCCTCCCCTGTTCTCCGTCCACCTGACAAGGAGGCAGAAGGGTGGGTCCGAGTTGTGTTTTGGGTGCAGTGATGAGACGAAGGCCATTGGGAACACGGTCTGGGTTCCGCTTCTCTCCAGAGTACGTGAAACCTCCGCGAGGATTTAATGTTCGCCTTCCTAACAACTATTAAAGTCCTATTGGAGCGTGTTCATGAACGGAATTTCGGTGGATGAGTCCAAAACCATCGACACATCCTTGATAGCCGTGAGTTTTGGGACCTTAGGACTCGTTTATGGCACTCACGAATTTTCGCCCCAGGCCATTGATACTGGAACTTCACTCATATACGTCCCGGACACCGTAGCCGACGCCTTCTACGCCCAAGTGTGTAATTCCCAATCCAGTGAGACGCTAACAGTGAACTCCCTGCTCAGATACCGGGGTCTCGCAAAGTCATCCAGTTCGGACCGAGTATGAATTCACTCCAAGCCTCGGGTCGGGACTAACGCTTCGGCAGATTTCTACAGCTACCCATGTGCCGCGGAGGTCGCACCATCCCTGACGTTCAACGACCATCGCTTCACGATAGATCTCAGGGACTTCAACCTTGGGAAGACGGGTTACGGGTCTCCGTGAGTTCCGGGTGTAAGCTACGACTCTTCGATGCTCATCGAGGTGCACAGGGACTGCGTTGGAGGGGTCATGGCGTTGGGAGATTTGGGAGATAATCTAGCAATCGTCGGAGCAGAGTTTATCAAATCCTGTGCGTACCCCGATGCAGTGTGTGGTCCAGGGTCGAGTTGACACGTAGTAGGGTACACAACGTTCGATTACGCAGGGGCGGGGAGAATAGGGCTCTCTCCTAGCACCAACCAGAGAGGCTGAGGGAGGGGGAGAGCATGACAGATTCGATACCTAATTGACCCTCAGAGTCGAAGCATAAAGAGTAAAGGTGAACCGGTGAACGATCACTCGACCTTCTTCCGTTTAGCTTTTTTCCCTTTCTTCTCCCGGATGATGCTCTCCTCTGCGGATCGTTTTCTGTCCCTTTTCTTTTTCTCCTTCTTCGCAGCTTTGGCTGCTGCTGCCGCCATTTCAGCATCCTCCCTGGCCTTTAGCTCCGCTCGTTTGGCCTCGTCCGCCATCTTCCCCAATCGTTGGAAGGCGTCGTTCTCCTCGTCAGAGTCTTCCTCGAGGTCACCCGTTGCGACCGACTCGGTTAACAGTTGATTCAGAACCTCGTCCACTTCTTCAGATTCGGGCGAGGCTGGTGCGGTTCTCTTTGGGACGTGTTCTGGTGAGAAAGGGTCCAGTTGAATCGAACCGATGACAGACAGCATCTGGTTCGCAATTGTAAGTCTTGACTCCTTCGGTTAGTGGGGCGCGAGGCTCTCGGGGTCGAGGGGGGACGTACCCAATGACGGTAAACTCGACATAACCGGATTTCCCCCCGATCATATCGCCCGTTAAACTGTGAACCCATCTGCCACCACTTGATGTCGAGGATTCAGGGTGCTCCGGCTCGTGTTGTGTTTGCGCCGTCCCCTCTGCCATCTCCACATCCCCGTCCTTTGATCCTTCCTTCGTTGCTGCCGCCTCAACCGCAACCTCCGGATCGTTGTCCGCTGGTCCATATTCGAACTCCCAGCTTTCCGAGGGTATGTGATGCCGTGGTATTGAGGCATTGAAAACATTGTGAACGAGGAGGGATACGTGATCGGGCGAACAGAGATTGACCTTCCCTGCTGCGAGTTTTACAACCAGGAACACATCAGCTTGATGCGGCTGAGAAGGTTGCCACAAGAGACTCACAAAGCTTCATTCCTATCAGCGGTGACCAGACGGTAGCATCAAATGAGACGCGGCAGTTCGCAAATGGGCATTCGGCCTTGATAATCGCAACCGTCCCCAGGAATGTAACGTTGGAGTGAGCCACCAGAACGCCTCTCAGTGCGGGGACGTATCTGGGCCCAAGAGATGAGACTGGATCAGAGACTGAACACGTGGGTTTGAGAATTGCTTTACCAGAACCCGTACCTCATGAGCATCCCATCCAGCATTTCCTGAACGCCTCTCCGTGGTTCCATCGCGTATATCGGGGGGATAGAAACGCTGAGGGTGGAGGTGATCGTCTGGAACTCTCCTTTGTAGCTTGAACCTGTCCCGTGTCCAGTAGAGGGTCCAGCCTTGGACTTGGCTTTCTTCGGTTTCTTGTCCGAAGTATGTTTCGACTTTTTCAGGGCCGGCTGGACACTGTCTCTCCCCGCCTCCGTAACTGGGGCCCGTTTGCGTTTCTTCGAGTGAAATTCAGACGGTTGAGACATTTTCCCCGCACAAATATGAGCGGCTCGGCGGCCAGTCGGGCGGACGGAGGTGGTCGAAATTTTTGATCGAGGAGGGATCACGTGCCTCCGGAGGTGCTCTTCGCCCGTCACCGTCACCGACCCCTCCACACCACCGGGCGGCCAATGGTTCGTATCCGTAAGGTTGCACTCCCATGCAATAGGCTCACGAAACGCATTTCAGTCTGCTCCAAGAGCCATCATCCAGATTCTTATCACGGGGACCCAGATATTTGGCAAGGCGTTGTATGCCGCCGGAACGCAGGCCGTAAAAAGTATTGTGTTTCCGACTTTGTCTGCGACGAGGGGACTTACATATCATGCGTAGACGCGAAGCATCGACCCGAAGGTCTCGGTTCCGATGTAGTGGGCATGGGCAAAGCCACATCAGGCTCGTTAACGGACAAGCTCACTCGGGAGCACCGACTGACGCTAGACGAGGCTCATTTGATCTTGAACGCGAAGAAAGAGGACTCTTTAGAACAAATTTTAGCTGTGAGTGCTGAGTTTTGTGTCTTTCGCGTTTGTTGATGAATGGTGGTATAACTTTACAGCGTTATGAACACCTGTTCAAACAGAATTCGCCTCCGGAAGTTACCACCCCCACAAAACCAGTAGCTGGGAAACGTGTACCAGTGAAGTATCACTCGCATTACCTCCAATCGAAGGTTGTCCGAGCGAGGGAACGTATCGAGGCGGAACACAAACTGCAGAGCACCTCATCAGAACCAGCACCCCAACCAACACCGGAATCCCCACCACCAAACCCATAGCATCCCAACTCACTACGTTATATAGATTGCCACATGTATACGATATCCCTGCTCTAATTCCCGGGACCATATTTCAAGGTTCTCACCAATCACATACTTTGTCCGGCCTCCAAACTCCGCCCCCTCCTCCCCTGAACATCTGTAGCGACTTCCTGGAAGCGAAGGATGGCCTCTGACTTCCACCACCGTGCCTGTGATGGTTCGACCGGTGGCACCTGCATTGACGATCACCCTTACGCTCTCCGCAGTCGATTTGCTCTGACTTCCGATCACTGTGGCCGCTACCCCTGTTTGCAGTTTTCCCGTGTACACCGCGTATTATCCCGTTTTGGGCTTTCCAACTCCGAACGTAGCCGCATCTGCGACTGTTTGTTCAACTATTACATCGCGGATATGGAGTACCACGGTTGTGGACTCTGCCGCTTGTCAGTTCCACTCTTCCACGGTGGGAACATGTCGAAGGTGTTAACCTGGTGTGTACGGAGAGATTTGGGTTAGGTCCATTGGAGGATTGTGTCTTGGCTACTTATTTGAGAAGGTGTCTGCAATCAGGGTGTATACAAATGGGTCGGTGGATGTACGGTATATACGTCAAGCCCACTGTTTCCACCTGTCCAAGAAAAACTGAGTGATGGGTCCTCTATCAAGATTACCGAACCCTGCGGCGTCGAGTTCATCTACCCAAAGCGGCAACGCCAAAGAAAACCATAGAATCACCCAACAATAACCAATAACCCTCACAACCGCCTCTGGCCACGACTCGTCTGCTTTTCCCACTTTGATTTCGACTCCCCACCAGCGAATTAAACCCTTTGCGATGTACATGACAAAGTCTTCGAAGGTGATGGCAACGGCTTGGAGGAGGAAGAATTTGAACGACCGGTATACCATCCGTTTCTCGATCAAGAAGTCACCGGAGGCGTGAATAAGTCCCGATAGGAAGAAGCCAATATAAAGTTGGGTGTAGGATGACCGATTGGTACCACGGGGGAACTTCAAAAGCTTGTTCGCGACGAGCCTTCCCAACCCCGCGAGCGGCTGATCAATATGAGGTCCTCAGAACGATACGTTACACAAAAAGACAGGGTGGGTGTTCGTACCGGTCGCAGCCGTTGATGCCATACCTGCCTAGAATGGGCCTGGTCATTTGGCGAAATGGTGAGATATTCATCGGCGTACTTACCCCCAAAGTTTGCGCACAGTGTATGCGTCTGACCAGCGGCCCCAGATGTCCGGCCACAAGGTGGGGCTCGAGAGACCAAGGCCAACACATACTAATGCCATGACGTTGTGCATCATACTAATCGAGGCTCCCGCACCAATACCCCATACCAGGATGTAAGGCACGCGACGCAAGAGTGGGACGGCGGAGAGGTAGGTTTCTGGACCATCGGTGGGATCGTGTGCACGACTGTCGAACGCCGGGTCCCGAGAAAACACTGAAACGGTGAAATCGGCGATGACTCCGTTCTTGACGAGTTTGAATAATGTCTTCCAGAGGAACGTTCGGCGCGAAGGTGGTGGTTGTGGTGGGAGGCAGCCTTGTGGTTCCTGGACCCAGCCGACCATACGAACACTGTAGGCGATGTCAACCATCCACCACAGCTTCTTCGCGAAGGGGAAATTTGATGGTAGCTTATCCAAGCCACCCGCGTCGGCCTTCGCATGGACATCGACTTCGTCGCGAACGCGCCTCCAGTGGTTGGGGAAGGGCCCCTCCGCGAACAGGAGGTATGCCATGAACAAGAAGTACAACGCGATCGAGCAGCCCACGGTGAATACCAATCCGATTTTGTCGGTGACCTCCGGCGTTAGGTAGATTGGCGATGCGACGCAGATCATTGCGAAGAGGATGACGACCCGATAGGTGTGTCGATGTGTCGGGTAGAAAGAGATGATATGAAGAGCCTCGAAGAGGAGGGCCTCTGCCCAAGGATACCGCCCCATCGCCGTTGTGCGGACTGGATTCGTGGGAATGAAGGAGGAGAGAAGGCAAAAGGGTCCTGACGGCGGCCGACAACGAGAATCAGAACGCGCCATCACGCTGTGTCATTCCATCTCAGACCCCCCAAGTGCACTCACATAGAACGGGCGCCGATAGGAGTAACGTGGTAGGCAGCAGACAGCGTGTCCATTGAATGGATCGTGAGTTTATCCTGAAGTATGACCCAACGCTTCGGAAGCGGGCGGCTCGCGGCAAAACCCGGGGCGGCAGAACCACGCTAAAGGTCACCTTCATGCGGTTCAACGGGGAAGAATCACTGAAATGGCGACGACTTCCACGCATTGTGCATTGCCACGGCCAAGATAACAAAGGCGGGCACAACCAAACGATGGGACGCTTGAGGAACCCTTAAGTCAACCACAACCTCGACTTCCCAGCGGTTCTCGCGAACGGCGTTGGTGACCAACTCGTCTGGTTGCGTAGAGCGCCTTTGGCGGGCAGAGTACAATGTGACCTTGGTGTCGACGAGTTCCTGGAGGATATTCCCTGGTTCAATGCCTAGCGAGGGGCAGTGATGCAGGTGGTTAGCTGAGGGCTTTCAGGGCTTTCGCCATCACACTCATCGAAAACTGACATGACGCGAGGGGACCCGACGAGGACGCACAAGCGGTCGACGCCGAACCCCTGCGTCTCTCCACCATACAGAAAGCCAAGGGTAAGTCCGCAGAACCCGCGTCGCCAGAGAAGACGATGTTCCGCGTATCTTCCCCACCCCCGCTCCTCAACGCTTTCGCTCGTTCCGGTTTCTGGGCGTTCAGGGAGGTCTGAAGGAGTGCGTGTAGGGGGCGGTCGGGGGATACTGTCGTCAGAGGGTGTGACAATCTTCGCGATTCGCGACCTGCGATTTTCATTGGATCCAAACGGCGCAAACTCTGTCGTGACCACTCGATACGTCCGCCCATCGGTCCATTCCGCTAAATGAGAAGTGGAGGTGCAGGGTCCGGAATATTTACCTCAAACTCCGAACGGACCTCTGCGGTGATTTCCCTCCAATGTCGCGTGTTTGTGAGAGTAAGGTTGGCAAGACAAGCGCCAACTATGCCCAACGCCTTCTCCCGAGCCTGCTACTGGCGAGTAACATCAAGTTCGCCATTAAACTCTGGGCGTGGATCCGCCAGGCCCCTTATCAAAACTCCCCCACGGTAGTATGAGCTTCACTAGCATTTGAATCTGGTTATGGACACGTAGTATGACGAAAGGAGTTCTTGAGTTCACTACCTTACGAACCCCCCATCTTCCTTCTCCACAACACGCCGCCGGAGCGGCTCGCATGGCCCGGTCGCCAACGGTCACACATCGGCTGAGGGGATGGTGAGCCCGGAAATCGGGATGGGGTAGGAAATATACTTACCGGGATCGCCCACCGCGGAACACAACCCATCCGTCTCCACGTAACCACTCTTGCGTAGTGGTTCCAAAGCCACAGAAATCCGTTCAAAATGTTCGGCTACAGCTCCAGGGGTGGGGCGATCTTCTGGTTTGAATGACCAACACAGTTCCAACAGCTCCCATACGTCATCCGTGAACCACGCCCCCTTTTCCCCTTGTGGCCTTCCTGGGCGTTTACCACTGATGATCTCCCGCCTGAGGTGGCGGTCAAAGTATTTGTTTTCATGGAAGGGGACCTGGCCGCTGAGCACCTCGAATATCACCATCCCCAGTGACCAGTAATCCGATTCCTTCGTTGCTATACCGTCCCCCCCGCCCGGAATGCCATAGAGTCCTGGGCTTTTCCACCTCAGTCCTGTCAGGCTGTCCTCATCAGGGACCGCAAACGGACAGCGCCAGAAGAGGATTCCGAATTCGAAATCTGCCAGGCGTGCGTAACCATGCTGGTCGATCAGGATGCTGGCCTTGACAAAAGAAAAGGGCGTTAGAGGGCGGGATAGTGACTAGCGGTCAGAACTGTACCCCCTTCAGATCATGGTGCAACATTTCTCGGTCGTGCAGATATGCTAACCCCCGGGCAACGTCCCCGAGCTAGCAGCGAAGATCATAAGCGACAGTTGCAGCTGGCAGTAAGAGTGAGACCCTACCAGCTTGAACCGATTTGCATCTTCGTGAGACTTGACGAACTCCATGATGCACCCGTTTGCCATCCACTCCCACGCCATCACGAATTCGCGTTCACCCATCACAACTCCCAACAGTGGGACCAGGTTTTGATGGTGGAGAGCTCTCCACCTCACAGCCCCCCTGCAGATCTTCTACGTGGATCGGCGTTAGTTGACCAATACCGGCTCTTCGACGGACGTGGGGATGCACCTTTGAGAGAAATCTGGAGTAGTCACCCCTTGGCGAGCAGCTTACAACCTTGGCTGCAACATGGTGACCTTGATGTTCGCCTTTCCACACATCGATGTACCGGCTAATGTGAGACGGGGTATCCGACGATTTGTGGCAGGGTGGGATTTGCAATGATTTCGGGACCACAGTCCGACGACCGCATATCTTACGCATAGCCCTTAGGGCCCTCTCCCGGAGCGGTGGAGCGAGGGCGTCCGACGTCTACATGGTGGGATAGTTCGGGGCAGTCCATTCAAATAAAACACAAGGTGAAATACCTCGTCTATCACGTCAACGAGGGTCTGAGCGTAACCCTTATGGATGTGCCCAACCTTCTTCGTTTCATCGGGGTCGGAGAAGGTGGCTGTAATTATGGCGATGCGTTCGTCCGCGGTGAGTGGGCGACCAATCAATTCTTTCCACACTTCAGTGCCCCTGTAAGCGAGAAATCGGTGAGGCCAACGGATGCGTGGTTTCAGAATAGGGACTCACAAGTTGCTCTCAATTTCCAGCGCTCGTGGGCGCAGGTGAGCTCCCTGATCCCAGCACCGTTGTGTCAATGCCCATAATCCGCCAGTAAAAGTCGGATGGGTCGGGGGCGGGGGGCGCTCACCGCCGACAATTGCCGTCATAACCGCGTGAGCGGGTTCGCAACTAAATGGAACCGCGCCAGTGAAAGCCTTTGTCCGGGGAAATAATAGTTTGTTTGGTGTCAGCCCGAGAAGTCATCTGCAACGGACCTCTATCACGATCATCGAGAATGAGAAAACATCCGCTTCCTCGCTGTATGTCCCCCGACCGTCCAAGATCTCTGGTGCAATCCACGGAATACGGTGACCGTGTTCGGCTGGAGCGCTTCGCATCGAATCCAGGTTTTGAGCGACCACCGCAAGACCAAAGTCTGTGATCCGTGCACGCCCCATAATGTCCACGAGGACGTTCGACTGGTTGTGCGTCAATACAGTGACGAAACGAGACTAAGCACGACGGCGTACCCCTTTGAGACTTCCGTGAATCACGTTGCGAGAGTGGAGGTATGAGAGGCCTTTAGCAACATCGGATAACTGGCAGAGGAATGAGGATGTTGCGCGACGTGGTGGAGGAGATACACACGAGTCTACGTCTGACCGTATCTGGGTGGTTCGTGATATATTCTGTCAAGCTCCCGCCGGGCATCCAGTCCGAAATGAGTCGTGGGGGATCCATAACGATACCAAGAAGTGGGACGACGTTTGGATGCCAAAAGCCTTTCCACACCACGGCTGCCTGGTAGAGATCGAGCGGGCTCGTCAGCCCCTGAGAACGGGGAATGTGACATCGAGAACGTACCTCCACAGCCTTCCCTGAGCTCCCCTTCGGGCACATATTGAAACGTTTGACTCGAAGCCTGCACGATTCCGGTAACATCTCGACACCGCATGACTTTTCGAGTTCCTGGAGCGGGACACTTGCAGAGTCGGAAATACCGGCAAGAGCCTACGCCGGTGCTGAGCGCAGAGTGGGGAGTGACGGTTTGGAAACTCACGCTACGAAGGTACTCGATGAACCATGCCAAATCCTCGCCTTTTAGGTTTCGAACAGCATCTCGGTACTCGTTCGTGCGAAAGAAGTCGCTAAGCTGCTCGTGGAGCTGTGATAAAGTTCTATCCAGGTCGTGGAGTTGTTGGAGGTGGTTGGGCAGGACCATGGGCATGTCTGGCTAGGGTACCGACCCGCAAGGTTGGACGAACAGAGGTGTCGAGAAGGTAGCAAGCGCACCAGATAGGTTCATAAATATGACACCCCGGATATCGTTGGTCGCCATTCGAACAATACCTTACAATACCTGTGGGGGCAGAGGAACACGGCTCCCGATCGTCATTCTTGTGCGAGCCCCCTCCCGCTGCGGTGGGACCCTCCTTTGTGCGGGTGTCGCCCCGAACGTAAAGCACCACATTCCCGGGTTCTACGGCTTGTTAGCCCTGGGGCCTGGGCCCTTATGCCTTGTGGCGGTGGTGGACAAGTGGTGAGCGGTCCCGATCGACAACGATCGAGATCGATGAACGAGTGACTTAGTATATTACCGTCGGACGTCTACAAGGGCGGTTTGTGGTTCCGCGAGGGTGTCAGTCGTCGCGGTTCGTGTTGTTTTGAACCTCAGACAACGATCGGGCTCGACCCTCCCTCGACAAGGATATTTAAAATTCCGAAACTCAAACACCCGACGGAAAGACTCAATATACTTTAACAAACGGGACGGCGATACAGCTCTGCTATCTACTGGAGGAAAGTCTGTGTATACAACAAAATGTGCAACTATGCAAGAAGTAAAGGTAGATAACGGGTACGAAAGATGGACGGGGGGGGGGACGATTTTGTAGGAGATAGCGAATGTGTGTGCGTAAAGTGGGGGAAACAAAAAAACGACCGTACTCAAACCTGGCTTTGGCTTCCACTTCCGCCAATAGATGACATTGGGGCGACGGACAAACCCCGCTGATCCGCCCACAATTTCTCTTTCGCCCGAATTTCAATATTTTCGAATGGCGCTTCTTGGGTGACCTTGATGCAGTCCTTGGTGCTCAAGAGCAGTAGCTCGAAGAAGAAAGCAGACCCAGCGCGCCTCGACGCCTAGTGAGGTGGATTAGTAACCGGGGGATTCGTGGGTAGTTAGAACTAAACCAACCTTATTTGCCATCTCGTTGAAACTCATCACTTTCTCGGCGCCGCCCTCCTCTACCTGTAGCTCCCCTCGGATAAGGCCCAATGCCTTGATGGTGTTCCTGCTGTACCCTTTGTCGTCATGTTGGCCTTCGACTTCGGGAGGGGCTTGGGATGCGGCCCCCCTTTCATCGAACAGCGCAATTGGGCAAGTTGAATCAGCATAGGTTGGTTCGGTTTCGTCGAAGGGTAGGTTTTCGCTTTCCAACGCCGGGGTGGGGATCCGGCTCCTGTGCGAAGGCGCAATCGATACGGACCTGCCCCGGGGTATCTCTTCCTGTTCGACAGAAACGTCTGGCATAGGTACGTCCTCCACCACAGGCATCTGGAACTCCTCAACGGGGGCACCGCTCTCGAACTCAAGCCCAGGCTCCATGCTTATACGTCCAAGGGCTTCGGATGGGATGCCGGCGCTCTCTGGGACGTGGGCCCTCTTCCTCATCCTCTCCATTTCCTCCTCGTCTCCCTCAGACTCCCGACCGGAGACCTTACGTTTCTTGCCGGCGGAGGGAGGTTTCTGTTGTTTCTTCCCAGGTGCGGGGAGGGCTGGGCGCATGAACATCTCCGTAAGCTCCCCTGAAAGCCCGGGGGGACCAGCGTAGACGAAGGTACCCTGAGGAGTGACCTTGGTGGGCATGAAGTAGGCCAAAGGGTCATTTCGGATTTCCACGAGTTGCATGACGAGAGCAGACCGTGGGAGGTATTGGTGTTGAGTAAGGATATCGCTGATATCTCGGTCGTTGCGAGCAAACACTCCAGCACCGCGACCGGTGCGAGCGCCTGGCATCTCAGTCTCCTCATCGACAATGGCTTTCTTTTCCTTGGCTCGTCGCTTAGCTTTCTCTACAGGCTGGGGGGTAGCTTGAATGTCTGGGGGAGTCTGAGGTGGTTCCGTGAGAGGGGAGGCTGGAAGATGTATGAGTGATATGACGTAATGGCAGGGTGAGTTAAACCCACATGCACGTGTTGTTTGTCCTGGAGTCTTTTCACGATCGCTTACCACGGGGAGGGCGACGTCATCAAACGTGAGACCTTCAATAGTCATGTCGCCAGCACCGAGCCCAAAGTCATCAAAAGGTTGCTCCGAAACAGCTCTGCTGACGGCTGACAAGACATCCAAGTCGTCGTGGCCTCGGCCAAGGAGTCGAGAGTCGAGGGATTCTCTTGGGGCACGTGGAGGGGCCGCTTCTCGGCCAATTTCGACACTCATGGCTTCATCTTCGTGACCGGGGGCCTCAAACCCTTCGGCGGACTCTTCAGCTCCAGGCTGAGGACCGAAGTCCAAGGGAAGGGCGTAATCCTGAGAACCTATGCCGTCGTCTGGACCGAGGTCAAGGTCATAGTAGCCGGCGTATTCCATCTGGAAATCGTCGAAGGCGGCAAGAGTGACATCGGCCCTTCGAGCAATGTGCTGGCCTTGTAACGGGGTGGGGCGGTATTGGAAGTCTTGGTCCCTGTTGAAACCAACGTTCAGGGTCATTGTTAGCAAGGCGATGTGAGACATTTTCACCAGTCGAGGTCTGGAAGTAGGAGATCCAAGTCGTTCCCTTGAAGCGTGATGGCATTCTTGTTGACAGCTAGCTGTTCCTCGGTCATATCGACGATACCGGGTCTGAACGCCTTACCAAAGAAAACGCGTTAGCCCGTGCCGGAAACCAACGAACGGAGGCATAGGAGAAGCTCACCATCTTAATCCTGAGCAGAGCGTCGTTACAATCATCCAAGAGGTATTTAGCTTTGCGGCTGTAGATCCTAACGACACCCAAGAGGAGTTGTCCACTCAGACGGAGCGCCATGACTTCCACTTCCTGCCCAACGATGGCATCTAGAGCAGAGCCTTCAGCATCTATCTGGCCACGCCAAACACGCGAAACGCACCAACGGATTTCTCGATATCTGTCTGGAGGGTTTGTGTCTTGGACAACTTGCGCTCCATGTGTGCCGCAAGCCATACTTTGGCGAGCGGTCCACGCCTGGACAGGATAGCCTCCGAGTAGAACTGGGCGACAAGGTGCGGTCAGAAGTGTTTGGGGGGAGGCGAAGGTATGTCGGTTACCATAGTGTGTGGTCTGCACGAGACGCGGTTGTGGCAGGAGGTGGGCCGGTGGTTGAACCAATTAGGGGAGGTGGGTGACGCGTGACGCGTGACCACGGTGTGACCCCCTCTTCAAACCCGCTTCCGCTCGCTCCGTTGCGGCACTAGTCACTGGCCAGACCATGGCCGCGCCTCTGTCGAAAAATGCCTTCAATTTAGCCAGGTCCAAGGCAATCAACCCCGTGTGGTCCTTAGCTGTGACCAGTGCCTCCGCAAGTACTCAATTTTCTCGGACTTCGTGACATTTCGGACGTTGATGATGCGGTGGTAGACCAAATCGTGTATCACCAGCGGCGTGGTGCGTCGGCGCGGACGCTCTCGACCGACGCTGGCCGGTCGAGTCCCCATTTCGACGCTCAGCAATTTTATCCCTACCCATTTACCGGGGGGGCCGTCTTTACGCGCGCAGGAATGGTTGGCCGGTATAACCTTGCCCTGGGTTACTTTGCGGACAGAGGAAACCTTATCCAATGTATCAACACGGCGGCGCAAATGAAGACACACGGTGTTAAACCCAATGTGCTCACGTACAACTGTTTGATTCATGCATGCGGAAAAGAGGCTCACTCGAGGCACGCCATCGCCATTTACGAAGACATGCTCAGTATGGGCCTACGGCCAGAGAGGGAAACATTTCATTCACTCTTCAAGGTAAGCCTTCCAGCACGGATTAACTCCGGGTGATCGCTAATGACGAGACAGGCCCATTCACTAGAGTCTTCGTCCGTAGTGCTGGAGTTGTGGAGCAAAATGTTAGAGGGAGGTATCACCCCCAATGCCACGAGCTACGAGATTCTCATCACCCACCTCACAAAGGAGGGGAACCTCGAAATGGCGCTGGCGACCCTTACAGAAATGGAGAAACGGGATCTCTCACCATCCACCGAAACTGCGGAGAGGGTCATTCTTCTCGCCACCAAACAGGGGAACCCTCGACTTGCACTTGATCTTGCCACCTCGTATGAAGACGTATCGGTCCGGCCATTGTCAAATAAGGTTTGGGTACACGTTCTGGCTTCATGTGCGGAGTCCTTGTTCGTAAGTCAAAACAACCAATGTCATCAGGGTAGTATTGATCGATTGCTCAGGGAGAAGGTGTTGAGATCGCTTGGCGCAAGACCGTAGGAAACCTTAATGTGATACCAGACGAGGGACTTTGTCTCAACGTTCTGCACACCTGCGGTCGCAACGGCATGCCTGCTCTTGCGAGCGAGGTGCTCTCACTTCTCACAGAACAGAAGGTACCCCTCCGGGAGCACCACTTCAGTCCACTGATGGAAGCCCTATGCCACCGAGCCCTAATCAAGGATGCGTTCTTAGTGATTATGCGGATGGACACCGTCGGCATCACGCCAACGCCGGAGACCACGGACCCCATCTTCAAGTACGTCGTTAAAGACGGGGAGCGGCTCGAAACCGCGTGCAATCACTTGGAAAGTCTCCAACAGGAGGTCAAAACACCCTTCCACGTGACTGCGTTCAATTGCCTCATACGGGCCTCAATTAGCTTGGGCGATCTGCAGCGGGCGATTGGCTTGTACAACTCCTTGCCAGAGTTCAAAGTCAAGCCGGATGTGCATACGTTCAACCTCTTACTCGGGGGTTGCATAGCTACCGCGCATAGGGAGCTCGGGAACAAACTGTTGCTGGAGATGAAGGAGGCCCATGTCCTCCCTGACGCTCGGACCTACGAACGTCTCATCGTCCTGTGTCTGACACAGACCAACTATGAAGACGCGTTCTTCTATCTGGAGGAGATGAAGGAGCAGAAGATGATCCCTAGTCACAACATTTACGAGTGTCTGGTTCGTAAGTGTGTCAAGGTGGGAGACGCGCGTTACAAGCTGGCGGTGGAGGAGTTGAAGGAGTGCGGTTACAAGGTCGATAAGCCCTTGCAGGTCTTCATCGACACCGGGGGAGAGAGCGAGGCTCATCCAGTCGCCGAGAAATACCCTTCCATCGCCTACCGGGATGGTGTCAACAAACACAAACGATCCCAGTTCATTGAACGCAAACCGTAGATAAATCCCTACTCATATTACATAATCCATCTTAATATCACGTGGTCCCTTGGTTGAACATTTCCGTATTTGGATCCGAACTCTTCAACGATCAATTCCCGTCCGAGATGTTTCCAAGAGGAGCGCGATTCCCGCCAGCCAAAGGTATGATCGGTTATAAACCCTCATCGTTTCTGGGCTGATAACGGTCGCAGTACCGGACGTACCGGGTCCCAACTCGTACAACGTTAATCCAGGTCCGTGGCCCCAGTCATTGGGTGCGCGCCGTATTAGAACCTCTACCACAGATTCTCAACCTGACACGTACAAGCACGGTGCCTTTCTCGAGAAAGCAGATCGTTTCACCGAATCCAAACCATCCGATGTTCCTGGTGAGCCACAGTGCTTGCATCGTACCTCGCACTTCCTGACGCACTCCTGAAGGACCGGGCTCGTATCCGCAATCTGACTATGGTGTCGCCAACAAACCACCTGCGAAGCGCGTCGCCAGCGCTACCAACGAACGATATACCGCCCTTCAATATCAACTGGAGGAGCTCGAACGTATGCATGCCGAAAGCCGCAAGACTGTACGTGCCTCTTTCAAAAGGGTGCCCTCCTTCTATCCTCTGACTTGATTCGAAGCATAAAGCAGAGGTGGAACGTGTTAAACAAGAGTTGTCACGCGCTCAGAAGCTCAACTCGGAACAAACCTCCCAATTCGACAAGCTCAAGAAACAGAATGATTCTTTCGACACCAAACTACAGGAGTCCCGGAAGCAGAACCTCGTGGACCAAGGCGAGATCAAGGAACTCCGAGCCAAACTCCGGGTGTCCGAGAACGAAAGAGGGCATTTAGCTCTGAAGTCCGAAGAAGGTGGCGATGCGAGGAAGTCGATCGCCGCTCTCGAGGTGAAGAGGAAGGAGGAACTACGGGAACGGGACAGACACATCGCTGAGCTCGAGAAGTCTGTTGCAACCGAGCAGAAGCGAAACCTAGCCTTGGAGGGCAAACTCCTCGAAGCGAGGGGAAGAACCCAACAGGAACTCGATGAAGCCCGGAAGACTATCTCTAGTCTACGGAGTAAGGTCGCGGTTGCCGAAGAGGACGTTGCTTCAGCTCGCACCGGTGCTGGTCAGCGCGAAGAGGAACTCATTACGCAGCTCGAATCTGCCCGCAACATGATCCAGCGGGTGGCCGAGGAATACGGAAGGCTTGCCTCTTCAACCGTCCCTAAAGCCAGCTACGATGCTGTTAAACGGGAGAACTGCACGTTGCGCCTTAACGTCACCAAACTCCAGAGGAAATTTACGATTGCGGACTCCGAGGTTCACGAGATGGTAGACCTTCTCAAAGTTTCCCGGGATCAATGTCGCGCTTTGGAACACATCCTCAGAGGGGTGCGGGCGGATCTGGACTCCCAGGCCGATGTCCTTTCGGAGGCTTTCCTTATGGTCGATGACACCCCGCCTAACGAATACGCCGAACTCGAATCGCGCCTCCTCGCCGTCGCTTTGGACGAGTCTACACGCCGTGTCGATACTATTGCCGCTCAACTGTCCAGTACGGAACTCTTCACTGATTGGTACAAGGCTCTCGGGAGAACGCTGCTTCATGACTACTCCCTGGCGTGTACCGAACTCTCCGCCGCGGCCGAAGAAAACCAAGTCCACCAAAACGCCACGACGGTGGCCACGACACATGTTTCCACCCTCTCCACGCAACTTGAGGCCGCAAAACTTCAAACCGACTCGATTCAGCGTCAAGCCGCAGAGCTATCGGAGCGACTGGAAGTAGCCAAGGCCAGGGAGGCTTCTTTGAAGGGGGAGGCGACTAAACGTGAAAGGGACGTTAAAACGGAGAAACAAGCGGCGAAGGAAAGGCTGGAGCGGGAGAAAGAAATGGTTAACCACCTCCAGACGTCAATGGAGAGACAGCGGTTCGCAGAGGATGAGATGAGGAGCGAAATCTCCACGTACGCCACCACCCATCTCGCCCTGACAGCCGCTGACACAGACGTTTTCAGGTTATCGAGGGCCCTTGCAGAATCTGAGGATTACGCGCACGCGTATCGGACCCTCGTTGACGAAGTTAACGCGCTGGTCGACAGAAACGCGTTAGCCGAAGAAGAGGCTCAGCAGCTGAGTAAATTCAACGCGGAGCTACTCAGTCACAAGAACCCGGCACAGAAGATCATGTACGTCGATAGGATTCGGCAAGAACTCGCGGACGCGAAGCAGGTGAGTAACACACGCCTTGGAGTCGATCTCAATCCTGACCGTTGTGTCCTCTAGCAACTCTTGCTCGTAATGAGAGAACGGGACAATGCTTTCGCTTCAAATGAGACTCTGCAGAAGGAACTGGGGATGTACACCGCCGTGACGGTTCCTACACGCGAGAAGCCACGGACGACAGTGACCCGCGTAACTCGCATGCCTCTCTCAAGCATCAACCCATGAGATATGTTCCGTTCCGCGTACAAACTGTGATTGCTCATTGTTATACCCCTCTACATGCGGATCTAATGTTTATCTGTGCGGTGATGTAAATTTTTGCGCTGGTTGATACAACCGGTTCTGTTCCAACTGCGATCTGGGGACTACGATGGACGGTGGTTTCTACGTCGAATGGAGTCGAATTACCAAGATCGTCAAACGCGGAGTTTAAATCAACCCACACTGTCCCATTCAGCCACTATTCGAGTGATTTTTTGAGCTTGACCAGTTTCTTGCGCGCTCCCTGGAGGTCTTCCAACCGGCCCCTCAGCTTGACGACCCGCGCCTCGAATGACCATGGGTCGTAAGTTTGAATCTCCCCCTCTACATGGGCTATCTCCTTGTCCATGGTCGAAACAAACGCGGCCGGATCGCCGCGACGTCCCCGAGCCCATGCCTCCGCCGTGGCAGCTTCCAACTCGGCTCTGACGTCATTTGACAGGCTGGAAAAGTTCATCCACTGAATTAGGACCCATAGGATTGACATCCCTCGATTCTCCTCCACCAAATACGGCAGAACCGTAGGGTTCTGCAGGCACCGATGGAAGGGGTCCGGGAGTTCATCGCCGATGACCGATGCGAGCTCGAGGATCGTCAGCCGTTCAGCCGGGATGTATTTTCGCCAGGAGGGAGAGTCCACGAGGCTGAAGAGGGTTGTGGCCGCCGACTTCTTGAGGGAGTCCGTTGGCTTCCGTTTTAACGCAACTATCACGGCGGAGGACCAACCGGTGACCAGGGCCAAAACCTGATCCGGACTGTGGAGGACCCTTGAATCTGCTTTGAACAGCTGCTTGTCGAGATATGGAAGAATGAAGACTGTGGACCGTCGGAGGAGATATGGAGCACCGTGACGAAGAGCGTGGCATAACCCCTTGACGAATAGCGGTTGGGAGAAGTCAACCGTCCCAAGAATCACCCTCCAGCTCTCCTCGTCCGCGGCGAAAGCGAGCGCGCAAAAGACTCTCTCGATTGGGTGGTCCTGATCAACTCCAGATTCTTGGGTGGCAAGGCAATGCTCAAGGAAGTCAAGCATCTCCTTTGGATCACCAACCGGTGGAAGTGACGCATCCCAACCAAATGCGCCTATGAAGGAAAGTTGGGCGGGCTCCCAGAGCCAGTGTTTCGAGTGTTCCGAGTGTACCGTTGCCACGGTGCTGCGGAATAGGGCGTAGCTGCTGTCGCAAACCTTGTCGTATTTTAAGAGCGTTGTGAGGGTCAATACCTCGATTGCACGTTCCCGATCAGGCAGGGAGGAGTGGGGTACGAGAGACAGCGTAAGATTCGTGTATATACGCTGAAGAGTGGCATCGATCTCTGGGCTACGATCGGGTTATTGGGTGCCAGACGGTGTAGAGAAGGTCACGAACCTCTTATCTTTGATAAATAGTGTGTCGTCAAAGCCGGGGAGGTCCCCAATTGTCATATCAAGAATCAGGAGACAATCTGCGACGACTTGGTGTGGGGGGAGTGGGTCTCTTGCTAGCGAAAAACGAGCGAACCCACTGACGTCTGCCGGAAGGTGCTCCCCTTTTCGTAAAATATCCCACGCCCGGCATCGAAGGATGTGACTTAACCAGCAGTAGTGGGGGGTGGTGAGTGTGAGCTTCTCCCACATAATTCTCCTGCCTCCACTGAATATCGCGTGGATGAGGTGTAGGGTGGAGGTAAGGTCCCCGTCCTCATCGTAACGGTATTGGAGTATTGGCAGCAGTTTGGACGTAGTAGCGGGGGCATCGTCCAGTATGCCTGCGCAACTCCGCTGAACGCGTAGGTGCACAAGGGCTTTGGCGCTTGCGTACGCCTGGTCCCTCATGCCTGATCGGAGGAACACCCTCCCGTCCTTCGGGAGTTCGAAGGAACCACGCAAACTTTCATAGACTTGAAGGAGGGGGATTGCTGGAACCCTCGACGTCCAGTTGATCTCCGGAATGAATCCTGTAACGGCGATGATGGCCTCCGAAGTGCTTGCCAAGCGGAACATGGTCGATATGCAGTTGAAGTCGGAAGTGGCGGTCACTTCATCTTCGTCATTTCCCGCATCGGAGGTAGGGATATCCCCAATAGATCGAGATACGGGAAACTCGGACACGGATTTGTATGATGCGGTCTCCTCGTCTACCGACCTTCCCGCCATGTATGGTTCGCCCGACTTCCTCCGGTTAACCAACTCAGACCACAGCTCCGAATCCATCGAGAACCAGCGTCCCTGCCGCCGTTGGAAAGTGGTCCAAGCGGAACGAAGGAGAAGAGAGATAGGAGTTTGGAATGGGCATGTCTGCCACCTCGTTCCGGCGAAGACAATAAGGATGTAGAAAAGAAACCCGAAGGAAGTAAACGCGGCGATGACAGCCGCTACCGTTTTGCTGAGGTCCCATACGTATCGGGTCAATGCGTAACCAAGAAGGAGAAGCGATATCTGCATCGTCAAGGGGAGGAACTCGATGATGAGTTTGAAACGCCATGTGATTATCCCCCTCATCCTAAGCTCCCGGTGGCGACTACGGTCAATGAAAGATCCTTCTACGTGCAGGTTCAACCATTGTTTCCCTAGCATAGCCAGGAAAGCGGCGAGGAGTGCGCTCGCGAGAGAGCCGAATAGAATGGATTGTACTTGAACGGCAGACGGTTCAGGACCAGTGGCTTTGGGGGGAGGAAGCTGGTTCGGGACGCCCGAGGTAGTATTGAGCAGCATCGTGAGAACGGCAAACGACAGTTCTTGATAGTCAGGTCGGAGCTCGTTTTGAATGTCGATGATGAACGCGGAGGCCACAGCAGAGAACAGACCGGCCTGAGGGAGCATCAGTGCCAGCACAGAACTTACTTCGTCAACGGCCTACAAATATCAGGGTGGTATTGAGGTCATCGTGATATTTATGGTCGAAGTCCTTGTCGTACTCGTCGGCCTCTCGGTTAAACGTCTGGTAGAAGTGCTGGCGGGGGTCCACTTCTGGTGTTTTTTTTGAGGCCGATAATTGTTCTATCGAGAGACGCAGGGCCTCGAGAACCTCGTGAAGCCTATACCACTTGTTAGATTGCGTGTTTCGCCCACTCGAACGTAGGGCTGACTTCTCTGGTTCTGACATGGGGGTACCACCACGCATGACTGGCGAGAGTGAGGTGAACGGTTCTGGGAGAGAAAGAAAAGAAAAACGAAAAATCGTTTGTCATCCTCCCATTGTGCCCAATTAGCACACACTGTGAAAAATGTACCAACTTAAATTCAGTGAACTTGTACTGAAATCACAAATTCAGTCAAATTCTGACTGGAAAAAACTGAAAATTTCAGTTGGAGTAGGCCACTGAAAGTGTCTGACCACCTGAAAGGCGACACAAATCGACTTAATTTCAGTGAATTTCGGTGACTGAATTTAAGTTGGTGTATTTTTCACAGTGTACAAGTACGGCTGTCAGATTGTTATAATCCAATTTCGAAACGATTACGCCACTAGCCACATCACTTGCTACCAATCATCCGGATAAAGACTCAACAACGGCCTTCGCGTAATGCATGAAAACTGGATACAAGGAGACAACGTCCAGGGCTAAACATTGGCAGGGATTTTCGCCCGCCCAGTGGGGACGCCACTCGTCATGGATTGTCCCAATGGGTTTCTTGATTTCCCTCCAGCGGTCTAGTGCTTCCTGGGCGCTGGGACGGTGGCGGGGGACCAATTGAATCATTGCTTCGACAAGTGGATTGAGAAAGTCGACGTTGGTGAATCTCTTCAGGGAAATCAGCAACACTGGGGGGGGGGTAACTCGGGAGAGAAAGAAATGCGCACCTCAGTGAGTTCGTATTTCCCAAGATTTACACGTCAAGCTTGAAGGGGTCGCACGGGACCGCCGTGGATAGTTCAGGAGGGGTCTGATCCCTCCCCAGGTTCCCCGTGACGAGTCTAGGGTATGCGCTTTCTGGGATGTGGACGGATATCCCAAAGTCAATGAAGTAGTACTTCACGCCCGCGGCGGAACGTGTGAGAGGAGTTGCATACCCGGAGTAGTCTGCTTCGTACATTTTTCGGACCGGGTGGAACCCTTCGGGATACATGGCGTCCGCATCCATCATAAGGTTCGCCCTGACGCAATCACTGGGAGAGAGATCAGTCCTCGAGTACTGTGTGGGTACGGTTATTTGTCACCGATGAGCCACCCCATTCTGGTGTAGAAATACAAGCCCCTGCTACCCGTAAGTCAAATCCAAACTTGACAATCAGACAACGGCACACGTCCAGCAGTTGGTCGACAAAGTCGACGACTTCTTTGACGTGATCAAACGAAGGGTGATCCGCGGCCCGCGGGAGGGGCATGACCAGGAAGGACTTGGAGTCGTCGGCTGGGTCATCGAATACATCGAGGACCGGCACGCAGTGATTCTTTGGATCATCTTTGAGCGGTTCCGAACTCAACATCCTGGCGATGCGACTCTCCTCATCACCCCGCTCCACCTCCTTGATGATTACACGTTTTCCATCCTCCGTGTAAGCATCAACGAGGGATGTCTATAGATCGTCAAGGAGGTGACAGCGGATAAGAGAAAACGGTGCGCACAACCAACGACTCGCCATCTTCGGAGTCAAGCGGAGACTTTCCTGTAGTGACCCAAGAAGGAGTCCACCCTTGCCGTAGCCTAGGTCGAAGCTCGTAGCCGTGCGAATTGAGGAGCTCTTCACGCGTGGACCAAAGCTCCTCGTCTTGTGTAAGTTCTGCAAACAGGAGATGGACCTCTTCGCTGGTGGGCATAGTACGTGTTAGTTCCGGGGATGGCGGCGTAGGATGCGGTGGTGGGAAGGGTGGAAAATAATAGGGTGGCCATCTCAGGGCATGCCCAACACCGGGATCGACATGAAGTCAGGATTCGAATTCGGGAGCTACCGGTCGCGTTCAGCCAGAGTTTTTTCGGTGTGTTCCTATCCGCACTGCGCAGGGTGAGCCTGATGGTCACGACAACACTTGTGTGGGTCGTTTTTTCTTCGAAGTGCTGAGAACCGGGTGGGGGTGGAGCGCTTGGAGGTGCACGGGGAAGTTTTGTGGCCGCTCGAGCTCTGGAAATACGTAGAGATCGGACCGGCGCGGATCCGGAGTCTGGTGCATGACCGTACCCGAAAATCCGAGACCAGGAAGGAGCACCAGAAGGTCCAACGAGACGCCATTATGTAACGGTCTCAAGCGGCGCAATCTGGGAGGGTCCGGAGCAGCCCCGACGGGAGATGTGGGCGGGTGGATAGAAACAGCTGTAACGAATGATTTGCCCATCGATATCGCGGAGTGATACAAATAGTTTTTATTGCGAGGTTTCATTCTCTACGACGGGTCGGTTGCGAAATATCTCAAGCCAATCGTGCTGACTTGGGGTCGGGACCGCCAGCGGTTAGCCGCCATCAAGTCAGATTGACTACGATAAGCCCCGAGATCCGCTGAGTCCCCTTCAAGTCCGCCCCCCGCAACGGACAGCTCTTCACCTCAACCTCTTCGAATCCCTTTTGCATACGGAAGCTATGACTTCTACAACCCTTGATACCACATTTGGGACAGATGAACCACCTGTTATCAGTACGGGCCCCGTCCCGATGTCGTTCCCAGCTATTCTTCGTGCGCCAAAACTCACGGATAGATTCGCCCATTTGAGGTCGGCGAGCGGGTCAGGGGAGCTCACTTCCGATGCCACCAAGCTCGTCGCAAAGAAGGATAAGAGGGAGGATCGGGAGGGGAAGCGTTGGGTCAGACGGAAGGAGAACGGTAGGTTTCGCTGGCACAACGCACCGGCGGAGGGGGTTAACTGAAAGTGTTTCATCAGCACGGTTCGTGGGCAACCCTCACGTCGTGGCCGCGACCAAGAACGACTACCAAATCCTCCCTCCAGACGTAAAATCCACATTCCCAGAACCTCTGCCAGCTTATCTCTCTCGGAACGCCCCCATTTCCGCCTTAACGCCCGCATGCAAACCGGATCCCAACTCATCCAGCGCGGGGAGGTTTTCGTTGAGCATCAAAGGAATGCGGAAGGAGTTAAGGAAGGCTGGTGCTAGGGCTCAACATCTTGTCAAGGACGTTGAATCGGAGATCGTCAGTTGGTTGCGTGACGGAACGGTCTTCCTCTCCCCAGACGAGAAAGATCCTAACGATCTTGAATTTCCCGGGAAACCTGTTGGGGGCTCGGGTGCCATCCACGAAGTTGCAAGGACGCCCTTGCAACTTGTTTGGGCGATCTCGGAGGATGGGTTTGCTCGATACGTGGTACACTGTTGTGCCAGGTACCACGACGTTGTCAGTTTCAGTGAGTGTTTCCTCCGCATCGTGGCCATAGGGTACACGCTGACAGTTCCTAGGTAAGAACGCGTCAGGACGACGCCTCACCTACCTCTTGCGGCCCAACGTCAACCGTCCAAACCACGAGACCACGAATTTGGATACACCTCCTGCCACAGATTTCGGCTACTCTTCTCAGGGAGACCTCGAGCACGATTCCGACATCGTCCTATCCGACCGCGACCTCGCTGATTCCATCAGCTCAGTCTCTCCTTCCGGCCTCCCACCCGTCCCGGAAACTCCATCTGCAACTCGGATTCCGCCACGCGGAGCTGACTCCGATGACGATTGGTCTGTCATTGGGGACGACTTGGAAGCGGATGCGGAACTTTCGGAGAATGAGGGGGGTGGACGACGAAGAGGATCTGCCGTAGATACGATTCCGGAGGAAGCTGGTTCGGGAAGCCCGGCTACGGAGGACGAGGTGGATGTCACTCCGTGGCCGAATCGAATCCTTTACAACGAGGGCGTTCGGTCTATCCGACAGACCCCGTTGTCGAGAGTCTGGGACAGGAGACCGCGGAATAGTTCGTCGCCGTCGAGGTCGCCAGCACGCCGCCCACTTGTCAGTCGAAGGACTGTCATGAGACACGAACCCCCTCAGGATCGCACGGTCAAATCGTTTTACACATACCTCTTTGGGGATCGTTAGTGGGATCGTTTGTGTACTGCAGTTGTATACGGGGAACTCGTACATGTGTTGGGCGCCCTGGTTACTAGACGTGTATGGAAGAATACTTTTGGGGATTTTTTGGAAGGTAGACCTAGCGTGATAGGCACACCGAAATAGTCCCCAACCCAATAGAACTATCTTTCACCAAACCCTCACCAGCCCGGTGATTATCCTCAGTACCAGGTGTGCCCGACTCATCGCAAGGTGCCATGTCGCGTATGTGCCAGCTTCGCCAAATTTTCACACCAACCTCAAAACCGGTACTCCGATGGGTTTTCATAACTTCGGAACTACCAGCTCCCAAGGGCAGGGTAGGGTCGAATTGCAATTTTAGGCGCCGCGGCCACGTTGCTTATCGTCCTCGTGGTCGAACCCACGATTCAAACTGATTCGAGTTGATCTGACCGTTCACCGTCGCAATGTCCCGCCTCCCAAAACCGAAGCTAGCGGGAGTTTCGACTCCTACGTCTCCGACAGAGCTGGTTCAAAAGCTCACATCTCTGCCTCAAGGGGATCCCAGGGCGCTTGCTACCTCATCGGCGGCCATCGCTCTCTCCATCGCCTCCTCGTTCTACGATACTGGCGATGCGTCCGGCGATGGGGCTACTTTTCGAAGGAGGGAAGCAGGCTGGCAAACAACGTACGGCACGGTCAGGATGGCCATAGAAATCGCCAAGGAGTCTTCCGATATGTTCCTTCCACTGAAGGCGGTCGTGGGCGCCATGTCCGCCTTGATGAAGAATTACGACGTGAGTGTGAAGTCCCGCTTGCCAACTGAACATCACCTTATCCTGTTTCCCACTCCAGCAAACGACGGATAATGTGGAGAGTGTGAGGGAGATAGAGCAGAGGGTGCAGTCGTTGTCAAGCACGCTCGCCTCTCCTGTAAATGAGGATGATTATGCAGAGAAAGGGAGGAGGGTGGAGCTTCGGAGGTTCGTGCTTACATGAATACATGCCGGTCTACTGATTTCCCTCTCAGGAAGCTTGATGGGGTTATTGCAAACTTGGAACCACTCTCCGACCAACATGCACTCATCAAGTTCTTACGGAATGCCAATAATGCCAAAACCTTGACAGGATTTGTCCAAGAGTTGACTGGTGCCATCACAGATTACCAAGTATGAGCTACCAGTCCTAAATGTATTCTTTACTGAGCATCTGTCTAGGTTTCAGTACAACAAGGAGTGTATAGGAGGGCAGGGGACATACTGGTAAGGGAGCTCACTGCCTGTGTATAATCTGTGCTGATGAGTTGAACTTCTAACAGGAAGCTGCAGACCTTGAAATTTTGACAAAGTTGGAGCCTGTGTGTAATGCAGGATACCAGGCTGGTCATCATGATAGGTGCCTTCCTGGGACCCGAGAGTCTGTCCTTCAGGACATTATCCACTGGGCTAAGAACCCTCATGGCCAAAATGTCTATTGGTTGAATGGATTAGCAGGCACTGGGAAATCAACAATAACCCAGTCATTCTCAGAATTGGCAGCCAAGGAAGGGATCCTGGGTGCTAGCTTTTTCTGTTCCCAGGATTACCTTAACCGAAGGGAGCTCAAGAATATCTTTCCCACCCTTGCATTCCAGCTGGCACACCATTACCCCCACTTTCGAAGCATCCTCATCAGAGCCATCAAGAAGGGTCCTACCCTAGCCCATACCTCCCTCATTTCTCAACTTGAGAACCTCCTTGTCAATCCACTCTCCAGGAAAAATGTCTCTTGTGTCATTGTCATTGATGCATTGGATGAGTGCATTGATGACCAGCCAGCCTCAGCAATTCTTTCTGTCCTGGGCCGATTTGTTGACCAGGTGCCACTGGTGAAGTTTTTCATCACTGGCAGACCTGAGCCACGCATCCGCACTGGGTTTCGCCTCCCCCTTCTACAACCCCTCACTCAGGTCTTCTTACTCCATGAGGTTGAATCATCCAGTGTCAACAATGATATTCAATTATATCTGACACAGAGGTTGACCATGATTTCCAAACAAAGAAGTGACCTTGAGCTCCCCAACCCTTGGCCCCATGATGATGAAATTATGGCTCTGACCAAAAAATCATCTGGATTGTTCATCTTTGCTTCAACCCTGGTCAGGTTCATTGAGTCAGCACACCATGACCCAAATAAACGCCTCCAACTTCTTGTTTCAGAAATCAACAGCACAACACATGAAGGTCGTGCTGGTATTGACTCCCTGTACTCTGAAATATTACATCATGCATTCTCAGATGTCCATGAGACAGATGTATTTGCCAACATGAGAAGTGTTTTGGGAGCAATCATACTTGCATTTAACCCACTGTCTCGCAAGGAGCTTTCAATAGTCCTTGGTGTCTCCACAACACTCATATCAACCACTCTGCGCCACCTGCACTCTGTGATCCTCATACCCACTGATGAATCAAGGGAAATTAGAACTTTTCACAAATCATTTCCAGATTTCCTGCAAGATAGTAAGCGGTGCGCTGATCCCAGGTTCTACATCAACCCAACAGCCTATCATAGTGACATGGCTCTCAACTGCTTGAACCTGGTGAAGAAGTTGGAGAGGAACCCTTGCTCCCTGCCACCCTTCAAAATGAATCAAGACATAGTTGACCTCCCAAAGCTGCTGGAGGACAAACTTGGTGGTGCTGTGCAATATGCATGTCTCTATTGGGCCAGGCACCTAGGGCTTTCTCCAACATCTGGCAACAGCTATGTCAATCAGGCCATTAGTTCAGTGGCTGATATGTTCAATAATACCCTTCCATGGATTGAGGCAATGAGCCTTGATAATCACTTGGGAGAGGTAATCCATTCCATTTATGGTCTACTAGACTGGTTAGACAAAGTGAGTGGCTATTTTCCCCAACTAATGTAGAGGAGCTTTCATTGATATCCCTGGAAAAAAAAGGAGATTTCTGCCACCCAACACAAGCTTGCCACTGCTGAGATGAAGCTTTTCACTACTAAGGGGGAGCTTGCCACTGCTGGGAGAAACCTTGCCACCACTGGGAGAACCCTTGCCATTTTTAAGGTCAAGATTTCTACTGAGCACCAACAAACTGCTGTTGGGCGTGGGCATGCTACTGCTGAGCATATGAAAGCCACTGCTGAGTACCAGAAAGCCACCTCTGAGCATAAGAAGGCCACTGCTGAGTATATGAATGCCACTGCTGAGCATAAGAAAGCCACTGCTAAGAATATGAACACCACTGCTGATCATATGACTGCTGCTGCTGAGCATATGAGTGCCACTGCTGAGCATAAGAATGCCACTGTTGACTATAAGAATGCCACTGCTAAGCACAAGAATGCCACTGCCGAGCATATGAATGCCACTGCTGAGCACAAGACTGTCACTGCCCTGCATGATCTTGCAACAGACTGTGTCAGGTTGTTGATGTACTTCTTCCACCCTATCCAGCAATGTGCACAGCAGGTGTACCACACTGCAGTGCCTCTCTCACCAACCTCTTCACAACTTCACAAATCCTGCCTTCAAAGTATTATGGACAACCAACTATCTTATGTGACTGCCTTCTCAGGAGCTCCCAGCACTTGGGGGTCACTCCTGAGGACAATTGATGTTAGACCAAGGCAACTTACATGCATTGCAGCTTCTGTCCATGGGATCATCTCTGCATCTAGAAACATTGTGGATGTCTATGGTGTAGTCACAGGTGTGCTTCAGCAGTCTCTGTGTGCACCAGAGCCAGTTACAAAGATACAACACTCACCAGATGGATCTATTTTGTTTCTTGTCCATTCTTCCTCTGTGACTATGTGGGATATGCAGACAGGTGGATACATCCGTACCTTTTCCACAGAATCCAAGATTAGTGATATTGCAGTTTCTGCAACTTCCATCGCCTGTGGCTCATCTGATAGTTCAATCATGTTCTGGGGCATCTTCACCAGAGAGAGGGGCAAACACTTTTGGAGCAGTGGCCCAGTTGTAACAATTGATTGGTTGTCATCCCAGGAACTTGTAGTTGTGACTCAGAGAACTCTATCTGTTCACAATGTTGTTACTGGTGGAAGTTCAGACAACCTCTCCATTCCTGGACATGCATGGGGGATGGTTTATTTGGATAGTGAGGGTAAATTTCTGGTAGGAACCTCACAGTTAAGCTCAGGGGTAGGGCAGGAGGTGTCCTTCTTTGTAGGTGCCAAATACATGCAACACAAAGCTGGACCTAAGGAGTCAGGGCTGTCTGAGTTTGGTGGGAAGTTTTTACACATCCAGACATCATCAGCAAACCGTGGAAAACTGTCAAATCCCATGGTTATACAAAACAAGATTGCATGTATCACCCCAGTACATGGGGTACAGTTGTTTGACACAAGCTCCAACAATTGGATGAATAGTCCTCCACTCCTGGGTGTGGCTGTATCTGTAGCCTTCTCATCCAATAGAAATGTTGTGGTACAGAACAAAGATTCCATCCAGATTTTCTCCATTGATGTTCTGGCAAGTGGTGAGGCCCATGATGATGTTCACCTATCTCACATTTACCCCCTTGGTGAAAGTCACATCATCTGTGTCCTCCAACCAACCAGGAATCTTGCCCTACTTGAATTGGAGACCCTGCGAGAACTCTGCCCTGATGATGATACCCCACCACTCAGGTCATTGCTTGCAGATCGATTGGCCTCTGCTTGTGGGTCCCTTGGTCGTGGATTGGCTGCAGAGTTTGGCATCACTGAGGTTGTGGAGATGTGGTGCTCAGGTACTCCACTTCCCAAATGGATGAATACAGCTCAGGAATATCCACCATTGCATGGGTGGTCACCAGAGTGCACCCGAGTTGTCAAAGTCTATGCTTTACCCCAGTGGGAGGTTCATGTGGAGGACCCAAAAGAGGGAACTACACTTGTGAGCCTAATCTTAGAAGGTGGTGATTTGGGGACTGGGGAGGTTTATGATGTGATCTTCAACTCAGAAACCAGGTTTCACCTCAATATTGATGGGCCAGGATGGCATGTCCAAATCCCCTATGACATAACTGCATTGCCGTCAGGAGGTTATTCACATACAATATCCAAGGGGGAACCAGTACCTTTGTTGGAACCCCGGTCCATACCACCATACACTCTTGATGTGAACTGCGAATGGGTACTTGATGCCAAGTCCAGGAAGGTCTGTTGGATCTCACCAGGCAATATACGGAGGGGTAATGGTGGTCACTTTTGGGCAGGTCTTTCACTCATCATGGTGGGGGGTGATGGTGTTGTGAGGAAGGTGACCTTCAAAGACCCAGACCGGTGAGGTACACATAATACATGTGTAGGATAGCATTTCTGTTGTGTGGTTATGGATAGTACATTTCCGAGTGGGGCCTCACTATGCTTGTTTCCCTTTTCCCTCTCCTCACATCCCATGACCCTGTCTTTTGTAACATCAGTAATCAGTTTTGGTGAATGACAATTGTTCTCCTTCGCCGAACGAGAGCGCTCGCAATATACCAAGCGCAACCCGACACTCCTCAAACAAGGGGTACGTGCAGTAATCATGATTCCGGCCAGGAAGGGGGCGGGCGAGATGGCCCGCGGCTATGCTCGGGAGGAAACGAAAGACACGAAAACGAGGAGCGCAATTGAGGTCATCAGCATGGAGGAAGTTGAGAGCCGACTGCGGGGGCAAAAGGGTGGCCAACTGTCGAGGGCACCACGGGCTCGGGAGGATGATGAGCGTAGGGGATCGGGAACCTGGAATCTGGCGGCGATCATCCCGCCGTGAAGGAATGATACCAGAGCTCCAGGAGTGCCAGCCAGATTTCAGCGCGATGACAATGGCTCCCAGCTAGTTCGTAACGTTAGCGAGACACGTAACCTTCGGCGCGATCAGCATTTCTGAAGGAACCACTTTGGTGGCCGTGAACGTACAATGCTTATCCCTGCCATTGCCACCTGCTCAAGACTAAATCCAGGATCTTCTATAAATCCGCGTCCCATACAGCGTTCCTCAACCCCTCAGATGGAGACCCGACCAATCGCGTCTTCGAGTGCCTGCGCCGCGACTCACGACACGGGTCCCATCCTGATCACTGCTGTTTCTTCCTCCTCTTCAACTCGTGCTCCACCCGGTGGCACACCATCGGAAACTGGTATAATCCTTGGGGCTCTTTGTGGGACATCGAAAGAACGGTTTCGTCCGGATCTGGGCGACCTTGCCCTCCCGTCCACCATTGTTGCAGATAGAAATGGGTTCGCGATCTGAGATTTTTTTTGTTCCAGCGTATGCGACATGTGCGATTCCGAAGGCGTCGTTTAATGCAGAGGTTAGAATCGTGCGCGGAAAAGGAAGCGATTGGGAAATATTTGGACTCACATTCGCCGGAACTGTCACCCAAACTCCCGATGGCCACTCCCGAGGCCGGCGAAGCTGACGCAATGGTTGTGAATCGGATGCAGGACGAAGAGCGATGGTCGCGAATACCTGTGCATGGCCAGTGGAGATCTGTTTTCCTCGTCCGTCGGGGCGGCCAGGTCTCAGTTTCAACCTACTGCTTTCATTAGACCATGATCCACAGGGATAGAGTGGACTCACGAGGGGGCGCAGGGGCCTTACCCGACAGTCCTCTGAAGGTTATGAGGGGTCGACGCCCTATGCCTCTTCCCTTGCTTTCCGACCTCTTCCGGGCTTGGATCCTGAGTTTTGAGGTAACGTTGAAGTTCTGGCTGATTTAGCAACGTCAGGGACAGCCCATAAGTCCACATTGGGGCACGAAGGGCGGGAAAAACGTACGAGAGGAAGGGGGTCTTCAGGTCAATGTTCTGGTGTGCGCATCGTCTCTTGTTCAGGGTGGTGACGGATGGGGGAAACCACGATCGGCCTCCGGGAATCCTCACGTCGAAGGGATCCACGGCCATTCGGACGGGGGACTGGCATTTAAAGCCGAATAGTCAAATTAAATTTCTACTGTCCAACGCGGAATGCGTCCAGAAGTGGGGAACAACGAAAATGATGGTGGGGGAAGAGTGCAATTGAAAGGGTCGGCCGGAGTGAAGCCTCCGGTCACGCGACCAGTCAGTCTGTTCCTCCTCCCCGACAGCGCCCTAACAGCAACTTTGAGAAATCCAGCGCGAAAGAATGGGTGAATGACGACGGTGTTGCGTGCGATATCCCGTACGATGCAACAGATTTGGTCATTCCGGTATTTCCTCGACCGCGGGGAAAGCGGTTCACACTTCAACACAGAACCGCGATCTATTCAACGGGAGGAAGGATAATCGATAATCAGCGAAGCTGAAGGTTGACTTCCCTCCCCCCCCCATTTCTGTTTCCCAGGATCCACTATCTCTGGATTGGTCCTTGGTATTCCTCGTCAGCAGAGACCTGAACGGGTTCGCAGCTCTGCGCCCGCTGCGAGTCGGGATTTGCCGTCAGTGTTGGAATTTGGCACCGGCCAGCACCGGCCTTCTGGGACATTCAACTTCGATCGTTGGCAGCTTCAAACCCTCCCTGGAACATATAAGCATGAGGTGGCACTTCTTTTCTCAATCAGGTCTCTCCCCGTCTTGGTTTCCCTCCCCCTCTTCTTGTGGCCCAAGCCCTGGCCGTCCCTCCCGACCACCACCTGTCTCTACTCTCACTGGCGCATCGCGATAACACACTCTCCCTTGCTTTTTATTCTCTACAAATCATACGCCAAGTAACCGTCCCCACACAACCACGCCTGCCATGCACACTCTGAACTATCTCCCCTCCCTTCGTCTTTGGTCCTCGCCCTTTCCCTCGCACGCACCGTGACCAGCGGGTTCACATGGTACACACGTGAACTGTCAATTGTTGGTTCCGACTTTTTCGAGTAGTTCAACTGGGACTCGAAGAACGATCCTACCCATGGGAGAGTCAATTATCTGACTCTGGAGGAGACGAGAGTGAAGAACCTTACCTATGGTTTGTCGCCCGTGGCTGGTACTTCTTTGATAATGTGCTGACGGATGCGATTAGCCACCAAGGACAAGTTATTCATGTTACCGGATTCCAAGAACGTCGTCAGCCCGGAGTCTTGTGGTAGAGATAGCATCAGGGTCAGCTCCAAACGGGCCTTCGATGAATTGGTGGTCATCGTCGACCTGGAACATATGCCCCATGGATGTGGCACTTGGCCAGCCTTTTGGACATGGTCGCAGAAGGGTCCTTAGCCAACCGGCGGAGAGATCGATATCATTGAGGTTGCACGCCCATTCCACCTAATTATATCATACTGAGACAAGTATACTGCAGGGCGTTCACGAAGCCGACCAGAACTTGATTTCGTTGCACATCCTTCCTGGATGCACCATGCCGGAGGATAGGTACCAAACTGGGTAGGTGAGTCGGTGTTACCTCCCACCATCCGACTGTGCTGGTGGCTGAATGGGGTGCTCGCAGAACAACCACCTTGACGAATTGCGACACCAACTACGACTTCAACAAAGGTTGCGGCACCCAAGTCCTCCATCCAGGTTCTTACGGTCAGGACTTCAACTAGGTTGGAGGTGGATTCTACGCCCTCGCGTGTAGCAAGGAGTACAACTTCAAGGTTTGGTTCTGGTCAAGAGTGTCGCTTCTCCCAGTGGACGTTCGAGAAAACGTTGAGGCTGTTGATCCGGACCTTTGGGGCCCGCCTACAGCCTATTTCCCGACAGGAGAGAATTGTGGTTACGAGGAACACTTCGGTGTTCATGTGTTTATCTCCGATTTGACTTTCTGTGTCTCTTCGTTCCCCCATCGCGTTTCGTGAGATGGCTTATTTCGTGATGCTCAGGGCGATTGGGCCGGTTCTCCTACGGTTTGGCCAGAAAGCGGTTGCTCACCTGTGTCCTGTGGCGACTGTGAGTTACGTCTGTGTCACCACACCGGCGGTATGCTAACAGGGATGGTTTACTAGTCGTCGACCAGAACCCCGAGGCATTTGCAGATGCTTACTGGGAGGTCAACTCCCTCCGGGTCTACACCCCTGTGGTCGACTGATCCCCGCATACGGTTATGAACCTTCCTCTCGTTTACCGTTTCCCTTGCATTGCACAACCTCCTGCGCCTGAGATTTGGCATTATCGCGTTGCAGATACCCGCCTGCGCTGGCACAATGACATTCATTTTTTTCCTTATTGTGATGCAATGTTCGGGGACCACTGGTTGACATGTGGGAGTTGTCATGGGGCTCGAGGTTCGTGAACATCTAACCCCAGACGTGAGGACCCCGTCCCCTTGTGGTGGAGGAGCGAGCCCTTTCGTGGTTGGTGTCTGTACAGCGTCGCCGGGAGGTTCGGGTTGGTGTAGACGGGTGGTAGCCCATCATCGCAGGGTGTGTACGAATTATTTCTACTGCGAATCAAAAATCCACTCTCCACAACCAGTCGGACTGCGGAATGTCTCCTGGGACAATCGCACTGACTTTACGGCCGGGTCTGCTAGCGGTTAGCCAACAATTGACCTGGGCCGGCGCCAGGTTGATTGTATCTGGTCCCCACGTCGAACATCACTCATCAAGTCCGTGTTGGAAAACGGACTGCTCTCCGCCTCGACCTCTTCCGACCTCTCTCATGCAGACGCCATGGCTTCTGCAATCTCTGGTACTATGCTAGGATACGGTGAGCAGCCTGTTGCCAGCACGGGCACTGTACAGGTGCCGTTACCAGTTATTTTCACGCCCCGAAACTCGCGGATAGATTCGCCCATTGGGATGGGGGGTGGGGGTCACCTTGGGCCAGGTGGAAAGAAAACAGTATGTTTCGCTGGTACGACGCGTCGGCGTAGGGAGTTCACTGATGGTGTTTCCCAACGTGGAATCCACATTCCCAGAACCTCTGTCAGTTTGTCTCGCTTAGCGCCTGCACGCAAACGGATCCTAACTCCCAGTGCGGGGAGGTTCTTGTTGAGCATCAAAGGAATGCGGAAGGAGTTATGGAAGAGTTCGTCAGTTGGTTGCGTGACGGAACGGTGTTCCTCTCCCCGGATAAGAAGGATCCTGACAATCTTGAATTTCCCAGGAACCCGTTGGTAGCTCGGGTGCTATGCACGAAGTTGCGGGGATGCCCTTGCAGCTTGTTTTAACGATCTTGGAAGCTGGGTTCACTCCATACGTGATACCATGACATTGGGAGTTTCGGTGAGCATTCTCTTCCCGCCATCGCCACAGTGTATACGCTAACGACCCCCGGCAAAGGCGCGTTTGGACAACGTCTCACCTCTCTCTTGCGGTCAAACGCAAGTCACGAAACTATGATTTTGGATACACCTCCTGCCACAAATGTCGGTTCCTCGTCTTAGGGAAATTTAGACCACGATTCCAATCCAACCACGAACTTGCTAGTTTCATCGGATTACTCCCTCCTTCCCCTGGCCTCCCACCCCTACCAGGAACCCCATCGACAACTCAGGCTTGGCCACAAGATCTCGACTTCGATGACGCTCGGGGGGACTCCGTTTGGAAAGCATGACCGCGAAAGATGGCATGGAGATTACTCCACGGCTGGACGATGTCAAAGCACTAATAAAGAGCCTGTCCGTTGCGGTGGGTGAACATTTGAAGACTCTACAGGAGGCGAACCTGATGGAGATGGGCCTGCTAATCTTTCCCGCAGCTAAAATACCAGGAGCCCACCCAGGCTTGGTCTGGCCCGCACGTGCGAAATCCACATTCTCACATCCCCCCTGAGTGTACACCGCTGTTCCGTGCTGATGTTGACGATATGCAACTTCTCGGTGAACATCTCTGACTCTGACAGGAGGAGTCATCTGCGATGGAACGCATTGACCGCCCGATCCCGGCCGTCTCCCGTGCGGGTAGGAATCGGTCTTTCACGTTGACCTTGAAGCTAACGCTTCGAATGGTTCCTTAACCATAGAATGACTACCTTTCACCCCGGAGCGAGGGGTAGATCCAACCCAATCGAATGTCAGGTGCAACGGTCACTCCGTCAGCGCTAGTAAAATGAACACTTAAGGGTGGTGCGTTTCCATGCATTTCCATCACCTGGCATCGTGTAGAATTGTCTGTATATTCTCAGTATACGTGTATCGTATGATAGTACAGACTCAAGATCCAAAAGTAATAAAATTGACCGTGGGACTTTTCTTGGTGAATCAGCGCCGGGAGCCGACTGTTGTCTTATCATCTGCCTCCATAATGTCCATCTTCGGCAAATCGAAGCAACCGAGAGATGCTCCAGCTCTGACCCCAACACCTCCTGTGCAACTAGCACAGGACCTCGCATCTCGAAGGAATTCCAGGGCCCTCGCCGTCTCATCGACCGCCATCGCTCTCTCCATCGGCACCGCATTCCACGATACCAGTGAAACCTCTACCGATGGTGCTACTGTTCAGGGAAGGGACACGGGCTGGCAAGCGGCATACGGTGCAGCAAGGATGGCTGTAGAAATTGCCAAGGAATCCTCCGATATGTTCCCCCCCTGAAGGCGGTCGTAGGCGCCTTGTCCGTATTGATAAAGAACTACGATGTGAGTGTGTCCTGTTTGTAGACCAACGGCTCCTCATCTTTTTCTTGCTTCCTGCCCCAGCAAACATTGGATAATGTGGACAATGTGAAGGAGATAGAGTGGAGGGTACAGTCGCTATCCAGCGCGCTCGCCTCTCCTGTCAGTGAGGACGATTACGCGGAGAAAGGGAGGAGAGTGGAACTTCAGAAGTTTGTACCAGGTTACATGAACATACATCTATTTACATATCTATTTTCAGGAAGCTTGAGGGGGTCATTACGAAGCTTGAGCCACTCACTGAACAACACGCACTTGTTGGGTTCTTGTGCAATGCCAATAATGCCAAAATCCTAACGGGATCTGTCAAAGAGTTGGGTGATGCCATCACAGATTACCAGGTATGAGGTGCCAGTTTCGGCATGAGCTTTAATGAACATATGGCTAGGTTTCAATACAGCAAGGAATGTACAGGAGCACAAGGAGTATCCATGATGTTACCAAGGGGATTCATGGTGATACCAAGAACATCCTAGTGAGGCAATTCACTACCTGGAAATAAATGGTACTGATGACTAGGGCTTCCCATAGGAAGCTGGAGACCTTGAAATTTTAGCAAAGCTGGAGCCTGTGCTTAATGCTGGATACCAGGCTTGTCATCATGAGAGGTGCCTTCCTGGGACCCGAGAGTCCGTCCTTCAGGACATTATCCACTGGGCTAAGAACCCTCATGGCCAAAGGGTTTATTGGTTGGATGGATTGGCAGGCACTGGGAAATCAACAATAACTCAGTCATTCTCAGAAATGGCTGCCACAGAAGGAATTCTTGGTGCTAGCTTTTTCTGTTCCTGGGATTACCTCAACGGAAAGGAGCTCAAAAACATCTTCCCCACACTTGCGTTCCAGCTTGCACACTATTACCCCCACTTCCAAAGTACCCTCATTGGAGTTATCAAGAAGGACCCTACTCTAGTCCATGCATCCCTCATCTCTCAACTTGAGAACCTCCTTGTCAATCCACTCTCCAGGAAGAATATCTCTTGTGTCATTGTCATTGATGCATTGGATGAGTGCATTGATGACCAGCCATCCTCTGCAATTCTTTCTGTCCTGGGCCGATTTGTTGACCAGGTGCCACTGGTGAAGTTTTTCATCACTGGCAGACCTGAGCCACGCATCCGCACTGGGTTTCGCCTCCCCCTTCTACAACCCCTCACTCAGGTCTTCTTACTCCATGAGGTTGAATCATCCAGTGTCAACAATGATATTCAATTATATCTGACACAGAGGTTGACCATGATTTCCAAACAAAGAAGTGACCTTGAGCTCCCCAACCCTTGGCCCCATGATGATGAAATTATGGCTCTGACCAAAAAATCATCTGGATTGTTCATCTTTGCTTCAACCCTGGTCAGATTCATTGAGTCGGCACACCATGACCCAAATAAACACCTCCAACTTCTTGTTTCAGAAATCAGTAGTACAACACATGAAGGTCGTGCTGGTATTGACTCCCTGTACTCTGAAATATTACATCATGCATTCTCAGATGTCCATGAGACAGAGGTTTTTGCCAACATGAGAAGTGTTTTGGGAGCAATCATACTTGTATTCAACCCATTGTCTCGCAAGGAGCTTTCAACAATTCTTGGTGTCCCCACAGCCCTTATTGCAACTACTCTGCGTCATTTGCACTCTGTGATCCTCACACCCACTGATGAATCCAAGGAAATTCGGATTTTTCACAAATCATTTCCAGATTTCCTTCAGGATAGTAAACGGTGCACAGACCCTAGATTCCACATCAAACCAACAGCCTATCATAGTGACATGGCCCTCAACTGCTTGAACCTGGTGAAGAAGTTGGAGAGGAACCCTTGCTCCCTGCCACCCTTTAAATTGAATCAAGACATAGTTGACCTCCCAAAGCTACTGGAGGACAAACTAGGTGGTGCTGTACGATATGCATGTCTCTATTGGGCCAGGCATCTAGAGCTTTCTCCAACATCTAGTAATGACAATGACAATCAGGCCATTAGTTCAGTGGCTGACATGCTCAAGAATCCCGTTCCATGGATTGAGGCAATGAGCCTTGATAATCACTTGGGAGAAGCAATTCATTCCCTATATGGGCTACTGAACTGGCTAGATAAAGTGAGTAGCTATTTTTACCTTAATTTGGAGGAGCTTTTGTTGATAACCCTGCAAATAAAAGGTGATTCTTCTAATCCAGCCCAAACTTGCAACCACTAAGAACAAGTCTGATGTCACTGCAGATGGGCATACCATTGCCAAGGATATGTTTTCTGCCATTGGGGGGGAGCTTGTTACCACTAAGGAGTTTTCTACTACTGAGCATAAGGGTGTTGCTCCTGAACATCCATGGGCCACTGCTAAGCACAATGGTGCTGCTTCTAAACTTGCACAAGCCACTATTGAGCATGAGTGTGCCACTGCTGAGCATGTGAATGCCACTGCTGAGCACAAGTCTGTCACTGCCCTGCATGATCTTGCAACAGACTGTGTCAGGTTGTTGATGCACTTCTTCCACCCTATCCAGCAATGTGCACAGCAGGTGTACCACACTGCAGTGCCTCTCTCACCAACCTCATCACAACTTCACAAATCCTGCCTTCAAAGTGTTACAGACAACCAGCTCTCCCATGTCACTGCCTTCTCAGGAGCTCCCAGCACTTGGGGATCACTCCTAAGGACAATTGGTGTTGGACCAAGGCAGCTTAGCTGCATTACAACTTTTGTCCATGGGATCATCTCTGCATGTGGGAACACTGTGGAGGTCTATAGTATAGTCACAGGTGTGCTTCAGCAGTCCCTGTGTGCCCCAGAGCCAGTTACAAAAATAAAACACACACCAGATGGATCTATTATAGTTCTTGTCCATTCTTCCTCTGTGACTATGTGGGATGTGCAGACAGGTGGGCACATCCATACCTTTTCCATCCAATCCAGGATTAGTGATGTTGCAGTTTCTGCAACTTCCATTGCATGTAGCTCATCGGATGGTTCTGTCACATCCTGGGACATCTTTACCAAAGAGAGGGGTCAATGCTTTTCCAGTGATAACCCAATTATAACCATTGATTGGTTGTCACATCAGGAGCATCAGTAAACATGGCGATCGCTTGTTTTCACGGTTATCCGACATTATGTCGACATAAGCACGGATAACCCAAATTGTATAATCCAGGTCTTCATCTTATATAACTAGATCTCCTTATTTTCAAGCTGAGTTACAGGTTGAAAATAAGATTTATTAATGAGCAAATTAAAGAGCGACTAATGTGAGAAATAAGTAGGGAGAAATGAGGGATGGCCTAGTTAATGCGTGTATCTGATTGGGTATCTATCATGGTATACGAGAGGATTGGCTTCAGTCGGACGGTTGTGGGGATGGTGGGTCAGCCGGGAGCAACGGCTCACGTTGTTTGGGAACTAGGGGTGCCCCAATCTCAACCTGCTCATCCCGTGCACGAGATTCTTCGAGACGGTGTAACGCTTGGAAAATTGTGGTCCAATTGTCACTGGTCAAGTCATTCTGGATCTTGTCGACATACATCTCCATCTTCGGAAGCCACTTGGAAGAGGAAAATTCACTGCCACCTGCAACATAGTCGCCTGTCAAATGCATGTGATATCCTCACTCCACCTAAGGTGAAAATCAGTATTGGTGCGTGGGATTAGCTAACTCGCCTGACTCACGGCTGTGGCCGCGAGGGCGAGGGCACCAATTGGACGGAGGTCATCACCCGGATCAACAGAGGGGATCGGTGTTTGAATGCCATGTGCGGTGAAGTAAACCAAGAACGCGCGGAGCACGGGTATCGATTGGAATGGACCCCTTTGTTTCTACCGTGAAATGTCAGTCGGTCGTTGACTCGCCAAGCCAATCAACATTACCTCATCATAGTAAGCACGTTCACCCGCAAGGGGTATAGTTCCTGGACGAAAATACTCCCGTACAAAGGGACGTTGGGCGTCGGCGAGAACCGTTTCGATATACTTAGCTCTGGCCACTGTCGATGCCAACATCCTCTTGTTGTACTGGCTTGGAAGGTACTCAATGACTGCTGTAAGCCCTTCAGTGCCGATTTGGTTCCGAAGGACCCCAAGATCCTGAATAGTCTAGATGTTTGTTTGTTAGGATAGTGGTTCTGGCATTGTAACGGATATCAAAACTCACCGGTATGACAGCCGCATCGTCGCTATGGAGCCAAATACGGTGAGTGGGGTAAGCCCGGTTAAGCTCCCGTTGGAGTACCGACAAACTAGGGTTGTTCCAGGGTATGTTGCCCAAACACACTTGCTCAATGACCGGACGGATAAAGCGGTTACGGAAGTCCGCACGCAACCACTGGGGGAGGTCCCGTAGTCCCGGTTGCTGTTTTTTGCCTTCACTATCCTTGAAGGTACGAGGCAAGGAGAAGGGCTGGAAGAATTGAGTCGTGGACTGCGTTCAACAACAAGGAGGAGATACATACCAGGATCGGGTATCCATACTCCCGGGATGTCATGGCTTTCACATCAACCAATGGGACCATGTTCCCATAGAAGGATGGAGGGGGGGACATACTGCCAAAGGCAGGAGGGGAGATGGCTAACATAGACGACGAATGATTGAAATCGAGTTCTGGTGGGGGAGACTGGGACATTGCAGATGATGAAAGGAGCGTTGACGACGAGCTGGACCGAGCGTGCATTGTTGGTGTCCGTTGGTGAGACGCGGGTGGCTTCACAGTCTTGCGCCAATCCGCCCTTAGTCCAGATGGTTTGTTCCGAAGAGTCGGGCGGACATCTTCAAGCGTACTGTATCCTTTGGTACGTTTAAGAGCCCTGTATGGATGGAGTGAGTTGCAATTGAGAGTGAGCGCACACTGAGAAAATTACCTGGGATCAGGGGGGCTGGTTCTCGAAGTTTGCTTTCGTCCAATGGTTACTTGATCGTCAGAGTCGATTTCGGTTTCGGCCTTGGGTTCTGGAAATGAGGGGTCTTCTTCGTCTAATGGTGGACTACTTCCCTTGGTAAACTGGGTGGCGTTAGCATCAAGTGTGCAGAGAATCAGGTTCGAATACGTACCAGTGGCTCTTTTGAGAACGTTTCCTCGTGGGGATTCTCTAATGCAGCGATCTGCGCTTGTAACTCCCGGATGGTCTCGTCCTTTGTGGGCTTCTTCGTACGTCGGGTAGTTTTGATCCCAGCCTTCTGTTTTGCGGCCTTAGTCATCACAGGAGCAGCAGGGTGTGCGTCCTTTTTCTTGCGACGGGTGGACGCGACCATAGCAGGATATGAGAAAGATTGTAAATGAGTGGAGAGGGAAAGTGTTGAGTGTAGATCGATAAAATGACGGAGTTGAATATACGCGTAGGGCGATAGATAGGAAGGTGGTGGGGGGGTGGGAATGGACACTGGGCTGTTGAACGCTTTTATATCAGGCAAATCAGCTGTACTAGACGGCCGCAGAGAAATCGTACCATGGAAAAGTCCATGTTTCCCCATGTCGGACGGTCCCCATGGGATTTCGAACCACTAGGATATGTTCCGACTGATTCTCTAGACAGCCGGTGTTCCTTCACTGCGAAAAGAAGCAGGTTTTTAGTACGCGAGGGAGCCAAACCGTGCCACATTGACACAAAACGCACCCAGTGGCACTTCCCAGAACTTCCAAGTCACGGCTAGCACCTTCCAGATGTAACAAGAACAGGTTTGGAAAACATACCCTCCCATGGAGTGTTAATCCAATAGGCCGTGGTTGGAATGGTGGGCGTTGGAGGAGAGATTCGGGTGAGCACGAGGCCACACAAGGTGTTCGGGCATCACACACGTGCCAAACTTGGGAAGTTACGTCACACTGTTACTCAGGCCCCGTGTTTGTTGGCCTCCCTAGCTTTATCCCGGGACCACTAAGCTCCCGGATGACCTTGAGTGTGTTTGCTTAGGTATATACAACCCTTCTGTGTAAAAAAATCCCACCACACTCGCACGGTGGCCGAGTTCGATGACTTTGAGTTTTGCCTGGTGGTTGTCACACCATGATCACATCACGCTCTCAAAGTTTTCCACGTCTCCCACCATCCTGTTATGGCGACCACCTCTGGTGGCCCCTGGATTTGCACAGAGTGCGGGAAAGTGTGTAAATCCCGTGGTGGACTCACCCAACACTCACTCGTTCACAAACGACACCCCCATGTTGGAGAGTTTCGTGATAACTGTCATCGGGTCTACCACCCACGCTTAGATGGTATGTCTAGCTTCCTGCCCCGTTCTTTGCCCTGCTCAACCAACCAACTCTCTCAAGGGAAACCATGTGATTCAAATGGAGAATTTCTTCCCCCAGGGACACCGCCAATTCCCCTGCCCTCAAAGCCCGCCGATGATTGGACACCTTTCACGTCACGCGCTGGATTCGAACTCGCGGAGATTCTGTACACGAAGGCACCCCTCTCAAATGATGTTCTCGACCAACTCCTCAACCTCTGGAGCGCCACACTAGTCCCCCACAACGATTCTGCACCGATACTCGACCACAACGACCTCCACTCGACAATCGATGCGATCAAACTTGGACACGTGCCCTGGCAATCATATACCGCCCAGTACAACAACCTCTTCCCAGAAAACGGTCCCACACCTGAGTGGATGACCGCCAAGTACCAGCTCTGGTACCGCGACCCCCGAAAGGTTATCCACAACATCCTCGCAAACCCCGATCTTGTTGATGGTATTGACTACGTTCCATACCGGGAATTTGAGGATGGCAAACGACAGTACTGCGATTTTATGTCAGGGAACTGGGCCTGGAAGCAATGTGTAAGTGCGTTTCACAGAGTGCATGTATATTTACTAACCTTTCCACGGAAAGGACCTCATCGCTGTAGATATTGATACACACGGAGCTATCTTCATTCCCATCATACTCGGAAGCAATAAAACAACTGTTTCCGTCGCAACCGGCCAGCAAGAATACCACCCCATCTACCTCTCGATCGGAAACATCCATAATCATATCTGGCGAGCACACAAGGATGGCCTCATTCTGATTGGCTTCCTGCCAATTCCCAAGGGTGAGAATCACATCGCTGTCAGGACAAGTAAACAAGTAACCGAGTAACCTTGTGAGTTGATAGGTGCTCGAAAGGATACCAACAGCGAGATCTTCCGAGACTTCCGACGTCGTCTATTCCATGGAAGTATCACCATGATACACAAACCCCTCGAACCATTCATGCATGACTGGGATGTCATCCGGTGTGCTGACCACCACTTCCGACGAGCAATCTATGATCTTGGCCCACATATTGCGGACTACCCGGAGCAGTCTGCCACAGCAGGGACTGTGTATGGCTGGTGCGTAACGTTAGTTTGGTATTTTTCTGTCGCAGCAACCTCCTCACAATCACCAGCAGGTGCGACGCTAATCCCAATAATCTCGACGACCCCAACGCGAACCTCCGGACCCGAGAAAAAACCACCACGCTCCTCAGGGACAAGGACCACGACTCATTGTGGTACGATCATGGGATTGTTCCAGACTTCCAGGTACGTCCTCGTGATGCCAGTATTCTAATGCACTCTCATCAGAATTTCAGCCGTTTGCTACAAGGTTCCCACGCGCGGATATCCACGAACTCCTCACTCCTGATCTTCTCCATCAAGCCATCAAGGGTACATTCAAGGATCACCTTGTTCAGTGGGTAGAAGACTACCTAACGGAAATCCACGGGCCCTCAAAGGCCGAGGGAATCCTTGACGAGATTGATCGACGGTACATCAACTCCCGAATTTGCTAGGGTATATCTCATTTCTCTACAGAATTGCACTTGCACCCCTCTTCCCGGGTCTCCGAAGGTTCAAGCAAGGCCGCAACTTCAAGCAGTGGACTGGCAACGACTCCAAGGCTTTTATGAAGGTAATATTTCACTCTGACCATACACCATTTCATTGTATTTGATCTCGCGCAGGTCTTTACAAACACACTCGAAGGTTACGTACACGTGGACATCATCAAGACGCTAAATGCATTCCTCGACTTCTGTTATATCGCACGCCAAAACGTCCTTACTGAAGATTCTCTCAACGCCCTTGATACCGCCCTCGGAAGATTCCACAACTACCGTGAAATCTTCCGCGTCAGTGGCATTCGTCCAGATGGATTTTCGCTCCCCCGCCAGCATTCGCTCAAGCACTACCATCAACACATCAAGAACTTCGGGGCACCAAACGGCCTTTGTTCGTCGATCACCGAATCAAAACACATCACTGCGGTGAAGAAGCCCTGGCGCCGATCAAGCCGATATGAAGCACTACAGCAAATGTTAACAATCAATACACGAAACGACAAGTTAGCTGCCGCACGGGTCGACTTTTTGATGCGTGGCATGCTACAAGGTACCTGCTTGGGCGCGGCTCTCCAATCGCACCACCGCGATCTCAACGGCGATACGAGTGACGACAATGGTGGCGAAGACAACAAACGTGATGGCCCAGATGGCAATGGAGAGGCTGGGTGCAACCTCGATGTCGATCACGATGACAACGAGGATGATGGGGCCCCGGGCCCTGTGGATGGTCCTTCGATCCTCAGCGAGGTTGTCCTCGCACAGAAGCGAGGTATTCCACTTTCCATTGGTTGCACTAGGAGTACTAAACATGCCTCATTCTAGCCCGCAAGTACCCTCACTCCTCATTCCAAGCGCTTGGGGTACACATTGGTCAAGTAGACCTTGACGACCTCATCCGGATGTTTCTCTTTTACCAGCAGCAGCCGACTTTCATCGGATCTCCTCCTCTTCACCTCTGCCCAACCACAGAACACGCCGAGAACATCTCTGTGTTCCACTCGGCAACCGCCGTCTTCTGTGCGCCAAGTAACCCCTCCGGCATTGGTGGCCTCTACCGCGAGACCATCCGATGTACCCCACAGTGGCAAACGGGTGACATCATTGCTCGTCGGCGGGATTGCGTCATCCTCAATAATGGGTCAGACGCATCGGGGATGCGGGGTTTGGATGTGGCAAGGGTCCATTTATTTTTTTCGTTTGAAGTTGGAGATGATATCTTTTCATGCGCACTCATCCACCAGTTCTCCAAATCCTTTGACGACCCCGACCCCGACAACGGCATGTGGATCGTCGAACCAGAATTTGACGACAACAAGTATCGGGTCATGTCGGTTGTGCATGTGGACTCCATAGTCCGCGCCGCTCATCTTCTCCCGGTCTTTGGGGGAAACATCACTGTCCCCAGGGAAGTCAACTTCAGCAACACACTCGACATTTTCGGGGCCTTCTACGTGAACAAATACATCAATTACCACGCATTTGAAACGGTGTTCTAGCTACCAATCCAATCCTTCTTCATTCTGTACTTAGTTGGGCACTTATATTTGATTATTTACTCGCAACAAACAGTGTTTTGTTGCCAAAGATTATAAGACAAAATAAGTGTCGATAAGTAAAATAAGTCCGAATAAGTGAATGTCCTGTTTACTGATGAGCTTGTAGTGATGACTCAGAGCACTCTTTCTGTTTACAATATTGTTACTGGTCAAGGGTCAGATACCCTCCACATTCCTGGGTGTGCATGGGGGATGGTTTTTAATGGTGTAGACGAACTTCTGGTAGGAACCTCACTGTCAGGCTCAGGGGTAGGCCAGGAGGAGTGCTTCTTTCTGATTGCCAAACGCACAAAACATGGGTTTGGACCTGAGGACCCAGCACCATCTGGTTTTGCACGGGTCTGGGAGTCATCAGTACAAAGGGGCAACTTGGAAATCCCATAATTATACAAAACAAGATTGCATGTATCACCCCATCAGATGGAGTGCAGTTGTTTGACATACCCTCCACTCCCAGGTGCAGCTATATCTATAGCCATCTCATCCAATAGAGATATTGTGGCACAGACCAAAGATTCCATCCAGATTTTCCACATGAGTGTTCTGGAAAGTAGTGAGGCTCATGACAACATTCATGTGTCTCATGTTTACCCCCTTGATGAAAACCACATTGTTTGTGTCCTCCAATCAACCAGGAAGCTTACCCTACTCAAATTGGAGACCCTGCAAGAACTCCACCCTCACAACGACATCCCACTCAAGTCATTTTGCATGGACCAATCGGTCATTCCCGGTGCATTATTTGGTTGCGGATTGACTGCAGAGCTTGGAGTCTCTAGGGTACCCCACTCTCCAGATGGACAGAGGCATTTGGAGAGGATGCGCGATTGCGTGGGTGGTCACCAGAACGCAAACGGGTCGTCATAGTCCGCGGTTCACCCCAGTGGGTCCTTCATATCGTGGATATAATACGGGGAAATACACTCGCGAGGCTACCTCTGGAAGGTGATGATTCGGGGACACATCAGGAAAATGTCTTTTCACTTTTGAGCGCCAAAGTTTTCTTGGTGATTTCCCCCACCAAATCTGGGCGCTTAGGGCTTCTACTTCTCGTTAGGACTTCGAGAAGCGTACACTTGGCTTTCGGAAGTGCGCTTCTGTGCACTTCCGGCTGCTTTTTGTGCTTTCGGTCACTTTGAAAGTGATCGGGGGATTCCCTGATGCAGGGGATATTTATGATATTATCTTCGACTCGGAAACCAGGTTCCACTTCAAGATTGACAGGCCGGGGTGGCACGCCCAAATCCCCTATGACCTAACTGCATCACCGTCAGGAGACCACCCACACACGATAATTCAAGGGGAACCGGTACCTTTGTCAGAACCCCGACCAACACCACCGTACACTCTCGATGCAAACTGCGAATGGGTACTTGACGCCACAGGCAGGAAGGTCTGTTGGATCTCGCCAGCGGATATACGGAGGGGCAATGGTGGACACTTTTGGGCTGGCCTTTCACTCGTCATGGTGGGGGGTGATGGCGTTGTGAGGAAGGTGACCTTCAAAGAGCCAGACGAGTGAGGTGCGCGTAATACGTGTGTAGGATAGCATTCTGTTGTGTTCTTATGGATAGTACATTTCCGAGCGGGGCCTCACTATGCTTGTTTCCCTTTTCCCTCTCCTCGCCTCCCACGACCTTGTCTTTTGTAACGTCAGTAGTCAGCTTTGGTGAATCACCATTGTTCTCCTTCGCCCAACGAGATCACAACCGAGCAGAGCCCGCACCAATCCTATTGCGCGCCCACAAGACGCTAAGCGCGGTCCGATGCTCCTCAAACAAGGGGCACTGCGCAGTAACCATGATACCGGCCAGGAAGAAGACGAGCGAGATGGCCCGCGGCTATGGTCGAGAGGAAGTGAAGGCGCGATCAGCATGGAGGAAGTTGGGAGCTGACTGGGGGGCAAAAAGAGTGGGCAACTGTCAAACACATCACGGGTTTAGACCTTGTGTGGAACGGTCAGCGTTGGGGGGGGGGATGGGCGTACGGGATCGGGAACTAACCCAGAATCTAGCGGCGGTTATCCCACCGCGAAGGAACAATGTCGGAACTCCAGCACTTCAGCGCCAACCAGATTCCAGCGCAGCGACCATGGCTCTCAGTTAGTTCGTAACGTTGGGAAAGACACGTAACCTTCGGCGCAATTAGCATTTCTGAAGGAAGCATTTTGGTGGCCGTGAACATACAAAGATTATCCCTGCCATTGCAACCCGCTCAAGCCTAGATCCAGGATGTTCTAGAAATCTGCATCCCATACAGCGTTCCTCAACCCCGCGTATGGCGACCCGATCAATTGCGTCTTCGAGTGTGGTCGGCTCGACATTTGCTAACCCCTCTTAACCTCGGTAACGCGGGAGGATTTGCGACACAACACGGATCCCATCCTGATCGCTGCTGTTTCTTCCTCTTTAACCCATGCTCCACCCAGTGGCACGCCATCGGAAAATGCTACAAGTCTCGGAGTACACAGGCGATTCTTCGTGGGTCATCGAAAGAACAGTTTCATCCGTATCCGGACAACCTCGCCCTCCCCGTCCGCCGTTGTCGCAGTTAGAAACGGGTTCGTGATCTGAGATTTTTTCTTCCAGAATATGCGACATGTGCGATTCTGCCAAGGCGTGGGCTAATGCGGAGGTTAGATCGTGCACGAAAGAGGAATTGATTGGGAAATATTTGGGCGTACATCTGCCGGAACCGTCGCCCAAACTCCCGATGGCCACCCCCGGGTCGTCCGAAGCCGACGCCATGGTTGTGGGCCGGGTGCACGATGAAGAGCGATGATCGCGAAGACCTATGCATGACCAGTGGAGATCTATTTTCTCCTTCCGTCGAGGCGGCCAGGTTTCAGTTTCAACCTACTGTTTTTGTCAGATCACGATCCACGGGGATGGAATGAACTCACGAGATGGCGCAGAAACCCTATCCAACAGTCCTCTGAAAGTTATGAGGGGTTGGCGCCCTATGCCTCTCTTCTTGCTTTTGGACCTCTTCCCGGCGTGGATCCTGAGAATTGAGACAATGAAGTTCTGGCTAATTGCGCAACGCCAGGGGCAGCTAAGTCCACAATGGTGCACGAGAGTGCGGGGAAAAAATGTACGAGAGGAAGGGAGTCTTCAGGTTAACGTTCTGGCGTTCGCGTCGTGACGGTCGTCTCTTGCTCAGGGTAGTGACAGAATGGGAAAACGACAATCGGCCTCTAGGAATCCTCACGTCGAACGCGGCCATTTGGATAGGGGACTGGGCTTCAAAGCCGAATATTCAAATTAATGGCGTATTGGTGTCGTCTATCCATTATTGAGACGAAGACCAAGCTATCGGTCGACAGGCCGTGTATATGACAACGGACTCACTCGGATGATGTCTCGGGCGACCATACACTTTTCTGCTGCCCAACGCGAAATGGGTCCAGAAGTGAGGAACAACGGAAATAATGGTGGGGGAAGAACGCAATCGAAAGAGTCGGCCGGAGTGAAGCCTCCGGTCATGCGACCAGTCTGTCCGTTCCTCCGCTCTAACAGCAACCTCAAGAAATCCGGCGCGAACGAATGGGCGAACGAGACGGTGTTGCGTACGATATCCCGTAGGATACAACAGATTTGGGCATTCCGGTATTTTCTCAATCGCGACCATTCAACACAGAACCACGGTTCATTCAACGGGAGGAAGGATAATCAGTGAAGCCCCGTGCGGGCTGAAGGTCGACCATCCCTTCCCCCCGTCTCTGTTTCCCAACATCCACTATCTCTGGCTTGGCCCTTTGGCGTCCCTTGTCAGCAGAGACATGAACGCGTTCGCGGCTCGGCGAGTCGGGATTTGTCGTCATGGGACATTCAACCTCGATCGTTGACAGCTTCGAATCCTCCCTGGAACGTATAAACATGAGGTGGCCCTTCTTTTCTCAACCAAGCCTCTCTCCGTCTTGGTTCTCCTCCCTCTCTTCTTGTGGCCCAAGCCCTGGCCGTCCCTCCCGACCACGCCTGTCTCTACTCTCACTGGCGCATCGCGATACACCCTTACCTTCCATTCCCTACGAACCACACGCCAAGTAATCATCCCCACACAACCACACCTGCCATGCGCACTCTGAACCTTCTCTCCTCCCGTTCTTCTTTGGTCCTCGCTCTTTCCCTCGCACGCACAGTGACCAGCGGGTTCACGCGGTACCCGCGTGAACTGTCAATTGTTGGTTCCGACTTTTTCGAGCAGTTCAACTGGGAATCGAAGAACGATCCTACTCATGGGAGAGTCAACTATCTGACTTTGGAGGAAGCGAGAACGAAGAACCTTACCTATGGTTCGTCATTCTTTCTGCCGTGGGACTTCATTGATAACACGCTGACGGATGCAGTAGCTAGACTTTTCGTATGTACGCATGTACGGATTGTCGGGCGGGTGTATAATTAAACCACACACACACACACACACGCTGACGGATGCGATTAGCCACCGAGGACAAGTTCTTCATGTTACCGGATTCCAAGAACCTCGTCAGCCCGGAGTCTCGTGGTAGAGATAGCATCAGGATCAGCTCCAAACAGGCCTTCGACGAATCGGTCGTCATCGTCGACCTGGAACATATGCCCCATGGATGTGGCACTTGGCCAGCCTTTTGGACGCGGACGCAGAAGGGGCCTTGGCCGACCGGTGGAGAGATCGATATCATCGAGGTTGGACGTCCATCTCACCTAATTCCGTTATGCTGAGACGAGTATACCGCAGGGCGTTCACGAAGCCGACCAGAACTTGATTTCGTTGCACACCCTTCCTGGATGCACCATGCCGGAGGACAGGTACCAAACTGGGTGGGTGAGTCGGTGTTACCTCCCACCATCCGACTGTGCTGGTGGCTGAATGGGGTGCTCGCAGAACAACCACCTCGACGAATTGCGACACCAACTACGACTTCAACAAAGGTTGCGGCACCCAAGTCCTCCATCCGGGTTCTTACGGTCAGGATTTCAACTCGGTTGGAGGTGGATTCTACGCCCTCGCGCGTAGCAAGGAGTACGGCATCAAGGTTTGGTTCTGGTCAAGAGCGTCGTTTGTCCCGGTTGATGTTCGAAAAAACGTTGAGGCTGTTGACCCGGACCTTTGGGGCCCGCCTACAGCCTATTTCCCGACCGGAGAGAACTGTGGGTACGAGGACCATTTCAGTGTTCACATGCTTATCTTCGATTTGACTTTCTGTGTACGTTCGTTCCCCCATCGCGTTTCGCGAGATGGCTTATCTTGTGACGCTCAGGGCGATTGGGCCGGTTCTCGCACGGTTTGGCCAGAAAGCGGTTGCTCACCCATGCCCTGTGACGACTGTGAGTTACGTCTGTGTCGCCACACCGGCGGTATGCTGACGTGGTGCTTCATTAGTCGTCGACCAGAACCCCGAGGCATTTGCAGATGCTTACTGGGAGGTCAACTCCCTCCGGGTCTACACCCCTGTGGTCGGTTGATCCCCGCGTACGGTTCTGAACGTTCCTTTCCTTCGCCGTTTCCCTTGCACTGTACAACCTCCCGCCCCCGACATCTGGTATACCCCACCCTATTATCGCGTTGCAGATACCCGCCTGCGCCGGCACAATGACATTCGTTTTGTTCCTTATTGTGATGCACCGCTCGCATCGATGGGTGAAGCCACTGCTGGTTGTCATGAGGGAGTTGTTATAAGGCTCGAGGTTCGTGAACATCCAGCCCTGGACGTGAGGGTCCCGTCCCCTTGCGGTGGAGGAGCGAGCCTGTTCGTGGTTGGTGTCTGTACCGGCTTCACCGGGAGGTTCGGGTTGGCGTGGGCGGGTGGTAGCCCACCATCGCAGGATGTGTACGAATAATTTCTACTGCGAATCAAAAGTCCATTCTCCACGACCAGTCGGACTGTTGAATGTCTCCTGGGACAATCGCACTGACTTTACGGTTGGGTACGCTAGCGGTTAGCCAACAATTGACCCGGGCGGCGCCAGGTTTGATTGTATCTGGTCCCCACGTCGATCCTCACCCATCAGGTCCGCGTTGGGGAACGGACTGCTCTCCCCCTCAACCTCTTCGAGTCTCTCTCATGCAGACGCCATGGCTTCTGCAGTCTCTGGTACTACGCTCGGAACGGGTGAGCGGCTTGTTGCCAGCACGGGCATTGTCAAGATGCCGTTCCCAGCTATTCTTCATGCCCCGAAACTCGCGGATTGATTCGCCCATTAGGACCGAGAGGGGAGGCGTTGGGCCAGACTGAAGGAGAACGGTACGTTTCACTGGCACAACGCGTCGGCATGGGGAATTGACTGATAATGGTTCGTCAGCACGATTCGTGCCAGGTAACCCTCACATTTTGGCCTCGACCAACTACCAGATTCTCCCACCCAACGTGGAATCCACACTCCCAGAACCTCTGCCAGATCGTCCCGCTCAGCACATGCACGCAAACGGATCAGAACTCGTCCAACGCGGGGAGGTTCTCGTTGAATGCGGTAGGAGTTACGGAGGGCGTGTTAGAGTTCGTTGGGAACCTCGAATCGGAGATCGTCAGTTGGTTCCGTGACCGAACCGTGTTCCTCTCCCCGGATGAGAAGGATCTTGACGATCTTGGATTTCCCGGGGAACCCGCCGGCCAGGGCGCTATCCACAAGGCTGCAAGGACGCCCTCGCGGATTGTTTGGGTAATCTCGGAAATTGGGTTCGCTCGATGCGTGGTACCGCGACATTGGCAGTTTCGGCGAGCATTCTCCTCATACCATGGCCACCGGATACACGCTAACGACTCCCAGGCAAAGCCACGTTTGGACAACGTCTCACCTATCCCTTGTGGCCAAAGGCAAGTCACGAAACCACGATTTTGGATGCACCTCCTGCCACAAATGTCGGTTCCTCTTCTTAGGGAAATTTAGAGAACTACTCCAATCCGACCGCGAACTCGCTAATTCCATCGGCCCACTCCCTCCTCCTCCCGGCCTCCCACCCTTACCGGGAACCCCATCGACAGCCCAGGCTTGACCACACGGTCTCGACTTCGATGACGCTCGGTCTGTTATTGGGGACTCCGGAAGAAGTTGGTTTGGAAAGCATGACTACGGAAGGTGGCGTGGAGATTACTCCACGGCCGGACAATGCCAACACATTAATAAGGGGCTTGTCCGTTGCGGCGTGCGAACATCTGAAAACCCTACGGAAGGCGAACCTGGTGGAGATGGGCTTGCTAATTTTTCCGCAGCTAAAATACCGGGAGCCCACCCAGGCTTGGTCTAGCGCACGCGTGCGGAATCCACATTCTCACATCCCTCCCCCCACTCGTATGCACCGCCGTACCGTAATGTGAGGCTGACGATATGCAACCTCTCAGCGGCGAACATCCCCGACTCTGACAGGAGGAGGGGTCGACCGCCCGATCCCAATCGTCTCCCTCGTGATAGGCCCACGTCGACGGCTAGATAGGGATCGGTCTCTCACATTGACATCGAAGGTAACGCTGTGGAAGTTTCCTAACCATAGAACAGCTAACGTTTGACCCGTAGCGAGGGCAGATCCAACCCAATCGGATACCAAGTGTAGTGGTCGCTGTCAGTGCTAGTAAAATGAACACTTGAATTCTGCGCGTTTCAATGCGTTTCCATCACCAGGCATCGTGTAGGAATGTATTTTCTCAGTATCCGTGTATCGTATGCCAACACGGAATCAAAATTGACCGTGAGACTTTTATTCGTGAATGAGCGCCAGCCTCGAGACCGAACTGATTATCGAGCTGATCTGATCACCCACCTCCATCATGCCCATCTTCGGCACATCGAAGCGACCGAGGGATACTCCGGCTCCGACCCCAACACCTCCTGTGCAACTAGCACAGGACCTCGCATCTCGAAGGAATTCCAGGGCCCTCGCCATCTCATCGACTGCTATCGCCCTCTCCATCGGCACCGCATTCCACGATACCAGTGAAACCTCTACCGATGATGCTGCTGTTCAGGGAAGGGACACAGGCTGGCAAGCGGCATACGGTGCAGCAAGGATGGCTGTAGAAATTGCCAAGGAATCCTCCGATATGTTCCCTCCCCTGAAGGCGGTCGCAGGCGCCTTGTCCGTATTGATAAAGAACTATGATGTGAGTGTGTCTTGTTTATAAACCAAGCATCTCCTCATCCTTCCCTTGCCCCCCACCCCAGCAAACATCGGATAATATGGACAACGTGAAGGAGATAGAACGAAGGGCACGGTCCCTATCGGACGTGCTCGCCTCTCCTGTTAGTGAAGACGATTACGCAGAGAGAGGGAGGAGAGTGGAACTTCAGAAGTTCGTACTAAGTCATATGAATGTACATTGGTTTACTTATCCCTCTCAGGAAGCTCAAGGGAGTCATGATGAAGCTTGAGCCACTCACTGAACAACACATGATTGTTGGGTTCTTATGCAACACTGATAATGCCAAAATCTTGGCCGGATCTATCAGCGAGTTGGGTGATGCCATCACAGATTACCAAGTATGAGCTGCCAGACCTTGTGTGATCTTTAATGAATATCCATCTAGGTTTCTATCCAACAAGGAGTGTACAAGAGCACAAGGAATATCCATAATGATACCAAGAACATCCTAGTGAGGCAACTCGCTGCCTAGATCTGATCTTTGCTGACAACTTGGGCTTTCCACAGGGAGTTGCAGATCTTGAAATTTTGGCAAAGTTGGAGCCCGTGCAAAATGCTGGGTATCAGGCTGGTCACCATGACAAATGCCTCCCTGGAACTCGGGAATCTGTCCTCCAGAACATCATGGACTGGGCTAAGAACTATCAGGGCCAAAATGTGTTCTGGCTGAATGGATTAGCAGGGACTGGGAAATCAACAATAACTCAGTCATTCTCAGAGATGGTTGCCAAGGAGGGAATTATTGGTGCTAGTTTCTTCTGTTCCCGGGATTACCTTGGTCGGAAGGAGCTCAAAAATATTTTCCCTACCCTTGCATACCAGCTTGCATTCCGTTTTCCCCATTTTCAGAGCCACATTCTTGCTATTCTCAAGGAGGACCCAACTCTAGCCCACACCTCCCTCATTTCTCAGCTGGAGAATCTCCTTGTGAATCCATTCTCCAGGGAAAACATCCCATGCCTCATCATCATTGATGCATTGGATGAGTGCACTGATGATCAACCAGCCTCTGCAATTCTTTCTGTCTTGGGCCGATTCATTGGGCAGTTGCCAATGGTGAAGTTTTTCATCACCGGTAGACCTGAGCCACGAATTCGCACTGGCTTTCGCCTCCCCCTCCTACAACCCCTCACCCAAATCTTCTTACTTCATGAGGTGGAACCATCCAGTGTTGATAAAGATATTCAGTTGTATTTGACACAGAGGTTGACAACAATCACCAAACAAAGGAGTGACCTTGAGCTTCCAAACTCATGGCCCCAAGATGATGAAATTGTGGCCCTTACCAAAAAATCATCTGGATTGTTTATTTTTGCCTCAACCTTGGTCAGGTTCATTGAATCAGAATATCATGAGCCAAATGAGCAGCTCCAGCTTGTCCTTTCTGACACAAACAGTACAGTGCATGAAGGACATGCTGGTGTTGACTCCCTATACTCCCAGGTCTTGTTGCATGCCTTCTCAGATGCCCGTGAGCCAGTGGTGTTTGATAACCTGAGACATGTTTTGGGAGCAATTGTGCTTGCATTCAATCCATTGTCCCAGAGGGAACTTTCAGCAATTCTTGGTGTTCCCACATCCCTCATCTCAGCTACTCTACGACATCTCCATTCTGTGATCCTTGTGCCTGCAGACAAATCCAAAAAAATCCGTATTTTCCACAAATCATTTCCAGATTTTCTGCAAGATCGCCAAAGATGTCCTGATCCCAGATTCCACATTGATCCAACAACCTATCATGGCAGTATGGTTCTCAACTGCTTGAAACTTATGAAGGAGTTGGATGGAAATCCTTGCTCCCTGCCACCCTTTACAATGAACCAAGACATACCCAACCTCCATGTACTACTGGAGCTCAAACTAGGTGGTGGATTGCAGTATGCATGCATTCATTGGGCAAGGCACCTCAGATTCTCTCCAATATCCAATGGCAACTACATTGACCAGGTCATCCTATCAGCTATCAACATGCTTAAAGGTGCCCCCCCATGGATTGAAGTAATGAGCCTTGAGAATCAATTGGAAGAAGTAATTCATTCCATGTATGGCCTACTGGATTGGTTAGACAGAGTGAGTGGTTTCTCATAACATCCTATGTGGGCACATTTATTGATATCACTGTAACCAAAAGGCAAGTACTGGGATCAAGACTCCAACATATAACCTTGCTTATACAAATGCCTTTTTCAAGGCCTATCCCACTGCTTATAACAAGGGCCGTGCTGAATTGTACCCTGTGGCCTATGCTAAGCGGAATGCTGAGGCTGAGGCTGAGGCTAAGGCCAAAGCAGAAGTCCTAACCCCTCTATATAATCTTGCAACAGACTGCCTCCGGTTGTCAATGCACTTTTTTCACCCAATCCAACAGTGTGCACAACAAGTGCACCACTCTGCCTTACCTCTCTCACCAACCTCATCACTACTACACAAGTCCTGCCTTCAAAGTGTGATAGACAACCCACTGTCCCATGTAGCTTCCCTCTCAGGAGCTCCTGATGCTTGGGGATTGCTCCTCAGGACAATTGATGTCAGGCCAAGGGAGCTGACATGCATTGCAACTTCTGTCCAAGGGATTGTCGCCGCATGTGAAGACACTGTAAATATCTATGATGCAGTCACAGGTGTACTTCGACAGTTTCTATGTGCTCCAGAGACAGTTACACACATACATGGCTCCCCAGATGGATCTATTCTGTTTTTTGGACATCCTTCCTCTGTGACCATGTGGGATGTGCAGACAGGAGGACTCATTGATACCTTCACCACACAGCCCAGGATCAATGATTTTGCAGTTTCAACAACTCATATTGCATGTGGCTCATCAAATGGCTTTATCAGATTCTGGAATATCCATACCAAAGTAAAGGGTGAAGGGTTTGAAAATGGTCAACCAGTTGTAAAAATCTGTTGGCTGTCACCTCAGAGACTTGCAGTTGCAACTCAGAACACCCTTCATGTTCATGACATCATTGTTGGTGAAACCCTAGGCAGGATCTCTGTTCCTGGACATATTTGGGGAATGGTTTATTTGGGGGATAAGGATGAATTTCTGGTTGGAACTTCAGAGCCAATCTTAGGGGTGGACTATTGGAACTGCTCCTTCCTCAGATACCAACTGCAGGAACTTCAGGATTCAGAGCCACTCCAGTGGTGGTTCAAAAATCTTGGGCAGTCACCAGTGCACTTTGGGCCACTATCAGGTCCAAAGGTTGTGGGACATGAAATCTTATGCATTACCCAGGAGAATGGAATACAGTTATTTGATACCAACACCTATGATTGGACCAACAACCCTCCACTCCTGGGTGCTGCCACATCTGTGGCTGTGTCATCAAACAGAAATCTGGTGGTACAAACCAAAGATTCCATCCAAATTTTCTCCCTGGATGTTCTAACAAGCAATGAGGCTCATAATGACATACACTCATCTCATATTTACCCCCTGGGTGGAAACCACATCATTTGCATCCATCCAACCAGGCATCTCACTCTGCTTGAATTGGGGAATATGCAAAAACTCCACCCTGGCAACAATACTCCACTGCTCAAGTTGTTACTAACAAATCAACAACCCTTCACTCAGACATCATTTCGTTGTGGGCTGGTTGAGGGGTCCAACATCTCAATGGTCATGCAGGCATGGCAGATGGGTACTCCCCTTCCTGAATGGACAGAGGTAGCTGATGAGGAAGCACCATTGAGCAGACTGTCACCAAAGTCCACCTGGGTTGTCATAGTCAACAGCCTACCCCAGCCAGAGATTCAGGTAAAGGATGCACAAGTCGGAACCATACTTGCAAACCTACCTCTAGCAGATGATGATTGGGGGATGGGGAAAGTTTATGACCTCATTTTTGACTCTGAGACCAGGTTTTATGTCAAGATAGATGGACCAGTATGGCATGTCCAAATCCCTCATGACATAATGGCATCACCATCAGGGAATTGCTCACATACAATAATTAAGGGAAAACCAATGCATTTGTCAGAACCCCGGGCAATACCAACATATACTCTTGACGAGAACTGTGAATGGGTCATTGATGTGGAGTCCAGGAAGATCTGTTGGATCCCACCAGGAAATGTACGGAGGGGCAATGGTGGACATTTTTGGGCCGGTCTGTCACTTGTCATGGTTGGGGATGATGGTGTTGTGAGAAAGTTGACCTTCAAAGAACCGGTTCGTGGCTACGAGCGGTCCTGATGGCTCATGCTCGGAAGTGCAGCGCGGAAGGGTGAGGTGAAAGGATGAAGAAGAGACAAGTTGATGGAGCAGACATTCCGTGTGGTAGGAACCATCAAGGGGTAGAGCCTGTCTATGGATCACGTTGTACCACCCTTTACATACTACAAGGCTTGAAGGTGGCATGTTACCGCCAAAACTAGAGAGCAAACAAGCAACGGAAAGGATTACAGTTAGTGGTATTGCCGAAAGGCCCGTGTCACTAACCGACGAAAGGCAGGAAACATATAGCGTGAACGTAAACACACGATGATTACGACCGTGAGCAGGACTACAAAAGCCATGCGCGCGGCAGGGCAAATGACCCATTAGTAGTCCGTTTTGGTCTGTTTTGGTTGACCGCCATCTTTCTCCTTCCCAACGGGTTCCACCTACTTACTCCGTGAGAGTGACCGGGCAAGGCCCACACCAACCTAGTGTACCCCGAACAACGCGCATTGCAGAGTAACCAGGGTTCTGAACAGGATGGAGACGAATGGTACGGGTGGCCACACGTGAGAGGAAATTAAGAACCAGAAAGCGAGGACCGTGATTGAGGACATCAGTGTGAAAGAAGCCAGGAGTCGACAACCGAGGCAGAAGAAAAAGTAGCTATGATCGGTACCGCGAGCTCGGACCTCGTGTAATATGGCCAGTGTATGATGAGGATGGGAGAGTGAGAACTAACCTGGAGTTGGGGTGTAATTACTCCTTTATAGAGAAACCGAAGACCAGACATTGAGCACGAGCACGACCTCGCAGCCAAGTCGTTGATGGCGATGGCTCTAATAGTAGCAGAGTGGGTGGAAAAATGAGGCCTAGAGCGAAGCCAAACGCAGTGGCGTTTAACGTCAACAAAGGCAAAGGTGCGCAATCTGCAGCGCGTGGATCATCGTACCTGCAGAGTGCTACGGGCCAAGGGGACACGCAGTCACCATTTCCGAGGGAAGCACTTCTGTGACCGTCGCGTACGATGTTCGTCCTCGCCGTCACTTACTCCTGACCAGGGTCTTCTGGAGATTAGCACCACACACAGATCCCCTCATTGATGATAACGCGGGAGGTTATACACCATGTTCCACGACGCTGATCATATCTTGATCACCGTCGTTCCCTCCTCTTCTTCAACCCGGGTTCCTCCCAGCGGCCGGTCGTCGCAGAGTGTGCTGTCATCCTCTTCATAAATAGGTGAGTCTTCGTATCCAGCAAACAACTCCTGACCCCCCGCGTCCGCCGTTGTCACAACTGAGAAACGGGTTCGTGACCTGAGATCTCACGCTATGACACGGGTGACTCCGGGTTGGTGTCACCCAATGCGGATGTTAGGAGCGAAAGGAACAGAGGCCGGGAGAGATCTGAGCTTACATCCGCCGAAACGGTCATCCAAATCTCCAATAACCACATCCGCGGCGGTAGAAATCGACGCGACGCAGATGGCCGTGAATCAGGACGCGAAAACGAAGGGGATGGTTGTGGATACCTCTGCAGGGCCTTTGGGGATCCGCTTGTCTCAGATCCTCCCGCCCGGGCAACCAAGTTCCAGTTCCACAGCCACTGTCTCTGTCAAATAACTCACAGGCATGGAATGAATGTGTGGAAACTCGTGAGCGGACGCAGAAACCTCACCTAACTGGTTTCCTAAAGCTACAAGGAAGAGGTCAGTGCTCCCTTCCTCTTTTCTTCTTCTAGACCTGATCTCGAGTTTTGAGGTACATTGAAGTCCTGACCGATTCCACAGCATCACGGGCAACTACCTGGTCCACGGTAGCACGCGGAGTAGTAAACAAAAACGTACAGGAATGAAATGAACCCCGAGGTTAACAGCCGAACCGCATGTTTTTTCAGGGTGGGGGAGGGACGATCGGCCTCCAGGACTTCTCAGGTCAAGGGAATTTGCGTCCATTTAGACGGAGGACTGGGTGTTAGAGTCGAATATCCAGATAAAATGACGTTCCGGTGACGCTTGCCCGCGATTGGGGGGGGGGAATGTTCTGAGCTATTACGCGTCCAACGATTTTGGAGGTTCAAAAAACACCTTCGGCGGATACCCCCGGAGATTCGGTCGGACATAAATTAAGCCCGTTAGAATTGTGGACTGTGTGCCTATACTGTGATATGAGCTATCTATATCAACGTCGACAGCCGAGAATAGGACGACGGGCTCACTCGGACGACGCCCACGGCGACCCGACACCTTCGCGTTGTCCAGTGCGGATCGGATGCGGAAATGGGAAACAGGGGAAACAGTGGAGATGGGCGTGCGCGGAAGGGCAGGGTACCACTACAGCTGTTCTTCAGACGATAGAGACACCCGGTTTCATTTTTTGCGCTTAATCTTTGTTTACGCGTGGAACCCAACCGCACTATATCTAGATCGCCCCACGTGCTTGGGAATAATATTGCCTACAAATTTGAAAATGTGCCCGAAAGGGGCAGAAACTCAACTCCCGTAGTTGGGGATAATATGAACGCTTTGTCGAGCTATTGGCCCCGATCTACACCAGGGAGACACGGGACCCACTCAGACTGCTTGCAGGAGTTGAAGGGACATATGTGGTGTCGGTTGGAAAGCGCCAGTACTCATCCAATGAAA
>Ga0307509_10000547_pt1 | contig 64268 bp, 48 predicted proteins | sample 10_EM_MG_FD_202245 | JGI IMG/M metagenome (GOLD analysis project Ga0307509, IMG submission 202245) | Populus trichocarpa ectomycorrhiza microbial communities from riparian zone in the Pacific Northwest, United States - 10_EM | ecosystem: Host-associated > Plants > Roots > Unclassified | place...
ATCGACCTCTAAGTTCTAGGATGACTTTGCTGGTGAAGGTAGGGTAACTTGGGTTCCTCAGTAGGGTAACTGGGACCCATGGGCATAATGACCAAATTCCCAAGGTAGGGTAACTTTGCCCTCTTATACCTTTAACCGCTCAGGAAGCCCGACAGTCGACCACAGAAGTCGTCTCGGAGGTCCGTGTAACATTCCCATAATTCTCTTGACCTTATGCGAATGTTCTCCCGAAAGGTTACTCTGCCTAGTAGAGTACCTCAAGGCAACTCAACTATTCCCTAGGTCTTATCCTAGGTTTACCAGCCATTTGTATAATATATATATACGAGACCATACCACCTCTGGTTACCACTTGGTATACCATTTGGGCTAAGGTGATAGTGATTGTAGCTACCTATCGTAGGGTCGTTACAGCGAGGTAGTCAATCTCTGGGATAACTTCCCATAAATTTGGCCCTTTTCCCTCCAGTGCTAAAGTGGATCAGAGGAATGGTTGCAATATGCGAACTGCTGATTGAAGTTCGGTCCAATCCCCCCCCGTTAATGTATCCTGCTCTAAATCTATATTATTTAAACAAAAGAAATGTACGGCTTCTCTATTTCGCAATAGGCTCTGAATCATAGTAAGCCCCGAGTTCCACCTTGTAGCATTGCCGGCTTGTAGTAAGGTTTCTGCACCTAACCGGCAAAGCTGCTTCTTTCTTTGAACGGAGGATCGGATATAAGCTGTGATATTGTGAGCTTTTCCCCACGGACCAATTTTCCTCCATTGAGCCATCGTCTCATGAGTAACCACTATAACATCGAGCAGGTCATTCATGCCAGCCGAGTCTCCAAACCAGAAGGCCTTAATTGAAAGATTTAATACGTGACCCATACATCGCAAGCGTCGGTTTTCTGGATTATAGGACACATCGTGATCCATGAGCATTCGGGCAATGGCTCGGATCATTGTACCATTATTTCCAGCATTGTCGGTTTGGAAATAACCCACGTTATTTAAAAAGTTGTAACTAATGAGTCTAGTGTTATCATTAGCTATTGGATTACTTATATAGAGATATGGGGAAGTAGGATTGCTCTCATTCCTTAATGACACTGACAATAATAGCAGCTAAGGCTTCCCCGGTATGAGCTCCTTGGATTTCACGCAATGCTAGGACGAGATTTTGTCGCGCTCCGCGGGCACTTGTAAAGTGAGCAACAACACCGATAACACTCATGCTCTGATGAGGAGAGGTCCAGCCATCGACAGACAAATGAATCTGGGTATTAGCACCGTTAATCTCTAGTCGAACTTCATTTTTTTGATCGTTATAGTTGGTGATAACCCAGGACCTAATAGTGTCCCCACTCTTTGGTAGTTTATACTTGGGTTGAATGTGCTGGATCAATTCTCAAAAGGAATCGTGCTCTAAAGCCGCAAACGCCTGGTTGCTATATATTACCCAGTTTAGAAGCAGTCTACCTGCTGAATCCTTGGTGAAGGATTCCTGTTGTGCGCTTCGAACTCGGGCAAAAGCAGCGGTAAGTGGCCCTGTTCCAGCAACTGGAACTGTTCCGGGGTGAGATGATTCGCGAAGCTGCCTTAAATGCCGGTCACGCAAATGTCCCGCAGGTTTACTGGTTCCTCCATTTGCTGCGTATTCTTTTTTACCTAATTCACACTGTTATTATATTATTGCAAGCTAAAATCCAAACCTATTTGTTAGTGAATACAGAGGAGACTAATCATACAATATTTACAGCTCCAACGTTTGGCTAGTCCAATACCTGCCGTAGAGCCATGAAAATGAATAAAGGAACGAGGGGTAAAATCCCGGGCAGCCACCAGGGTTGTATTGGACTTGGTTGGTGCATCAGCAATAGTAGATGAAATCGTAATATCTGGTATAGTTGAAGCATAGGTTGACGATGGATTTTGCTGGGGCTGTACTGGGGGCGATGAGGGCAGAACACAATATCGGGAAGACGGTTCTCCAGGATTTTGGTTGTATAAGACATCTCCCTCGGGAAAGAAGGAACTATTGAGCGAAGTCAAAATGCTACTTACACTTGGGGCAGGCCGAGGTACCTGTTGGTCTCGGGTAAATAGTGTGGATGGTGGCAGCTGACGGGTTACAGGGAGTTCCATTTGAGTCGCAGCGATCGTTCCAGCCCAGGGGCCTGAGGTATTGTCGCTCCTAAAATTAGTTGAACTAACTGCATGGGGTTCTTGTTTAACATCCGAGAAGGTTTTACAACAGGGTTCACAATTGTGTAGCGAGAAGTTGCAAGGTTCACGGAAATTAAGTAAGTTCACCTACCAGGATTAAACGAGTTCAGCTCCAATCACTCTGATCTACTACCGCCAGGACGAGAGCTCTGAGGCCTTCCTTCTGGAGTCTCAAGTTGAATACATGAGCGAGTTGAATTTGTTGAGTAATTTGATCGACTCGAAGGTTGATCCGGTAATTTGGGGTCTGAGGCTTCCGAATGGGAATTGTGTTAGAAGGCAGTTTTGTTGTACCGATATCGAGTGCGAGCTGATGATGCCGCAAGGGTTTGGTTCTCCTCCACCATTGATGACCTGTAGAGAAGAGGGTTGACTTAGTATATAAGATGATAAATGTCCAGCGTGGTATAGAATCTTAAACTATAGTAGAAAGAGTAGAATAACCAAAGAGTCTGGCCGATATGTGAATGATCTTCTGAAATATATTCTACTTGACGGCCAAAACAAGTCCTTTTTATAATATATCCCAATCTTCACAAGCATTAGTCTTGCTGCTCTTGTGCAATGCACGCACACTTAAATTTGATATTTATTCACAACAAACAACTACATTCGTCTTAGGGTACGAAGTTGGAGAATATCATGGGAGAGATTTGGTGGAAGGGCCGTGCACATTCTATCACTCGGTCCACTTGGTCTGACCAATCCCGGCTGAGCCCAGTCTAACATGCTTGACTAACGTGTTAGTCTGAAATCCCCAATAGGACTAGACTTCATTTTGACTATACGAACAGGTTCAGTCCAGTCCTTCGCCGACCATTCGGAACCCTGATACGACACCCTACCATTTGTACGGTCGGTTGTCGTCAAGAGCATAGAATCTGCTAGAGTGCCTAGCACTAGTACAAAAAGTAGGAGCTGCTTAGGGTGTTTAGAGCTGGGCAAAAATGGCCGGGTAGGCATAGACGTTTAGTACCGGTACTGTATGAGACATTGCGGTATAGTAAAGGAACAACCTACTACCTGATGCACTATCCATTTGTAACTATAGCAACGAGTGGTAGTGGCGTCGCATCATTCGTCTTATCCTTGGCTGCCAGGGATAGACATAACTTGTAGAGAGATGCCGTAATAACCTCACAGCCCTCCCGCCGGCTAGACCTACTTTTCATACCTTCTGCCAATGGTAAAGGCCATATTAATCAAACCCTGTGCTCTATCCACAGACTCGGGTTTCTCGGACTTTCAAAGCAAAATAGCTTCTCCTAGATCGCCCTTATATGACACGAATATGGGGACAACCAAAATTCCCGGCAGATTTGCAGTGGTGGGCTTGATGTGCTGACACGTGATTACAGCTCATTAAATTGCTGCCTTCGCGCCAATTTAATGATTCTGGTCGGAACGCCTAAGCTAGGTTATTACGTATTAGAGAGAGAGAGAGGTCTGTGTTTTCAGTTTACCTATCTAACAATCTATTCATCTGTCACTAGCAACGGAAAGCAAGGAATAAATGAATAGATACAGAAGAGTTCAAAAAAGAAGGATTTTGCAACAAGAGACGTATTCAATGGGGGGGGTTTGTAGTCAAGATAAGTTACACCAGTTAATAAATGGAATTGTCACCCGATGGCAGTACTGCTAACACAAAGGAGAGAAAATAGTGAGCCTTGATTACCAGGGGTTGGAAATATCAGGTTTCGGAGAGGCATGCCTACTTGGGTGCTGTATTCCGGCCAATGATGGGGGCCGATTATTCAGGGCTCTGTTGTGGGACCGGTGTAGAGGATAGAGAAGAGGAAAGATAAGAAAATCATAGCTACAATAGCGCATACCAGGCTAGCCGAAGCTGAGCAAGACTAGCTCTAGAAAAGGTCGAATCCCACCCGATTTAAGTCTAATCAATCAGACCAACTGCCTTGGGCTCTACTACCGCCAAGGTCTTCCACAGGAGATGGGCCGCTGCGCATCGGAGTCTTGCACAGATTGTGGGGTTTGTGGTAGGCTCACTGGTCATCTAGGCCTATCCTAGAAGCGTGGTAGAGCGCCACCGCTGTGTTTATATGGACTGCCGGCACCACTGTCCTGTCCCAGTGATAGTGTCACCACTCCTTCATGTCCGTGGACGGTAGCCTACAGGAGTGGTGTTCGATCATCATTATCTAGCCAACTGGGTGCAATATCTTCTCGTTCCAGCAATAGCTTGACCACTCCTCCATGTCCCTCGGTAGCAGCCCACTCTAGCGGTGTTCGATCATACATATCTTGGTGATTGAGGTTGACATTTTCCCGCTCCAGGAGTAACCTAACCACTCCTTCGTGTCCCTCAACAGCTGCCCATCCGAGTGGTGTTCGATCATACTTATCTGGGTGATTGGGGTCGATATCTTCCCGTCCCAGCAATAACCTAACCACTCCTTCGTGTCCCTTAATTGCAGCACCCCCGAGTGGTGTTAGATTATTCTCATCTAGGTGATTGGAGTCGACATTTTCTTGATCTAGAAATAGCTTGACCGCTCCTTCATGCCCATTCATAGAGGCGCTCGTAAGTGGTGCCCGGCCATGGTCCTGTGGGTGATTGGGGTCGACATCTTCTCGTTCCAGCAGTAGCCTGACCACTCCTCCATGTCCCTCAGCAGCAGCCCACCCGAGTGGTGTTCGACCATAAATATCCGAGTGATTGGGGTTGACATTTCCCCGTTCCAGTAATAGCCTGACCACTCCTTCGTGTCCCTTAATAGCAGCCCATCCGAGTGGTGTTCGATCATACTTGTCTCGGTGATCGGGGTCGATATCTTCCTGTCCCAACAATAACTTGACCACTCCTTCATGTCCCTCAATGGCAGCACCCCCGAGTGGTGTTATATTATTCTCATCTAGGTGATTGGGGTCGACATTTTGGTATTCTAGCAATAGCTGGACCACTCCTTCTTGCCCATTCATAGAGGCGCTCGTGAGTGGTGCCCGTCCATGCTTCTGTGGGCGGTTGGGATCTACATCTTCTCGTTCTAGCAGTAACCTGACTACTCCTCCGTGTCCTTCAGCAGCCGCCCACCCGAGCGGTGTTTGATTATCCTCGTCTGGGTGATTGGGATCGACATCTTCCCGTTCCAGCAATAGCCTGGCCACCCCTTCTTGTCCTTTGATGGCAGCCCACCCGAGTGGTGTTCGATCATTCTTATCCGGGCAATTGGGGTCAACATTTTTCAGCTCCAGTAATACTTTGACCACTCCTTCGCGCCCCTGTATAGCAGCCCACCCGAGGGGTGTTAGGCCATCCTTATCTCGGAAATTTGAGTCGACGTCTTCGCATTCCAGCAACAACCTGACGACTCCTTCGTGCCCCTCAACAGCAGCGCACCCGAGTGGTGTTCTGTCATTCTTATCTACGTGATTTGGGTCGACATTTTGGTGTTCAAGCAGTAACTGGACCACTCTTTCGTGTCCTTTACTAGCAGCCCATCCGAGTGGGGTTAGATTATGCCTATCTGGGCGATTTGGGTCGATATCTTCTCGTTCCAGCAATAACCTGACCACTCCTTCGTGTCCCCTAACAGCAGCACCTCCCAGTGGTGTTAGATTATCCTCATCTAGGTGGTTGGGGTCGACATTTTCCTGTCGCAACAATAACTTGACCACTCCTTCGTGTCCATTCATAGCTGCACTCGTGAGTGGTGCCCGCCCATGCTTCTGTGGGCGGTTGGGGTCGACATTTCCCCGCTCCAGCAATAACTTGACCACTCCTCCATGTCCCTCGACAGCAGCCCACCCGAGTGGTGTTCGATTATTATTATCTGGGCGATTGGGGTTGACTTCTTCCTGTTCTAGAAGTAACTTGACCATTCCTTCGTGTCCCTCAATAGCAGCCCACACAAGTGGTGTCCGATCATTCTTATCCGGGCAATTGAGGTCGACATTTTTCAGCTCCAGTAATACTTTGACCACTTGCTCGTGTCCATTTCTCGCCGCCCATGCGAGTGGCGTTCTACCCGTACAATCTTGTTTGTCTACCTCGTAACCTTTATCATTCATCAATACAGTCGCGAGTTCAACAATCCCGAAGAACGATGCGCAGTGTAGTCCAGAGAACAGCGGGGAAGTCGCCATGGCTCCGATATCTCGGGGATGCACTACCTGCTCCAGAAGTGATATAGCAGATATGTGGCCTTCGCACTGGTTCATGAGCTTCAGTGCAAGGGCCCTCACATTGTCTGAGAGATCCTTGTTTGCATGTGTTCCCCAATATCTCGAAGAATATTTGAGGAATTTCATGCTTCCATGGCCTGCGAGAGAATGGGATGTGAGATTCTTGACTTGTGAGTTAAGATAGGTTAAACAGATTTCTGCAAGTATCGAGTGAGGTTTACGGAAGAGACCCGGATGATTACAAAGGTACTCTTGGACCGTATAGTGGATTAGCCGCACTGTCGAAGCCTCCACATCGACTGCGATCAGGCCTTGGCAGCAGTCAAGTATGTTCCTATAGAAGGAACATTTTCGGGATCGAACACCGTTGTTTCTACCTCCACTGCTAGCGCATGGCACAGCTCATCTACTAGTAGCGGTCGTTCTGAGTGACAGATCCATGTCAAGGTGGCCATCGCAAGCGCTGCCTTTTCCTCGTCCTGAGAGTTTATGCGCTCCAGAGTCGCACCGTATGCGCCCCCTAACCCTACCCCATCTTTTATTGACTTGAGAGTTTTCCTCCGCCGGGCACGGGTGGTGCCTCTGAGGATTGCCTCGATGTGGAGGGAGGCCAGCAGGAACCTAGGTTCAAATGTCAGCTATTGATTTGAGGTAGCTCTGCCTCCGACCCAGTTACTGCATACGTTTCGGAACTTATTGCGGGGATGCTCTTCATAATATCCTCCTCCAATGTGCTGCTCATCACATTTGGCATCGTGTCCTTCCCGAGCTTCTCGTGCAGAAATCTAGATACTCCATCTTCCGTAGCACGTATACATATGAAGATTGCCGCTCCGCCCAACTCCCGCTCCAACTCACTCCGCACATGAGGTCTTCCCGTCATAAATAAGCGAGTATTCGGAGACCCTTGCAAAATTTGCCCTAACGATTCAAGAACCACCATTCGATGCTCCGGCACACATTCATCCAGTGCATCAACACATATAAATGTGCGCCTCGCCGCGGCGATTATTTGGAACATCTTCAAAATCCCCGAAACCTGTAGCCCTCTACCCCCAATAGACATTTTCTCCCATCGAAAACCTCGGGCTATCACTTCCGGAATTTGCAGCTGCCCACAAACAAGCTGTCTCAGCAGTGAGCCAAGCATATTTACCGGGGACTGCTCATTCCGGGCAGCAAAGTCGAAGTAGAAACACACAACTGTAGGGTCTCCCTCGACAGCCTCATCGCATAGCTTGTCTATAACTAGTGAACTTCGCAATCTATTAGCAATAGTATCCTCTGATTCCCCGCAACGATACATGCTCACTTACCTGATATAGCTCTTTCCCACTCCCGGATTGCCACCGCAAGACAAGGTCGGATGACAAGACCCATCCTTCCCACTGCCTTTGTGCCAGCGTTTGAATTCTTCGGTTTCCAACAGCCAGGCTCCTATACTATCGACACGACGGGCTACGATGTCTCGATGCCGCACTCGTGGCTCTAGCGGAGATAGCCACACCAGTATTTCAGATCTATCATCTGGGGCCGTTGTTTTAAAGCTACTTGCGATGATGGTACAACTGTCATTATTGCTAAAGGCTTGCGACATTTTTCACTTTCACAGTGCTCTTGTGAGGGAGGTGTTGATTAAGCTTGGATTTGTTGACGAAATGCCTGTGATCGAGGAAAAAGGGGGTTAATAAAACTTCGGGCCAAACCAACACTCGGCCCAATCATGGGTCCAGAACCCCGTTACACAAATGCCCAACGGCTGATCACGTCAGACACTCTAAGGAGATTCGCATGTACCTGTACTGTACTGTACTACCGATAGCCCTATGTTGAATCAAGCTGATACGCACCTTGTTTTCTTTTGATCCATTCCTAACTAATAGAAATTTAGCAAACCTGGGGCCTCAATTCGAAACCGCTTTCACTGTCCACCCGCGAAGCCATAAATTATTACCCCAAAATCATGTATTACTCGAGCATGCCAATATTGGAAGTTCCTTAAGCGGGAGGGCGCCAAGAAGCTCATTAGATACAGTACAGTTTCATAGGGAATCCTACTATATGAACCCTTTTTAATGGGGAATTTAGTGTAGCCAGGTTGCAGAATTATTGGGGAGCTACCGGGGGGAGCATTTAAAGAGTTTTTCTTTTGAACACCTAAGTTTAGCAGTACAGGCCTTAGGGGGGACTCATATCGGCCCGTGTCGCGGTCGCGGTCCCAACAGTGCAAAGCTCATGACAGTAAGAATAGTCCGGGCCCGGTCAGCCACCCCAGAGATGGCAACATCAATTCCAACTGCACCTCAATGGCAATATTACCAGTATTGTTCGTGGACAAAATTAATCTCGGATCAACAGAGGGGGGAAAACTTAAGCAATAATAACACTCTCCCACCAACACCACAATTACTAAAACCAGGAAAAAAGGATCAATGATATAAGTACAGGGCAGAACAGATAGAAGAAATCAATATTTGAGCTAGAAAAGTTCATTAAAAGTGCAGGGTGATATAGAGGGGTGCGTTGCCATCGATCGCTGATCCACCGTTAATTTTGTGCACGGACAATACTTCCTTCCCTTACAAGGATCTCGAGGGCCTCCACTACTGACGTCGCTCTCGGCTCTCTAGCCACAAGACCAATCTTTGCGTCTTCAACTTCCCTACGAAGACCCTCTAGCGTCTATTTTCCGGTCATGCTGCCTCCCCACCCGCAATGTAAGGTACACCACCCGCATTCTTAGGCAAATAAAGCACCTTCCTCCAATTAAATACTGCATCCGATCCAAGGTATCAGAACTACTCAAGTACACCCCGAACCATGCCCAAACCCCAAAACAAAATGAAAACTTCTTTTTGCCGATGATCTTTGGGATAGCCGGTGCTTCAACTTCATCTCAGATGTGTAGCAGGTGGGGCAGTTGCGTATCTGGGGTTTCAATAGATTTAAGGGCTTGCAATAGCTCCACGATTCTTCCATGTCCCTCCGCAGTAGCGTTAGAGAGCGGTGTGGCGCCATATTTATCTGGGCGATTGGGGTCAACATTTTCCCGTTCCAGCAGTAGCTTGACGACTCCTTCGTGACCCATTATAGCAGCACAGGCGAGTGGTGTTCGGTCATTCATATCTGGGGCGATTAGGGTCGACATCTCCCCGTTCCAGCAATAATTTGACTACTCCTTCGTGTCTTCTGACAGCCGCCCATCCGAGTGGTCCTTCACTATGCCCATCCGGGCCATTGGGGTCGACATCTCCCCGTTTTGGCAATAGCTTGACCACACCTTCGTGTCCCTCAACAGCAGCAGCACCCGAGTGGTGTTCGATCATTCGTATCTGGGGGTTGCCTTGGTGTCTCGACTACTCCTTCGTGTTCTTTATCGTGTTCATCAGGAGCGGTACACAAGGAATCCGCGAGTGGTGTTCGGTCATTCTCATCTAGGCGATTAGGGTCGACATCACCCCGTTCTAGAAGTAACCTGACCACTCCCTCGTGTCCCCTACTAGCAACACACTCGAGTAGTGTTCGGTCATTCTCATCTAGGCGATTGGGGTCGACATCCCCCCGTTCTAGAAGTAACTTGACCACTCCTTCGTGACCCATTATAGCAGCACACGCGAGTGGTGTTCGGTCATTCATATCTGGGCGATTGGGGTCGACATCATCCCGTTCCAGCAGTAGCTTCGCTACTCCTTCGTGTCCATTCCACGCAGCACACGCGAGTGGTGTCCTATTGTTCTTATCTGGGCGATTGGGATCGAAATCGTTCCGCTCTAGCAGTATCTTGACCACCCCTCCGTGTCCATTCAACGCAGCTCAGGTGAGTAGGGTTTGATAATCCACATCTGGATTGGGGTTGACATCTGCCCGCTCCAGCAGTAGCTTGACTACTCCCTCGTGTCCATTGAGGGCGGCATCCCCGAGTGGTGTTCGACCATACACATGTGGGTGATCGGGGTCGACATCCTCCCGTTCTAGCAGTTGTTTGACCACTTCCTCGTGCCCCTGGAAAGAGGCCCACCTAAGTGGTCCTACATGATCCTTGTCTGGGCGATTGGGGTCGACATCTCCCCGTTCCAGCAGTGACTTGACCACTCGTCCATGTTCTTCCATAGCAGCACACACGAGTGGTGTCCGACCGTTCTTATCTGGGCGATTGGGATCGACATCCTTCTGCTCTAGCAGTATCCTTACCACCCCTTCGTGTCCATTCCACGCAGCCCAGGTGAGTGGGGTTCGACCTACACAGTCTTGTTGATCCACCTCGTGACCTTCAGCATTCATCAGCACAGTCACAAGTTCAACAATCCCGAAGAACGATGCACAGTGTAGCCCGGAGAAGAGCGGTGAAGTCGAGATGGGTCGGATATAGCTCGGGGTCAGCGCCTGCTCCAGAAGTGATACGGCAGATATATGGTCTTCATACTGGTTCAAGAGCACCAGCGCGAGGGCCCTCGCAGAGTCTGAGAGATCTTTGTTCGCATGTGTTCCCCAATATCTTGCAGAATATTTGAAGAATGGCATACTTTGAGGGTCCGGGAGAGAATGGGGTGTGAGGTCCCTGACTTGTTGTGAATTTAGATAGGTTAAGCAGGTTTCTGCGAGTATCGAGTGAGGTTTACTGAAGAGATCTAGATGACTACAAAGATACTCTTGAACAGTATGGTGGATCAACCGCACAGTCAAAGCTTCCGCGTCGACTGTGATAAGGCCTTGGCAGTAGTCTAGCAATGCCCCTATCGAAGGAACATTTTCAGGATCAAAATCAGTTTCTCCTATCTCCACCGCTAGAGCATGGCACAACTCATCCACCTGTAACGGGCGTTCTGAATGACAAATCCATGTGAGGGCGGCTATCGCAAGCATGGCCTTTCCTTCGTCCTGGGCCTTTATACGCTCCAGTGTTGCACTATATGCATCCCCTAACCCTACCCCATCCTTTATTGACTTTAGTGTTTTTCTCCGCCGAGCAACCGTTGTACCTCTCAGGATTGCCTCGATGTGGAGAGAGGCAAGGAGGAACCTAGGTTCAGATAAGTATGTCAGTCATTCCTTTGAGGTAGCTTTGCCCCCGACCCAGTTTCTACATACGTTTCCGAGCTTATTGCGAGAATGCTCTTCATAATATCCCCTCTAATGTGCTGCTCATCATATTTGGGATCGTGTCCTTCCTAAGTTTCTCATGAAGAAATCTAAGAACCCCATCTTCTGTGGCCCGTATAGATTGAAAGGCTACCGCTCCACCCAACTCCCTCTCCACCTCACTCCACACATGAGGTCTTCCGGTCATAAATAAGCGGGTATCCGGAGACCCTTGCAGCATCTGCCCTAACGATTCAAGAACCACCATTCGATTCTCTAGCACACATTCATCAAGGGTATCAACACATAAATATGCTCCTTGTGGCTGCGATTGCTTGGAACACCTTCAAAATTCCTGAAACTTGGAGTCCTCTGCCCCCAATAGACACTTTCTCCTTTCGAAACTCCTGGACTATCGCTTCCGGGATTTCCCTCTGTCCACTAACAAGCTGTCTCAGCAGGGATCCAAGCACATTTACCGGGTACTGCTCATTCCGAGAAGCAAAGTCGAAGTAGAAACACACAACGGTAGGGCCTCCCTCGACGGCCTGGTCGCACAGCTTGTCTATTACCAGTGAACTATCATGGTTAACGTATTAGCGATAGTCCTTTTCGATTCCCCGCAACAATACACGCCCTCTTACGTCATATAGCTCTTCCCCACTCCTGGATTGCCGTCGCAAAATAACGTCGTATGATAAGATCCATCCTCCCCACTGCCGTTTTGCCAGCGCCTGAATTCCTTTGTCTCCAGCAGCCAGGCTCCTATACTGTCTATCCGGCGGGCTCCGATGTCTCTATGCCGCACCCGTGGCTCTAATGGAGATAGCCAGGCCAGTATTTCGGATCTATCATCGGAGGCGATGTAATTAACGGTAGTTGTGGTGCTGTTGAAAGAGTTTGTCGTGTTGAAAGAGTTATCGTAGTTGTTGAAAGCTTGCAGCATTCTTTCTATTTTCACAGCTGTGAACGTTGAGAGCAAAGTGTTGATTAACTTGGAGTTTGTTGAACGTTACTTGAAGTTGAGGAAAAGCGGGGTAGATAAAGCTTTGCTCCAGACTGGCACACGTTCCCCAACCACGGGACGCGAAACTAGTTCCACAAGCCTCGTCAATCACGCTGAGGAGATTCACAAGTAGTCTACATGCAGTAGCCCTATATTGAGCTGTTCTAGTTCCTGCCTTTTTTTCTCCTGACACATCCCAAAGGAGCAGAAATCCGAGAACTGGTACTCTACTGGCGGTACTGTTTAAAACAATTGTTTTCAGTATCTACCTGCGAAGCCGTATGTTATTACCCAAAAACAATGTGTTGCTCTGGCATGCCAACACACGAAGCTATTGGCTAAACTGGCGGGTGCCGGGAAACTCGTGAGGTATTATACGGTGGGGAAACCGGAGACACGAGCACAAATTTTAACACGGGCTTTGGTAATGTGTAGGTCACAAAATTATAGGGAAACTCGAGAGTTCTTTTCTGAAGGCCAAAGTTTAGCGATGGGGCCTTGTACAGAACGCATACCGGCACGGACAGTGGTTGCGGGCCGTCGCAACCTTGCAAAGCTCATGACCGGAAATTTTCCACAGCGCCAACTACAGAGATGGCAACGACAATTCCAAAGAACAGCATCGACGGCCATAACAGCACTACTGCTTTCCGCAGCGAGGAGGTTTAGGGCCTCCACAATTTAACGCCGCCCTCGGCTCTGTAGCTGCAACGCCAACCACTGAGTCCTCGATTTCATCCCCACCCAGATCCTCTAGCGCCTATTTTCCTACCCCGCTTCCTCCCACCAGCCGTGTAGTGTACTGTACAGTACACCACCCCCGCATTCCCCGGTAAATGCAGCATCTTCGTCCGATTAAGCCCTGGGTCTGATCCAAAGCCTCATAAGTACCTCCCTAGCCATATCAAAACTCAAAACAGCGTGAGAAGTTCATGCCTTTGTCCTGGCGTTCCTGCATTTAGGTTAGGATCATCGTGGGTTAGCCGCTAGCTTCAGGCGGCAGGCAACGCGAATGATAACCGATGATCCGACACATCGCGCCCGCCCTAGGTGGCGGCGGGAAGGCCAGCGAGCATAATAAAGGAATAAATTTAGGTAATTCACCTCCGGTTAGAGAGTGTGAATCTCTTCGGCTATGTATAGTACCCCACTCCTGTCTCAAGGGTGCAGGAGCGCTCTAGGCTTACCCCGGGCGTCTGTTGGGCGAAGGCTGTTTGGAAAAGCTGGTTCATAATATTATGTTTTGGTTGGGGGTAAACTAAGGTGCCCCAGGAACAACTTATTGCGTGAACCTGTAGGCCCCTAGGGTCACGAGAGTTTAAGAATTTGGGTTTGGGGGTGGTGTTCTTCCCCTACGGAAACCTACTTGAGAAATCAATATGGTATATGAAATCTTAATTTATTCGTGGTGTGCTCGTAGTGTCAATATCACAATCAAAGAGGACAAGAACGCAAAGAATAACAAGAAAAAAAAAGAGAAATAAGACAGACGGACAACTTAAACCGGAAAAATAATAACCAACTTACGAATCTGTCACGAACTCCCTCGTCCATCATATCCTTTGTCTTGGACAACCTACAGTACAAGCTAAAGACCTATTGGCATAGGCTTCTCCGGGCGGTCAACGAAGCATTACCTCATGGCAGAATTAATCCCATCAGTGCCCACAACCAAATCCACATTCAACCTCCTCCCGCCGTACAATGAAACCTTGCGCACGCAGCCCACCGAAGTCGTCCGCCTTCGGTTTCATCAGGTATTTGCTACCACACGCGACATCACGGTCAAGTAGGCACTTGTTTAGGGACGCGCGGTAGAAGTCCCAGAATCGGGAGTTGTATCATACCTTTTTGCGTGCCCAACAAATTTCATGTGTTTCTTGATTTCCCTTCCGGCCGATCATGTTTACATACTTTGATAGTGCAGCACATCAGAGAGCATCATTCCCCTAAGAGCTTTGAGGCGTCAGAGAGAATTTAGGTGCCTGCCCCGATCTATCAAATTTCAGTTGTCGGACGACAAAGGGAGGGTAGAGAAAGGAGGAGAAACTACTTCTCCGATCCAAGAAGGGGCCTCCTGAACCCTTACCCTATAGCCCGCGAGGGAAATTACGATCCCCGCTCCTAGCCCGCCTAGTCCGCTCTGACAATTAGTACTTGCCCATCAGCTAGCCCCCGTTTCCCAATGTCGCCGAGGAATAAAAACGAATAAGTGGGATTCTTTGACTAGGTTGAATACAACCTTTGGCTATCACGGATTTTAATGTATAAGGTTGGAATAGTTATCCGGTGGTCCTCCTTTCCTCCACCACTCTTCCCATTCCTTCCCCTTCTCAGCTCTTTTCCTCTCCTCCCTTCCCTTGGTCGAACAGCCCCCCTCAAGTAGCCCTTATTTGATTGAAGCAATCACAAAAGATCACTCGGATTCTGCATCATCTATCGCTAGGCCCTCGTGACTTTTACGACTTTTGAGGTAATTTGTGGGAGGCCAGCACCGTTGACCATCTCTAAATGTGAGTTCGAATGATATTTGGGGGAAGCCGAAATCACGATGGGTCAGGTGGCTTTCGACCATTGTATATAATAATGCCACCGTAGAGGTGCTGCGGATGATGCCGTTATCGGCATATAAGTTATTCCTGGCATTTAATTTTTACATGCGGATTAAGATACATATCACTTTGGGAATTGGCTTTTTTCTTCTCCCAACCACTACCCTGGCCTCACAAACTAGCTAGGCTAAATATCAAACGGGACCTGGGGAGCCGGCCTTATAAACCTCTCAGAGGTTCACACGAGTAGAATTCCGGCACCGGGCACCCCACCGAATCTGGTGTTATATCTCTCAACTTCTGTGACCCAGAGGGTGATTGGAGGGCAGTAAACAAAATACCCCATGGACAACTATGCTGTGTCGCGATTTCCGCGCAATGTTGTCATGTCATGGCAAAGCAGCGGTAAGGTTTTGGGAAGGCGATCGCGGGAGTGCCATACCAGTATTCAACATAGGACGTGGGCGAAATCCCCGGACAGCGCACCCAGTGATATCAAGAGGGCGGCAGTTCCAAATACCGGATCGACGGCTTGGACAGCACTACCGTAAAAACTCGCTGGATCCACTATCGGCATTCCCTTAGCAGTCGCAATCAGAGACAAAACACCTCGAGAAGAGATAGTGTTTCCCAGATAAGGTATAGCTAGGAGAGGCTAAGCTTGTTAGATCTGATTACCTAGTATTATTTTGCGAACCTATCCTGCTAAGCCTGTTGTGGTTCGGTGAAGTGTGCACCAGATGGTAGAGTGCGGGAGAAGATCCGCTGTCAAAGGATTTTTTTGCGTGACGTTCGGACGGTTAATGCCGCAGATAGCCACCCCTTTGGTGGTAAAGGGATTAATCGGTAGGAGGAACCTGGAACGGCAGCAAGAGTCATCGGACGATGTGGTGACTGGACTTGACTAACTCAGGGGTCTGGTTTGGTCTAGAATGGTCCCGGACCAGTCTTTATAAAAGATTGCATAGTCACCCAATATCACTCACTTAGGGAACCGAAAAAGAATGATACGCGAACACATTTTAGCAGCCCCTAATCTAAGCGAGGCACTATCTCTATTCTAACTCTCCTGAGATTCTACAATATAACCTATGGAAACAATGAGTTTAATTAAGAAAAGCTTTATTTGAGCGTAATATATTGTGAGAAAAATAGTAAAAAGCAAGACGGGATGCCAATTTTGCCAGAGGGCAGTGCATATCCGATTGCTTGGCTGGCCTGGTCGGACCAAACCCCCGTCGAGTCGAGTCCGATAATCCTGACTCTCCAGTCGGTCTAATTTCCACTATTAGACTAGACTTGACTTTCGACCGGACTAGCTGGTCCAGGCCAGTCTTCCGCGGCCATTCGGAACCCTAGTGCTGAAGCACAGGAGGTATGTTTCCATTGACGGATGGGAAGGAGCATTGACTGTTAAGGAAGGCATGATGGCAAATGGAGCTGAAGGAAGAACAAGAGTGGGGCATTGGATCAAAGATGCAAGAGAGCGGGAGTTTTGGTGATGCATTTTTATTCAGTAATTACGCTAATTTTTCTTTCTTTTCTTCCTGTTTCGGAACAAGTAGGAAAGAAGGCGGATATGCACGGCGATAGCTATTTGTTGCCCTATATTTGACCATTTTGAAAGTTTATAGGTATGAGAGAGAGGAATGCCCCGCCACCAGGGTTTCTTTCCCTATTTTCCTTTACTCACACAACACCGTGGCCTCTCTCTGAACTTCTTGTTATGATACCGATAGAAGACAATCTAAACCATGAATTGAATGTGTTTCCCATAAAATGCTTAGTTTTCCCTTCTAACCCTTTTATCTTAGCATTCAATGGTCACAAGTGCATTCCCCTCTTCTAGGAGAAGAGTAGGGCTAGGCATGTCGTCACCTTGAATTAAACCCCCACCACTGCCGCTAGCGACTTCCCCACAGATTAACTAACCCCGACTGAGAGCCCTACTGCTTCGCACCTTCACACTCTCTGACACCACCTCTCTAATCAGTTCCACTGCTTCCCATCTCCTGTCTACCTCGCACATATCCGACCATCTGACCACCACCACCTCTTATCCCTCCATCCCTCCCTATCTTCGATATAACTCTGCCAAAGACCACTACTCCTTCGTTTCTCCACTCCACCCCCAACCCTGCCGCTGGAAAGACAACAACAATTCCACTTCCCTTGCACGATACCTACATGGCCTCTGTTAATAGCACTCCGGCCTCTCGCCGCCTCCCTATTTCCGATATTGAGGCTAAGCACTACTACTATGGGTTGTATTCCAAGCCAGTACTCGTGGCGCGCTCAGGAAATGATGCATGGGAGCAACCTACTGGTCCTGAAGCCTACCTTCGACCAAAGGAGCTTAGGACAGTTGGCAACCACAACCTGAAGCAAGTGTGGGAAGAGGGACTTGCCTTTCAGATCCATGATATTTTACAGCGCAATGGGGTACAGTGGACAAGCACAGATGTTGCTAGGATCGGATACGTTGGAGAGGCCACCGCCCCTGTGATTATTTGAATTGGGGTCAAGCCTGGCACCATTTCTCGCGAGCATGGTCACGCTATTGCGGCAGAGTGCAAGGAGCTCCTTATTGCCAATGCGATTCATGATGTCGAAGTTGAGATGCGCGAGTCAATAGTCACCCGCTGGTATTAGAAATCAGTAAATCCTGTTGGTCATGCTTTTAGTTTCTTTTGTTATATGCAAGGCAGAAGCAAGGGAAATATATTTTCTGTTGGATGAGAAAGAGCATACACCTTCAAAGGAAAGCAGGATGATGAAAGGAGATGAAGGAAGAACAAGAGTTGAGGATCAAAGGCGAAGGAGAATGGAAGCCTTTGTGAAGGATTTATTTTGTTCAGAGATTACGCAGAATGTTTCTTTCTTGTCTTGGAGCACGGAGGAAAGAGAGCGGAGATATGTGGTGATCGATAGAAGGAACAGACCATGGTTTTGTTTTTGATATATACTTCTGTCCTTACGACTAGTTTAGCAAGCAAGGACAACAAAGAAGACTGTTGCGCGCTATCTCTTCCATCCCAGTGTTATTCGCCGGGGAAGTATATTTAACCATTTCGAATAGCATAGCCACCCCTTCACTTCGGAAAACAGCCGACTCCGACTACCCCACGGCCGAGCTACTGGAGCCTCTGACCTCGACTCTTGGGCTCATCATCTGCAACCCCACAACAACAGAGAGGCTGGGTACTGGTGGCTTTTACGTCGCAGGACAGCTTTATCTAATTAATTACTGCGCACCACGTGTTGTTTCAACAGGACAACAATGCAGCATATGATTACAAATCAACAGGTTCACCTCAGGTCGACGTCATCCCTAAAGCCTTCAACAACTACCTTAAGCAGATTGAACAAGCCATCTTAGACAAGAGCGTGATTGTTGATACCTGGAATCCCATAGTTGTTAGGGTATGATAGTTAGTTTGGGGTACGACCGGTTTAGGGTCGTGACTGCCACTTGGGGGTTTTTCCTGTTTTGTGTGTTTGTCGCGCTCTTCTGTATCTTTTCAAGGTTTACACTAACTTTATGCAAATCTACCCTGTCATACCTTACCAGCGTTCAGCCGCGAGAGACATTAATATGGCGTTTGGCTATTAATCGGTCCTCAATCCGTGCCGGAGCAATTATGCACCAACACCAACGCAGCAAACAAGATTGAAGCGCGCCACCAACTAAGCTTCCCAATTCCCCAAAAGCGAATTTCAAGAATTCTCGTGCATGGACTCACAAACGCCTGTTAGAGAAATATCCATCAAAGTTCTCGATGGCTAGATAACTAAAGTGACTAACCAAAATTCTTGGCGAAAGGCTTCAATAAGGAAAGCCATGCCAATACCAAGACTTTTAGTTAGTCACTCAGGATTTCCAGTCATCCATTCATGCATATCGCCGCCATCACCAGCGCGAGAAATATGTTGGAAAATGCAAGATAAGCAGTGCAGATGCGAGGTTAACTTAAACTCTCAAGTCCCACCACATCGCGGGATTGCATTACTCCATGGATGACGTGAGTACAACAATGCGGGCATGACGAAGAAAAAGCCACGAACTTACGCCCGCTGCGAAGCCGATTGCGAAATAACTCTGTGGGGTGGTAAGGAAGATAGTGAGTGATGGGGAAGTTACAATCCGACGGAGATTACTTCTTGTACAGAATTGGAATCGGAGGTTTCGCATCAATTTACTTTGCTGTTTACCGTTCGTTCTTTGTTGTAGTGCTCGAACGGTTGCATCTGGAATAAAATATCTGAATGTGAGATCCGTTTTTTCCTTCTTCACTGGTTGGGTGGTCATGCAACAATAACCGTGTTTTTAGATGTTTACCTATTGTGAGAATGCCCTGGATTCGAGTTGCCATATCTGGTAGTCTTGTATTATTATTATTTTTTGGTTTTTCGAAGGAGGGAGCCGAATGACTCATCTTTTTCTATGCATTTCGCACCTTTTCCGGAGAAGGAAATTCTAGACTTCCTAACGCACGATCCAATTATTTGGGATATAGACACTTGGATGGGGGGAAAAGATCGGGAGGACAAGATCAGCAAGATCCGAGGGGGCAATGGGTATTCCCTCAATTGTGAGTTTTTATAGCAGTGATTTGAACTGCAATGATTCGAATTTGTGCGTTTTTCCTCCTCAGTAATGAGTTCCGGTGGATAGAAAAAAACTTAGAGTGGATACCAAACATATTTTCTCACCAATGACAAGGTACAGAGGTTAATAATTAAAATTAGCCTTAATAAGGATTAGCTTATAAAGATTAATAAAGTTTCTGGAAGCTATTTAGAATCTTTAAAATACGGGTACGTTTGGGAGGAGACACGAATACGGTTGGTCTGGGTTTCTGATGCCTGCAGCCCTGAGTTTCTCCCAACAAAGTTTACTCATTGATCAGCATAGATCCTGGCGCTGCCACCTCGCTTGCACATTTTTTCATCCCTCCCGGTACGAGTACCGTATCTTCTTGTATGAGTCGGAATAGCGCTGGTGAGGATTTTCTTGAACCTACCCAATCGTCACCCTCTATATGTTTAAACTGTGGCGACTTGGCGTTTTTCGTGCCTTCCTGTTGGTTCGGTTGCCTTAGTTCTCTTTAGCGCCATTCCGACTCATACAAGAAGACTTGAGAATTTCTTATTTGGGTTTAGCTATCCGGGTGTGGGGATGTTCGGATCGCCCGGAGGCCGTCTGCCGTTGATCTCGGGTGCTCAGGTACCGTACTCGAGTACCGTATGGATGAATGGTTGCCACCGTGCTGACCACCGCCCGCTCAAAACCCACCAACCAGCAACTTCCCAGGTCGGGAGGCGTCCACGTGATGCATGTCGCGCTTAATTTCAACTCCACGAGACAAACAAACCCTCAATCTCACCCATCAGTCGAACCAATGTCATGACACACAACCTGTCGTTTTACCTCAATTCCAATGCGGTCATTCTTGCATTGCGGCGCGCGGTGCCGGTGCCCTGATTTACTTACTCGCTAGCGCAGTCCTGAGGATCTGACGGGTGGCCGGAAACGGAAAGAATAGAAGCTAGGACCCTCGGATCATACAAAAATAAGCATCCGAAGAGCTAATCTTGGCAGTGGGTGAAGGAATTACCTTACCGTAGGGTTAGCTGGTCTCGGAGCGTGGGTGATCCGTGCCGGGTGGATACTAATACAAAATGGAGGGCGGGAAGCAGTGGGGTTTGGTTAAGGTTTTGGTGTTTGCAGCGAATTTTTCTCTTTGTTTTTGCTGCAAAGGAGTTTTGCGGACACATGTCTTTCCTTTTTGACGAGACTACTCGGGTATGGACGTGGGTGATCGGACAGACAGGGATTGGAAATTGTATGTATCCTCATACAGTCTATAATCCCTGTCTGTCCGATCACCCACGTCCATACCCGAGTACAGGTTCATGCCAAAAAAAAATTTCCCCCCGAGATTAGCGTCGATCGGAGGAGGCCGACCGGTGTTTTTGAAAGTTTATCCGATACCGTACCAGTTATTTTCGACACCTGAGCATCGAGTTTCCTCGATTCGACCAAGTGAGGTCAGATCAGGGCTGATCAGCCAAATGCGATGGTTGGAGATCCAGCTCTTCACATGGTTTTGAAGATCTTGGCGTCGGGTTGTGGGGTGGATAACAAGTCCTGTATGATGCCGGTATCAATTCCTTCCCATTCCTGCTTGTGACACCCTCCGCGGATTGTTGCTAACCTCTTGCTTGCTGCAACAGGCTAGGCTTAATTGAGCAATTGGATGGAGTGAGTTTGAGTCGGTCAGATCCAGCACCGGCAACCGACAAAGCTCCATTTCATTGCACTGGTTACGTACCGGCACGGAGTTTGATGTTTTCCATCATACTAGGAGCGACGGAGTTCCGTGCACGGTACTTAAATTTGGATCGTTGGGCTGGGTGGCTGGTCGGGTGTGCTTTGGCAGTGGAGGCGTGGTATGATAGCGAGTAAACCGAGCAAGCAAGCGGAGAATAAGGCACCGGTAAGTTACAGTTGTTATGTTCGCGCTTGGGTTTGGTCAATTGGGGATTTTATTAGGTTGTCTTGTCTGGTGATCTGAAGCGAAGTAGAATAATACATAGGCGACGTAGAATAACTACTTTCTCGTTTATCGTACAGAATTGTGGAGCTGCTTTATTATCGAGACCACGGTATGGACTACCCTGCATGTTGGCACGGTGGGATTGTTCCGATATTTGCCTCAGCTACCGTATTATTATCTGACATAATCATATAATAGCTTTAATATGATACAAGTACCTGAAAATTTGGCGAGTGGTTGGGTACCGTCGGGGAAGCACGGTTATGACCTGACGTCAAATCCGCACCAGGCAGGAGAGGCATGAAACCCAGCCAACCCCGAACGGGAAGAGGGAACGAAAGACCGAGTTTGGAGTTTCGGATTTTCCATGACGCTCGCCGGCTGGCAGGGGGAGTCATCCTGTACTAGTACTGCAGGCCAAGAGGGTGAGCCAACAGGGTTGTTGGGTTCAGAATCGAGTGATATCGATTGGCGCGCCGAGCCGTTGGCTGGAGACGACCCGACTGGATGCTTTGGTGCGACATAACTGTAACGGCAGCTCATCCGCGCCACAGAGTAAGATCAACTTTTGGAAACCCAAGAAATGAGGGCTTCCCGGAAAGTGCCCAATCCACAACGGCGGGGGGTCCACACGACCAAGGAAAGGGAATGCATTGGTAAAATGATTACGGATGAGGGTGGGGAAAAAAAGTGACTTTTTTATCCCATTGTGACTAAAAGCACAACGATAGGTTAGCTCCCTTAACCCAGATTAGGACTTTGATCTGGGTTTTTCCCTAGATCCTGCCGGCTTGATTTTTTTGGGATCTCCGAAGATATTCCTCCGGCGCGAGGAAGGTTCCTTGGTCTGGTCTTTGTGAGTCAGGGTCTTTGGTTTTCCGGCGCTGCCCACCCATCCCACTACCCCTAGCTTATCGAACTAGTGGGCTAGCTCGTGGTTGCATGTTTTTCCAGGGTTCATAGGGAAGGAATTGAAAAGGGCCACTCATTCCTCCTTTTTTCGGGTTTCTGTTTTGGTAGATAGGTTGCTCCCGTCCTTCATTCAACCTTTGATCTGCACTTATATTCGCAGTTCCTTGACCGTGGAGTTTTTCTCTTCTGCTTCTCCTTAATCTACACTTTTCCTTTTTTATATATAGAAAGAGCTTGTTATATATTGATTCCTTCGCTCAACTTTATCGGAACAGTTCCACTTTTAATTCGGCGTTTCGCCTTCCAGGGCTCGAACTACAACTCCCGTAAAACCAGAGAAAGCAGCAGACAGGGGGCAATGTCCGAAAAATGGGTCCCCATGGCTCCTGAGGATACCTCGATCGACGGCCTCGAAAGGATGCGTCAGGAGCTGAATGCCTCCAACCCGAGGGGGAACAGCAACATCTACTCCGGCGTCGACGTCGCGACGGCGGAAGCGGAATTTCAAGAATTGAGTCGCCAATTGACGGAATTGTCCAAGACTACCAGCAGGCAGACCCGGAAAATCAGCCGCACACAGAGTAGGGTGGCAGGAAGAGCGACGGGTGGAGGAGATCCAGAGAAGGCTGGGGTTGAGGAGGAGGGTGAGGGGCAATTCGATTTAGAAAGCCACCTAAGGGGCACCGAGAGCGCCGATAGGGAAGCTGGGATAAAGCCAAAGCATATCGGTAAGTTTACTTTTTTTCTTTCTTTCTTTCAAGCTTTTGGCTTTAACCCGAAGTTTATGGATCATTGTTGTGTGTGAGCGAAAATTGATATATACTAATTCTTTGTGTCACCTAGGCGTCATCTGGCAAGATCTTACAGTCTCCGGAATAGGCGGAGTGAGGAACTTCATATCGACTTTCCCCGATGCGGTCGTTGGCTTCTTCAACGTCTTTGCTACGGCTAGTAGTATCTTGGGGCTGAACAAGAAGGGTCGCGAATTCGATATCCTTAAGGGTTTCCGCGGTGTTACTAAGCCCGGTGAGATGGTCCTGGTCCTTGGTCGTCCTGGCAGCGGTTGTACCACTTTTCTTAAGGTTATTGCGAACCAACGGATTGGATACACAAAAGTGGGCGGGGAAGTGCTCTATGGGAAATTTCCCGCGGATACTTTTGCCAAGACGTATCGTGGGGAGGCGGTGTATAATGAAGAGGGTGGGTTATATTTGTCCTTTCATGTGGCGTGCATCGTAATTAATATGAATTATCACAGATGATGTTCACCACCCGACGCTAACTGTTGGCCAAACCCTCGGGTTCGCACTGGACACCAAGACCCCCGGGAAGCGCCCTGCCGGGATGTCAAGGCAGGAATTCAAAGACAGTGTGGTAAAGCTGTTGCTAAAAATGTTCAAGATTGAGCACACAATAAACACAATTGTCGGAAATCCTTTCGTTCGCGGGGTCTCGGGTGGTGAACGAAAACGTGTTTCGATTGCCGAAATGATGATTACTAAGGCTACCGTCTGCTGCTGGGACAATTCCACCCGTGGACTTGATGCTTCTACAGCCCTCGACTATGCAAAGTCCCTCCGTATCATGACCAACATCTACAAGACTTCTACCTTCGTATCGTTGTACCAAGCCAGTGAGAGTATCTATGCCCAGTTCGACAAAGTTCTTGTCATCGACGAAGGCCGTGAAGTTTTCTTCGGCCCAGCTAGCGAGGCAAGAGCCTACTTCGAAGGACTCGGATTTTTGCCCAAACCCAGACAAACCACTCCCGACTACCTTACCGGTTGCACGGACGAGTTTGAACGAGAATTCGCCCCAGGTCGTGATGCCACCAACGTCCCCTCCTCTCCAGCAGCTCTCGAAGAAACCTTTCACAAGTCCCCGCACTACGTTCGCCTGAACCAAGAAATGGAAGCCTATCGGGAGTCCCTCCGCGAGGAGCACTTCGAGAACTTTGAGGTCGCGGTTCGCGAGGAGAAGCGTCGTGGAGCGCCAAAGACCTCCGTCTACACAATTCCCTTCTACCGGCAGATATGGGCACTGATGCAACGACAGTTTTTGCTTAAATGGCAGGACAAGTTCTCGCTCGTGGTTTCCTGGATTACCTCTCTGACTATTGCGATCGTTCTTGGCACCGTTTATTTGGACCTCCCAAAGACTTCCGCCGGGGCTTTCACCCGTGGGGGCCTGATGTTTGTCTCATTGTTGTTCAACGCTTTCCAGGCTTTCGGTGAATTAGCTTCTACCATGTTGGGGCGTCCTATCGTGAATAAGCATAAGGCGTATACCTTCCATCGGCCGTCTGCACTGTGGATTGCACAGATTGTGGTTGATGTGGTGTTCGCCGCTGCGCAGACTATGGTATTTAGTATTATCGTCTACTTCATGTGTGGTCTAGTCCGTGACGCGGGAGCGTTCTTCACTTTCTGGCTTATTATCATTACCGGATACCTTTCTATGACGCTCTTCTTCCGAACGATCGGGTGTATCTGTCCAGACTTTGACTACGCCATGAAATTTGCTGCTGTCATTATCACGTTGTTTGTGTTGACTTCCGGATACATGATTCCTTATCCTGCTCAGGGAAAGTGGATATCTTGGATTTTCTACATCAACGGATTGGGGCTGGGATTCGCCGCGCTTATGATGAACGAGTTTAAGCGCCTTACTCTGACTTGTACTTCTGATTCTTTGGTTCCGTCTGGTCCTGGCTACGAGAATCTTCGCTACCAGACGTGCACTCTTCTCGGAAGTTCCCCCGGCTCGAGTGATATCAACGGAGGTGATTACATCAACTTGAGCTTCCAATACGATCCCAAGGACCTCTGGCGTAACTTTGGTGTCATCATCGTTCTTATCGCAGCATTCTTGGCCTCTAATGCGCTTCTCGGAGAGTACTTTTCCTACGGAGCCGGCGGAAAGACAGTTACTTACTACGCTAAGGAGAACGCCGAACGCAAGGTGCTCAATCAGAAGCTAGCTGAGAAGAAGGAGCACCGTCGCCAGAAGCACGCTGAGGAGGAAGAAAAGGCAGCATTGAAAATAGAGTCCAAGTCAATCCTTACCTGGGAGAAACTCGTCTATGAAGTTCCTACCCCAAGCGGACAACTCCGTCTATTGAACGAGATCTACGGCTACGTCCGCCCCGGGGAACTCACCGCTTTGATGGGTGCCTCCGGAGCTGGGAAGACTACTCTCCTCGACGTATTGGCAAGCAGGAAGAATATTGGTGTGATAACCGGAGACGTGCTAGTAGACGGCAAGCCCAAAGGAACCGCCTTCCAGCGTGGAACCTCATATGCAGAACAACTTGATGTCCACGAACCCACGCAAACCGTCCGCGAGGCGCTCCGTTTCTCCGCTTACCTTCGTCAGCCTTTTGAAGTCCCCCGCGCTGAGAAGGATGCATACGTAGAGGAAGTCATCGCGCTGCTCGAAATGGAAAACATCGCAGATGCCATCATCGGAGACCCAACCAACGGATTGGCAGTCGAGGAACGCAAACGAGTGACGATCGGTGTCGAACTCGCAGCCAAGCCACAACTCCTTCTCTTCCTCGACGAGCCCACCTCCGGTCTTGATTCCCAGTCCGCCTTTAACATCGTTCGGTTCCTCAAGAAGCTTGCCAAGGCTGGTCAGGCTATTCTCTGTACAATTCATCAACCGAACTCTTCTCTTTTTGAGAACTTTGATAGACTGTTGCTCCTTCAGCGCGGTGGAGACTGTGTTTACTTTGGTGATATTGGAAAAGATGCGCAAGTTCTCTTGGGCTACTTTGCTAAGCACGGAGCATACTGTCCTCCCAACGCCAATCCTGCGGAATGGATGCTCGACGCTATAGGCGCTGGGCATGCGCCTCGTATCGGAGATAGCGATTGGGCGGATGTCTGGCGGTCCTCGGAAGAGCTTGCAAACATCAAGGCCATGATCTCGCAGATGAAGGACCAGCGCATAGCAGAAGTTGGATCTGCACCCCCCGTAGAAGAAAAGGAATACGCAACACCGGTCAGCTTCCAGGTCAAAGAGGTCATGAAGAGAATGAATTTGTCCTTCTGGCGTACCCCGAACTACGGTTTTACCAGGCTGTTCAACCACGTCGCTATCGCGCTCCTCACCGGACTTGTCTTCCTGCAGCTGGACGAATCCCGCTCCGCTCTACAATACCGCGTATTCAGCATCTTCCAAGCCATCGTCCTCCCGGCCCTCATTATCGCCCAGGTGGAGCCAAAGTACGACATGTCGCGCCTGATCTTCTACCGCGAACAGTCCTCGAAAATGTACGGCCAATTCGCATTCGCCCTGTCAATGGTGGTAGCGGAGATGCCGTACAGCATCCTCTGCGCCGTCGGCTTCTTCGTCTGTCTCTACTTCCCCCCGGGCCTCAACCCGACCCCGTCCCGCGCGGGATACCAATTCCTGATGATCCTGGTCTGCGAGCTCTTCTCCGTGACACTCGGACAAATGCTCGCCGCGCTCACTCCCAATTCGTTCTTTTCCGCGCTGCTGAATCCCTTCGTCATCATCACCTTCACCCTCTTCTGCGGCGTCACCGTTCCCAAGCCCAACATTCCCAAGTTCTGGCGCGCGTGGCTGTACCAGCTCGACCCCTTCACGCGGCTGGTCGGCGGGATGGTCGTGACGGAGCTCCATGGCGCCCCGGTCAAGTGTTCTTCGCACGAGTACAACGCTTTCCCCATACCGGACGGCGAGACGTGTGGTGGGTATGCTGCCAAATTTATGGAGATGGCGCCCGGGTATATCCGCGACTTGAACGCTACGGGATCGTGCGATTATTGTGCTTTCTCCGTTGGGGATGAGTTTTTTGGCCCGCTGGGACTGAACTTTGGTGACCGGTGGAGGGATTTGGGTATACTTGTTGCGTTTATTGGAAGTAATTTGGTGATTTTGTTCCTGGCGGTGAGCTTCCCGGTTCCTCGTTTACTCTATTTTTTAATTAATTTGCTAATTGACTTCTTTAGTCGAGATACCTCAATTTCGCCCGTCGCTAAAGAAGCAAAACAAATTTTGGACCGAACGAAACTTATGGACCTCAGGTCCCCGCAGGGGGTGTATCTTTATATTATTTTACTCTTAATATTTTTCTTTTCCTCTCGTTTATTCGATTCGATTCCTTCTTTCACTCTATCCCCCCCCCAAAAAAAAAAAAATGGATGCCCTATCGGTATGGCAAAATCTTTTTTTTTTTTTAATAATCACAACATAGATAGATGCACTTGGCTTTCTTTCTTACTATCCACCTTTTTGGTCTTTTTTGTTTACAACACCTTGGCTCCGGATTCATTATGTTGGCTTAATGGCGTTTGCTTTTTCCATTTATCCTAGATTTTTCAAGGTTGATACTGTATGGTATTTATTTATTGACGGATGTATTGGATGAGGGGGGCGAGGGGATGGGTATTTGATTATGTGCTATGATACTTGACTACTAATTTTTTGTATGAGGGGGTGGTTGGGAGGGGGGTTATGATGTACCGAGTAGTTGAGTTAGTAATGAGATTGGATATTTGGAGTCCCTCAGGAATTTTGAGTGGTGTTTTGGTAGTTTTCTGGGGTTTACTTCTGGGCCGGTCGTGGATCGATTACATAAGCTAGCGAGCAAGATGGACCAGGTCAGTGATCACGAACGGATAATCTACTAGGCATGGGAGCTGATCATGTCGTTGGGCTGCCGAGTCGGTTATGAGTGGTAGAATCCCGGTGATTTCCTCCCGCAAGAATGCTCATGCACAATCCTGCATGGTTAACACTTTGACCCCTGCTCTACTGGTATTTTACTCACACTGCGACCGGCCGGGACTGCAGCAATTTCCTGGGGAGATTGAATCCAGTGTGTGAGCGAATCGACCGTGAAACCGCGAGGAATAAGGCACTTTTTAAAAACAAGGTATTATACATGGCAAATAATCCCACTATTGGGTAGGACTTTGGCTGCTGTTTTCTAAGTGTTTATGTAGCTTTTTCCCTGCTTGGATGCTATATGTGCATCAATGGGAATTAAACTGATCGAGAGGCGCTAAAACAAATCATCAAGCATTAGAATTAGCTATACTCCTTCGAAATAGATCATATCACACTCCGAGTACGACAGAGTAGGGAATCTAATGACGGACTAAGCAAAACCAGTCATTAGAGGACTTTCTTCCACCCGGGAAACATAGAGTTGCCACACCCGATAGTACAGTGCAAGATTCTCCGGCCTAAGGAACACCATTGTCCAAGGTCTTTCGGTAGGAAATCTACATCCTGATAAGCGAATCCCCGGGCACCAGTCGGTAGTATCACAACAACACGCTCGAAAAACCCCTCCCTAGAACACCAATCTTTAAGACCGGCAGTACTCTACTTGAGCAACAAGAAAAAAATATTTCAGTCGATCCCAGAAATTCTCTACAGAGACAAGGATTAAATTCTCCGATTTTTAGCCACTCCCCGGGCACAAACCGCAAAGCTTTTGTAAATTTATCTAGAGGTGTTTAAGTAACGGGGAACACCTTGCCTCGCCACCAAGTAGAGTACTAGTACAGTACAGTGCCTTAGCGGAAAATATACCGAGTATTTCCTGCGATCACAGGTATAGATAGCATGGCGCATCTGAGATTGCAATCAAATAAAAAAAATATGAGCGCTGCCGGGACCGGATAGATACAATCGGCCAGGAGAATGTCCGGGAGGCTGGAGGCTGTACCAAAAAGCTGCTCCTAGTGTCACAATCCCCGACTGGACATCATAGCTTTGTGGCTGAATAGAAACTTTGATGAGAGGAGGGCTCATGCTGGAGAAAGGCGTGCTACTATTTAAGCCTAGAGATGGGGAAGTGTCTAAATCTAATAATTGCAAGTACATATTAAGCGATAAGTGAGGTTAAGAAAATTAATGTGTGAGAGATGAGTGCTTATGTAAATAGGGTAACATATCATGGACTACGGTGCAGTATCCGTGAGTAGAATATCGCGTTTTGCAATTATTCATGATGCGGAGTTTGGTATTATTGGTTACAAGCCTTTCTCGAGTGCGCTCGCGAGAAGTTTAGAAACCCCCTCGATACCACCAATAACTTTATAGGTCGCTCTACTGTTTCAGCGTTTGGTTAAAATTGTGGAGAGAATGTCATGGCACGAAATACGCGCATGCTGTCGGTCAACATGGGCCACGGAGATGTCTACTCCGGTGACATACCGGGTAGAGCCGCTATAAGTCGCGAAATTATGCGCTGACTCCCTCTAATGGAGCCATTCTGAAGCAGCTGGTGGGGAGAGGACATTCCAGAGTGTCTATGCGAGGCGTTTCAAGAAGTTTGGTGGCGGAAGACTCGGCTTCAAGATCTGATGAGAATGCTGAGGAACACTATTGCCTCAACACCTCCAGTTTTCATTTGTATTCGTACTCTAGACGAATGTCCACCGAAGTATGATATCGGCTCGAGCTTCTTGAACTCTTAAGGAATATTGTTTGTGATAGGAAGCGAGTGTTCCTCATCGGGGGGCCCCGTTCGCGGAAGATATTAAAAGATATTTCACCAAGGCGGTTGTGGCGCCTATTAATCCGAACATGGATTGCATTAAGAGTTATGTGATACACGATGGCCTCAGGCATCAATAAAGCCGAAACCCAATATTGTATGTCTAGTGGTATAGGACCTGAAGGCATCGATCCGCTGTTATGTGCCTCCTCATCTCATGCCTCAAAAATTGGTGCCCTGTAGCCCGAAATCTTATTGCTGGAAAACTGCATAACGGCATGTCCTATAGGAAACCCAACAGTTTCGTCGCTTTTGTTGCCCCTCTCTATCTAAGGAATGGCTGGCTTGTCACGTGTAGATGAACGTTGATACGGCGGTGAGGGCTGACGCAGATGGCCAAAGAGCTTTTATTCTTGCTCTGGACACACCGCTTGCTTTTGTTTTTCTCTTTCCTCGCTGAATGAATGGAGTGGTAACAGGCCAGGAGTGGTTTATTAGCAATGTGCTATCCTATGAAATTTAGGAATCTATGCTGTGTTGTAGAGTACTGTACTGTACGTAGCTTTTTTCTAGAATGGTATCGTAGAAGTCCCTGAACGGTGCTACATCAATCTCGCATTCCATTGCCGGTGTCAATTTTGCTTGTAGGGCGCCATTGTTATCCCATTTTTATCTTCCTAAGTTAGCGCCACCTTTACAACTGGTAAACTGGTGTTGAGTCTGTTTGACTTACTACTATTGAGGTGTTAGCGTTTGGACTCTATCTATTCCTTTGGGTTCCTTGGCTTACTCAACATGTTGGCTGGGAGGCACTAAAGATGGAGATAACAGGATTATTTTCTTTTTCCCTCCCGTTCAACTTTTCATTCCATATACTGTGGCATAGGTGATCTCGTGGTGGGATCCCCTGAGTTTGGCAGAAATGTTTATTACGGTAGAACAACTAGAATTATTATACCAACTTAACCTCAAATCCACAATTGACATGCGAGCGGTTACCCCAAGTGCCTCAAGAATGTCGTCGGGGATTCTTTGGTAGCTAAGCCCATGGGTATCACTCACTTGGTGCCTTAATAGGAGATTCTAATTCTTTACAAATGATATGCTGAGTTGAAAGTAGTAGTCAGAAGTGTGAAATGAAAATACTAATTACCCCGATCCTAAGTGTAAAACAGTAATACGATGTATCCGATCAACAGGTATGGGAGAGAAATAGCTGGTTCAGCTAGTTGATCAGTGAAGAGAAGGAAAATCCTCTGCCAAGGTCCTGTGCCAATATGCATTACAAAATTCGCAAAGGGAAAGAACTCCACAGAGGACGGGAATGTGGTTGTAGGGATGTGTTTTCTGTAATCCACTTTTGATCTCTAATACCCCTAGGGGGTGCATTGCATTGTGTTTGAAGCGGTTCCACTCCACTGCGTAGAATCCCAACCGTAAATCATTTCTGTCACAACCACTATTTGCAACAAAGTCCCCAATAGGTATGCGAGTGATCTACAGTGATCGCGCGAGACTGTGATCACTAAATAAGTCCAGGGCAAGGCGAGGACTCATCAGTGCGAAAACACAAGTAGGACTCCTATAAGACAGGGATTTTTCGCATGGGCGTTGTCGCTATACAGGGGCCTCTCTTTGCCTAGGAAGATTGTAGCTTGCTGGCGGGCTTTTGTGGCCAATTTTGGCTAATGACTTGGTGGATCTCATACATTCCGGTTTGATAGGCGAGTGGTTTCTCCCAAGTGCCTCAACCATCGCTACTGGGATTCCTGGTAACTCAGCCAATGGCAAGCACCCCCTTTGCACTACAACAAAAAATCCCAATTCTTTACAAATGATACCCGGAGTTGAAAGCAGGAGTCGGAGGTGTGAAATAAAAATAGTGATCACCCGGATCCTGGTTGTGAAACTGTATTACGAGGTATCCAATCGGCGAGTGTGATAGAAACTGCTAAGTTGATCCGAGAGGACAAAGAAAATCCTCCGGCGGGGGGTCCTGTGCTCCTATGCCTTATGGAATTTGGGGAGGGACGACACTAAACAAACGAGAACCTGTCGGACCTGGATGTACTCGTAGGATGGAAGGCGGCTTTTCAAAAGGGTTTCTTGTAATCTAATTTAGATCCTGAATAGGAGAGTGCATTATAGCATCCACAACTTTCTTCTGGATTGAATTTTCTCCGGAAGAGGTGGGCTACTTCGCCTGCGGGGTATTTTAGGGGTTCTAAATAGCGGTTGGAAGTCTTAGGCGTTCGGTCATGCCATGGCAGTCTCCTAGAGACCGTTGTTATTGAGAGGTTTTATTCATGGATTTTGGTCTTTTTATACTGTACAGTACTCCCGCGCAAAATAAGTTGTGGTGCACAGCCCGGTGGGGCTTGACAACCGGCACCCCCCACCAAAAATCCCAGAACTACCGAGGCACAGCAACCTATCCGTTAACCAAAATGATAAGAATAGTGACACCAGTGATTGCAGGAAACAAATGAAGGAGGCGAGAATAGGGCAATCAGAGTCGCAGCATTAGAGCATGAAGCTATTGTGGATGATGAGAGATAGTGTTCTGTTGTGTGGATGTTGGATGTGCCTTGTGACAGATCGAAGGGTGCACCATAACTTATTTTGCGCGGGAGTACCACCGTAGCCAATTGTGGTACTATTGTGCATTGACAAAATTAACCAAGCACCAGGGTGACCAAGGGAACCCATTGCCTCAACACCACTCCCCAACAAACCCTCCCAAAACATCATTACCAGACAACTGATACATCGTACCTAACTTAAATTTCTTCTCCTTACTAAGTCAGACGAGATACTAGGTGCCAATTACTGCATTTTTTTTAATTATCCCTGTTGGTAGATGTTGGGGCAAAAATTATGAGAGTTGGTCCATGGTTGTTCGGTTAATTTTGTCACCGCACAGTATCCTCGTATAATAACTACATCATAACTTAATGAGGTTCCATTGTAAGCTCATTTGGAACTAGGGTGTGTCGAGATTTTGCCCAAAATTTGTTTGCAGTCATAATGGGCATTGACTTGCAATGTATATTTCTCACATGAGACTAGTAGGTGGCCGCAACTTATGCTTGGCCGGAGGTAGTGGAAGTGCAAGAGTATTATTATTCGGAAATTGGTACAAGGAAAGTGTGCGGCATCAGAAACCCAGACTCATCCCAAAGCCTTTGAACCGGTGGTGAGGAGCTAGGTTTGTAAGGCTAGAAAGTGCAACAGAGTGTTTAGTGTTAGGCGCATGGAAATTCGGTTTGCCACATTCTCCCGACGTATCTGTAGAATTGTATCCGAAGGATAGAATTTAGGGTAAAAGAACTGGGGGCCGCGCACCGCTTCTGGATATGGGTTTCACGTGATAGCTCCATTTGCTAACCGGATGGGAACAATACTCTGGGGGGGGGGCCGGTACGGTATGGGCTTTGAGGTTCTCGTATTAGTAAAGCACTTGCAGTTGCCGGCTTCAAGAGGGTAAACTAGCCCGATGGTACAATCGCTGGGGTCTACTGCTCGCAGGGTTCACATAACCCTGGAGGGCGAGTGCGTCTGCAATACATCCGTAAAATATCCGCCATGGTGAGTGGCCACTCTTATGGTTGTCTGATTAAGCTCCCGGTAATGATAGCCACGGGTCGAGTAGAGGCTGAAAGGCGAAGCGAGCTCCTAGGTATTAAAGAGAATGAGTGCTTATGCGGCGGGGTAACATATCGTAGGCTATGCTTGAGTGGAGTACCGAATTTTATACCGGTAGTTATCCAGAATGTGGGACATGAGCATTCGTAGCTGGAATTTCTCCAACCCTCCGCACACCCTTCGATTTTCCTTGGCATGGTGATGATTGGAGAGGAATTGTTACACAACGAGCCTCATCGCCCAATTTTTCTTCAGCCCTACTGACCGGAGGTCAACAAACTTCCTCGATTCTAACATACGGTAGGTCTCTCTACGTCTCTACAGTACCGTTTCCGCGTTCGGCCCACATTCCGGAGAAAACATCATGGCACGAAATACGCATATGCCGTCGGTCAACATGGGGGACGGAAACATCCACTCCGGCAACATAACGGGTAGCTTCAACAACAACTTCTACAAGTCCGACGAGGCACAAATTATGCGCTGGCTCTCTCCGCTGGAGCCAAGTAATAGACATCAGGGCGTGCGTACCGAGCGATTGGGCGGTATCGGAGATTGGGTTTTGGAAACAAAAGAGTTTCAGGAGTGGTTCGGTGGTTTGGGTGGAGCGGATAGGGCTGTGTTGTTTTGCTCCGGGAATCCAGGAGTAGGCAAGACGTATCTGAGGTAAATGGCAGTGTTCCTCGAAAGAAGCGAATATTGCTAATGGCCTGGAATACTAGTTCCCTCGTGATCGACAACCTGTACGATCAAGCAGCGAAGGAAGATATTGCCGTCGTAGGCTTGTACTGTGACTTCCTTGCGCAACATGAGCAGACGATCATCAACATGCTAGGTGCCATTCTGAAGCAGCTAGTAGGCAGGAGTGACATCCCGGAGCATTTACGTGACGCGTTTCAAAAAGACAAAAGGGAGTTTGGTGGTAGAGGGTTACGGCTTCCGGATCTGGTGGGAATGTTGCAGGTCGCCATTGCTTCGCTCCCTCGGGTTTTCATTTGTATTGATGCCCTAGACGAATGCTTACCGAAGCATTTGCCAGGGCTTCTTGGGTCATTGAGAGACATTCTTCGTGAATCACCAAGAGTGCGAATATTCTTCACTGGAAGGCCTCATATCAAGGAAGATATTTACAGATATTTCACCAAGGCAGTTGTGATATCTATCAGCCCCAATGCGGATGACATTACGAGCTATCTAGAGATGAGGCTAGACATGGACACCGAGCCGGATGCGATGAATGATGATTTACGGGCGGATATCATGAGAATCATCCCGGAAAGGGTGTCTGATATGTGCGTAAGAGCGTTTGGTGCCCCCCTCTATATTAATGATATATACTTACCAATAATTGAATGCAGATTCCTCCTTGTTTCACTCCACATTGATGCTATTCTAGGAGAGGGGACACTTCGCCAGAGAAGAAAGAAACTTGAAGAGATGACTCAAGACAATGGACTTGGCGATGCGTACACGGGAACTTTAACCCGACTAAAGGCCCAGAAGGGAAATAAATCAATACTCGCACTGAAGGTTCTGATGTGGGTGTTGTATTCGGAACGGCCATTACGAGCCGAGGAGCTCTGTCATGCCTTGGGAGTGGAGATAGGATCTGTGGATCTGGATCTTGAAAACGTTCCTACGCTACGGACAATCCTAGCATCTTCTCTGGGTCTTGTCACGGTCGAGGGGTCTTCGTCTACCGTCCGACTAGTGCACTTTACCCTCCAAGAGCATCTCTTAAGTGATCCAACCCTATTCCAGAATCCGCATTCAGCAATTGCCGAGGTTTGCTTGACATACCTCAATTTTGAATGTGTCCAGGATATTTCGCCAGCGGTTCTCTCGGTTCCCACAACAATGCCCCTTCTAGAATATGCTTCTTGTTACTGGGGAAAGCACGCCGACATGGAGATGACGGAAGGTGTGAAAATACTTGCACTGAGACTTCTCAATGGATATGATGAGCACATAGCGGCTCGACTGATGTTATCGCATTCTGGCTATTATTTTGACGGGCCTAGAGGGTTTACGGGGCTTCACGGAGTAGCATTTCTCGGGATCGAGGGGCTAGTGGCTGCTGTACTGGGCGTAATGGAATGGGATATTAATGCAATCGACAGCACGGGGAGCACGGCTCTCGCATGGGCAGCACACAGGGGATATGAGGGAGTAGTAAAGATGCTTTTAGATCGAGAGGACGTCAATCCCAACCAGGAAAATAGTAAATATGGTTGGGCACCACTCTCGCGGGCCGCTGGGAGTGGGCATGAAGGGGTAGTAAAAATGCTTTTAGACCGAGAGGACATCAATCCAAACCAGGGAGATAGCGAATATGGCTGGACACCACTCTTGCAGGCCGCTGGGAGTGGGCATGAAGGGGTAGTAAAAATGCTTTTAGACCGAGAGGACATCAATCCAAACCAGGGAGATAGCGAATATGGCTGGACACCACTCTTGCAGGCCGCTGGGAGTGGGCATGAGGGGGTAGTAAAGATACTTTTAGACCGAGAGGATGTCAATCCTGACCAAGCAGGTGGCGTATTGGGCGGGACACCACTCTGGTGGGCCGCTAGGAATGGTCATGAGGGGGTAGTAAAGATGCTTTTGTACCGAGAGGAGGTCAATCCCAACCGGGCAGACACTATATCTGGCCGGACACCACTCTTGCAGGCCGCTCGGGGTGGGAAAGAGGCTATAGTAAAGATGTTTTTAGACCGAGAGGACGTCAACCCCAACCAGGCAGATCGCGAGTATGACCAAACACCTCTCTCATGGGCTGCTGAGCATGGTCACGATGGGGTAGTAAAGATGTTTTTAGACCGAGATGATATTGATCCCGACCAGGCAGACGGTAAACATGGCCGGACGCCACTCTCACGGGCCGTTGGAGGTGGGCATGAGGGGGTAGTAAAGATGCTTTTGGACCGAGAGGAGGTCAATCCCAACCGGGCAGACACTATATCTGGCCGGACGCCACTCTTGCAGGCCGCTCGGGGTGGGAAAGAGGCTATAGTAAAGATGTTTTTGGACCGAAGGAATGCTAATCCCAACTATTCCAGATGTGGTCGGCCACCACTTTCATGGGCGGCAGAGTGGGGACAGGAGAGGGTAGTAAGGATTCTCTTGGACCGGGAGAACATCAACCCGGACCATGCAGATTCCGCAGATGGCCGGACGCCGCTCTGTTGGGCCGCTAGGGGCGGGCATCAGGGGATTGTAAAGATGCTTTTGGAGCGAGAAGACGTCAATCCCGATCGGGCAGACACCGAATATGGCCGAACGCCGCTGTCGTGGGCCGCTGGGGGCGGCCATGAGGCGGTAGTGAAGAGCCTTTTGGGCCACAAGGATGTCAATCCCAACCACGCTGACACCCGCTATGGCTGTACACCACTTTCGTGGGCTTCTGCAGGTGGGCGTTTAGCAGTGGTAAAGATGCTCTTGGACCGAGAGGATATCAATCCCAACCAAGCAGACACCCATTATGGCCAGACACCGCTCTGGCGGGCGGTCGAGCGCGGACACGAAGGGGTAGCCAAAATGCTTTTGGAACGAGAGAGTGTCAATCCCAACCAGTCAGACATCATGTATGGTCGGACACCACTCTCATGGGCGGCTGAACATGGACAGGAGGGGGTAGTACGGATGATTTTGGACCAGGAGAATATCAATCTCAACCAGGCAGACACCCAATATGGCCGGACACCACTCTCCTGGGCCGCTGGGGCTGGCCATGTGGGGGTAGCAAAAATACTTTTAAAACGAGAGGATGTCAATCCCGACCAGGCGGACACTCGGTATGGCTGTACCCCACTTTCCTGGGCTGCTGCAGGTGGCCATGTAGCGGTTGTGAAGATGCTTTTAGCCCGCGAAGATGTCAACCCAGACGCGGCAGACACCCACTATGGCCAAACACCACTTTTGTGGGCCGCTGCTGGTGGGCACGAGGGTGTTGCGAGGATTCTTTTGGAACGAGAGGACGTTAATCCGAACCAGCCGGACACCGAAAATGGCGGGACACCACTCTCTTGGGCGGGTGGGAGCGGGCATGAGGGGATAGTAAGGATGCTTTTGGACCGGGAGGGTGTCGATCCCGACCGGGCAGACACCGCAGATGGTCGGACACCGCTCTCGTGGGCCGCCGGCCACGGACATGAGGGGGTAGTAAGGATGCTTTTAGCCCACAAGGATGTCAACCCCGGCCAGGCGGACACCGAACATGGCCGCACACCGCTATCGTGGGCGGCTGGACATCGGCATCAGGGGGTAGTGAAATTGCTTTTGCAACGAGTGGAAGTTGACCCTGACCAAGCCGACATTCGGGATGGCCGGACACCACTCTCGCAGGCAGCTGGGAGTGGACACCAGGGCGTAGTAAAGATGCTTTTAGAACAAGAGGCTGTCAATCCCAACCAAGCAGACACGAAATATGGCTGTACACCGCTCTCGTGGGCTGCTGCTCGCGGGCACGAGGGGGTAGTAAGGATGCTTTTGGAACGAAAGGGTATCAATCCCGACCATGCAGATACTGAATATGGCCGAACACCCCTCGCGTGGGCCTCTTGGCACGGGTATGAGTGTATAGTGAAGATGCTTTTAGAACGAAACGATGTATGCACCAGCATACAAGATACCAAGAACCAAACTCCACTGTCATTAGCTCTCTCTAGAGGGCACCGTAGGGTTGTGAGACTGTTATCGGAGCGGGGCGATGCCAATTCCAATATAGCAGATCACGGTGGCCAGGTGTCTCACCCGCTACACGATAATAGCATTACCCCCTCGACCCAACCTTCGGGCCTGCCTCAGCCTCCTTCCGTGTTGCCGAAGTTCTGGTATTCTCTAAATAAGACTGCTGCCCCTCCTAACAACACCCGGTCAACCCTCCCCATCGCTGCGAACTGGCATTTGATCCTCCCCTTTTTAATTTGTCTTTTGGCTTTTCTCCTTTACATCGTTCCTTCATCACTGGGGACATTCTCATTTCGTAAATAGTAGCCGTTCATTGAACGGCTTTGGCAAGACCTCCATAGATTTAGATGTCAATAGACTTTTGATGAAAGGCGTTTTTCTGGCGTGACACAGCTATTTTATGTATTTTTTGTTGGAAGACGGATGTGCTTGGCTTTGTTACGGGAGTGGGAAGGATAGTTTAGGAGATATGCAGATAGAACGGACACGGGAGAATGTTCTATAGAGAGTTTATCCGCATGTTCTTTTCTTTGTTATCACGGGAGTGTACGGAGGAATAGGGACATGAGGCAAACACAGAGATAGGTGTGGGTGATCTATTGGGGGATCAGTAGTCGTATTATGTTTTACTTATACACCTGTCTTTACCTTAGTTTGATTTTAGTACGGACGAGCAGTTAGAGCAGAGCGAGCGAGAGTGAATGAACGAAGCATTATAGGTGGTAAACTTATGTTCCATATTCCTTCCTCCGAGTGCCTAAGTTCCAGGTCATATCTCTTTGCCTAGTGGCTTACTTCCGTGCGACCCTCCCCTCCTCACGTCGAGAAACCTTTTGACATTTTTCCCGTTTTTTCTCTCTGAATTTCCGCGGAGTTCAAGTTAGTCCCGGTTCACATCATGGAGTTTTTTTCATTCCATCTATCCGTTCATATTTGCTTTATGTTTAGTTGACCGTGATATAGGGCCCATTGCCAAAAAATGGGTAGCAAATGGGTAGCAGTTGTAATATGATAACCTTGAAGTAACCCCTAGAATCTGAATTATGAAGACTTTTATAGTGAATTTGTTTCTAGTGATAAATGACATTGTCTCTCGACTCTTGGTTCTCACATATGAGGGTAGTCACTGTAGCTTTGGCTGAGTTGGAGGTGGGAGCGGAACTTGAAATCTAAGTTAGAATTCTGATTTCGGTGAGTGTAGGGAAATAGCTCAGCTTCAGACACCGAGACTCACATCAAAGCTTTTCAGAGGTCCATAAGCCGCTAGGCTTGTAAGCCTAGAAGGTATAGTCGGACGTTCAGTAAAAAAGTATGTGGAGATTATGGAACCATATTCACTATCACAAAAGTAGAATAAAAAGCGACTACAAATGTGGCGATGGGGATTTTCAGCCGCCCTGAGGTGTCAGTCAACTTTCTTATAACGAAAGCCGTCAACACTCAAGAGCTTTTACAGCTATTTCAAATATTCTAGCACCCAGGCTGGTACTGTAACACAAACAGGTATAATATATCCGCTATAAAACTTTATCATGGTATCAGCCCGGGTGCCAGAACCTGGAGAACGAGGTTATATACTACTGTTCACTTAATCCTCATGCCCCCATGTGCACGAATAGTGTTGCCAGTGAAAATGTAGTACGGCTATCAAAGATCATTGAGAAAGAAACTTTTCCACCAGCGAAAACATCGCCACGGTGGAACTTTGGGGTACCGGTATGAGAACTAAGTAAACAATAGTATATTAGCAGCAAAGCAAATTCTAAATCAATGCGTAATCACCGGACAGAGGTACAGCCCATAAGTTTTGTATATTTTGCTAGCAGGTGTTCGATATGGAAGTACAGCAGGAGTTGTTATACTCGTAGAGGGAATAACGTTAAGACGATTACCGTTTTGTAAGGAGAGTAATTGTCTTAACGTTATTCCCTCTACGAGTATAACAACTCCTGCTGTACTTCCATATCGAACAGGTTATGAGCCCGGCGCTCACAGCATTGACGGAAAACATAACGACATATGAGTGGAACCCTTTATCCAAGACTACCAACCCCCGGCGAGGAAATTCCAACAAGACACCCTGCTATGTCAACTCTTGGATCCTCCACCTTCGGATCCCGAATCAAGGAAGAGAAGCCTGTTACCATCAAACTTGACAACATCAAGCAATTGACTGGTCAGGAGAACTATATTATTTGGGAATCAACCATGAGATTAGTTTGGAAAGGGATGAAAACTTATGAAATAGTAGTGGAAGGTCAACAACCTTCTGATGATGCCGGTGAGGATGAAGTTACGGCCTATACTGCCCTTTGCCACCAAGCATTGGCAATCTATATACAAGTTGTCTCCACCGAAATCCGTGAGAAACTTGTTGAATTCGACCATCCTCATGAGATGTGGAAATATCTTCGGACTGAGTATTACCGCGATACTGCTTTTGCTCTTGTATCACAGATAACCAATCTCGCGTCCTTATCGACTACCTACGATCCCGCTCAACCTGTGACCGTATTTATTGCACAATTCGAGACTGAGTGGCTACGACTTAGTAAATTAGCCAAAGCATCCAAGGACTCCTACCGGCAGACCTTTGCTAAGTTCTTGGGTGAAGACAAAGCGAAACGCGACTTCCTCCTGGGCTTTCTGGTTGGCCACCAGAAGAATATTGTCGACAATCTCTCTACAAAGGATGACTTCACATTTGCTGAGGTCAAGCAACGGCTCCTTGACCTGGACCATGATCAGCCAGGAACAAGGTCTCAGCAGGCTCTCGCAACAACTAACTATCGGAAGCCTAAACGAAGTTTCAAACCTGTGCCCGTTCGAAGCTCAAATGAGAAGTTGAAAGACTGTACATGGTGTAGCAAGCACCATCCAGGACGTTCTCGTGGCCATACATGGAACGAGTGCTTCAAGTTGAAAGCGCATAATGAGAGGAAAGGCAACAAACTGGGGGGTGGCGAAGAAGCTCACACGGTCTCTGAGCCCCACGGAAAGGTCAGTAGATCCTCATTCTACTTCGATACATGTGCAACATCTCATATGTGCCCTGACCCAGAGAGGTTTGAACATCTTGCGATTTGTTCCGGACTTGTGAAATCAAGCTCCACTGATCAGATGAAGATCACAGGGAAAGGAAGTGTTGTGCTACGCTGCACTTTGCGGGATGGGACGGTTTCTTGTTTTCGTCTTACCGATGTTCTTCTTGTTCCTCAACTTGAGACGCCATTAGTATCTTGGCCCAAACTTCAAAACAAAGGTTATCAAATGATCGGAGAAGGCCCTGTGATATCAGTCAAAAATGGTGACAAGACTGTGTTAGAGGCAATATTGGATGGCTCGCTTCCCAGAATTCCAGAAATTCAACAATCAGCAATATTGACATTTGAGTTCTGGCATGAGGCACTGGGGCATTTAGCGCCATCAACTATGGAGCGTGCTCGAAATCACTTTGAAGATTCGAGTTTTATCCCTCCGGTTCCTCAGAACTTCCACTGTATACCATGTGCGATTGCAAAATCTACACATCGAACTCCGTCAAGCACTAAGTCTGGTACAACTCAGAAAGCTGAACTGATCCATTCTGACCTCTGTGGACCATTCCCGATTCCATCCTATGGGAACTCACTATACTACATCTCATTTACCTGTGATGCCACTCACTTTTGCTGGGTACAGTTTCTTGGAAAGAAATCTGAAGCCACGCAAGTAATTAGTGACTTTGTTACACAAATGGAAACACAGGAAAAGACAGTAGTACGCCGATTTCGTACTTATAACGGGGGAGAATATGTGAACGAGAGGCTAAGGAGGTTTTTCGCATCCAAAGGCATCATACATGAGCTGACCCCGCCCTACTCACCCGAGTCAAATGGTGTAGCGGAAAGATTAAATCGGACCATTGGTGAAGGAGTACGAGCAATAATGCATACTGTTGATGACGGCAGGTTATGGGCTTAAGCGGTAGGAACATTTGTTTACACCAAAAATCGCCAACCGCATAGCACACTTGCCGGGAAAACTCCTTACGAGGCTTTCCACAATGCAAGACCAGCTATCAACCACCTGCAGCCATTTGGTCGGGAATGTTATTTACATATCCCAAAGGCAAAGCGTGGACCTGGGTCTAAGCTACTCCCCAGGGCGGAGAAGGGATTGTTTGTAGGATATACCAATATTGGTCACCAGTATCTGGTGTTCCTTCCAGGAGAAAGGCAGACTACACTGTCAGCTGATGTACACTTTCCACCACCCGCAACCGTAGAAGGTCCTGGAAATGGGTCTAGTTTTTCAAGCTCTTTGGATTCTGGTAGCGGTGGAAAGAGGTCCTTTATTCGTAACAGGCAAGAACTGCACAATGAATGGCCAGTACTACAGCAAGCGAGCAATTCCCAAACACCTACCGTTAACTTGGAATATAAAGCAAACAGGGATGGCTTCCCCACTGATCCTATGTGGATAGCCTGGATGGACAGTCATCCTGAAACTGCGAATAAATGGTACGATGAGGGTCATCCGAAGGTCGTGGAACTTTTCAGACAAGAAAATGCGCGTGGAAAGCGGGATGGATTTCTGGGCCTACCTTATTGGCTACCCGATGACAATACAGAAGCTACAGTATTGAGACATAGTGTATGTCCAATTTCCACACCTGATGGATCTGTAGTTCCAAGTGCAGTTTCTCCACCTGGCACGGCTAATCTGGATATTTCCATGAGGCATCCGCCTCTGGATTCTTCTGGATCCTCTCAGATTCCTCAACAGGACCAGGTAGCAGAACAGTCGAAGCACCACTCAACTGTACAGGACCTCCCAGATGTTAGATCTTTCCCTGGACAGCATAGAGGTCCTGGTACCAGTGTGTCCCAAAGGCCCAGCCAACAAATCTGCTTTGTCTGACCAGAAGATATCATGGATACCGCAGAAGACAATGTTGATAAATGGAGGAGCCTTCCTCCTATTGAGTCAGATACAGACGATGAAGTCCTAGCCACACAGGAAAGTCCATCAGCTACCAAGGCTTTAGAAGTTCCAGAGCCAGAGACATACAAGCAAGCTCAGCAATCATATTACTGGAACGATTGGAAGCAGGCAATTGAAGAAGAGATTGATTCCCTAGAAGAAAACAATGTATGGGAAATTGTTGATAGACCACCTAGCCGTCGAGTTGTTGATGGGCGTTGGGTGTTCTGCGTAAAAGGAAATGCAAAAGGAGAGCTTGATCGATTCAAGGCTAGATATGTTGCAAAAGGCTTCTCACAAGTGCAAGGTATTGATTATGAGGAAATCTTCGCCCCAGTTGCCCGATTTGATTCCTTAAGACTCTTACTAGCTATTGCAGCTGGGAAGAAGTGGAAACCTCGCCAGCTAGACATAAAAACTGCATTCCTATATGGGGATCTGGGTGAAGAGGTATACCTGGAGCTACCAGAAGGTCGACGCATTGAAGGAAAAGTAGCATGCTTGAGACGAGCTATCTATGGCCTCAAGCAGTCACCCCGACAATGGTACCAACGGCTGGTGTCTTTTTTGCAACCTTACAGTTTCCACACGTCGACGTTTGACCCATGTGTCCTTATCAATCAATGTGGCAACTTGTTTGTTGCTGTCTATGTTGATGATATAACCATCTTTGGTGCGGAAGATAATCAAACGGAAGGTACAATTGCTCTGCTCAAATCAGAGTTTAAAGTGAAGGACATGGGGCCCTTGAACTGGCTACTTGGAATGCAAATCGAATACCAACGAGATAGTATTACCATATCACAAAGAGCCTTTATCGACAAAGTCCTGGCACGGTTCACTATGAGTGACTGTAATCCAGTCTCAACTCCAATTGATACAGCACAACCGTTAAGGAAAACAGCACCAGATGATACCTTAGTATCAACCACAATTTATCAGCAAATGATCGGATCGCTTATGTACCTTGTTACAGGCAGCCGGCCTGACTTAGCCTATACAATCACCTATCTTTCACGGTTCAATACCCAGCCTCGTGAAACGCACTTCAGAGCGGCTAAACGAGTACTCCGATATTTACAGAAGACGAAAGATCAAACTCTCTCCTACAAACTTGGTTCTTCTCTGTATCTCAGTGGCTACTCTGACGCTTCTTATGGGAACTGTCTAGATACAAGACGAAGTTTCTCCGGTTACATCTTTAAGCTAGGAAGTGCTACAATTTCATGGCGATGCAGGAAACAACAGTCAGTCGCGCATTCCACATGTGAGGCAGAATATATGGCTCTCGCATTGGCTACGAAGCAATACATATGGACGCGAAGTGCCCTACAACAACTGTTGGGTATAGTAGTACCTGCTGCATTGTTTGCTGCTAGCCGTTCAGCCATCGATCTTGCCAACAACCCAAAGTTGAATGATGCATCAAAGCATATTGATATCGCATACCACTTTACCCGTGAACGGCTAGAGGATGGATCGCTTTCTTTGCTTCTTGTACCTTCATTGGAGAACCTGGCGGATATCTGTACGAAAGGTTTACCACGGCCACAGCATGACCACTTATGCTCCAAGATATTTGGCACAAAAGTGAGTAGGGATGTTGAAGCATGTGGTTGACGCAGTACTTTCTCCTTTTATGATTCTCTACTGGTCATAGTTGCGAGAGTCTTTCTACCTGTCACAATTGAGTCATTTCTACTCTCATGTTGCATATTCTCTTGTTATGCTTTCTGCTTATGAGTTCTTTATCAACAACAGTGATGTAGATAATAGCCCTTGATTGCTTGTATGTATCACAGTTGTGTCACTGTTTTCACATCTTTCAGTCATCGCTATTTTCCCGTTTTCTGTCTATATAAACTCCAAGATATCGCATGTAACTATTAGTGTGCACTCTTTATTGGAATCCATTACTCTCCTTACAAAACGGTAATCGTCTTAACGTTATTCCCTCTACGAGTATAACAACTCCTGCTGTACTTCCATATCGAACAGCAGGGGTGTTACTCTAGTATGGGATAAGGGGGCTAATTGGGGGATAAGGGGGCGAATTGGGTAGCCATATCTATTTCGCTGACTTTATACCCAATTTGCTACCGTAAATTACCCCGTGTTAGCTCAACACCCCCTGCTGGTTGGATATATAAACCTTATGGGCTGCCCCTTCTTACGACAACCATACAAAATTGAACTGGGATGAAGCAGTCATCCAACTATGGTATCACTAGCTGTCTTTTCTCTTGGGTTATCTATCCATAGCTTCAAAATTATGCCACATGGAGATGCTTTGAGTTTGTGATACAAGGTCCCAAGTTGTGGCAACTAGGTTGTGGTTATTGGACACAACCCCTGAACGCTTGTGCAATCACAAGTTAGGGCACTCTCAACAGTGCCTAACAGCTCGACCCAGCTTATGAGGGGTAAGTTTGGATATTGGGTGGTTGGAAAGGGTGGTTATATAAATTGTAGTTAGAAGTAGGGCAGACGAGACGATGAGTCCATAGAAAGCCCGAAAAGAATAAACACCTCAAGGAAAAAAAAAAGGAAAAAGAAAAGAAAAGCTTGACCCAACTTTGCAGCTCAAGATAATGGGCCCGGGAGGCCCTGTAATGAACTCTACTTCTAACTAACCAACCAAACAAGCAACATATTATACCGTTACCATAATTAGCCCACTATTCCTCAAACCTGTTAGGAATATCCTTGAAATAATTAGTGTCGTAGTCAATTATCATGCTAACTTAACATTACAGCTAAGAATAGCTTACTCAAACGACATTCACTGCCAACCAAATACCTTACTAGAATGCCCCAGGGAACTTGTGGCAAATATGTGTTTATGAACTGATAGCTAGGCGGGGCGTGGCTCGGCGATCTTGTAAATTGGACAAGTTATTTTTTTTTTTTGAATGTTGGGGGGTTCAATGGTGGGGGGGAAGATGCGCGGTGTGTAGACTCCTTGTATAAATTAGTAATGCAGCTAGTGCATCCTATATTCTTTACAAAATGGGATGATGTTAGTTTGTTGCGCCTATGGACTATGCTCTCTCGTCTATATAATATACAGGCAGCCTAACCATAGATAGGCGCAGGGGTGTACTGCTATCTCTGTGAGTGGGGAGCGAGGAGGAGGGAGGGGAACGATTCCCTGCCCGAGAAAGTGCATCTGGGGGTTTCAACGTAAATCTTTCTAGTCTTCTAAATGCCCCCGTTGCGAGATTATTCGGAGATTTGGATTGGAAGTGGGAGGGCGGCTTTGGGGGCTTTGGGCATTGGCAGGTGGAAGTATATAAACTATGATACTGTGTGGTACCGCAAGGGTGTTAATAAGGAAACTACCACGGAATACGGTGAATGAAGAATCCGTGGTACTATAGGGGCTTTGCCAGGTAGGCTGAATACTGAACCTGACCAGCTTATATAATATCTAGGAATCAAGGGGCCTGCTTGGCAAGCCGTGATTTGAGATGTCAGAGTAGTGATCTGAAATCACGATTTGGAAACAACCCTCTGCTAATGCCAGACATGACTGCACTTTTTAATTATCCACATGGACATTTGGGGCTGCCTCTGTGAGAAGGCCTCATGACTCGCTATGATAATAATATTGGGACAGCATTTATAATACTAACGAAAGACCTAGGGGTATTAAACAAAAGTTTTTTTCACTTCTAAGTATTCGTCACACACTATAAAATTTTCTCAAATACCATATTCATTTGAAAACGTAACCCCGCCAAACACGATGAATATTTCAAATCACGATTTGAGATAACGAACAGCTCAAATCACGTCTTGCCAAACAGGCCCAAAGCGCTTCTTCTTGAAGTACTTGGGGGAATGGAGTGATGTTGGGAAACTATTTGAAGCCTATCGGGGGTGGGGGGTCAATTGTCTATTCGTACGGTGGGGTTGTAACAGCCTATAGTTCGGAGATATGCTAGCCTATGAATCCTACTTATGTACTGAACTGCGGATTTGGGAAGTGCTGTCTGTTAGTCTAATCACTCAATCAGATACTGACGTGCTAAGTTAGTCCAGTATAGGGCGGGTCGGTCTTATTTCAACATCATGTATTTTCCTAGCTGTTCTGTATGCACCTGTCCAGCATCTGCCAATCTTATCTATACTACCTCGCCCTACTAGAAAAAAAGCTATTTATACAGCGCAATAAACAGGAGAGAGTATCTTACCAGAGCGAAAATGACTAAAATGACTATAGCCTTTAGAGCCAACATCTGCCCCCCAAGACAAAAAGTATAAAAAAAGAATTTATTTTTTATTTTTATTTTTATTTTTATTTTTATTTTTATTTTTATTTTTATTTTTACTTTCTTTTGTGATGTCCGCAGACCTCCCGTCTGCTTCTGCTACCCGCCGATCGCCAACCTTTAAGGTCTAGAGTCGGATTCTACCACCTCGTAGCAGGATTGTTAAACCCCACAGCCCTATTGATGAGGGCCAAGTTCTTCAATCTCCCAGTCCCCATAGGGCAGGATTTTTTTAATTATCCTGCCCTACATGACGGATCGTTCAATAATAACTGGTTGTCAGCATGGATTGAACTCCTGGGCTCCCGCTAATTGCGACAGAAGGTTTAACCACTGCGCCAGCTGGGTATTTCATGAAAGGTGAATTTGGGAACTAATACTTATCCTACTGGAAGCCCGATTTCGGGATTTTAATGGGTGGGTGGCGTGTCTCTCCCTAAGCTATTGCTGGATTTCGATGGGGGGTATTTTTTGCGCCTTGGATGTGTTTAACAATCTTAGGTTACAATAGGCCTATTTGCTCCCCCACCCTGCCCATCATCAGCATAGGCCCAAAGGTCTAGTCCGCCCTCCACTGGAGAATGGGAGGACCGAGCCATGAAAAAATGGATTCCTAGGATGGGTCGCGAAACCTTGCAAATGCTCGGACCTTTGGCACACATCCCGACCAGAAGGTGCTCGTGAGAAGTCCCTCAATATTGCGGACCTATGTACTACAGTAGTTACTAACGGCCACTCGATAACTAGAGCCTCTCCTCTCCCTCATAATTTAAGATGAGGAGGACCATATCAAAGCGGCCCGGCTAACAAAAGAGATAGAGAATATAGGAGATATAAAAAGTGATAAAAGTTCTGGGGGGGGTACTATATTATTTGATCCGCCCCTGTTATTTCACATTCTGATAACTTCATTTACTCAGTGGGCTACGGGGATTCACAAACCACTGGGCTCTACCGAGAATACTTGAACGCAGGCGACTGTAGGTAACTCTATCAATAGGTATGGTAATCGTCAGGCAGACGGGGAATAGCACTGGTGAGAGGGGGCGGGAGCGGCCGGGAACACAATCGATTTCTTTCGCGAGCGTATGATACAACAATACTAGTTTTGGTGCAAACCGTGAGGGGGCGAAACCCAAGTTGGTGATATAAAACCCTGACCCTAAAATGCAACCTGTAGGTAATGTAGCACTAGAAGTAGGGCACTCCAAAAGCAAGGCTTGTACGAGTACTAGTGCAAGTAGGCATAGCCTAATGCGGAGTCCACTGCCAGGAATTGGAATTCCTCCCAACTTCCATTGCCCTCAGATTTCGTTGACGCGGAAACTATTGGGTGAACTGACGCACAGCAAGTCTCACAGTTTCGTTTCCACGGCTCAAGTTACAGAAAGTTTATAAGCTCTCCCGGTGCCCCTATATGTTTCACTACTAGCCGACATTCGACTAAAACTTTAGGGGAAATATCGTGGAACAAAATATACATATAATATCAGTCAATATAGGCGATAGATGTGTCCACTCTCGCAACTTTTCAAGTACAGTGCTGTACATAGTTTCAACAACTTCTATAAGCCCGATGAGGATGCGCAAATTATAAGCCAGCTCTCTCCAGTAGATCCGGACCGCAGACATCAAGACGCGCGTACCGAACGGTTCCACGGTATCGGAGATTGGGTTTTGGAAGCGGAAACGTTTCGGAAGTGGATAGGCGGTGAGGGTGGAGCGGATAAGGTTGTGTTTTTCTCCGGGAATCCGGGAGGAGTAAGACATATCCGGGGTAAATGGAAGGGTGCTCGAAAGAAGCGAATATAGCTGATGGCTTAAATTCTGGTTCACTAGTGATTGAAAGCGTGCGCAACTAGCCGGAGAGGTAAGAATCACGGTCGCAGGTCTGTGATGAGACTTCCTTACCCAGCAATTTTAGGCTATCGCTTAAAATAACGGGAGCTGTGGTAAGTCAGCTAGCTTAGTATAATTGGTATTCTACTCGTAGGTGGGACAAAATTAACCGAACACCCCCGGTGAGCGTGGCAACCCATCGCTTCCGGGCTCCCACAAAAATTATTACCACCAGTAGGCACCTCATAATGCCTTCTCTTTTTTTTATTAAGGCTGACTGATGGTATACTAAGTACGATCTTGGCGACAAAAGTCGTCGGCACCCCCCCATTTTACACCAAAAATAGCCGATTTTAAGCACTCACAATTCATCTCAAAGTAATATAGAATCAACAAAACCAATGCCATAGTGTAGATAATTCCCTAGAATTTCTGCATAGAAATTATCAGAATTTTTCTGCTCTACTGTGAGGGCTGAAAACCTGGGATCCAGATTGGATGTTGTTGCAATGTACCTTTTGTATGAGAACCTCATATAAAATTAGAAGTACCTTTTGCTCACCATCATTCTCTCTGACATTGCACCATGGGCATTAACTAACAGAGCTTGCTGCTTATGAATGATAATATCTAGACCACTCTAAAGGCTCTGGCACATTTTGAAATTTTCTTGCAATCAATCAAGCTGAGATTTTTTCCTTATTTTTCATGGTTGGGTTGGGGAATTGTATCGAGGAGGTTGACAACATCACGACGAAGATTAAACTAAAGTATGAACGTGCGTTGATCGGTTAATTTTGTCCCGCACAATAGTGTCGGCAGTTGATGTGGTTGGTTGCCGTCGAGTGGGTTAGTCTAACTCGGTTCAGAGCAGAGGCACCTTGCGACCCTGAAAGCGTATTAGGGAGGTTCTGCAATGGGATGCTACGGCGGTATTTAAGGACAAAAGTACAGAATAAAAAATTCGACATGGCAACGGTTGAACCCTGTCAACTCGCCTTCCTCGCGCAAAGCAAATTATCGCTCCCACAGTGTTAAGCGATATTGGCCTTGACCACACAAAGTAAATCATCACTTCCACAACTTTAAGAGATATTAGCCTTAACCGCGCAAAGTTCCTCAACAGCATGGATTTCTTCTCCACTCCAATTTTGTAAATCTTCCAAATGTTTTGGGAGAAGATGTATTCTTAGTTAATGGTTACTAGCATATAAATCATTTCTTATTGGGAAACGTACCAATCATAAAAACCCTTATAATCTACTATCTCTGCATAGGAGTCATTCACGATTTCCAAAGAAAACGAGCCTCAAGAAGGAATAGTGTTTACCTAATGTGGGATGGGCTTGAGCTTGGAAAGACAGCTACTAAGATTGCGAAATCCTACAATACTATGTCAGGCAAACACTATTTCTTCTTGCGGGCAGTGTTCCTAACCATCAAGTACGTCTGTCCTGGAATGGACGGGCTAGGGGAAATAGAGCCGGAGCCAGGTGCCATAGGACCCTGTGAAACTTTCCTGTTCGGATCGCTTCTACTGTATGCTTAGAAACTTCAAGTGAATGATATCATCTCGCTCATGGTTTATGATCTGGCAAATGAAGCGGAATGATATATTCAGTCTTCTGTTAATACTTGTGACCCTTGATAATCCACTTAACATACTTCTCTCTCTTGTGAGAAAATTATTTATTATCTCAGCTTCAGGGCATCATCATTTATCACTTATACTTTGTCTGCAGTCCCGGCAGTTCTTACTCATCCCCAGCCGTTCTCATCCACCTCCAGCCATCATTACCCACCCCCAGCAGTCATTACCCATCCCCAGGAATCCCCTGTAGTCCTTCTCATTTTTGTCAACATGTGCCCCGACCTCTCTGTATATATCTGCCATCTTGTCCACCCCCCCACTATACTTACCTACACCCTACAGTCTTCTGATACCTCCTATAAGTTCTCCGCACAATTTCGGCCATCCTGCCATCTCCCCTTCCGTCCGCCTAAGTAGCTGCGCCGCTATCATATGTGTCTCACTATACTAAGAGGATGCGCACGATGTTTCCGCGGTAACGAGGTGGCAAAAGTGGTTGGTGATCGTTTTTTTGTTTAATGCAGGGATGGCAACACAACCCCCCTCATCACCCCGGATTTTCAACACCTCCTAAAGATATTTCTCTAGATCAAATATTAATTTCTACTACAGTATGTGTTCTTCAATGTATTTATATATTATATATTCCCATTATTATTTCCATAACGGTGGGGTTGATGGTGGACCCCCAGGCATTAGCGGGGAAGAGTACGGTGAGATTCACCCGACACTTCAGTTCATTGTGCTTGAGCTCAATGCGAGAGCCAGTTACCTATTATACGGGGTTTCGTACTGTACAGTATTATAATTCGCTAACTGGGTCTGTCATAAAGAGCGGTGTAAATCGCGACAATGGCCCAAAGTTGGTATCGCTAGGGAATTTAATAGAATGGCGGAAGGAAGCTAAAATCCAACAGAACTATGACTCCGGGTATAGAGGACTTTTTTCTCTGAATCCCGAGATCAGCAGCCTAACTGAGAGAGCGAATTTCAAGAGTTTTTACGATACCGGTAATGGAATTCCCCCCCAAGACCACCACTACATTGATATGCTTGGCAGGGAGGTTATTGGAGAGAGATTGTCACACAAGCCTCATCGCCCCGCTTTTCTTCAGCTCTACTCCCAGAAAGTTTATTATTCGATCCTCTATAGGCTGCTCTACTATTTCTACATTCGACCAAAATTTCGGAGAGAATATTATGGCACAAAATACTCATCTGCTCTCTGTCAACACGGGCAACGGAAACATCCACTCAGGCAACTTAACCGGCAGTTTCAATAACTACTTCCATCGATCTGGTGAGGTTGCCGAGATTATGCGATGGCTCTCACCGCTGGAGCCAAACCATAGACACCAAGGCGTGCGCACCGAGCGGTTCGACGGCATTGGAGATTGGATTTTAGAAACAAAAGAGTTTCGGGAGTGGAGAGGTGGTTTGGGAGGAGAGGATAAGGCTGTGTTGTTTTGCTCCGGGAATCCCGGAGTGGGCAAGACATACCTGAGGCAGGTGACGGGGTTCTTTGAAGGAAGCAAATATTGCTAACGGCATACAATACTAGTTCCCTGGTCATTGACAGCCTGTGCGGCCAGGCAGGGGGGGGAGATATACCGGTCGCCGGGTTGTACTGCGACTTCCTTGCCCAGCAAGAGCAGACAACCACCAACTTGCTGGGAGCCATCATGAAGCAACTTGTAGGCAGAGGGGACATCCCTGGGCACATACGCGAGGCGTTCCAAGAAGAGAAAAAGAAGCTTGGTGGCAGAGGACTGCGGATTCCGGATCTGGTAGGAATGCTGCGGGTCACTATCGCTTCGTTACCTCAGGTTTTAATCTGCATCGATGCCCTAGATGAATGCCTACCGAAGCATTTGCCAGGGCTTCTTAAGTCACTGAGAGATATTCTTCAGGAGTTTCCAAGGACGCGAATATTCTTCACTGGAAGACCCCATGTCAAGGAGGATATTCGCAGATATTTCACTAAGGTGGTTGAGGTACCAATCACCCCTAATGCAGATGACATTAGGAGCTACATAGAGATGAGGTTAGGCGTGGACACCGAGCCAGATGCGATGAACGATGATTTACGGGCGGATATCACGAGAATCATCCTGGAAAAGATATCTGATATGTGCGTAAAGTCATTTGGCACAGCCACTCTATCAATGCTCTATACTTCCCAATGATTACATGCAGATTCCTTCTTATTTCACTCCACATAGACGCTATCCTAGGAGAGGTGACAATTCGTCAGAGAAGAAAGAAACTTGAAGAGGTGATACACGGCAATGGACTTGGCGATGCTTACGCAACAACCTTAACCCGACTGAAGGCGCAAAAGGGAAATAGATCGATACTCGGACTGAAAGTCCTGATGTGGGTGTTGTATTCAGGGCGGCCATTACAGGTGGAGGAGCTCTGCCATGCCTTAGGGGTGGAGCTAGGATCTGTGAATTGGGATCTTGAAAACGTTCCTACACTACGGACAATCCTAGCCTCTTCTCTGGGTCTTGTCACGGTCGAGGCATCTTCGTCTACTGTCCGATTAGTGCATTTTACCCCCAAAGAACACCTTCCAAGTGATCCAACCCTATTCTTTGATCCCCACTCCACGATCACAGAAGTTTGCTTGACATACCTCAATTTCCGATGCGTCCGGGATCTTTCTCCTGCCGTGCTGTCCGCTACTCTTCTAGAATATGCCTCCTGTTACTGGGGATAGCACGCAAGAAGGGAGTTGACTGCAAATGTGAAAATACTTGCACTAAGGCTCCTCGATGGGTTTGACAAACACATATCTGCCCAACTAATGCTATTGAATTATAATAATAAGAGTGGATTCTTTGGTCTTGGTCTCTTCCTGAAAAGCGGGCCTAAAGGATTTACAGGACTCCACGGTGCAGCATTTCTCGGGATCGTGGAGATACTCACTACTGTATTCGAAACGAAGGAGTGGGATGTTGATGCAAGCGACAGTATCCAAGGTGCATCTATCGCATTGCAATTTCGGGCGTTCCTTGCCCTGGCCCCAGGGAAGATTTCTGGGCGGGGGGATCCCGGTCTCAACATTGCAACCACAGTGGATGGCCGGACACCACTCATGTGGGCTGCGGAGCGTGGAAATGAGGGAGTAATAAAGATGCTTTTAGACAGAGGGGGTGCCGATCCCGACCGGGCGGTCAGCGGCTGGACACCACTCCTGTTGGCGGCCCAGGGTGGACATGAGGGTGTAGTAAAGACGCTTTTAGGCAGAGATGATGTCAATTTCGACTAAGTAGGAATAGGTTGGACACCACTCATGTGGGTTGTGGAGTGTGGAGATGAGGGAGTGGTAAAGATGCTTTTAGACCGAGGTGGTGTCAATCCCGACCGGAGAGTCAGCGGCTTGACACCGCTCATGCTGGCGACTCAGCACGGACATGACGGGGTAGTAAAAATGCTTTTGGAGCGACAGGGCGTCGACCCCAATAGGGCGGATGACGTATTTGGCCGGGCGCCACTCTCATTCGCCGCTCAGAGAGGTCATGAGGGGATAGTAAAGATTCTTCTAGAGCGAAACAATGTTCGCACCGACATACGAGATCGGGAGGACCAAACGCCATTGTTATTAGCTCTCTCTGGAGGACACCTTAGGGTTGTGAGACTGTTGGGGCGGTGCAACGCCAATACCGGTATAGCAGATCACGGCAGCCAGGTGTCGTGCTCACTGCCCGCCAATAGCTTCACCCCCTTAACCTAACCTTCGAGCCTACTTCAGCCCCCTTCCGTGTCGCCCTCGGAGTTCTGATATCCGCTAAGTAAGACTGCCGTCCCTCCTGAAAACACCCGGTCAGCCCTCCCCATCGCTTTGATGATGGCCTTCTTCGTTTGAGTTTTGGCCTTTCGCATTTATGTCCTTCCTTCACCACTGCTGGAAATGGTGCTGCTCGCCAAACTCTCTTGATACTTCCTTTGTTGTTCAGATAACATCCGGGAGTGCGGTTGTTTGGCTTCGGAAACGCACTAAAAATCCGGGAATATGGCTCCAGCTTCGGGCATAAGTTAGTTTTCGGATGCACATTGAGGATTCGGGTATAGGTTTGTCTTGGGTGGCTCGCTTTGGATTCGGGTATACGGTTCGGCTTCAGGCATTTGTTTAGACGTTCGGGAAAGCATTGGTAAACGATAGTTTTTGGATTACGCAGTTTTCGGAAAAGCTGGGAGAAAAGCGGAGGTACTGTAAGGTCATCTGGAAAGAGCTGGGAGCCTAGGGGTCGGAAAGTGTTTGTTTTTCTTTAGTTAGCCCGGATGTGCTCACGGGGTAAGGAGAGACTCACCTGGAGTAGTAAGGCACCTCATGGATGGGTAGGATGTCTTCGTGTATGATATATACTCCTGTGATCGCCGTTAGTTAGTTAATAGAACATGGTGGGGAGTATAAGCCTGTACCGTAATTGTTACTGAAAGAATTTTTTCCCCGCACTTGAGTGTGCGATCGTTTTCGTTGTGAGTTGCTTGGCTTTCGTTTCGTTTCACCGCTCGTCACTCGTCCTGCAATCGCCGCAGTTGAAGTTTAATAGACGTGCCCACCGACCCATTCGGGCCTTCCGGGATTGGCCTTTGAAAACAGCAATTTCAGGAACGGGTAGATAGTGAGGATGGACAGGATAAGGCTGCATTTTCCTCCGGGAATCTAGGGGAGCAGGACATATCCGAGGTAGTGGACAGGTTGCTCGAAAGAGGTGAGAATTGCTGAATGCATAAATTATGCTTCCCTAGTGATCGGCAGTCTGTGCAATCGTGGGGGGAGGTAACATACCGCCCTAGGGGCTATACTACGACTGCCTTACCTAGCAGGGGAATACAGTTATGGACATGATGCGAGCCATTCATAAGTAGCTAATAGGGGGATGGGAACCCCCGAGTATCTGTGCGAGATGTTTCAAGATGGGAATAGTGATGGAGGTCGGGTGGCAGAGGACTAGGACCTCCGGATCTGATAGAAAGATTGAGGAGCGCTAGTGCCTCGCTACCTCCGATTATCTTTTGTACAGTACCGGTGTCCTAGAAGAGTTCCTGCCGAAGTATCTGCCCTGAGCTCCCAGGGGCTGAGAGGTATCGTTCGGGAGTCACTAAGCACACGAATATCCCTCGTGATACCAAGCGGCCAGTTCGGCCGTTGTTTTAAAAAACCTGGGTCAGTCCCGTGGAAACTACAGGGGGCCCGCCAAAGAGTGGCGGACCCCACGCAGAGCCGCCCAGTTATTCAAATTTCAATTTGGACTGCATGACATGCAGATGCCAAGATAGCCTCTTCCTACTTGCTGATTCCCAGATCATATCAATAAAAAATGGAGCCTCCGGCGCCACAGATTTATCTTAAGATACGACAATGTTACAGTATGTACTGCCGTGAGTTTCAAAACCTGGATTGGCACGGATCTCTTGTCTCTAAGGCATAATAAAACAGATTGAATGAACTAATCAATAATCAAGATTTTGATATTCATACTATACGACCACCATCCTACATCTAGTCCCTCTTCACTACCGCCACATCAAGTTGGAACACATACTTTTTCGAGTGTTCCAAAGTTGCCGTCACAACGTAGAATGACCACCCCTGCCCTATACCATGAATTCATGATCTACCCTTGTACGAATGGGGATGAGTGTTTGAACTGTGCCAAGAGGGCAACTGGTCGTCTGTCGTGCGCTACAGTGTGCTCTGCTCGGCCTTGTCCCTGGACAAAATTAACCGCGCATCAAGGAACATGAAAGACTCATGCAATAACAACAGCTCTCCCCCACCAACTCCAATATCATGAAAATTAAAGAAACAAATCAAGAATGTAAATTCATATAGAATACATTGTAGTAACTAATATTTGATCGAGAGAAATTTCTTCAGGTGGAGTTGAAAGAATAGAGTTATGAGGAGTATTGCATTGCTCTCGACCGCCAGCGGGCAGTTAATTTCGTCCACACACCATCGCAGCATAATACGGTATCCCATGGTCACGCTGGGACAAATACGACAGCGTAAGTTATACCATGGAGCTGGCTAACGCGAGAATACTAAAATCCAAGGCCCATTGCGCTTGCCGTGGGTTTCCTTGACAGGGAGGTGGTGGGACAGACTCGAATAATTGTCGCACAACAATCCTCATTGCATCGCTTCTTCCCCCTAGCCCTTCTGTAACCTACTCCTAAGTATCTCGAGAATCCCAAAGGGAACTCTGGAGATACTGATAGGATAGGAGGGAAAGTCTTGGTGGAATATCTTCAAGAGATATAAGAAAGATGAGGGACTAATAGAGTGACTGTTCAACTTGTAGTATATTAAAGAAGAGTGTTCCTGTGAGGCTTGAGAGACTGAATCCTTATGGGATCTCAGGCTCTTTAAATACAAATAAAACATAACCTAATATCCTCTGCCTAACACAAACACTTACTATGCTGAGATAGTATCGAAGCAAACAACTAAGTCCTAGAACATAGATATAGAGGCAAAAGGATGTAACTAACAAAACAAGTAATGGAATCAAACAATAAGGGATCGCTACTAATGTACTAATCCAGTAGTAGTAGTAGAAAAGCATAGGGTTTCCTAAAGGGTACAAGGGTAGCTAAGAGTGCTATAAGGGGGCTTGGGGATAAATAACCCAATAGGAAACTATACCAAATAGGGAAAGTACAAGGTAAGGAAAGTAGTGCTACTATTGTAGAACCTAAATAGGAAACATCCAACATCAGGTAAGTACAGTAGCGAGAACAATGGGCAGATTCCGTTACACCTTCTCACAGAAAGTTTATAAACTCCCCTCGATACTGCTATAAGTGACTGTATCGTACTATTTTTATATTGAGCTAAGATTTAGGACACACCAAATTCCAACAGCAGTCAATCCTTCCTGTGGCTTGCCGGACATCCATGTCAGCACGTTGCGTTGATGCAATTCCGAATCTAGGACTCCCGCACCGATATCGCTGGCCCTAGCTTGTAACATATGCCCTAATCGGCCGACCCGATGTGCCGGAGGAGACATTAGACTGTAAGGACTCGGTTTCCAAGCCAGCAGATAGCGACCTCTCCTCAATAGAATTGCCCCGTCTCTCTCAAACACCCCCGATCCAGTCGTTGAAGTTCTCCCATTGTTTATGGCAATTGAAGCCCATCCTAACAATGCCAAATTATAAAAGCAGAATCATAGTTGCCCCGTATTTAGTCATCACCTCTTCCGTTTATATTTTAGCCTTCCTCATTGACACCACCCTTCCCCTACCAGACATATTCTCATTTCTCATATGATTGCAAAAGGTTAGGGATTGGTGTTGGCAAGACCTCCATGGATATAGATGTAAACAGTCTTTTATCACAGGGATTTCCCCGGACTCACATGTATTTTCTGGGCATCTGGCTTGTTTTCTTTTTTATTCGTCTTTCTCCATCGGGCCATGCCCGATCCTGGTCAGGGGCACGGTATCTCGTATTTCTTGATTCGTATTATTGGTTAATATTTGAATTATATCCCCTGGTGTACACGTACAGCTCATTGCAGGCAAATTAATGAGAGTCTAGGGAAATCTTGAGGAAGCCTATCTGATAGACACAAGCAGCATGTTTACCCCCTCCATGCAATACTTCACATTATCGCCATGTAATTACCCTCAGTTTCCTTTGCCGAGTACTATGCTATGCTAGTTCTGCTATATATAGGATGATCGTCTCTCTTCAGAGTGAGGCTAGGTTGGTAGGGTATAACCCCGACCCTGATATTGTGCAGCTTGAGACCAAAGAAACAAAGATGTGATAGGCGTAATAATAGAGTCAATGTGGAAAGTAGAGTGGCCCACTATTAGGGCACAAAGTTCAGCAAGCAGTTATGGAACATTCATTTAAGCTTGACCTCCAAAATCTACCCCTGTCTGTTCCGGCTAATAGGTTCCCTTGTGTTCGCCTTCCAGTCATAGGCAACTCACTCACAGTGCCTCAGGAACCCCAACCACCCTGTAGCCTCTGTTTCCACTTGGGCTGTGAGGCAGTAGGCGACACCGTCTGGCCCCACTTAAACGTTGTTTCCTCGCCCTTGAAACTGTTGAAAATTCCCGAAGGTTCCCTATCTCGGATATAGTTGGAACACTGATGGCAAATGGCTGAGCAGACTTCTATTTGAAGAAGGTCGCAGGATTGAAGTGTATTGAGTCATGTGGGATTTATGAAGTTCTGGTTATGATAGAACTTTGAGTTTAGGGTTAGATAAGGGCTGTTTCGGCTGTATTGAAGTAAGCTGGTGTGGCGTGAGATTTCTCTTATATTTGCCTTTGCTCTCGTGTTGAGTGATGCATGGGTTAGCCGGGTGATCGAAGACATCAGCCGGGGGATTCCTTTCCCGCTATGTGAACCTTTGTAAACCCTCACCTTTCCCTATATACATCATCAGCGCCGAGATGTAAAGTTTTTTTAGTTTTCTTTTTCAACATCCGCTCGGCCAATTGTGTCCGGTAAGCCGGAGCAAGTTCTCCAACTTTACTGTATTCTAGAAAACTGTCGGGATTTTACGTAATTATTCAGGAATTGAGAATACCACAGGAAGATTATCGATTTACTTGATTTAGAAGAAAGGCCCACGGTGGAGTCCCGGAAAAAAGTGGAAATTGCAACTTGTAAGAAAAATATTGTCTACCGACAAATAATCCGCCGCTCGTTGGTAATATACTCGAGTACAGTACCAATGCCGGATGAGAATGCATCAACCGCCTAAAACCTACTCTAAATAACCCCGTTTTTCATAGTATTTATTTACATCAAGCTGAAGTAATCTAATCCCTACCATTCCGAACATGCCCCTATGACAAATAATGGGCCCATAGTATGCTTAAAAAAAGTTTCATACATAAGATATAAACTTACCAAATAACAAAGGCCCCCATCATGACATTTCTCCCTGATTTTTGTTTGTGTGAATACTTTTGTGAACCTGACCTCAGGGGGAAAAAAAATCGTTGGGAGCACTGGGGAACAGACGAAAGGATGACAGCTCCTGTACAATATCGGCCAGGCTAGGATTTCCGTGATCACAGAAGTCCTGAGTATTGTCCGTGGACAAAATTAACCGCGCATCAACGAACAGGAAAAACCCCAGCCACGACAACAGCGTTCCCTCACCAACCTATTACATAGTAATGAAATTTTATTGAATCACCAACCCCACTATCGTGAAAACCAAAGAAATAAATTGAGGATGTAGATATACAGTAGGATGCTTAGTAGAAATTAATATTTGACCTAGAGAAATTTCTTTATGTAGCGTTGAACAAGCTGAATGATAAGGAGGGTTCCGTTACCATCGGTCGCTGGTGCGCGGTTGGTTTTGTCCTCCGACCATACTTTCCCACTGCCTTCGGTGGCAGTGATACAAAGCCTAGGAGGATTGTTGTATTTTTCTCTATAAACCCTCTAACTCCGTCATAGGTAGGAGGGATAGATAAAAAATAAAGGCACAATTCTCCTCACTGACAAAGTTTATCACCCTTGTCTCCCATCGTTCCCTCCTCGGCGGTGGTCGCTTCCACTCAATTGTCACCTCGCTCACAGTACCGCCCTCGAATGCCCTACCGATCACCTATGCGCTGTTTCGGCATGGATAGCAACTGGTCCATCAATTTGTTCGTTGTGGCCACTGCCTACCTTCTCCCACCCCCGTCTAGCCTGCTCCTGCCACTTAAATCCCTCCGTCTTGTCCTAACTGCCATCTCTCTCCTCCTGCCCAGGCCTGCCTTAGAAACGTGCCCCAATTTAGTGTTTTTTAGTGGAAGCAATTCATACTTAATGGGAAGGCGCATATCTATTTCACCCATCCAACCGCCTATCCGAATTTCCATTCTAAGGTTAGGTCAGGATTTGTGAACTTCTACTACGGCCTAGGATTTATCGTTGGCAGACGGCTCATTCCGCCGCATTAGGAAAACCTGAATGGCTAAGAATTTCTATCCTAATTTCATCCACTTGTATTCTATTTTCGCTCTTGAAGCGCGGTTACCTTTCCCCACAATTAGGTACTGCACGAGCACGCATTCGGCTCGCTTATACAGCCGACTGCTGGGTTGAGATTCTACAGAAATCCCACCAGGAATCCGCGGACATGAAATCTAGGCTGAGAGTTCAGTGATTGGTGGAGTAGAGAGTGTTGTAGTAAAATGTTCGTGATACCTCTAAATTAGAGTGACGGTGCCCCCGTGCATAAATCAAAGTTAGAAGTCAGAAGTCCTAAGCCTTAGTAGCCATGCCCAAGGCAACGCCTGAGAAGAGCAACGAATACGCAATGACACAAACTTCTTGCTGTGAAGAAGTTTTCTTCCCTGCCGAAATCAGTATAAAGTTGAGCCACAGCTCAATATGCGCTCAAGCACTGGTGGCTGAGCTCCTCAGAACCTCCCCTGCGTCGGGTTTCCTTGGCACGAAGATGGTCCGAAGATGTCGAGTTATTTTCACACAACAAGCCTCATCGCCTCGCTTTACTTCTGCTCTACTCACAGAGCGTAAGCTCCTTTTGATCCCTCTTAGGTCGCTCTACTATTTCTACACTCGGCGAAAATTTTGTAGAGGATATCATGGCACAAAATAAACGTATGCTATCGGTAGCCTTCGGCAACACAAATTCCAACTATGTCAACATAATAGGTTGTTTCAACAACTATGTCTATTGGACCGAGGAGGGCGCGGAGATTATGCGTTGGCTCACTCCACTGGAGCCAAATATCAGGCATCGGGGCGTGTGCGCTGAGAGATTCGACGGCATCGGGGATTGGGTCTTGGAAACAAAAGAGTTTCGGGAGTGGAGAGGTGGTGAGGGTGGGGTGGATAAGGCTGTGTTGTTTTGCTCGGGGGATCCAGGAGTGGGCAAGACATACTTGAGGTAGGTGGGAGGATTCTTTTGAGAAGCGGGTATTTCTGAAAGCCTGGGATACTAGCTCCTTAGTAATCGACAGCCTGTGCGATCAGGCAGGAAGGGAGGGGGTCGTGGTGGCGTGCTTGTACTGCGACTTCCTTACCAAGGAAGAGCAGACGACCACCAACATGCTAGGTGCTCTTCTGAAGCAGATAGTAGGCGGGAGGGATGTCCCTGCGTATCTACGCGAGGCGTTTCAAGAAGACAACTGGAGGTTTGGTGGTAGGGGACCACAACTTCCGGATCTAGTGCGGATGTTGCGGGTTGCCATTGCTTCGCTACCTCAAGTTTTCATCTGTATCGATGCAGTAGATGAATGCTTACCGAAGCATTTGCCAGGGCTTCTTGGGTCACTGGGGGATATTCTTCAGGAGTTACCAAGAATGCGATTATTCTTCACGGGAAGGCCCGATGCCAAGGAGGATATTTGCAGATATTTCACCAAGGTAGTTGTGATACCTATCAGTCCTAATTCGGGTGACATAAGGAGTTATCTGGAGATGAGGTTAGACATGGACGCTGAGCCAGAGGCGATGAACGATGATCTACGGGCGGATATCATGAGAATCATCCCGGAAAGGATATCTGATATGTGCGTAAGAGAATTTGACACCACCACTCTATCAGTGATATATACTTACCAATGATTGCATGCAGATTCCTCCTTGCTTCGCTCCACATGGACGCTATTCTTGGAGAGGTGACAATTCGTCAGAGAAGAAAGAAACTCGAAGAAATGGCACGAGGCAACGGACTTGGCGATGCGTACACAGGAACCCTAACCCGAATAAAGATGCAGGAGGGATATAAATCACTACTCGGATTGAAAGCTCTCATGTGGGTGTTGTATTCGGAGCGGCCATTACGCGCGGAGGAGCTCTGCCATGCTTTGGGAGTGGAGATAGGGTCTATAGATCAAGATCATGAAAATATTGCTGGTTTGTGGACAATCCTTTCATCTTCTCTCGGTCTTCTCAAGGTCGAGGGGTCTTCGTCTACTGTCCGACTGGTCCACTTTACCCTGCAAGAGCATCTCTTGAGTGATCCGACACTATTTAGCAGTCCCCACTCCACAATTTCGGAGGTTTGCCTGACGTACCTCAATTTTGGATGTGTCACGGATCTTTCACCAACTCGTCTCTCCGCCCCCCTCACACTGCCACTTCTAGAATATGCTTCCTGCTACTGGGGAAATCACACAAGAAAGGAGATGACAGAAAATGTGAAAATACTCGCACTGAGACTTCTTAATGGATTTGATGGGCATATATCGGTGCAACTCATGTTATTGCGTTATAGTCAGGATAGCAACTCGGGCCCTTATTTTAACGGGACAAGAGGGCCCAGAGGATTTACGGGACTCCACACAGTAGCATTTTTCGGGATCGTGGCGGCAGTTGCCCCTGTATTGGAGATGAAGGAGTGGGATGTGAATGCGACTGATGGTTTGGGGAGCACAGCTATCGCGTGGGCGGCTTGGAATGGGCATGAAGGAGTAGTAAAGGAGCTGCTGGAATGCGAGGGTATCAATCCCGACCATTCAGATGCCCGGTATGGTCGGACGGCATTCTCGCTGGCCGCTGGGAGTGGACATGAGGGGATAGTGAAGATGCTTTTAGCACGGGAAGATGTCGACCCCGACAGAGCAGATACCAAATATGGCCGGACACCACTCTCGTGGGCCGCAGAGCGTGGGCATGAGGAGGTAGTAAAGATGCTTTTAGAGCGAGATGATGTCAATCCCGACCTGGTAGACAGCATGTATGGCCGGACACCATCCTCGTGGGCCGCTGAGTCCGGATACGAGGGGGTCGTAAAGATATTTTTAGAACGAACCAATGCTTACACGGGCATACCAGGAAGTAATAACCAGCCACCGCCATCATTAGCTCTCCCAGGAGGACACGATAGAGTTGTGAAGATAATATCGGAGCGGGACAATGCCAATTCCGGCACACCAGCCCCCGACAGCCACGCCCTCCCCACTCTGACATCTGGGCATGGGGGCACGTATATATCCCAGAAGCACCTCCACCACAATAGCTTCAGCACCGATATCGCGGACCCCGGCGGCCAACCGACAGTCCCATCGGTAGACCCCGGTGTCCTGAAACCTGTATTTGACTACAAGGATTCTGTTTCTGGGTCCCGTGATCGCGTCATCTCCTTAACCGAACCGTCCAGCCTACCTCCACCCCCTTCAATATATGTTGGGTTGGAGAAACCCGTTGCCAATTGGGCAAAGCACACCGGAGCAGGCAAGGAAGAATCATTGGGTTCCTAGGGGATGGCGGAAAAAGGTATCGCCGGTTGCTGGGGCAGTGGGGGGGCCATAGCTCCCAAGGGCGGGGTCCGTGTACTCCATGGGACTTATAGCACCCACC
>Ga0307509_10000548_pt1 | contig 64257 bp, 75 predicted proteins | sample 10_EM_MG_FD_202245 | JGI IMG/M metagenome (GOLD analysis project Ga0307509, IMG submission 202245) | Populus trichocarpa ectomycorrhiza microbial communities from riparian zone in the Pacific Northwest, United States - 10_EM | ecosystem: Host-associated > Plants > Roots > Unclassified | place...
TCACGCGTGCGCAGCCCGCTTTGCTTCATCTTGGGCCCTTTTGGCAGTTTCCCGACCGGCGTCTAGTGATACTGCTTCTGGCGCTTCGCCGTCGGAGTCAGAATCAAATTCGGAATCTGCCGCAGTGGAATTGGTTGGTGTGTTCTCTAGCAGTGGGGGTGGTGATAAGTTTCTGGTGCTATCGATGTGCTTTTCTGTGGCTTCTGCGAGCCTTTGCTTCCTCGGCTTGGGGGGCGTGGTGGCAGGTGTCGTTAGGTCCTCCCGTTGGGGCTGTGGGAGTTCCGAGGCTGGATGGGAACTACCGGGGTTGTCAAGGACCGGGACGAGAGGGATTGAGTCTCTTCTTCGACGGGCTCTTGTTACTGGGGCCATTGGAGAGTTGTTGAAGTTTGTTGGTCCTTGCTGGAGTGGTGGAGAGCGGCGGGGGAGGGAGGAGAGCGATGAAAAATAAAGACAGTAAGGATGGAAGATTTGAAGATCTCAGTACGGGGAGTCTAGACCTATTTAGGGTAAGTTGTGATGGTTCGCCAAGGGACAGGAGCTGGTGGGAATTTACTCGTACTTCCGTGGTGGAGGTTACCGGTGTTTGGGGTGAATTCTGTCAAGAATTGAAGCTCCCCTTTAACCTATGATACCGGTATTATACCGGTACAGCTCTATCCACTGCTGCTGCCACTGCCACTGCCACCAGTACTGTGTTGTGGATGTTGGCGCTCGTACAGTAATTTACATGATCCGTTGTATCGTTTTAATGCGAGTGGGCAGGGAAAATGGGGGATTTAGGTTGACGGGTTTCTCCCCTCCCCTTCCCCATCACTTTCATGCTCCCAATAAGAGCGGAAAGCCTCACTTGACGACACGAATCTCCTGTGCTATTCTACGTTTGATATGATATTGTACAGTGCGGTACATAGCTTTATGATCTCCTTCTCCTGAAGAGCTGCTCTCTATCACGGATACTATCATACGGCGCATATTCCTTCTTTTCGAGGCGCCTGCCCCCACCTCTCCTTCTCTTGAGTCTTCGCTCTGCTTTCCTTCTCCTCCCTTCTCCCTTTTTATTATCTCGATCATAGAAACACTCTATACTCGAGTAGAGAAGAAGAAAAAGAAGGAAGGAAAAAAAAACAGCTCAATGGCTCTCCCACATGCTCAGAGAAAATATGACCTCATCGTCTTCGGCGCTTCAGGTTATACCGGCAAACTCACCGCCGAGCAAGTCCTCCAGCACACTCCCTCGAGTCTGAAATGGGCTATCGCGGGCCGTTCCCCTCACAAACTTGAGCTGTTGGCCACTGACTTCAATAGGAGGTTTCCGGATCGTGTTCCCGTTGGTACGCCACAGCTCACTTAATTGGCTCGATTGGTCTATTCGCTAATATGGTCTTGGTTGATACAGGAATTTTCATTGCTGACCTTGACGAAGATGCCCTCGACAAGATGGCCAAAGCTACCCGGTGCCTGATTTCTACTGTTGGACCCTTTATTCGGTATGGGACTGCAGTTGTGGAAGCCTGTGCGGTTAATGGGACGCATTATGTCGACTCTACTGGAGAGATTACTTGGGTGAAGGAAATTGTGGATAAGTATCACAAGACGGCGAAGGTCAATGGTGCTATTGTGAGTGAAAACCTGTTTGTGTTTTTTTTTTTTTTGCGAGCTTTCTTGGGGAAGAGTAGGTTTGCTCATTGGAAAAATAGATGATTCCGCAGTGCGGGATGGAATCTGCCCCCGCCGACTTGGCTGCCCATACTCTAGTCAAGATCATGCGAGACAATTACAATTGCCCGGTTGGAGATGTAACATTTTGTTTGCACGAACTCAAGTATGCCACCCTCCTCGTTGTTTTGAGATTTGAAGCTAACTTCTCATAGAGCAGGAATGAGCGGCGGAACTTTGGAGGTAAATTGTGGCTCTCTGTGTTAACTACTCGGGCTCTAACTTTCGGGTTATAGTCTGGGATGTCCCTTCTGGAACACTCTACTCTGCAAGAAGTTGTCCACGCGACTAGAACTTATGCCCTCTCGCCTGTCAGGGGTTATGATCTGCCGTTTGCGTGGCCAATGCGTAGACACCCTGAATTGGGGATTCTTACAAAATGGATTCAAGCTGTTCCAGATACCGTCTATGTATATCGGAGTTGGGGAACATTTGACAGGGGACAATACTACGGGGAGAATTTTAATTTCATGGAATACCGCCGAGCGAACAACTGGATTTCTGCGGTGTTCTGGTTCTTGATAACGTGCTCGATCACAGTACTCCCGATCTTTGCCCCCTTCAGGTATGGCCTTACCAGTCTGCGCAGACCTGGGGAGCGGTTACTAATGATGTGATCAGGTGGCTTGCTCGAAAATATATTCAACCCGGAGAGGGCCCTACAACTGAGTATGTTCCCGTGTTGCCCTGCGTATTCAAATTCGCTTATATGATGTGTTTTGCGCGCTAATTGGGGTTTCAGACAAATGGCCAAGTACAGAATAGAGTACCGGGGAGTAGCGGAGGCGGACGACGATAGTGAAAACCCCAAAAAGGGTTTTTTGAGGCTTACATATGAAAAGGACCCATACACATGCACTGGAACCTTAATGGTACAAATCGCTATGAGTATCCTGTTTGGCGAGGATATCGAGGCGAAGAAATTGGGCTGCGGTATGCTCACGGCCGCTACCGTTGCTACTCCAGAGTTTTACAAGAACTTGGATAGGGCTGGATTCCACATAGAAACAAGATTGCTATGAGGGGGAACCGGCCCAGGTCACTTAGGGATTGTATAGGTTTTATTAGAACTGTTCGATCAGGTTTATGAGCGTTGGTAACTTGCTTGACTGCACTCGCCCATCTTGATCATTGCTGCTTTTCCAACTCCTTTTGGATCAACGCCACCGCTTCCCTTGCTGAGCCTACTGAGTTTTGATACCTGAAGCGCGAGTGTCAGTCTGTGATTATGTCTATCATTTCGGGAATACATACCCAGCACCAGAATGCCCATAGTGATGACATATAAACCTCCTCTTCCCCTCCACCTCCTTCCACTCAACCTCGATCCTGGGCCCTCCCTTCCTACTCGGCCTCCTCCCAACCTGTTCAGAAATAACCTCAAACTCTCCACCAACCAGTAGCTCTGGAGCCAAAATCTTACACCTCTCCACAATCTTCTTTGACAACTCCTCATCAACTTCAGCATTCCAGTCATCATCGTCCTTGCACCCCCCCAATATCGTCCCCTCCCCCGGCCGTCTGATGACGTACGCAATATACCCCTCTCCGATCCTCGATCTTGCCATTTCCACCTCTCCCCGGACAAGTATTGTCTGACCCCTCGTTGGGAATAGCTTCTCTGCTTCAACCGGGTCAACGAGGTCTATTGCCCCCAGGCCGGTACAGTTAACAACACCGGCTGCGTCAGGGACATACTCGAAGACTTCAGTCAGGCTGTCAACTTCGTGCGTGTGTGTTTTCACGCCATGGTCGGCGCTGCGGGAGAGTAGATATGCGAGGTACTTTTGAGGGCTCAGACAGAAGGACTTGTAGCTTATGCCGAAGTGCGCGGTCACCGGGAGGAGCGGATGCGGGTGGGTCAATGGGGTAAAGGCAGGAACTAGACTTGACCACCAGATTGACGCGCCAGAGTTGGCGGTTTCGGGGGTCGGGTGGTCCCAGATGTATGCTGAGGGGATTAGCTGGGGCAGTTAGTGGGAGAAGTATATAAGGTAGTGGGGGGGTGGGATTACGACAAGTCCTGCGTCTTCTTGCTTTACGAGCTCAAGCCAGTGCTCGTAGGTCTCTTTATCAAAGCGCTGGCCTTGGAGGTCGTCGGGCCCAGCGTGGGTTCTCCAGTGCTGTGTATGCGCCACATTAATATTGATATCTCCGCCCATCCTTTTGTAGGCGGAGTCTTACGGCTCCAGCTCTTCACACGCATTACTGGTTAGCAAATGAAAACCTGTGCACTGCAATTCCAAAAAAAAAAAGGTATAGCATACCTGGGGGAAGTGTACTCGATATGGTCATCCCCGGGCCAATACTTTGCAATGATGGTCACCGAGTATCCAGACTCAAGTAAGGTCAGGGCGGTTTGTAACCCGATTACCCCAGCACTACCAATTTTTAGCCTTTGGAATTCTATCGTATTCCCTGCTACCGTATGGTATAATTGGGAGAGACATATACCCTAAGACAACGATTTCTTTTTTTCCGGTAGACATTGTGAGCTTGCTTGCGGCGTGGATCCTTTGGCGGTTGGTTGGTTGTTCTGTGGCTTCCTTGAGTAAGGGTAGTATTTCATAATATTATTATAATAACTCCTTGGTATTGCTGGGAGACGCTAACATGGTACCGGGCGTACGTAAAGCATATATAAACACCCAATACTTCCTATCCCACACACACAAAGGGGCAATCTCACCTTACTGTCCACCCACCCTACCCCTCACACAACCCTCTTCTCAAGGAAGAAAAGGGGGGGAAAGTCTAGGTCCTCCAGTCCACTAATCTATCATGATATGGGGGAAGAAAGAGATCAGAAGAAAAGAGGAGCATACCCAATCCGAAACCGACTACGGTTTGTGTAATGCTACGAGTAAGTTCTAGAGACCGAAGCTGACATATTGGCTAGGCAACAGTCAAGCTAGGTACATTTTCTACTAAGCTACTAAGCGATATCGGAAGCCCGGCTTCGCAAATACTATGCCACAATTCCTGAAAGGACTAGGGTGGGAAGGGAAAGAGGAAAAGTGTGGAGAATGACTACTTTGGCAAATTGAGTTGGTTTTAATAGAATTGAATTGATGCATTTACTCTGGGGTGGGTAGATGCGATATCTTAGTATTACGCACCGCCCCTGAACATGAGGGCCTCTGGTTTATCTAACTTTACTTGAGTGATTTTTTTAACATGTCTCGCCAGTCCATTCAGCGTGTGGGGAGATAGTCGAGCCCGTCGTCGACGTGCATGCTTGGATGACAAGAAATGACAAGGTAAGGGAAGAGAAAGCCGAGCAGGGCAAAACCCAGGTATTAACCTGCAGTTAGTGCCGACGAGCACGGGGGGCACGTCCCTTGGTGGTGAACCTACTTGTCCTCGGTCTCCTGGAACGGGCTCTCGACGCCGCTAACCTGGCCACAGCATTATCCGCAACTTCGCCTATCCTTTGCTCGAGCCCACGATAATTCGGAGTTTGTGCCCGAACGCTAGTTTGAGCCTGAGCCTGAGCCTGAGCCTGAGCCTGAGCCCTTGCTTCGATTCCGGACGCAATTCCCCTAACCCTCATCCCACCAGAGCCCGAAGCCGGTGCGCTCCTAGCGGGGGCAGGTCCGCTCTGATCAGGACGAGACGGAGGCTGCATAGGTTGACGATTATTCTGGTTCGGCCCCGATGGTTGCGGAGGTGGGCTAGGGGATGCATGGCCGTAGCCCTCGCTGGGTGGGTGGTAGCTTGGTGTGCTCTGATCGCTTCTGACGAAAGTCTCCGGAGGTTCGTAGGATGGGGTCTCGGAGGGCATGCGGGAGCGGCGATCGGGTGTAGCAGATTTGGCCGAGGGTGTGGCAGGCATCCCAGGTGGTGGGCTATATGGTGGTGAGCCAGAGGTTGAGCGCACGGAATCGGGCAGAGGTTGAGCACGATAAGCAGCAGCAGGAGCGAGTGAGACTAACGGGCAGCCCCACTCGTCACGCCCAATTTGGGTGCCACCAGGTGAAGCACGGGCGCCTGTGGATTGGCTATCGCTAGTGGTGATGGGCCTAGTAGGAGTAGCCTTGCCTGATGCCTCCTGCGTATCTCCCCCGGGGTGATGGCGGTGCGGGTACACTACTCTCAGACTATTGGGCTCACTCCCCGGGTTCCAGGAACGGGGAGCAGCAGGAAGAGCAACGGGACTAGCACTCCTTGCTCGAGGCGGGGTAGCTCGCCGGTCTGGGGCCTGCCCCTCAACCCTATTGTCCGATTGCTGCTGCCTCGGCTCGGAAGGGATCCTGGGGGGATCAGAAAGAGCCGCCACTCGAACCTCTTTGCAATACTGAGCACTGCTATCTCCCGGAAAGTGTGCCTCCAGAAGAGAGTTAGGCCTATGCTGCTGTGGGCGCGCATCAGCAAGCAGTATCAACCCCGAAGCACCATCCCTAGATCTTGACCTTGTAACTGGAGAACCCCCGCTAGATTCCGCCCCCAACGCTCTTCTAGGACTACCACTATCGACCGCTAGTGGCGGGTGCTGGTGAGGAGAGTTTATAGCCGCCGCTTGAGGATGTAGGAGACCCTTGGTAGCACGCGCCGCTTCTATTGTCACACCAGCCCACTCAGGACGATGTCGGCCCGGCTGACTCGGCTCTCGATTGCGGTGCCCATCCTCCCGCTGCTTAGCCAATTGGTGGTCTGCTGCTGCACTGGAAATTGGTGGGTTGGGTTCTCGGCCATGTGTTGGTTTGGAGAGGGAATTTGCATTAGAGACGTGTGCGTGTTCGTCAGCCTGTGAAGGGGGGCGGCCAGGGAAGGAGAGGGTTGGGCCCGCCGCTTGGCCACAGGTAGGGTTGGGTAGCACTTGGGGGGGCAAAGCAGTCAAGGGAGCGCACACAGGCTTGCCAACATCCCCAGAAGGCCCACGGATAGGAGTGGGGGCTGTGGGGGCGACTGGCGGGGGTGTACTTGTGCGGGGAATGTCTGCGGTGGATATATACTTTCCCTCCAGTACTGGGACTGGAGCTGAATCGACTAGTTTGTGCCCTTCAACTAGGAGTTTAGCGAGAAGTGGAATTTGACTAACTACCTCAGGAGTCAGATCTGGTGTTCTCGGAGAAGCAGGATTACTCATAGGAGGCGGTATATGCACAGGCGAAGCAACTGCAGAAGCCCCTAGCGGACAACTAGGCAACGGAGGCAAACGCGCAGGCATACTAGGCGCAGATACAGAGCCAATACCAGGAATCGAAACCGGAGAGGGGATATATCTATCTCTCCCCCGAACATCAGGGACAGACCGACCTCCCAAAGCTGATGCTGAAAACCCCCCAGTACCGCTGCTACTAGATCTCTCACCACCAGGACCTATCGCCGGGGCCAACTTCATTGATAACCCTCTGGGTCTCGCGGGCGCCACTGGTCTCACTATTTCTCTTTTAAGGACGGGGGGTGATGCGCCTTTTTCTCCTAGGACGCTTACAAGCTTCTCACGAGGTTTTCTAGCCAGAATCATATCTTGTTCCATTTTTGCGTCGGCCTCCATTTCTTCGTCCGAAGGTATCATAGGATCCCAAGGGTAGCGAGGGTCAAATTTGTTGCAAGGGACGTAGTCCGGGTCAGTGGGAAAGGATGGCATGCTTGTTTGAGAAAGAGCTCCCCTTTTGACAGAATTATTATCCATTCGAACGAGGAGATTCGATAAAGGGGCAGGGTGAAAGAATTATGAGGGAATCGCGAGTTTGAGGTGCTTGTGTTTGGGGTGAATGGAGGATGGTGTGTGGTGTGGGGGGAAGGAAGGGAAGAACGTAGGGATAGACGAGGGGTCATAGGTGAAAGCAAGAGCTGGATACCGAGAGAGCTACCGTGGGACCTAGGTTATGGTGTTAAACTTCTAGACCTTAGAGATGCGCGCTCTGTAATTCTCAGGCCTCAGGGCTGCGCGTTGGAGTACAGGTGCCTTCTTGACCTATACCATGATGATTATGGTTATTATGTTTAAGTATTTCCTCTCTTTTCTACGCTATGCTATTTCTCTATTTCGATGCTTGCTCTTATTCTCCCTTTCTGGCTATGATACTATATTTTCGATCCAGCAAGAGAGGAAGGAACGTCGAGTGATAGATTGTGTTCCATCGAGTGACCCACTGTGAAAACTATCTGCGGAGACCTAGAGAGAATTTCTGATGCGAGGTTATAGGTTTTTGCAACAAAAACAAAAACGGACGGGGTTTGCAAATTCATCCGGAGTGCGGCATGCTGGGTCCTTGGGCCCAAAATCGCGCCTGGCTCCTAGGAAGCTTAGGGTCGCGGTACTGGAGGATAGAAGGCACCGGAACCCTCAAAGATGTGAAGCCTCTTTTTCCGTTATTAAGCTTTCTCTCCTTCCCCAAGCGGACTCCCCTCATCACAACCAACTCGCCTGTTAGGCGAATGAGCAAACAAACACCTTTCAAAACGATCCACCCCAGCGCATCTACCAATGGACGTAATCCCAGAACTCAACCTCCCCGGGTTATCCCCAACCGCTGCGAGAGCTTCCGCCCCAGCCCGCTTCACCTCAGATGGGGACCTAATCCCGGATGGGCCCCCCAGCGAAATCTATATGTACCACCCTGATGACTTCCAAGACGAATATCGCGAGTCAATCTTCCGGAAACGCATCTTCCATTACTTCGAGGGTAGATGCTTCGAAGAATGTACCCCGTGCATAATCTGGCTTCTGAACTGCTGGAGCAAAGAATTCGGGTCTTTCTGTCTCGACCGGGTCAATACGTTTATCACAACGTTAGGACCAGGGCACTTTGATAACGTGAGATTCCAGGCACCGCAAGATGTGACCAAGTTTGACACCCCTTCCCCCTTTTTTTTTTTTTCACGAGCCAGAGTAGGTCGCTAACCAGACGCGAGGTGGGAAATAAAAGATGTATAGACTTCCTCTGGGACTTCATTATCCTACACTCCTGGACACCAATGTCATACAGCTGTACGAAGGCCGCAAACCCAACCGCCACCAAACTATCCAAGCGCGAAACCAGCGCTGGAGATAGCACCAACACAAACACAAGCAACACAGCCCCTCCCCCTAATAACAAATTGGCCACGCTCTGGTGCAAAACCCACGTGCGGCACCTCGTGGGCCGTCTCGATGTCTGCTACGCCCCATGCGCCCCCGTCTTCTCCAAGTGGAGCGCGTCCGGCACGCAAATGCACCAGTACTACGATCCGCCACTGCACCAGGTCCCTCCGCCCGAGGAACGGCAGGGCTTCTGGACCGAGCGCGAGGCGATGTACGCCCTCAAAGACATGCGCGAGGCCGCGAGGAAGATATCCGCCAAGGAGTTCGTTCACTCGGACGTGCAGACTCTGCTGAGGAGGACAGATCTCAACTCCTTGGTGGAGAGGTACTTCTACATGCTGGATAGGGGGGAGTTCAGGTTTCTGGAGAGGGTGTCGGCGCGGGGGAACGTTCTTGGGGGGCTTGTCTGAGTGGGAGCTTCGTATCGGGAGTGGAATGGGATCGTGGAAATGTAAAGCCTCAACTCACTCGTATTGTATGAGGCGCTTCGATTAAACTTTTATATTATACCATTCTATTCTGTTCTATTCCCCCCTTTTTTTCCCTCTAAATTTTACAGTTTACGTTAGTGTTCGAAAAATACGGTACGTTACCGTACCTTACACTGTTGATACCATACGGTAAATTACGTAAATTACGCTAGGCAGATAAAATACCGGAAAACGGCCTCTCCCACCTTAGATTCTGATGTTAGGTAATCCTGTTTTCTGCCCTCTGTGTTTATCAAGCTGAAGCAACCCAACCCACAAAATATCAGCTACCGCTAGGCATTCTTGGCTATGACATGAGTATCGCACTAAGATCCAAGATCATGATATGGAACTTTATGACGGTCGGCAAACGGCGCATGGTAAGTTTACCGTACGTTACCGTATATTACCGTATTGTATCGTATGGTAACTTACCGTACCTTACCATTCGAACCCTAGTTTACGTCGAGTGAGATGTTATGCAACTACAATTTACGTAATCATTTGAGCTCAAGAATAACTGGCTCTGGGCCCCTGGCGTGCTCTTTACCCGCTCTGATGGCGTAAGCGCACGTGGATGGATGGATAGATAACCGACCATCCATACCCCAAGGTCCCAGCCAGTTCCCGCACTTTACCGAGCTCTAGACCATAAACCGCTCCCCATCCCAAACAAACCCCAGACTTTCCATTCCAAGTCTCGTATCCACCAGAATCCAACGGGGTATCACACACAATTGCAACTTTATACATTTCTATCATAATATACCCCATTTTTTTTCTCAGAAGCGACACAATGGCTCTACGCGGGAGAATAAGTAAGTACACACTTACCGTAGCCACCGTCTATATACAAGTGTGCACTGTAGAAAGAAGTACGATAACTGATTGGAGATACGATAGTTAACCCAGTACTCTTGTATACCCCCCCCCCTCCATTCCCCACCTCTCACTTTCCCTCCAGCAATTCTGGGGGAAGTTCAGATACAATAATCTAATACCTGTGCTGTGACGCACGATAAGTATCTGCGACCTCCAAGAGAAATTCCGCACAGCAATATACGGCTTCGATAAATGGTTCCTCCTCCTCCCTCCCTCCTTCCTCCATCCCTCCCTCCATCCAACTAAATAGCTAACAAAACCCCAGCGTCCTAACCGCCCAAAAACTTCTAAAAGCCGGTTCGTCCTCAACCATCTACCCCCCTCCCCCCCCAATTCCTACTAATCCTATGGAGAAAACCAAATTAGGCCAAATCCTCCAAATCCCAACATACGCCACAACCCAACTATCCTCAAAACTCGGTCCCATAGTGCCAGAGCTCCACCCGCTCCTGGCGGACGCTAGATTCTTGGGGGACAAGTCCCTCTTCAGCATGATGACGCCCGAACTCCGCGCGCGCCTCGACGGGGAGGGCGACGGTGGGAAGAAGTCCGTCGCACTGGTCGGGATAGAGAGCCACATATGCGTGTTGCAGACCTGTCTCGACTTGTTGGCTGCCGGGCATCGGGTTTACGTCATTGCGGATGGGGTGTCGAGTTGTAATCGGCAAGAGGTGCCGGTTGCGCTGGAGAGGATGCGGCGCGAGGGCGCAGTGGTCACGACCAGCGAGAGTTGGCTGTATGAGGTTATGGGGGATGCCAAGATTTCTGAGTGAGTTATTGTGGCTTGTGTGGGTGTTCGTGGAAAGGAGGAATGTTGGCTGATGCGGTTGTGCTATAGGTTCCGGCGGATGGCGGGGTTGGTGAAGGAGTCGAAGGAGTCGACGACGTTGGCGCTTCAGTCGCTTTTGTAATGGTCGTGAATGGTTACAGAGTGGGTTGGTAGCGAATTCTTATTATTGGCCTATGGTGCTTTGTCCTGGCAGTGTGCAAACAGATAGCCTTCTGAATATTCCCTTAGGAAGCACAAGCCCGGATTATGGAAAGTGATTATCTAATGTATCATTTGGCTCTGATTCATTCTTCGCCGAGCCCCTCTTAGATTCCTCTCTCACGAGAAACCACAGACGAATCATCCACCCTCACCCTCGTTCCTCCTCCTCTCCAGATATGAATACCGTTGGGAAATATCAACAAAAACGATAAAAAAAGCAAGTCAGATATAACCCTTCCAGCCACCCGCGAAACCCTGCAAAGTACAACTAAATACGGCAAGTGATTTTCCATGAAGGCCTTCTAAGAATGAATTCAAGAGCACATTGGGAAGAAAACCCGGGAGCCATCTGAGGCAAAAATGAAGGGAAAAAAAAGACTAGGAGTTCTTAAATTTGGAGAAAAAAGAAGCCGCTCTAAGAAAGAAACTTTCCCCTTTAAAAAGAAAAAAAGAAAAAAAGAAAAAAAAGAAAACCTTGGCCCATTCTGATAATTTAGGCCGGTTGCCATTCTATTGTTGTCTATTCAGCTGTGGTCTGAGCAGATGTCTTTGGAGTCATCCAGTGGAAAGCCGAAGCTCCTCCAACCACGTTTGTTGACTTAGCCTTGGGAGGGTGAACCGACCCTGCTTTAGGGAAAGAGTTTCCCACCTCCGCCGAGCTAACCCTGCGTTGAGGACGGCTGATCGTCTTATCCCAGTTTCCACTCGCCCCAGCACTCAAAGACGAATCAGTCCTAGAAAAGCCCCCTCCTGGGGGACGGGGCATGGGACCAATGGCGGAAGGGGTATCCAGCTCCGCCGAACTGTTTCCACCGGAGCCATCTTCTGTTTGATGGTTGGCTCTTGCCTCAGAAAGGGAAGACGATTTCGATGTGCGTAAAACCTTCATTCCGCGGGAGGATGCCCGAGATGTCTTGGCTGTTCCTGTCCCGCTGTCATCTCTCCCTTGAATGGTTACTTTTCTCCAAGAATCCCAAACTGGCCCCCCCTCCTTTGTGTTCCCAGTTGCCGCTTCTCCAGACTTGGCAGCACTTGAACTCCACGAGCCTCCCCCTTCCCCATCGCTCCTAGTCCTGCGCTCAGCGTAATACGAGCTCTTCTCATCCTCTTCTTCATTGGAAGATGTCCCAACATCATCAGCCAGATCAAGCCTGACCCCATATTCCCCCTTCCGGTCTTCTTTCCTTTTCTTCTCCATGCCACTTCCAACTGAGTATATGCTGTTCCTCCTAACACTAGTATACTTTCTTGGCGTGTCATCGGGTTCTAAGGAAGATTCAGGGGAGGTCATTGTTGTTCTGCTGATAACGGAAGCCTTCCGCCCGCGTACGGGCTTCGGTGATGACACAGGAACATGAGATCTTTGTAGATTATCTATAGCCATTCCGGGTGCATCGGGTTCGTCGAACCGACTATGTTTCATAAAAGTGGTGTCCTGTTCTTTGCGGCCTTCCGTTTGTAATAAAGGACTCAGAAGGTCCCCTGAGAGCTGATCACCAATGTGTGTTGTACAGACGTCCGAGTAACACCCATGGGTCTCCGGCCGATGAAAAGGAACAAACATTTTCCGCCCATCATCTACTTGCAATAGCAGCTGACTCTGAGAAAATAGCACATCACCCATGTGATCCGACATGAAGTCACTTCCTAGAAAAATTCCCACTTCGTCTCCTTCCCCACAATCCCCTTTTCGATTGGGCATTACGCTAAATCGAATGTTGAGTGACGGGAGGTTGTGTTGCCCGCCTCCCCTTGTTGGCTGTTGAATTGTGGCATCGGGGAGGTGTAAGGATAGGTTAATCTTGTATTCGCCACTCGCGTCTTTATTGATCCGATCCTGTAACCCAAACCGAGTGATCAATGATACACCAATCAAAGACTTGACAGAACCAGTGCAAACAACAGCGTATAGAAACGGAGTGGAGGAGGAAGTAAGGTCAGGCAAACAACGGATAATGGCTGGTGCTGGTCCAGAGGGTGGGGCGGGAGATCGGCGAGTCTCGCAATCAAGAAGTTCGAGGTTCTGAAGTGGAGGATTGAAAGGCACACCACCATTGATCTCACCCTCGAAGAAGGAGCTGTTATCGCCATACGAACGCATTGAGCTTTGCCTTCCATCAGATTTATGGTCAGATTTATGGGAGGAAGATCTCTCAGTCATGGGGAAACCTCCTAAGCTACTACCACTATTCCGATGACCAAAATAGTCATTCGAACTTTGAGAATCATGAATCCAGTGGTTCTGAATAGCACTGTCGTCAAAACGTACACTATTTGCCCTAGATGCACCCCTCCTCGGCACGTCGACTTCATCCAGCTGTAGTCCCGCCAATAAGTTGTGCTGATGTTCTTCGAAACCGCTGAAATCTTCTAGTGGCTCAGGGTTGTTTGTTTCTGCATATCAAAGAACCGAATGTCAGCTTGGCAAAGCTAAAACCTTTGAGGGTCAAGAATAGAGGGGTCAGATAAGGAACCCTGAAATGTGAGCATACGTTGTGCAAACGAGTTGGAACTAAGCATTGGCGGGAAAGGAGATGGCGTGCCCCAGAGGGAGCGTATCCTCGATTCATCCTGGCGTTGCTCCAGCCTATTGAGTCTCTCGGAGTGCTGGGTGAGACGCTCGGTGTGCTCGAACTGGGAGGCTTTTAACAATCTTATCTCGTCTTGGAGTTCTTGCAACCCCCACATGTGCTGAGGATGATTGAACGTATCCATCCCCTAGGAGAACATGCACAACCCGTTCCAGAGGGCAACCTCACCCCCGAATGGCCTCCTTACTAGCAATATTCTTCTCCAGTCGGCGATGTAATATTGTGGTCTATTATATACGTGCTAGCAAGCCTTTGGACGGAAAAGAGGCGAGATTGTACGATAGTTCGGTAAGATCCTTAGCGAATTTTAGTGTACCGCAGGTAATTGTTTGAAGAAGGGATTGTTTCCACAGAGAGCGATGGGTTGGTTTGGGATGCCTGAATGTGACCTCAGGAAGAGTGAAACGGCCGGAAGAGCGTGTCAAAGTAAAGCACAGCAATGCCGACCAAAGCCAAAGATATAGGGGCCGTAAGGGTACTGTACTAAGGCGTTTGTAAGGGGCACGAGATGATACGGCGCCGGCAATAGATAACTATGAAGCAAAGGTGTGGGGAGATGCCGATAAGACGGAGGATTGCAGATGGTGACGGCGATAATTCGGGCTTCTGTTCTTTCTGGGGGAAATTCCTCTGCTGCTTTTGTTTTCTTTTTTCTTTCTGGGTTTTTGACAGCAGACACAGGGAAAGGATTTAGCTTGCAATTTCTGCCGCAGTACAAGGGACGTAGGAGGTACAGCCGGTCAGGAGAAGGAAGCTCAAAAATTCGTCTGAAGGGAGGGTTGGATGAAGGGCGCGAGTTGGGGCTCTTGCGCCTCCAAATTCCTTTGAGATTTAATCATTCACGCGGGTGGCCAGAAAAAAGGGCAAGCTAACCTAAGCAAATGGAAATGGTGCAGCAACACAACTTTAACCTTCCTTCATAATATGCTACCCCCGCCCAAGCAGCTAAGAAGCCCGCCACTCTGATGCGTGCGGACCAAGCGTGAAATATCGGGACCGCTCCGCCGCAAATCCGATCCTGGAATGAAATACGGTAGGATACGAAACCGGCTTTGGGGAAGGTACTGATTGTATTCTGCCTTGGCAGCCCTCCTGCTTGCACGAGCCATACCGGAGGGCCACTGAACTGCCTGCCGATCCAGTTGTACAATTCATTGTCGTCGAATTGCGAGCATTGTTAGCATGAAAACTAATGAAGGCTTCGTCACAAAACGCCACTACACAGCACCGTGGATCGAAGAATAGTATCTTGACTTCTACAGTGAGAACCGAGCGCCTTGTAATGGGCAGCGCGGTAGAATTATTCTAAATCCACGGCCCAGTCTAGTGGAAAGATCTAAAGTCTGAGATTATATAGCACCATGCGTCCTAGCCCAACAGCACTGGGAATCACGTCTGAATCCTACGGTAGTAATAATACCGGTAAGGTAGGGCATCCACTGTACAGTACCAGTGATCACAATAGCAAATTTCATTTGGAGTGAGATGCTTGAATGTGCACCTCCATCTACAATAGGCCAAAGGTATGGCGACTATTTTGTTATCTTGTGGTATTGTATAACAGCTTCCTTTGACTGACCGCTCATCCTAAAATCGACTGACCACTACTAAGGCTGGTACTAGCGATACGGGTCTCTATCCCGTCTAGAATCCTTCCCGTAGGTGCTAATTGGCTGCGAAGCGACTGCACATCAGGCTTGGCCGTAGGTGTAGAAATTGGATTTGGGAGCATTGTCGTGGCGCGGGAATACGAATTCTAAGTTCTCGGGGTCGAGTTCAGGAATGTTTCCCCGAATGGTCTCTAAAACCAGGTCGTACAAAATCTTGTACCTGAGCGAGGTGTTAGCGGGAACCATATTGTGCTCGCAATATTGCGAATGCGAGGGCAGTCCGGATTGCGATGCACCAACCCTTTTGGCTCGAAGTGAAGCCCTAGGGAGTCCAGTCAGCTTTGGTATTCCACTGCCGTTCACCCCACCCTCCCGGTAGTCCAATCCAGTAGGTCAATCAGGTACGGGATGAGCTGCTCTCAGCCTCTTGCATCATTATTCTGCCAAGTCATGGGTAGAAACCCTTACCATCCCTGAGAAGCTCTCCCAATTTCTCATTCTCCGGGAGCTCCTTTGATCCTGGGAGTGGATTTCCCTCTTCCCACCCCCCAGCATACTGCATGAAAGCCTCCCAGAGATTTACGGTAGGGATACCGAGAGCCTTCCCGACCTCCAGTGCAGCGTCGGCATACCTTTTCGTATTAGCGGCTAACCTCTGTACACCTACAATTCCTCTCTCAAGATCATGTTCTTGTGTGCGGTATTCGCAGATTGGGGGAGGGGTAATGAGAAGAATTTTCGGGTTATGGGCCACCAGTAGAGGATGGTTTATGATTCTCTTCAAGGTTTCAGAGTACTGATCAAGAGGGACATGTTGCCTATTATCGGGGAGTGTTGCATCATTTGCGCCAAAGAAGACGGTCTGATCCTCAATGGTGAGAAAATGTCTCGAGAATAGCGTCAAGCACTACAACCAAAAAATGGAGGAAACGCACGATGAGTCTTATCCTGGAAGTTGTATTAGGCGGGGGAATGATCTTCGGGATAATTTCCAATGCATGAAGAGTGTTGTACCCGCTGCGCGATACGGCATCCCGAGGATTGTAGCCTAGGTTTTAGCAAAAGCCGAGAGCAACAATCTGGATACCGGTACCGGTATCCAACTTGTATGCGGTGCCAAACGAACCCGAATCCTCTGCCAATCACCTCGATCTTTCGCCTGTAGACTAGAAAAATCGGCTCAACTCGGGTGGGTGGGGGAAGGGGGGGCTTTGGACGGTTATCAAACCAGCACTTACTATCTGTAAGAGCAGCACCAAATCCAAATCCTCTGATCCACACAACCCAGAGTCAGTTTCACGGAGCCTGATATCATTCCTGGGTGCACCGAAACTTACCTCGTCTGCTCGTATGATAACTCAGTGATCGAGTCTCCAAAGAGGACAATCTTGTCGTAATCCACAAACGCCATACTGGGAAAAGTTGGTTGCGCGGTACCGTAGACGATGTTTATTTACACTCTCCTTCCGGCCTCTTTTATATAGTATGATGTATCATAATATTATCATAGAAGGCAAGCCAGGCAGCCAAAATTCCGAACCCTATCAGTGACAAATACCCTAGAAACGAGGGCTTAATCAGCTATAAACTTGCAGGGGATTTGGAAATATAATTTGACCGAGGGTGAAAGTTTTAAAATCCACGTCCATTTGCCTACCGTATTATACTAAACAGACTTCACTACCGGTACTATTCTAGCACTTGTATTATACGATACGGCAATTGGAACGGATTGCTGCCCATAACGAAATTAACCGAAGACCCGGATTGCACTCGAGTACCGGTATTATACTCGCACAGCACGGTACTAGTAACACCCTGTTCTGAAGTGCCGGTATCTTCCTTGTGTACGAGTACTCGCACGGGTGGATATGGACATGAGGAATAGAGCATAGCTAGCATTGGCAGAGACGATCTGGAAGCATAGATAGCATACCCGCGCAACCCCTCTATCTATCAGGGTAGGACAGCGGAATGCCCTGCGGCAATTGCGCTACCGGTAGTCGGGACCGAAAGGCATGCAGAACAAAAATGCGCTCTGCCCTTATAATAACCTTTACCCCACTTGCTTTTTGGATCGCCCAAAGGGCCGGACTTTGGGCAAAGATTCCTTACAGTAGTGCGAGAATTGGCGGTGAGAGTCAGTGTCATAACTATTGCCGATATTACCGGTAAGGCATTGCAGAGGTGGACCCTTCCTTCCCTCTCTCCCACCTTCCACCTTCCACCTTCCACCTTCCCCACTCCTCCTCCTCTCCCTCCTCCTCCTGCCTCCCCATAGCTGTTGGGTAACCTACTGTTCAGTTTCACCACATTAATTCACTCGGGTCTTGGCATACAGGATATTGTGTGTGCAATGTCATAAATTTAATGCAGCACCCCCAGTTTTTTGGCGGCTCAACAAGCACTTCATCAGAGCTCCCAAATTTATGTTGCCAAAGAGGAAGGGGTGGCTTGCAGGGTAGACTATCCTTTGCTAGGCTGCCGGTGTGAGTTTCTCATAACATGGCAGCGCTCAGAAGCCCCCCTCTGGTTACCCCAGCTCCTCCAACTCTCCTCTCCTGCACTTGTCTCCACACGTGTAGCATCTGAAGATACTGCCATTGTCACAAGACTACCCAGCCAGCGAAAAAAACCTTGTCTCATCTTTTAGTACTTTATCCGAGAAACAAGTAACTGTACAAGTACGGGTAGCCATAGCACCGGTAATTTTACCAGTGGACAAAAAGGCGTTGTTACGCTGTGCGACTGGCGAAGGGAACGCGTATTCTTAAACTATCAAAATCTAAATGTTCGTGATGTTTTGGACTCTTGTGGACAAATTCTGCCGGTGCCGTAATCTGGTAGGAGCTGTAATGAGGCTGCAGTCTTCCGTTCCGAAAATCAAACACATTCTACTCGAGTACCCGTGCTGCCCCCATGTCTGAGTGCGACCAGGGATTCCGCCTCATGACGACGGGCCCGCGTCCCACCCCCAAGATGCCACTCATCTGCCATAACTATCACGCGTGCCGAACTTTACTCCCTTCCTTTCTTTGATCTTTTCCTATCGCACTCCTCTCACCGAACCCTCCATCATTCTATCCGAGTCGTGGCTTGTTCACAGTGGTTTTGCTCCCCTTATTGCCCTTGCTGTTTTGTTGCTGTGAGGTTTTTGCTACCGCCCCGCTTGGATCATGGCCGACGACGGCAAAAGTATGTCTGGCCAACGCCAAGTCCCGGAGGGGGATGTGAGAACCGGGAGGAGAAGTCGAAGTCATCTCCGAAGACTCTCTGCTTCTTCCAGAGATAGGGATATGGAGCAAGACGAGCGGTCCAGCTTACTTGGGGGATCAGGCTCCGGGGAGCAGAGAGACTATCAAACAGTTCCGGGAACCCCTCGACACAGGCTTTCCCGACATCACTCCTCACATTCTCCGATCGCTAGTCGTCCTAGCAGAGTTCCGTCATTCTCACAGCGTTTGAGCAGAGCCCTATCAAACTACGATCTCAAGAGTAGGAATAATGAGTCACTTTTGGAGGATCGTGTTTGGTATGATCAGGTCGGTATCCCGCCAGTAGAAGCTCAAGTGAAAGACGCTTACTAACCTTCTGCTCATAGTTCACCTCGACTGGTATGTCTCGGAAGCATTTGTGTGCGACTGAATTTGGTTCAGACTATCAAGATATTGTGCATGGAAACTTACGGTTGGCATAGATTGGATCAATGACTCGATAAAAGATGCCCATCGAGTGAAGGCTCTGAGGGCTCGCAAGGATTTCCGGGGCAGAGTCTACGCTTGGTTCGATGGCGCCCAAGGATGGATTTTGGTTGCGATTATTGGCTTTGTGACAGCCTCCATAGCCTTTTTCGTAGATGTTACGGAAAATGTCTTGTTCGATTACAAAGAGGGATATTGCACGAGTGAGTCCTCGTGACCGTTCGGCCGTTACTCTGGTTATTGTGCAAGTGTGAACTGAGATCTGGTGTTACGCAGATGGGTGGTATTTCAGCAAAAAGAAGTGCTGTTTAAGTGACACTAGTCGGTATATCATGCTGAATGACGAGAGAAATTCACTAATGATATGATAGCGAATGAGTTCTGCCCTATGTGGAGGACTTGGTCACAAGCAATTACCAAGTCTGAAGTACCTACTGAGCACATTGACTATATTGCATATGTTACGTTGACGGTGGTCCTAGCCACTGCTTCGTCGCTGCTTACCATGACTACTCGCACAGTTTACCCTGGGGCCCTGCAGATCCAGACCGTAGACGAAGATCTCTCACAAATTCCAGGTGGGAGCTCCGCTGCTGAAGCGAAGGCCGCTAATTCCTCACCGACTGTTTACTATTCTGCTGCTGGTAGTGGTGTAGCAGAAGTCAAAGTGATTTTGTCTGGATTCGTTCTCCACGTATGCTCTCTCTAGTAACTTTAACTGCCGGTTTCTATATTAAAATTCGTGAAGGGGTATCTCGGCTTAAAAACCCTTGTGGTTAAATTATTCGCCTTGATTTTAAGCGTTTCTTCTGGCCTGAGTTTAGGAAAGGAAGGGTGGGCTCAATCTCACTCGGGCGGTCTACTGGGACAGGTGTACTGACGTATTATAGGCCGTATGTTCACATCGCCACTTGCGTGGGAAATATTGCCTGCCGTCTATTCTCCAAGTATAACCACAACGATGGTACTTCGTACCGATCCTTAAAGCAATGGTTGTAAATGTACTCACTTCAGAAGGCAAGCGCAGGGAGGTTCTGAGTGCTAGTGCTGCGAGTGGGGTTGCAGTTGCATTCGGTGCCCCAATCGGCGGAGTTCTTTTCAGTCTTGAGGAAGTTAGGTAGGTTCCCATATGTGGTGTGGGGTGACCGGTAAATCATCTGACGGTCTAAGCTACTATTTTCCCTCAAAGACTCTGTTCAGGACCTTTTTCTGTTGCATTGTAAGTGGATTCCTGTCACCCATGGTTACGGAATTATTACTTATATCATACCCTTAGGTGGCTGCCTTGTCGTTGAAATTCCTGAATCCGTATGGGACAAATAAGATTGTACTCTTCGAGGTTCGATACACTTCTGATTGGCATATATTTGAGCTCTTTGTATTCGTGTTTTTAGGGATGTGCGGCGGCGTTTATGGTGCCTTTTTCATTAAGGCTAGTAAATTCTGGGCAACTACATTCCGACGAAACAAATTTATCAAGACCCACCCAGTTCTGGAGCTTAGTCTTGTCGCTCTTGCCACCGGCTTGATATCTTACTGGAACAGATACGTCAAACTGGCAGTCAGTGAGCTCCTCTTTGAGCTTGCGAGCCCTTGTTCCGGGAGCCCGTCCAATCGCTCAGGACTTTGCCCGAAGCCCGATGAAATACCAAGTACTATATTATACCTTTTGGTTGCTTTAGCCATTAAAAGTGTCCTCACGTATGATATGTTCCCTTCTCCGGTATTGGGTCTAGTACTAATCCGACTAGGGTTGTTACCTTCGGAACCAAAGTTCCCGCCGGAGGTAGATCAATATTTTTGCGTTATCTATGCACAAAGGCTAATTAATTCGCAGTTTATGTACCCACCATGGTTATTGGTGGTATTATGGGACACGCTGTTGGCCTGGCTGTGGAATACGCAGTTTAGTAAGTTGGTTACGTCCACTTTGGCACTGGGACAGGCTGACGTTGGATCAGTAAATTTCCGCACTCACCTATATTCGCTTCTTGCCCAGTCGGCGGAGCTCCATCAGCCTGTGTAACTCCAGGTGTATACGCTCTTGTAGGTCACTTAATATGTGCCACTATTGATCCTGAGGAATAACAAAATGCAGGTTTGCGCAGGTGCAGTTATGTGCGGGGTTACTAGGCTATCAGTAACACTTGCTATCATTTTGTTCGAAATGACCGGCAGTCTTGATCATGTCTTGCCGTTCTCGTTAGCAGTCCTTGTATCAAAATGGACTGCGGACGCCATCGAACCCCTAAGCATTTATGTTTGTAATCGTCTATTCCATTGGAGATATACTCCGCTAATAATTGCCAGGATCTTCTTACTGCCTTAAATTCCTACCCATATCTCGATACGAAAATACGGCCTGTGTTTTCTTCCCAGCTCAGTGACATCACACCGAGGCCACGACCGGAGCGAGTGATAGACATCACAGATTCGATTTATGTTCCTGCCGACGAGCTTCGCGAAAAGCTACAGATGCTGCAGGCCGTCGGAGAACTCGATGGTGGGCTACCAATTGTTAGAAATAACATCCTTGTTGGCCTTATCCCTGCTCCGGACCTAGAGTTTGCTCTTGACAATCTACAATCCCCCGAGCAGGATGAGCTGTGTTGCATGGAGCCTAAGGGTGAGTGGTCAGACGGGGGATCCGACGACGACTCCATAAGAGACCCAACATATTTTTCTCCGTACATCGACCCTGCGCCCGTTGCACTAGAAAGGCACTCGCCGATGGAGTTGGTTTATGAGTGTTTTGCCAAGTTGGGGTTGAGATATATGTGCGTATTACGGGATGGCCAGTTTGATGGAGTGGTATGTATCCCGAAAGCATCCGCGGTATCTTCACCAGATATATTACTAACAACCGTTCAGGTTCACAAGAAGACTTTCGTAAAGTACCTGATGGAAGTCACCGAAGGCAAGGTTGAATAAACGAACAGTTGGGCCATCCCCCAATTTCTCTTCCTCCCGGCACCTCTCGCATACCGAAGACCCACTCGCTATTAGTTCGACAATGCTGGCTAGATTACTACCGTGCGCGTGCATTCGATTATCACCTCTCTTATCCTATTATTTTATTGTGTATGCATTGCCGAAGACATTGGTTTTTCATATTTGGGTTCTTATACACCCTCCCTCATGCTCGATATCATTGTGCTTTTTCTTCTCCATTGGCTGGTAATTCCGTGTTTGCTTTTTTCTTTTTTCCTCTCTTTCCTCTGGTTTTCATTTTACATATTTACTGGTGGTCGTATGGTTCTGGAGAGAGAGGGGATGTTCGGCATAGTAGATAATTAGCCTAGTAAAATCGTTGTAGCCTATTCGCAGAAGTGGATGGGAAGGTGGGCCTACCCCACACGGAGGCCGCAGTGACGAGTGATGGTATATGATAGAGGTGCCTGGCTGATTGGGCGATAGAGGGATTCCTTATGAGGCTCTAGATAGTACACGCCGAAAGCGATACCTCTTATAATTTGGGTCCCTCTTGTACTTTTGGGGTAGCGTATATGGTCGGTCAGCGCGCATGGCTCCAGCGTGGAGCTAGTCACAAAAATCACTCGACCAAGTCATTGCAAGGCGTCAAAAAGTCACAATATCAGCGGGAAGAGCGGCCCAGCGCTGCTGTGAGCATCTGAAGCCCAAGGGCCCAATCAAGCCCGCTCGTTATCCGCCTTGCTCTCTAATAGATTATCCCTCCGCACCCTGATGGCTGCATCCTCCTCCAATCTCCTCTGTACAATGGCGGCGATCTCCCCAACCTTGACCAGCGCGATCTTGGCGCACCGGAGCAAGCTCAATGCATTGATGGCCAATCCGCCGGCTTTTGCAATCTGACATAGCTCACCGAACTTATTGAGCGTGATCGTCATGTCCCCCTGCCTTAGCTGCTCTTCCTGCAATGTGGTATCGACAAGGCATACCTCGCCGTCGAGGTAGAATGAGAAAGTGACGCAGATGGGAACGTGTAGAATGGACAGGGGCACGGGGACACGCTCGGTCATGGTATGGATGGTGACCTTCTCACCCTCGACCGAGACGTCCGGGCGGCGGAAGTGCTGGAGCGCGGCTACCACAGCTATGCATGAGGCGTCGACAAGAGCGCCGTCGTGGGAGAGGAAGTGCACGTCTGCGCGGATCTGCCAGCACTTCTGCCCAGCAACGATGCAGAGGGATTCAGTGTCTAGCGCGTTTGACCGACGAATGGCTTTTTCGATAAGGCGGGAGAGCAGGACTTCTTGTTCGGTTTGACTATGTTCGGGATTAGTGGGTTATTGGGGAATGAAGGAAGGGAGGGGGAAGTTTATTGTTACCGGCCGGTTTCGAAAGCTGGGGAGGCCATGGGGCCTAGTTCTGTTGTTATTGTGAAGATTCCTTCGAACGGACGGTCGGTGAAGGGCTTTACTACTTCTGCAGAGACACGGGCAATGACTCTGGGGATAGCGCCAATATTAGCAGCTCATTATTCATTCACTTGAGCGTTGAAGTTCAGGTGCGGGGGGTAGTAATTGGGCGGGTGGGCATACCGGGTCTTTCCTAATCGCACATCTGCGAGCCCATAATCATCTCCGAAGTTAAGCTCCAGCTCTCTAAAGGCGTCCAAGTCCCGGCCGTCGATTCGGAGCTTTTGGCTTAGCGCGTCGAGAATGAAGTTCCTTTCGTTAAATGTCGGATCTAGCTCCCTCGGCATTTCGTCGTATTTTGAGTATGATAGCAGAGGGATTTGTTGTTGATAGTGTGAATTTGCTTGTTTGTGGTCGGTTGGTGGGGATGGAGGATAAGTTTGAGCAAGTCCTGGCGGTTTACTTATTGGCAAACTTTCCAAAACGCGGCTGAAAAAGATAGGGTGTGGCGCGGAAACTCGCTTGTGGGTTCAGGGTGCCACAAATTCGGGCATCAGTTTTTAACTCCAGGAAACTTCTCCCAGGACAACCTTTCTCATTTCAACAACCCCCTTCCGCCCAACCTTACAGGCTATTTTCTTTCTTTCTTTCTTTCCAAGCACTAAAACGATAAATCTTTCACAATGACCACAGCTCATAGGTACGGTTTTTTATTGTCTTTTTTTGGGAGTGGAGGGATAGAGCATGAGGAGAAGGAACATTGGCTAATGTTTGCTACTGCAGACCAACCTTCGACCCCGCTCGCGGAAAAGAAGCTCCCAAGGGGCCAGCATACCACCAGCGTCTCCTACCAGCGCATACAAAGCTAAAGGTTCGAAAACCTGGTCAGGGCGGTGACGCAGACAGCGAAGTCCGAGATCTTCGCGCAGAGCTCTTGAAAGCAGAGGCAACGCATTTTGCTAAGAAAGGAAAGGGAGTTCCTCTACCAGAGGCAACCGGAGCTAAGTCTCCTGAGAGGGTAGAGGGTAGTGGGCAGAAGAGAGCTATTGGGAGCTCTGGGGACAGTGATGATGATGCCGGGGGTGAACCAGAGGAAGGTAACTTGGAAGCGAAGAGACAGAGAATCCTTGAGGAGTCGAGAGACATTGATGCGGATTCGGATGGGGGGAGTGATAGTGATAGCAGTGAAGAGGATAGGTTTGTTTCTACAACCCGTCTCCTATGGGGATTGTGCTGAGTGTGTGGAATTCCAGTGACGATGAGGACGAAGAAGATGAGACTGCTGAATTGCTACGGGAACTGGAGAAAATCAAGAAAGAGAGGGCTGAGCAACGTGAGCGCGAGGTACGCTACCCTACAATGACTCATAACTAATCCTCTCCTATGGAAAATTTCAACTAATATTTGCTGTAGGAACGCGAGCGAGCTGCCGAGGAGCAAGAGAAGAAAGAATACGATATTGCTCGTGGAAATCCACTCCTCAATCCTTCGGCTACAGACTTCAAGCTAAAGCGAAGGTTTGTTGGGCCCGAGTTTTTTTCTCTTTTTTCTTTTTAATTGATTATCCTTTTTTTCATTTCGCGGGCGCTAAACACAAATTAATAGGTGGGATGACGATGTAATCTTCAAAAACCAAGCTCGCGGCACGGACGACAAGAATAAGAGGAAAGAATTTGTTAATGTATGTTTCAATATATTGAGATATGTGTTGTTCTCCACTTTATACTAATACCAACTCCACGTATAGGACCTTTTGCGATCGGACTTCCATAAACGGTTCATGGTATGTATTTTATACCCTGTACTCCCATTTTCTTGATAACTGCCGGCGGGGGTCGCTAGCTGACTGTATACGTCTTACAGAATAAATATGTACGATAGATGGAGGCAGTGAACCTGCTGTGCTAGTGTCCTTTTATTGCGTTCTTTTTTCATTCCCCCCCCAGCCTCATAATAACATCCTCTTGACTGGCCAAAAGGAAATATCTTTGCTTTTTTGGTGGTGCGAATTGGTGGCTCCGCTTTCATTTGTAGTTCATTGTCCTGAGAATAATATGCTCTACAATACCGGTGATTGAATGATAGATAGACCACCTGCGTGTTGCTCCTCACACCACCGTACAAGCAGCGCAGGCAAAGAGCCCGTAGTCTCCGGTGATTAAGATTGAGACTGTGTGCAAATAGGGTCGAAGCTCCATCTCACAATCCTTTACTCGTAAGGTCCTGACGTTTGTGAACACAACTGCTATTGCATACCGCCAAAATTCAGCTTTTTTGCCCTGACCTTGGCACCATGCAATAGTGGTCGTGTTCACAAACATCAGGACATTACGAGTAGTCTAACTAAGCGGCTGCACCCATACCGGTACTCGATATGGCTGTAGTTAAATCCTGCCGGTATTTAAACCATAATCTCAGCACCCCCATGAAAACCCTGATTAAGTTATCCCCCCAGTAGCCCCACACTCTTCACGAAGCATCTTATCGGATTTCAGGTCCCATCATGAACACAAACACTATTATAATCTCATCGGTACAGCATCACGGTAATTGGCCCATCGTGGATTGAGCCCCAGTCGTGTTTGCAATCCTTGGCAGGGATAGTTCCTCAAGCGAATGAGCTACCGGTGGTCCCACGAAATCCTCTTATCTACCTAATTCACTTCAGTTGCGGTACTCCGAGCCCAAGCCCACGTCGAGTCCCCACAATCTCTATCCTCTCTATCATCTCTCTCTTCCTCCTACCTCGGATCCATAGCGGACAGAATCCCACTTCCGAACACATAATCGCCTCGCGTAAAGCTAAAGCATGAGTGATCCCACTCAGGGTGTTAGGGCTGGGCTTCAAGGTTGTAGTCCCTAGATTATGTTCGTTGAACGCGTGTGACTAATTCTGTTGCGGAGGGTTGTGAAAGGCCGGGTGAACAATAACCTTGACATTCTTCTGAAACGCTTCGAGAGCATCGTTGAGTTAGCTTCTGTATTACCCTCCCGCCTCCTTCCTCCTCGACCACTGCACGGGCCTCTCCTCGACCAACTGACCAATTAACCTAGGCCGACGGCAAAGACCGCACCGTTACGGCCGCAGAAGCGTACCAGATTGAGTGCCATGCCTCTTCTATGGTATTTCTCCTCTTCTCTCTTTCCTTCCTCCCGTTACTTAGACTAACGAACAACGCAGATCCGTGCAGCGGAGGACCTACTAGCATTAACCCGCTCTCTAAAGGAAGCCTGGATGTTTGGACAATTAGGTGGTGAACTGGGGGTTGTCGACGAGGCTACAGACCAGAATGCGAGGGAAGTCGGGGAAGCACTGCAGAAGTTGGCGACAAAGGAGGTGGGAGGACTAGATCAGTGACTTAGATCTACCTTTATAACTTAACATTTTGCTCTTTTCCTTCCTCTGGGTTGTTTGGGAAATACGGTATCTGGCCTCTGGCGTATGGTATGGTGGTCTTAATTTTGCTTTTGTCTCCTGCGGAAATACTAGAATGGTACTCGGATCATGGCATCCTCTTTTTTCTTTCTTTTCCTTTTCACTCTTTTCTCTGCCACCGTGGTAGAATTATATCGTAGCAACTTGTCCCAGGCGATAACTACTGTACCCAGAAACCGGGGTCGTGGGTTTGTATGGGCGCTCATGTACCCACGGATCTTGTGCCATATATTTTGCAAATTCCTGTCTCCGGGTACTTATTACCTAGGACAAGCGCGCCTGCCAAAAATGTCTACTATATCTCCTACCTCAGTATCACAGCCTCCGATTTATGCGCTGCCTGGAATTACTCGTGGGGACTGGTGCTTGAAGTCTACCATATTGCATCTCTAACCGGCTCTAGTATCGTATTCTCCACGTCCGGGTGCGCATCCAGCTGGGCAGTACTTGGCATGGATCAGCCAGCTAGCCTAACGGGCAGACGCATTGTGGTTTAAGGCGGTGATGTGGGAGTTCAGGCATTCACCTCCCTCATGGATATCGCTGCTGATGGGTGGTGTGTTTGTTGGGGGAGGGGGGGGGGGTTGGGGATCTTTACAAAAGCTTTTTTTTGGGGGGGGGGGTTTGGTGCGGTTAAGCATGGTGGATGCTCTCGTTCCATCTCATTTCCTCCGATGCCCCATCTCGCGCAGGCATTATCGAGAGATCGATTGGGATGTGATAGTATACTATACAAGGCTAGGGTCTAGATTGAAGACTTCTCTACGCACAGTGCGTACTATCAAGCGCTGGATAATTGGAACTGCAAGTTGCCTTCTCTGGTTGAAATTATATCCGGGCTCTTCTCCAAGGCTTGCTAAATTGCGGGTTCGCTTAGCGCAGCATATATAGCATAGCGCAGAGTTGGAGCTGTCTAGGTTGCCTGTCCATCTAGCACTGTACAGTGTCGTGTTAGATTCTTCGTTAATGCTTTTATTGAGTTTTGCTCTCGAGTCAGCGGTGATACATGCGCTATCTAACGCACCCTTATCCTCACCCTTATTACAGGTATGAGAGGAAAGAAAAAAAGGCCCCTCAGGCGGGATAAGCCCTTCTCCCCACCTTAACATTCCATGAGAAACTTATCCGGCGCAGTAGCTGAGATGTCCGGGAACCGATGCCCCCGCCTAAATTCGATACCTGGGGAGAGGGAAGTTCTTAGGGAAGGTTCCTCTCAGGTTTCGGAGTCTCTCCGCAGGGTGTCGCGCGGTTCGTGAGAAGGGGCACATGGTGCCTGAGGCACTCTGTGGGCTGGGAGTCGGTGATCAGTTGACGTGGGAAATCGCTCGCCCCATCGGACTATCCTCCTGCTGTATCTGTTTGTGCGGGCGTCCTGTCCAAGATGCCGTACGGGCTCATACCAGCCTACCCTCAGAGCAAGCACTAGCATGTCTGCAGCCCAGGTGAGAACACAGTCTGCGCCGTGGCTAGTATCATACTTTGGATGTTAAAGCTGCCGTGTGAACTGAATAAGGAGTCACGATGCCAAAAAACTACTTGTGGCGGCGCGAGGAAAGTAGCGAACTCTAGGACTGTTTCTTTCTCTCTCTCAGGTCCATCAAAGAAATGGCGTAAGGTTAAGCTCATCGGCTAAGCTAGTTTCGGCACGTCTTCTAGAGTTTATCCCTTTTAGGCACGTTTCAGGGTAATATCACATTACGAGGTAGATACCCTTGTGGATTAGGATCAAAAAGGTGGAGGGACGGTTTGATAGTAAATGAATTCTAGAGATCTTTCTAGTACTTTTTTTTTATTGCAGGAAGGTTTTGAGTATTCGGGTCTGTCGACCTTATTTCTACCCGTAACCGTGACATAGCTCATTGGCGCTCAAGATATCCCAAACCCAGGACTGAATACCCACATCAGCACTTCCATCCCAAGTCTTGGTTTACTCTTTTACCTATGCCCCCCCATCCACACTCCAGACCACCCGCCCTCTGTCAGTAGAAATCTGTAGAGCATTTGTTAGCGAATATGTGATTCAGGTGCTATAAGGTCCCTCCTACGCACATTTCAGGAATCTTTTCCGGAATTATTTCTCCTTATATCCGCCCGCAGATCATCGTCCATTGCATTGGGCTCATCGTGTCCAGCCTCATCTCTAGATATCTCTTGATGTCATCCTTATCTGGGCGGAAGGGTTCCATGAGGCCTCCCGGTGAGGAGTTGCACCATATGCTCACCGCCACCTCTGAAACGCCGATCTAGTTCGTCGTAGATTGCTCCTTCTGAGCGAAGAAATTGTGATATAGTCCCCTGAAGGGGGTATCGTTTCCGCCAGCATTGTCGTGCGGGGTGAGGAGTGTCAAGCACCAAGGAGCTAATATTTCTTTCTGTTAGTGATATCCGTTTGTCCTTTCCAGAGGATTGCCTTTCTTACCCGGGATATGTCTTCCCCACCCCGGGATTGCCCCGGCAAAGCAAGACAGCCTCATTATATCCCTTCTTACTCTTTCCCCATCATCCGAATCCTTGATTTCTAGGAGCCGGCCACGCCGTCGGGTGGGTCGGGGGGCACATCATGGTACCTGTTTTCGAGTTCTGGCGGGGATAGCATCCGCATGATGGGTGTTCGAATGGGTAATAGTGTTGCAACTGTTGATGAAACTAAAGCTAAAGAGAGTAGAAATGTTGGTTCGTCTGTGGTTTTCTGTCTAAACTGATGGCGGTGCTGAGCCGGCAGATCTGGCACAATAAATAGAGGCCCCGAAGGGGCTTGTGGGCTGCCTTGAGCTGAAGAAAGACGGGGCCGAACCCGAGGAAGGGTGGGGCGGTCAAGATTTGAGGTTACACAAGCACCCTTCTGCCATCCTGCATCCAATCATTTCCTTGCCAAGAACCCCTCAACAAATCCCTCACAGAACGCGGAAAGATAACGAGGAAATTGTTATGCTTAATCTAACCCACACTGCCTGCAGTCTCATATTCGGATCGCTGGCGGGGGGTAGTACGCCGTATGATACGGGCCTAGCCCGCCGATTTAGCTTTATGCTTAAACTACTGGCAGGATACTAAATCCACCCAATCCTGGACGGCCATTCCATGCCACATACCTGTATGCCAACCCGAGCCAGGTCTAGGCATGTGACTATTGCTTGGAGAGAGGGGTATTTAGAAAGCTTGAGTTCGGGACCACGGCTTCCGCTAGCCACTAGGGACTGTCACTGGAGTCGGCCGCGTACGGGCATCTGCGAAGGGAGAGGTGAGCGTTCATCCACCTCAACACCCTCCGCAATGATCATTGGCACAGGCCGATTGACATCTTGTGACACTATACCACAAATCATTGAAGAGCTCCCCGACGTAGATGCAGGCTGAACACGAGTCACCAGCTCACGCCTCTTATGCACCAGCCAATTTCCCATATGCAACGCATCGGCCCTTTTTCTGAATCGTTCGTCTAGAGATCTTACCATTTTACAAAGGAACTATAACATGAGCGAGAATGTTAAAGAAGTTTGAGTAATTAATTTCCAACAATATTATTTCCATTGTTCATCCTTGACCAAATACGGTACTAGATACACTAACTATGGCCATATCATCCCTGTCATAGATATCTTCGAAGGAGGGAGACCAGGATTTACCAAACCGCCGCCCCTGACCACCACAATCTAGGTCCGAACCTCTTCAAGGAGATCGTACACCACCCACTGTCCCGTAATATCCCCAACGCTTCTCCAAGGCACACCATCAAGCTAGCATAGTAGTTCTGAATCGTAGTGGGTTGGCCTTCCCGTTATTTGCCATAACGTGTTGAAGGACTGATCCCGCGCCCGTGGGTGGCCCTAGAGTGAATTGCCGATCTAGGGGGCCTTCCACAAGTCATCTCTGTGCTTGGATAGTCGGTTTGTGTCGTGAGGCCTCGGCTGCTTTCAAAACCCCGTGTTTTGTCGTAATTGAGGGCAAAAGTATGCGGGGAGATGTGGCAGAATCCACTTTCTTGGCTCTATAGAAGGGGTAAGTGGATCCCCCAAATACGTGAGATCTCTCTTGTATTATAGATGCCATACAAGGACACATAGACATTGCTCTGATGCAGCACGCTGCAGGCTGGGGGACGATATCCGACATGTTTCCTGACTTTCAGGCCAGCTGAGAATTCAACCGCGACAAGGCCTCTCGGGACAGGGTCAAGCAGTGTTTGTGGGTGTCGTTGTTGTGATCTCTAAGTGAGTGCCTGACACCCTCCCACCATTCCGAATGGGATTCCCCTAATATGTGTGCGAAGCTAACTTAGTGCATACCCACCCTCCGTGGACAAACACTGCTACAGGCGGCTTCTTGATTTTGTACCAGATGAGCACGTGTTTCCACCTCAGTGGGCTTTTGCAGTGTTTACATGAAGGTATGAATAAATTAAAATAATAAGATAACTGAAGGTTATTTATACAAAAAGAAAGCAAGGAGACGGATGGAGTATCTCCACAAAAATAAGTAACCTAGAAACCCTCACCAAGGAAGAGTCGCGGGTGCCTGTGAATTCGTTAGCATTTGGGCGTCAGTATAAGTATCAGCACCAGGATACCGTAAATAGCAGTGCAGCTTTACTTACATCTTGTCATGCCGAAGGTTTCCTAAGTATTTCATTAAGACTAGCCACGAATTGGCAAACTGCTCTAGTACTAACACCACAACTATACTGGTAGCACGTTCATACTCTCGATCTGGCTCCCCGATGTCTGCCAGGATACAGTGCAAATGGAATCAAACCGGGCCCTCCAAGCCACCAAAACCTAACGTCTAAACAAGGGACCCAGTCTATTAATACGTAGAGCAATGCTGAAAGAAAAAAAGAGCTGAACAGAGTGGGTGCATGAGATATTACGATAATATTATGATAATAATATAGAAATGGTAAAACTATCAACCTATCAATCGTAACCTAATCAAAGTAAAACAAAGTTTCATGATCCCAGACCTGATCCCCTTCTAAAAGGAAAAACTTCCAAACGAATAGGCAGGTTAACCATATGCCTGGCTGCAGGAGAAGGAACCCTCATAATTAGTTTCTCGCCCGCTCAGCAGGAGAACATTTGTATCACACGCTTATGGTACTGTACGATACTCGTCCGAGACAAGGAGTTCCTAAAAACAGCCATTAGAGAAACATAGGGTAAAATATCTGTCCATGCCCGAGCGCCCATTCAAAATATACCCTTCCTGCTTTCGTGTGCTTCTTGCCTAGGACGAGTGGCACCGGAGTTGATCTGTTTTGTATACAAAAAGGCGCTGCACATATCATAGGTTTTGCCCAAAGTGTTTCAGCTCAATATTATAAGTACGGGCTGGTCGGCACTGCACATTGCCTGTCAGTCGGGTCGGATTGATATTGTCGGTCGCCTGCTTGATCATCAGAAGACCAATGTCAACAAACCCGATCGGTACGGCAGGTCGGCGGCGCCGCACCTTACCTGTGAGCGGTTTTTCTTTTTGGTTAAATCCGCGGTTTACTCGTAGCTAGCTACAGGAAAATCCATGGCATACAACCTGAGTTATGGCCTAAAAACCCATTTAAACAAAAGAAAGCACCCTCTTTCAAAAACAAATAAACGATAAAAATATCACATACACTCAAAGCATCAACTTGAAAGTTTAATCATAAATCATGACGCCAACTCGGCACCTCTCGTAAAAGGAAAAACTCCTATCCTAACCGGAAAGTTTATCCTATATCTCAACACATAAGATGAAAATTCACTTAACAACTTCATCCCCTTCTTATTCCCTTTCCATAGTCCCGAACCTTACCTGTGAGGGGGTCTGATTGATATTGTATTCTAAGGATAGAGGACAGGTAATGTGTAGCGCCGAGCTGCCGTACCGACCGGGTTTGTTGACATCGGTCTCCGGATGCTGAAGGAAGAGACCAACAATCTCGAGCGATTTTTTTTTTGTTAAATCCCTGAATTTGTTCGTAAAATACGGGAAAATCCCGGCAAGCACCCTAAAGTATGGCCTAGAAAACCCAAAAACATAAGAAACCTCTCCACCGCCTACTTAAACAAATAAACAATAATAATCTTATCACCTTCATCCATCATAACCCATCACAGGCCAAAAAACAATTTATAATCTTAAATCAGCATCTCTTGTAAAAGGAAAAACCCACATCTTCACCCGAAAGTTTATCGAATTCTTCATAACATGTGTGGAAAAACTCCTTCATCAAAGCCTTCCCCGGTTTGTCCCCTTTCCATAGCATAGAATCTCTACCTATGTTGAAAATCTCTGGATCCCTTCCCTCCTTTATACTAGCTAAGGCCGGGCAGAGTGTTATTATGTGTCGAAAGGTTTGGTCCACAATCTCGAGCGAAACCCCCTCACACGCATAGTGTAGTGGCAGCCTGCTGGTCGCATCAGGTTTGTTGACATCGGTCTCCGGATGATCAAGCAGGCGATGGACAATATCAATCAGACCCCCCTCACAGGCAATGTGCAGCGCCGACCTGCCGTACCGGTCGTCAATCACTATCCTGTCCAGACACCGTGCAAGGCTGACCTTTTTCACCCAGGTTCTGAAGGTATCACTCTTGCAGTTCCAAGTACCTGCGACCAAAAGACTTGGGAGAAACATCGAATGAAGCTCCTGGGTGCTCTTCCCTTGCCTTCGCCCGGAAGGCGCTTTCAGTGATCAAGTAATAATAAAAAAACGTCCCAGCTCCGGGTTGTGTTCACAAACGTCAGGACATTGCGAGTTACTAGCATAGAGCTCAGTACCCGTCCCAGGCAAGGAGCATCCGAAAACATGCGTTCGCAAAATATATCACAAGAAGTCGGTGCGTATCTAACTCGTATTTTCGGATACTTCCTACCTAGGACGAGTAACTAGTACTCGTACTCTGTTTTTCTTTTTTTTCTGAATACTTTCTCCATTTCGGGTTCTACCGACTGTCTAAGCTCATTAACCCTTTCTTCGGTCTCATAGGCTTCCGGCATGGTACAGTACTTGTCCCAGGCAAGAAGTATCCGAAAATAGGGTAGATGTGCTTAGATAGCCAAGACCACCCGAAGTGAATAAAGTATCTTTTTTTTTTTAAAAAAAAAGAGAAGTATCCGAAAATGCGAGTCGTGAGTTTGTGTGTGGTACGCACGGATTCTTTGCCATATAAGTTACCCCGCGAATTCCCCCCCTTTCCGGATGCTTCTTGCCTGGGACAAACAACGCCTCGACGCTATGAGCACCCACGGCTGTGGCACACGACAGCAGATCCCCCAAGTCGAACAGTTTTCCAATTCCCCTGGCTCGTTGGCCCTTTAAATGCCCAATTCCTTGCTCAAAACCGGTCAGGTGGGGTTCGGGACGGTTAGGGACTGAGGCAGATTCAGCCTGATTAGAGTTTCCGGCGGGTGAAGTGCCAATGGGAGGGAAGCGGGGAGATCGCGCCCTGGCGTAACGATCGGGAGATCTACGACTCTAGGTGTGAGGTTCGGTATGTTGGATTTGGGCCTGATTTGTTAAAAAATTTAACGCGAATTACCGATGGAGTTTTTTGGTGTAACTAGTTACTACTTTTTGCTGGCTGGGCATACATCCTGAATGACCCCCAAGAGGGGGCACGTTGGAAATCGTGCGCAGAGATTAGCAGTAATGAGCAACTCCTTTCTGTATAACGTGCTCGACCGCTACTACTCGAGTGCATTCTTCTCCGAGCCCCTCATTTAAAACTTACATTCCAAAAGGCCCACAATCTGCACCCTGCAGCATGGCGGATAATGGAGCCCAAGTCGCTTTGCGCCTATTTGAGAGGTTGTAAGGCGATGATATCATAGGAAGAGGGGGCTGTTTTTCCCCCTTTTATTGGCAACTGGGATTGGGGGGTTGATGGTGATTGGGTGTTGTCTGTTTGTTCGGGGCCCTGGCTTCTGTAAAGGAGTGATAATTGATGACGCCAACTTGAGAGAATTATGTTCTTGTGAACTAACTTATGCTCGAGCATCAAGTTCAGAGTTACTTCCCCTGCACCTACCCCAACACCCCAGAAACACATTATCAAAAAGCGGGCCCGTACGAGCAACGCTCTGCCATGCTCACTCACGACCAGACCAATATCCCCCACCCACCACACCACGGCGATCCCTACCCGCCTGATCCAAAGTGAATGCAAAGCAACCCCCGCAATCGACCTATAGTTTTCTCCTGCTCTGGCTGGTGTGTCCAGAGAAATTGGAAACTAAGGATGACAATTCAGATATTGCTTTGATCGAGCCATAAAGTTAGTCTATTGAAAGAAAACCGATAACACAAACATTAGAAATCTGGACTAGTTGCCTTGAAATTTCGCCCACACTGTCCCATGAGACTGAAAATGGTTGGAGGCATTTCTTATAAGTGCAGCAAACTTCTTGTGACTGGCTGTTTGAGGTTTTTGTCTTGAATTTTCACTTATTATGCCGTTGTTGGGGGGGTATCACAGTTGGGCCGGCTTGTGTATAGTTCTTGGACATAAGTCATCGTCGGTTGGGTGAAGTACCCGTCAAAACACAAGTCTCAACGAAACCCACAGCACAAGATCCTCAATACCAATAATTACCAAATTTCGCCTATGGGTAGCTAGGAGCTTGGTGATTCAGTCCATGTAAATTTGGCTGCAATTACTTATGAATTGGCCCTTGTGGAGACAAACAAAAAGCGAATTGTCGAATTGTCCATGGCAGGCCCTGGAATTTGTATCGAAGCCCACAGAAAAAGCCACTTGATTACAAAACTGCAATTTTTTCCGGCCCACCAATGACACAGAATAGGTCCGATTCGGTTGAAATTTCAGTTTAGTGAAGTAAAGATATGCCTCTAGTGCTTTGGGCCCTTAGATACTTAGTTGGGGTGGATATGATACTGTTTCGTGGTTGCAAAAATGGCCAATTTTGGTGTAAAAAGGGCAAGTGAAGATAACGTTTGTCACGGAACTGTGTAACGGCAAAATCTGGGCAGCCGCCTCTCCCATTTCCATGGGCACACCCGAGCGCACTGAATCTGCAGCGCAAACTTTCACGTCTACAGATCCCCACAAAGGCTAGACTCCTTGCTATCATTCCCGCTGCAACCAAGCACGGCCAGGTTCGCACGGGCCCAGAGAACAATTGAATATTAACACCGAATCCCACACTATTCCCTCCATTTAGCCACGATCAGAGGTACAAAAAGCGAGTTAGTATACACAAACTGCAGCATAAGGCATTCCGTACAAGAAAACAAGCCAGAAATGAAACAACCAGAACTTCTCCCAACCATATAGTCTAACTGAACTATTTCTTCCCAGATCTCTTCTGCTTTTCCAACCTCCCAAATGATCGCCTTTTCTTTGAAGATGCGGAGACGGAGGAAGTAGTGGTTCCATTTGCTGGCCTCTTTGACTCTCCTTTTGGGGGGCCTAATTTTTTTGTAGGTCCAAGCTGCTTCTCGGGGTTGGGCTTCTTGTCGGTCTCTTCTGGGGTTTCCTCCTTCTCCTCGGGGGCCTTCTCCGCCTGCTTTCCTCTCTTCCCCAGAGCTTCCTTCTTTTTCTTGGGCGCCTGCTCCTTGCCGGTAGACCCTTCTTTCGCCGCCCCAGCCCCCCCGACAGCGGTGGCCTTTCCCGCCCTATGATCAGCCACCACAGCTCTCGGGTCAATCCCCTTCCTCTTGAGATGCCTTTTCGTCGCTTTTTCTATAAGCTCCTTGTCCGCCTCATCGTCAAATCCCCCAAAAGGAACACCATCATTATCAACCCCATCCACCTCGCCCTCTGGGATCCTGTCGCTGGTTGCTGCCGCCTTGGTGGGTCCAACCTTCTTGAATTTTGCTACAAAAAAGCCATCGACGTTGTACATGTGCGGGTAGAACCTCCTAGTCCACTTCATCTTCTCGTTGAAGGTCTTTCCACGATAGCTAGTGAATCCCTCTCTTCCAAAGGTAAGGCCAGTCTCGACGAGCTTGACGTTAGGTCTTTTCCGGAGGGCGTATTCGACAACAGATTCATTTTCTTCAACTGTCACTGAACAAGTGGAGTAGACAAGATATCCACCAGTAGAAGAAGAATGGTCGACGGAGTCAATGGCACAGAGAAGAAGTTGTTTCTGAAGGTGTGGGAGTAACATGAAATCCTTTGCGTTCTTGTTTGTCTTAACACTAGGATCCTTAGAGATAACGCCAGTACCCGAGCAGGGGGCATCAAGAAGAACTCTGTCGAAACCACCAATGACCTTAGGAAACTCCTTAGCATCGTAGTTGCAGACAATGGTGTTCTTGACTCCTAGGCGGTGAATGTTACCAATTAGACCCTTGGTGCGAGCCCTGTTTGAATCGTTCGCAAAGACACATCCAGTGTTCTTCATCAAAGCCGAAATGTAAGTCGTTTTGCCACCGGGAGCAGCCGCCATATCTAGAATTCTCTCATTCTCCTGAGGCGCAAGAGCCATAACTGGAAGGAAGGATGATGCAGCTTGGAGGATGTAGTGACCGGCGAGGTATTCCGGTGTAGCGCCAAGAGGAACTTGAGATTCAAAAATCTGAAGTCCTACTTTAGACCATTTTCCTACAGGCTCGAGAGTAACACCGCGGTTTATCAAGGCTTGTGCAAGCTCCCTACGTCCAGTTTTAAGAGTGTTTGTACGGATGACATGAGGACGTTCCTTCTCATTGGCCTCGAAGAATGAGAAGGCTTCTTGGGGAGAAAACAGATGGAATAATTTCTCAGCCAAAAACTCCGAATAGCCATAGTAGGCGCAAATGTCTTTCAAGATTTGCTCGGTGTAATCAGCTCTGGATCTCCCCTCTTCGGCCAAGTTCGAAAAATCCTCCAACACTCGTACGGTATCGGTAATACGTGTCCTGAGCAAAGTAACGTCGGGGGCAGCGAGAGCGGCTTGGTCATCCTCATCGTTAGGATCTCCAAGAATATGTGGCTTAGGTTCACCGGCGATGTTGGTTTGCATTGCAGATTCCTCTAACTCCGCTTGTGCTTCCGCGGCCTCATGTGCAAGTTGTGCATCAAGCTTTCTCGAGAGACCCTCAATGTTTGCCGCTGTGAGCCTTTCCTCCGCATCTGATTCATCTTCATCTTCTGAAAATATGTGTCCAGCCTGCTCTTCTCCAGAATCATACACATCCGAACCCGATTCGCCAGCAAGAAAATCGTCTTTCAGTGACGGGCGTCCATCTTCCATCTCTTCATTTATAGATTCCCCATCAAACTCATCATCCACGGTCCCATCATCAGAGCCATCGCTAAAAAGGTCTTTCTTCCTTGCCTCCCGGGCTAGGGGAGGCGCCGTAACAGACTTCTTCCGCTTCGAATCCTTCTTGTTATTTGCAGTTGATTCTCCTCTCTTGTCAGCTGGCTTCCCTTTTGCTGCCCCGCCTCGCCTCCGTTTAGACCGGACGGGGGATTCGACAGGAATATCCTCGGGTTTACGCTTTCTTGTGACGAGGGACTCATCGAGCGGGGCCGGAGGACCTTGCTTGTACTTTGAACGCCCCTTTCCCATTGCAATTGCCGGAATCTGTCGAAGCGCAAGACTTGGCAGGTGGTGTTTAGCAAGAAAACTTTTAAAAAATATTTTCTTTCCTTGAAGGCAGAGAAATCTTGGCGTTATGGAAGGAGGGTAACTTGCTGTCAAATTAAATCTGCCAACTATTAGTAAGGCGAGGACCGAACCGATAGCGCAAGCTATCCGGACACCCTACTCGGAGAGATGCTGATTTGTTAATTTCCTACTGTATGAAGAAGTCACCGGCAGATTTCCTCACTTGCAAAATTTCACCAAGTTCACCACAGTACTACGGTACTGTAGTCAGTATGATATATTGATTAATTATCATACCACAAGAGAGCCTCCTATCCAAGTTTGGTTGTCAGAGTGGCTGTAACCTTTTATATTCTTCGACTACCTAATTCAGCTAACTAAATATCTATCTTATTGGCTTGTGGCCCCGTATTTCGCATCCGGGAGGACCTCCCAAGAAGCCCCTAGCCTCAGGCGAGTACGCTGGCCGCTCATAGTAAACTCGGCTACCGTACTTAGGAATAAAAATAGATCCAAAGGCAGTGCTCACTGCTCAAGTACAAGTGAATCCAACTCATCGTACGATGCCAAACAGGTTTCCTCCAGGCCAACCGGTGCAGCGCCATCACCGGTATGGAGACGGAAGGAAAACAACCGTTACGATACCGGCATCACACAGGTGCAAACACTGTACGATACCACACTCGCCAATTACGCTCCCGCTCGCTTCCGATTCGGGGCCCGCGTCCAAGTGATCCGACCGCGCAGTCCAATTAAGCTTATCGATAAGCCATGAATTCGGCCCCCAAGACTTTTAAGAGAGCATCCTTGATAGGTCTGATTTGCGAACCATCGGATCATGTGGTTAGGGTTCGATAAGATAGTCTTGCGTCTGCTGGTGCCTATGGTAAGTTGCTCCAGTATACGGTAGGTTGGACCCCTTTATCTTTCCCCTATTTGAAATGCACAGTTCCCTTGGTTGGCTCCCGTTCTCTTGTAAACACGAAGTCACCGGTACCAAAAGCATGAACAGGGCTCGATACCGGTATGATACTTCAATGGTAATATTATTGACTCGCCCCAACTGGAGATACCATTTACACATCCTTGCGCCGATGTTGGAAATGGCAAATATCAAAGGCCGCCGGGAATTGTCTCTTAACCTCACAAATATAACTACCAAGCCACATTTACATTCCCGAGCTCCTATCAAAACAATCAATCACATGGTGTAATGGAGCATATCGACTAGTTTCATCTCACGACGTGATAGAGAAATGTGGGGAAACTCGGGAGGGATGTTTGCGTGAACCTACCACACCCAGGAAGTTTGCTCAAAAATCTGCAACTCGGTTTACATTTTTTCGTGCGACACACGTGGCGGTAAACAATTGCGTGTGAGAGAAGGGGGGGTTAGAATCTCGGTCAGGACACAGCAATGGTGCACCTTAGGCCTCTAATTCTCTCCGTCTTATTTGCCACCGGGCAACCGTCTTAGAATCAATGAACATTCACAACACATTTGCGTAGTCTCTTTGTTCTTTAAGGCTGCGGTGAAGTTATTCGGTCTATCTTCAACTCATCTGTGGTGTTTAACAGAGTGTTTCGGAGAACTCAAGTTTCCGGTGAGAAAGAAGATCATCATGTTTGCAGCACTCGGAGGATTACTAATCCAAGACGGAGCTTCGCGTCTGTTGGGGCGGCCGCGCTTTCCACAAACCGTCAACCAGAATCCACGAAGCGTTTCGACAACCGCCAAACATACCTCGAGTGAGTCTCATTGGATTCGGAATCTTCATATGGACTACTTTGTGCGTCTTCCAAATCCCCTATAGATATTTTTTCCCCTTCTTGCGCAGCAGATACCTTAACTCTCGCGATGGGTAGTGGAATACTTCTGACTATTTGAGCATTACAGTGGAATCGGTTGATCGGAGGCTCAGGCTCTGGTTCAAGCACCGCCAATAAACAGCCTCCGCCAGTGAGTCCCGCTCAGAGGTTAGCTAAATTTAAGAGACACTGGCAGTCATTACTGGTAGGCGGACCCTATTCCCTGCAATCTACCCGCACGTCCAAGGCAAATTAACAATAGCCTCTGCCCCCATAGCACTCCTGGCGCAACTCCCGTGAATTCGATCCATCATCGCAGGACCAGCTACGTAGCCATATAAAACGACTCAATGAGCTTCTAGTTGAGGAAGAGAAAAGCTCCTCTCCCTTGTGTATGAACTTTTGTTATGAGCAGCAGGTGTTCATTGCACTTTCAAAAATTGGACAAACAGGTTCTCCTGGCGTTATCAAAGAATGCATAGCGGCCTTTTCGACTTTGATAGATAACGAGGATGAAGGATTTTTGGCCCAAGAAAACTTCTCCCAAAGTTTAATCGAGTTCTTGCGAAGAACTGGCCAGAAAAACCACAGGTCGTTTGAAGGAGAATATGTAGAGCTTTTGTTCAGCATTGCTCAGAAGATAAGGTTGAGCCGGGATATCCTACCTGCATGGTTTACCACGCGGGCCGATGAGGAAGGAGGAAGAGATTATAAAAACTTAGGCCCGCAACAAAAGTTTGCTGGAGTTACCAATAAGGTATGGGTTCGTTGTTGTTGAAGAAGTTTTGAATGAGACTAGGATTTCTACATAATCTAACAAGTGCGCTGCATAGGATGATTTCCCCCTGTTCTACCTTTTGATTGATTTCGTCCACCACGAAGGGAGGGTGGGTGATTTCGCCAGGACAGGCCTTCTTTATATCATTGAGGCCGCATCCTCTTCAGGTGACTTGGAGAAATGGATAGTTGAAAGTGATCTTGCGACTCTGATGGCATCTGGGTTGGGTGCTCTATACAGTCAACTCAGCAGGTTGTGCTTCCTACTTGTACCTACCAATGAATTCGGCTGACCTGGAATCTAGAAAACTAGTAGTTGATTACCCCATGGCGGACCCACCCACCATTCTGGTTCTTTCGGATTATTCCTCTTGTCCCTTAGCTTTTGGAGCTGAGAGTTCATCTTCAGAAGGATTTCAGACACATCTAGAAACTTTCCTATCATATCTAATTTTCTGGCAGGACGTGCTTGAGCATTGTAGATCCGCCGAGGTGAAGCAGACATTGCTTGACCATTTTCAAGTGCTATTTCTACAACAGCTACTGTGTGTGCATTCAATGTCCTCAATTGTCTCGCTTAGCCACACTAACATCTGATTGCAGGTATCCCTCGTTGTTAGAATCGTCGGATCTAGACGGCGGATCTTCAGTTGCAGTTCTGACTTATGTCCGGGTTGTTCTCGACACCTTGGAGCATCCTGACATTATTCATCTGATACTTTCTTACTTAATGGCTCTACCGGACGAGACTAAAGCAGCATCCGCTCCCTCATCACCTTCCCTTGCAAAGCGAAGGAAATCTCTTGATCTCTTGAATAAAGCTACTGAGATGGACGATAAGCCTTCGCCAGACTTGTTCAACCTCGTCGACTTGGTATTAACCAGTCTTAAATCCAAATCCCAACAAACGGTATCTGCGACCTTAAAACTTATCTCGACTATATTGAGAAAACACCACCCGTATTCAATCTCTACTCTGTTAAAAGTGATCCCTGTTCCGGGCGACACCCGATTACGAACGGTGGGTGCGCACAACAAAGAGATGGAATTCTTTTTCTCACTAGTGGGAGATATCTCGGAAGACGGAGATGTCTCTGAAAGCTATGGAGAGCATCTGAAGGACGTATTGGGTTTGTTGGAGTCGCATCCTTGCTCAAAGGAAGTGCTTGCATTAAAGAATTCTGCATTCACACGCGGAGCAGAAGATGCTCCAGAACCCGAAAATCGAAAGATCAGGGACATGTATACGCACACTATTCACCCTAACGATCCACTACTCAGAAGTGTTGTAGATTTGCTGGAAAGCTTTTTCTCCAACACTGTCGAGACCAATCTGACTCTCACGGCTGTGATTGTGGATCTTGCGACTTGCTCATTCATGAGACCAGAAGGTTGGCTATTATTTGACCCGGCTTCCTATGAATTCGACAACAGCGATGATGAAGAGGATGACGAAGAGTGGGACCAACTTGAGGACGCCGAGAATGAATTGACTCGCATTATGGGGGGTAGTGACGAGCTAACCTATCGGCGCAAGGAGAAGAAGCGAGCGAAAGATCTAAAGCGGGCAAACCGGCAACCAAGATGGACGGATACACCGCCGATTCTTCAAGCTATTGAGGGTCTAGTATGCCAGATCCAAGCCTACCGAAGAGTTATTCCAGATCTGGACGATAAGCTGTCAGAAAGGAAGCGCGCATTCCAGTTTACGGATGAACTGAATGATGCTTTACTATCCAGCCCGCTACCGCAGCCTACCCCCCCTATCCGAAATCCAGTTCTAGATTCCATTTCTCCAAAGAATCTTATGAGGCCCTCCAGTGCTCATACACCGACTGCCCGCTCTTGGCAACCTTCTGGTGGTTCAGGCCATTCGACTCCAGCCCCTAACTCACTGATGCCTACCAGACCAATCACGTCTACACCTTCATCTGCACGTGGGATATCTCCATCAACAGATTTAGCCAGATCCCCTGAAAGTCCATTCAATCATCACATGTTAGAAACCGCGCAGCGAAGGATCAAGGTACTGCAACCAGGGCAGGCAATGTTACATCTGCCACCTCCACCTGAAGGTGACAGCAGAGATGGAAGCGTTATGGGAACAGAAACACCACCGACAATAGAGGATTTTGTGAAAGTCGGAGGAGACTTTACGTTAAGTCACTTGCTGACCAATATCATGGTTCTTCAGGTAAACGATGCATGTTAATTTTTTTATTCTTGTTAGCTGACATGTGATGCAGGAATTTGTGCTGGAACTGGGCGCCTTGGTTCAAGTTCGAGCATCTTTATTCGGGGATCTTAGGTTCGCCTAAAAGAGCTTAGGCCTGGTCTGAGTTTTTGTGTTTATGGGTTTGGTTTTATAGATATCATAGCGTTCTCCTGGTCACTTCTCTTTTCCCCCTTTCCTTCTATTTCTTGCTTCTCGATAAATATTCCTTCCTTCGTTTCAAGGCGCGTAGACATCGCATCGGTGTATAGTATGACTACATGGATTTTATGATACCAAACTTTATGGAGCTCATGGAAATTTGAAGCATGAGCCTACGAATGCAGTATTTAATGGACATTGATACTCCAGTATGACTTGCGAGTAATTTTGCTAGCAGATATATAACTCGGAAGTGACAGTGTCCATTAGCTTCTTATGCGTGAAAAGTCGGCGGAAACAGCGCTTAGATTTCAACCTAGGCCTCCCGGGCAGCAAGGTACTGATAGCCCGGGAATACTGAAGGCCTTATTTGATACACCAGGATTAGACTGAGATTTGGTCTTTGAATTCGAGCCCATTGGCAATTATTTGTGCATCAGATGTCAATCTCACCAATGACTGGTTGAGAAGACTAAACAAAAATTTGATATCAGAACAGAATGACCTTAGAGTTAGGTAAGAGTGACTGTGCTTTTCATGAAAGTCCAGATTTGAAACCCTAATCTGATCCACAAAATAAAGGTTAGTCCAAGTCATGACCTACCAAAGGCAACAAGACCCAAAGTCTGGAGTTAAGGAATAATCCGGATTTTAAGTCCAAACTCCGGCGTACCAAACAGGGCAGTAGTAATATACAAGACTACGGTACGATGGGATCACAGAAATTTTCCAATCCTAGTTCCAGGTTCAAGAGTTGTGGCTGCGACAACCAATCACACAAATTGAAAATAAGCTTCTGTGGGACCCTTTTCCCTCCCCTCTCGACCACCAGTTTCAAGCAGCAGGTGCCTCAACCTTTCCCATTGAAAGCACTCTCACCTCCGAAAGGCCATTCTCCATTACCCTCACCCTCAAAGCAGCCCCCCCGACGGGGAATCGAGGATTCGCAATGTTGTCACAACTTCGGTTTCGCCCTTTCTCAGGCTCTTCATTTCTGAAACCGTCCAAATTTTCTCGGCCGTTGTCGTCGACGGCTTCATGGCGCAATGACGGCGGTGAATTAAATAAAGTCTCTGCGACGGTTACTCAACCAAAATCTCAGGGCGCTTCTCAGGCTATGCGTTCGTTCCCGTTTTCTGGGGTGCTCTTTTTTTTTGTGGCAATTGCTGATTCTCGTGTGGAGCAAAGTGTATGCGACTGGGTTGAAGCCACACGATATGAGTAAGGCACAGGTTGGGATTTCATCAGTAGGGCTTGGCCAATTCCAGGTGTGCGGGGTTAGAAATCAGGATTAACGTGTGTGTGCAGGTGTGGTATTCGGGGAATCCATGTAATATGCATCTATTAGACCTGAACTTCAAGGTTCTGGAGGGAGTGCGTAAGGCTGGGTTGGTCGGGTACCAATTCAATACCATTGGCGTTAGGTGCGATATGTCTCTGGTGCAAGGCTTTACAAATGTGGTGTACTAACATTTTTTTCTACAGTGATGGTATCTCTATGGGAACTAGTGGGATGAGATACTCTTTACAATCCCGAGATTTAATTGCTGACTCAATCGAGGTAAGGTCTCGCCTATCACATGTTGGAATCCGACTGACTATTTCCTAGACTGTCATGGGTGGTCAATGGTACGACGCAAACATTTCAATTCCTGGCTGTGATAAAAACATGCCGGGTGTGATTATGGCCATGGGCAGAGTCAATCGACCATCCCTAATGGTTTATGGGGGAACCATCAAACCCGGACATTCCAAATGTCAGGGTGGCGCTGAAATCGACATCGTCTCCGCTTTCCAGTCGTATGGCCAATTCCTGACAGGCGAGATTAACGAGGAAACCCGCTTCGATATCATCCGGAATGCGTGTCCCGGATCCGGCGCCTGTGGGGGAATGTACACGGCAAACACTATGGCAACGGCTATCGAGTCCATGGGAATGACGCTTCCGGGATCATCTTCCAACCCCGCTGAGTCACTAGAGAAGATTCAGGAATGTGCTGACGCCGGAGCGGCGATCAAGAATCTTCTTGAGCTTAAGATGGTGCCGAGGGATATCATGACTCGCGCTGCGTTTGAGAACGCCATGGTTGTGGTCAACATTACCGGGGGGTCTACCAACGCAGTTCTCCACCTGATCGCTATCGCCCACTCTGTAGGCGTGAAGCTCACAATCGACGACTTCCAGTCCGTCTCAGATAGGATCCCCTTCTTGGCGGACTTGAAGCCCTCGGGCAAGCACGTAATGGCCGACATCCATAAAATTGGTGGGACGCCAGCGCTACTCAAGTTCTTGCTCAAGGAAGGCCTAATCGATGGATCCATCAACACGGTTACTGGAAAAACCCTTGCCGAAAATCTCAAGGATGCGCAAGACTTCCCCCCAGACCAAGACATTATCCGCCCGCTGTCAAACCCAATCAAGAAGACCGGCCACATCCAGATCCTCCGTGGCAGTCTTGCGCCCGGAGGCTCAGTAGGCAAGATCACTGGAAAGGAGGGCCTTCACTTCCGCGGTAAGGCCAAGGTCTACGATGGTGAGGACCACTTCATCCACGCTCTTGAACGTGGTGAGATCAGGAAGGGCGAAAAAACGGTTGTGGTAATCCGGTATGAGGGTCCCAAGGGAGCACCCGGAATGGTGGAAATGCTCAAGCCTTCTTCCGCCATCATGGGCGCTGGCTTAGGGCAGGATGTCGCTCTTATTACCGACGGTCGCTTCTCCGGAGGTTCGCACGGGTTTCTGATCGGGCATATCGTCCCCGAAGCGCAGGAGGGTGGTCCTATTGCTCTTGTCAAGGATGGCGATGAGATTGTCATCGATGCCGAGAAGCGATTGTTAGATTTGGAGGTCAGCGAGCAGGAGTTTGCCGATAGGAGGAAGCAGTACTCTCCTAAACCCTTGAAGTATACCCAGGGAACGTTATACAAATATGCCAAGTGAGTTTATTTTTCTTTTCCCCCCTCTCCAATTCTCCAATGGTAGGTCTGGTTTAGAGAGCGTGAGATTCTAATCTATGATATCATAGACAAGTTGCGGATGCTAGCCACGGGTGTATCACCGATTCCTAGAAAGTTTGTAGAGTTTCTGTAGATCACATATCATAACTAACCGTCCTAGGAACAGTGATAAATTCTCGGGCATATCCAAGAGTAATTGATTTCTCGTGATTTCTTTTTGCTTTTTTTTTGGCTCCTTGACAAGCCTATTTTGCCGGTACACCGCGCACACAGTGCTGTACCTCAAGCACTCGAATACAAGAGCACTGTGCCCCACTGGGATAGAAGCAAAGAAGCCATCACAAACTCAGCCCTCAGTTGAGACAAAAAAAGGAAAAATACACGGCGCCTGACTAGGAGAGGCAATTGCAACGTCCTAGCACATTGCGCCTGTACGAGTATTCTTGTATTCCAGTAAAGTACTTACGATGCTGTACCAGAACTCGTACAGTGCTTGCCTCATAACCGCGCAACATTAAAAGCCAAGAAGTGCTGTGATCCCATAACTCAGACCAACGAAACCCCTACCCCCGGCCGACAGTCATCCGATCACAATACGCCCCAACAGGACAGAACATAACGGTGTCAATGATACCAACCGCGCTATTTTGCACACCCCCCCAAAGCGCTCAAGCTCAGCCCAGTCCCCAACCGGCCATTATACCGTTCGCAGCCGCTCAGGTGACCTCGGTTTGAACCGGGTCGGTTTGAGCGCATAGAGGAAGTGTTCATACGGATACAGGAGGGTGCCGGCAATAGCATTATTAACTTTGTCTAAGGCGGTGCTCTTCCTTCGGTCGTGTACGCGTGTACGGTACTCGAGTACAGAGTTCGCATCGTAAGTTAGGGCTTGTTAAGTCATAGGGAGAAGGCTTAGCAAAGAAGCGAAAATAAAAATACATTAAGCTACGTACCGCATTCGTAAGCCTGAGGCGGAAAATTGCGGAAACAGTTGGATTGAAGTACAGTGGTGTTATTCGCAGGTGGATGATAGCATCACTTTTCTGTCATTTGTCCGGTCTGAGTGTGGTGGGCTGGATTGAAATAGGTTAATTGCACTTCATTTCTATTGGCTGCTTTGGTGAGGCCTCGGTTACTATTGTAGTGGTAAACGTTACCGGTAGTGGTGGAGGGGAGCTTCTCGAGTATGGTGGTGGGGGGAAAAAATGAGGAATCTATTAATTTTGAATAGGATGGAAGGAAGAATGGAAGGATGGATGGAAGGAAAGAAGGATGGAAGGAAGAAAGTGCTATTGTTGTTTTGTGGGGACCGGTGATGAGGTTGAAGTTGTGTTGAAAGGTGCTCCTCCGGCTAGATGTTATTTTATCCCGTATATTATGATACTGTACAAATATTTGGTGAACTTTGGTATCGTACTCGTATCACACTTGCTGCAGAGATCATCGGGGTCCCTACATACATGGGAGCCGTGGTGCACCGGTACTTGTGAGGGAAGTTACAGTATGCACTGTCAGGTTAAAATACCGGTATCGGTAGTGAGATAGAGAGTTGAGTTTCAGGGTGATTTGCCTTGAATCAAATCTTAATACTGTTGATCGATAGTGACAACTTGGTATCACAACTCTGCCCTGAGGAATAGTTCTCGGGATAGAGGTACGGTATGATATCATATCATTCAGTGCCACTGTGACCCCCCTTTTGGGACCCGCCCTACCATACTCTCGATGTCGTATCTATCTACTCGAGTACCCTATCTTCCCTCGTATCATAATTTGTATTTGTTTGTCTCGTATTCTCTCTCTCCCACACACACTCCCACCCTCTTTTCTCCTTCTCTCGTCGAGTTACTCTCGCTCCTGTCCCTCTCATTGTTCTACCAAACATCCCTTCCCCCTATATCTCTTACCTACTTTTCTTATTCATACCCCCACCTTCACCTCTCTCTCATTCTTACACAATTGCTACCCTTGGCCGCCTTGCTCTCCTCTGCCATTCAACCAACCAGCATCTCACCTCTCGAGTCGTGGTTGCGGCACCTGTGGTCCTGCACGTTACACCCACCCCAACCCATCCCTCGACTCCCGGTAAGGTAACAAAAATAAAACAAAAAATAAAAAAGGTGAAACGCCAGAGCATAATTCTCTTTTTTTTCTAATAACAGCTTTTCTCAAGTAACTGCGGCTGCGCCGCTTTCCATTCTGTGTTTGTCTTGTGTTGAAGCCGGCAATCCGGATCTTGGTGATTTCTAACAGAATTGGAAGCTGGTTGTACCTGCAAGTTAAGTTCCTGCACTTCCTCGCCCGCCATGTCCGCCGTTGGCCAGCACCTGGGCCAGCAGCAGCAGCAGAAACAGAAGCGCGTCCTTGTCCCTCCTCCTCCGCCTACTCCGCCATCTCTTCTCTCCTCTTCTACAAATACGATCACCACCGTAATTACCAATAACTCCTCCTCCTGTACCCCTCTTCCCCCCTCTCCCACTCTTACCAAGACGGGTTGCATTCCCTCGACAACGCTATCAATCCCAGGTCGAGACCAGCAGCGAGATGCTGCTGTGCTTCAACCGCAGCCCCCCGCACAACCCCCGCTGCTCCGCAACAATCCATCTCGACACGGTCCCCCTCCTCCCACAATACCCCCCGGTCTGCGTTTGCAGACCTCAAACTTAACCGTGGCTAGCCATCGTTCCAATACCGGCGGGTCCTCGGCGGGGCCATCGCGGTCAACATCCTATGTCGATTCGCTATCCCCGACTTCCACAACCTCGGCTTACTCCCCGGCTATGGAAGTCCTCGCAAAGATGACACCACTACCATCTCCTATTGTCACCGGCGATTCGCCTGGCCCTTGGAATAAATATCGGAGCAGGTCAATTTCGAGAAAGCCTTCGCAGACAAGGCCAACGCCACCTCGGAGTATCAATGGGTCCGAGTCAGCACTGGTTACGTCAACGGGCGAATCACTCTCAACGGCTATTGCCGCCCAGTCTCAACGAAAACTATACCAGGGCTTCACTCCTGCTCCCCCTGGGACTGAATTCACTTATAATAACAATAGTGCTACTCGGAGTAGAGACGATTTCGACACCAGCTCCCTCTCAGTACCTTATTCTCGAAGTCAGAATCTCTTTAGACCTTCATTGACTGGTGGAACCGATGAGGCCAATTCAAATCACGAAGCAGACGCGAGCGGTGGAGCACGCATGAGACGGGAGGATTTTTTGGCCCAGCCTCGAAGATGGACTGTTTCGTCCGCGGAGTCAAGCCCCGCCATGAGCGGCAGTGCGACTTCCTTATCTTCGATTTCTAGTACCGATACAGCAATCGACGCTGTCGAAACAAACAATCGCTTGATTAAGAAGCACAAACTAGAGAGCTTCGAGGCAAAGACGGTTCCTGATAACAAGGTGCGGAAATGGAGAGGTCTCAGATTGTTGGGCCACGGAACTTTTAGCAAGGTAATTCTAGCGACGTCTGAGGACATCCCGGACGAGGTCGATGGCTTGGACGATGATGAGGTGGTGGTTGGACGAGAGCCCCTACCGCTAGACCCGAGGAAGCTTGTGGCCGTTAAGATTGTCGAGCATGGTGCTGCTGGAGGCGCCTCGAAGGAGAGAGTTGAGAGTTCACTGAAACGAGAACTTGACATTCTCAAGTCCGTCAAACATCCGGCCTTGGTGAGGCTTCGCGCTTACAGTATTGAGCCTAAGAGAGCACTATTGATACTACCGTACTGCCCTGGAGGGGATTTGTTTGATCTGGCCGCGGATTCCAGCTTTGCGTTAGAGGCTCCATTGGTTAGGCGTATGTTTGCAGAAATTGTCGGTGCTGTTCGGTATTTGCACAAGAATGGGATAGTGCATCGTGATGTTAAGCTGGAGAGTATGGAGAGGCAAAATTCAGATTTGCTTCGTCTGATCTCATGCTGATGCTGTGCTAGATGTTCTCATAAACTACACCAAAGACCAGTTACTGGATATAGCTTCCTCCCCCTATGATGCCCTTTTCCCAATCACGACACTCACAGACGTCGGGTTGTCCCGCAGGGTAGATTTCAACAGCAACGACTACTTGCTAACAACCCGCTGTGGAAGCGATGACTACGCAAGTCCAGAGCTGATAATGGCCCAAGCATACGATGGTCGCCAGACAGATGCATGGGCACTAGGTGTCCTCCTGTTCGCTCTGATGGAGGGCAGACTCCCCTTTGATCCACCACCCGGCTCCTCTGAGCAGAAAATGCGCAGTAAGACCGCGCATAGAATCGCTCGTTGCGAGTGGAAGTGGGTGAAATTGGCGCCTAAACCCGCGGATGTCAACTCCTCTGGCGACTCTGGGATTGTAGTGGACGTTAATGGCAGCGAGAGACCCCAAGGATATGATCCGGAGTACGAAGGTGGGAAACGTATCGTTGAGGGTTTACTCAAGAGAGCTAGTAAGCGTTGGAGACTGGACATGGTTGAACAAGACGAGTGGGTTAAGGAAGCTATACTCGTTGAGATGAGAGAGCCGGATGAGCTATAGACTGAACATAGCCTGACACGGGTGGTTTTCCCTTTTTTCCCTTACTTTCCTACACTGGTATGCACTCGTTTCACTTTACATGACTCAACTTAACCTGATCATATTTCTGTTTCTTTCCTTTCGGTCCATTTGTCTGGGTTTGGGTTGCGTATTGCTTTCGACACCTCTTTGGAAACGTCCAATTACTTTTTCTCTTATCTCGTCATTAAAGTGAGATCTCATTTTCACGTTTTCCTTTCCTTCACATTTTTCCTTTATCAATTCTTGCATAACGGCGTAAATGATACAAAGACATTAAATAAACTAAACAACTAAAAAACTAATACTTGGAGATTTTGTCTTTCTTTTTTTCTTTAGTGGTTGCTACTGAGGCGTACGTGTAGTTTTATTCTTTTTCTTTATGTTATGTGCGGTTGGGTAGTGGGGCGGACGGTAGATGGAGTTTTTCTTTTTCTTTCTTTTTCCATTCGGCCCTGCTGGCCGTTTGCTGTTCGTGTAGTTAGGTGAATATATCGCTATTCTTTGGAAGTTGGACCCACTTTCGTCATACCGGATGGCGGTTATGTGGTGGGCGGATTCTTCTTATTGTATATATCAATCTCTATGTAGTGTATATAATGCCAATTCCTGCGCTTTCGTGCTTCCATACGGCACCTTTCCTTTCCAACGTTCGGTCAAGCGTTCACTACTGTAAGAACTCGAATAATCGGACCATGTGCTATGTAGTCCGAAATTTCCTCCTCTAGAAAAGGGGCGAAAAACACACCAAAAATCTGCCGCCCGAGACAGAGGAAAAAGGAAAAAAACGCCAGACCATACTAAGAGAGGCAACTCCAACGTCCTAGCACATGGTCCGATTATTAGAGTTCTTACGGTAGAGATTTTGCTCCCTGCTACTCGAGTAGACTCCTGGATTTGAATATACGCTAGTTTATTAGAGTTACCCGGAGGGGTCTGAGGACCTAAACTTCACCCTCCCGGTCCAGGGGGCCCTCAAGATAGTGTCGGGAACATAGTAGATAGCCCTACTGTATCCTGAAGAGGAAACAACCAGGACTGCGCACGCACAGATCAGTATAAGAGGGGATTCTTCTGCGGTCTTCCTCGCTCCATCTTTCCTTCCCTTCACAATAACCACCACGACTACCACTACAATTACTATGACAGCTGGGAGCAGCATGACCCAGAAGACTATGGCCTCTGGGTCAGTTTATCTGGGGTGACTTGAATGGATGATTATTTATCATATGAATTGAGGTTGATGGACATACAGGGATTTGCATCACTACTCAAATGCTAGTATTGCAATAATTCCCTCCCCTTATCTTCATCCCCTCATTGGCTCCTATTCTCTGTTATTCTTTATATACTACTATTCTCTTTTATTCTTTTATATTCTTCTGTTCTCTTTTATTCTTCTTCTTCTTCTTCTTTTTCTTCTTATACTCTATATGCAGTATATTCTGTAAGTTGCTCTTCCAAAAATTGAATATGCTTCTCATGCTACTAGTCAAAAGATATAGTATGCTAACCTGATACTATAATTATACAGCTTTTACCACTTTCAATTCATATTGAAAGCTTTATCAAATGCTCTTGAAAATAGAGAGCCAAATACTTATAAGTATCATTCAGAAATATCTTGAATACTAAGTATATATAACTAGTAGTATGCTAACTATACTGCTAATATAACAGGTATATCAAGTTCTTGCATGGGCAAGATGATCCAAGCCCTATATTTAATTTGCTTATAATATATGGGAAAAAAAGAGGAGGATGTTAGGTGTTATTGATTAACACCTGACTATACTGGAAATAATCTGCACTAATATGACTTCCAGGGATCTGGAGATTATCTCCCTATAATTTGAGATAGGTTCCCTCCAAGACATATTTACAGTCTTGACATATATGTCAAAAAAAGATAGATATTAGGTTTATTGATTAATAGCTAACTATACTGGAAATATCCAGTATTAAGATCACTACCAAAGATATAGAGATACATTCTCAATCATTTGACACAGGTCTCTTTTGAGATATATTTACAGTTTTGATTTATGATATATATCAAAAAAAGAGCAGGATATTAGATGTTATTGATTAACAGCTAACTATACTAGAATTATTAAGTACTAATGTCACTACCAAGGATATGGAGATTCATTCTCAATAATTTGACATAGATTTTTTGAGATATATTTACCATCTTGATCTAAATCAAGGAAGAGAAAGTTTACTTTCAATAGTACAGCAGAACGTGTGTCAACTGGTAAGTTGCTTTCTAAAAATATTGACTTCAAGTTCTTGCTATACATTGTTCCAATCATACATATAATATAGTGTTCAGACTGCTAACTTGAAGAAATATATAGCGAACTGAGCCCTATTACAGTTCTAGCACATTAGTGCTGTCTATAGCAGATCTGATAGTTAACAAAAGCTAAAAGGTATAAGAAACAAGTTATATTCTTGGAAGAGAAGACTAACAATTTATTAGACAATGAATAATATAATTGAAGCTTCCACCACAGTACATTCTAGTTTGTCTTGTCTGCCTTTAAAAAAAGACTACTTACTATTCTAACTTTATGATATCTAGCATTTTTTATTAAATGTGTTTGGAAATAGCTACTCCTCAAGCATTCTGATCATATTCTGCTATCATATATTTTGGTATTCAAGTCAACATTATATAGCACTAGCAGTATACTATTATCAATAGTACCTCACTTCTAACAGATACTATAGTGAGCTTATATTTAAGCATCTTCTCATCCATTATCTATATACACCGTGGGAGTGTTGGGGGATTGAACTCCTCGATCAATTTTCCTAACACTCCAATTCCTCAAACTTTAATATTTTTTCTGATATTCTCTCAGAAAATGATATTTTCTGAGCCAATGAGCTTAAAGACTTTCAATTGCTTGTTTACTACAATAATTGGTAAATATTTTACTCTCTCTCTCTTTATTTTAATTTATATCCCTTATATGATATTTTGGTTATAATTACTAACAACAAGAGTATCTAGAAGCAGAATGATATTTTCTGAGCCAATGAGCTTAAAGATTTTCAATTGCTTGTTTACCACAATAATTGGTAAATATTTTACTCTGTCTCTCTTTATTTTAATTTATCTCTTATATGATATTTTGGTTATAATTACTAACAATAAGAGTATTCAGAAGCAAATATATACACATTTGTCATTGAAAATTTGAAGCAATGTTAAGCTTGGGAAATTTCTTCAAACAATGTGCTTGATATTGTATGTTCTATGCAGGCTACCATGCTCTATTTCCTAAGTTTGGATTAAAGGCTTAGTACTAACTCTGGTACTTAATCTATTAAATTGTATAGTCTCTTCATCTCAACAAAATCTTGGCTTTTAAATAGCTATCCAGAATATCGAATGGGTATTAGTAGAAAGACATTCACATTCTTACTCTTATCCTTTTTTAAAAATACAATCCAATTTACCATTTACTAGTAGTTACCTCTAGTCGAATTATATCAAGAGATAATAGTGAAGTATTTTATAATCTACTTACTAGTAGAGGCTGTTTGGCATGACCAGTTGAAATGTCCAAATATTGCTTTTAATGCAAATCATCCATTGTAATTAGAGGACTAGTATTTAGTGGGTCTGAATTACAAACAAATTGTTTGTAGCCACTCAAATTTTCCAAAAACTTTCATGCTAAACAGCTTCTTAGTCTTATCATGTTATAAATTTACAAACTTTAAATGCCTTTTCACAAATAGCTGTTTGCATGCTTTTGATTTTGGAAGCACTTTTTCTCCATTCATTCCCAATCTGTACTTTTCTTTCATTCTATTGAATAGTATGTATTTCTCTTTCAGGCACTTGTATGTTAGAATTCATCTGCTCCTCACTATGTCGTCCGTCACTGGCAACTTGAATGATTTTGTCCACTGGGAAGCTACTCAGCATGTTGGTGGGCTTACTTTGGTTTCTGGCCATGTGCATTCTCGTAGCCGGAGGACACAACTGATGGGGTGCTGGACAGCGTTGGTGGGGAGAACTGGGGTTGTGAGAAGGAGTGGGAATAAATATGGTATATGCGAGTCCTAAGAAGACTAGAGCGCTGGTGGTAAATAGATAAAGCGTGTCAATAGAACATTTGAGAGCGGGTTTCGGATACAGGAATTTAGACTTTTTGGGGGGGGAGGATTTTGATCTGTTAATGGGTTTAATTTGTAGTGTAGCTAAAAAGGATGCTGGCGGGCAACTAGTTTGCGGCATGGTTTGCTGGTTCATTTTATTCATATACTATCACTCGGCTAAATGTTACCTGTTACGCGGGGCGAGTGCACAACAGCACAATCCTGGAGCCAATATAAATGAGGTCCAACTGTTCTACTGCCCAAACACCAGAGTTCAAATTACCAGCTTTCAAAGTCTACCTTAAACCCCCTCAATTTTGCTCCGACCTACTCTCTATATTGGTTATCGTTATCCCCCGAAACCTGGAATCGCTCGATGTGCCCTCTTATAAATTCATATACCATAAAGGTGACCGCCTAGACCCCCCCCTTTAGTCTTTTATCCGTTCCTACATAGAGGGTAGGAGGGTGAGGACTTACCTGTCCGGGGGCTACTCTCATAATTCTCGGTGTGATACCCTGGTAAAATGCTCGAAAGCCTTCGTGTTTGAACATGTCTTTTGCAATGAAGGTTATTCGCTTGAGCGCGGATTCCCCGGGCCGAGCTTCGGAGCGCTGGAGCCGTGTTTCTAATAGGTATTAGCCACGCTGTGAGGGTAGGGCCTAACTGGAGGTGCGAACTAATTGTGTCAATCGGAGCATTGGACAATGGTCCCATTGCACCAGATACCAACCCTAATAACAGATGCTGGTAGCTGGGGAGCTCAGAAATACTTGGTTGAAGGCTGAGGGCGTATTGCTTCATATAGGTATATGCAGTAAAGTTCACTGCCTGGTTGGTCGATTGCCGCAGGGCTGTTAACGTCACCCCTCGGTATAGCGTTCTGAACCCTTCTTCGCGTACGACGGTGTACGCCGCGTGCGCTGCATTGCGGTATTTTGGTATGTCTAATGGATCTGCCATGGAGTGGTGCTGCGCTTGTAATCGAATTTTGATCACTAAAATGAATGAGCACAGACCAAACCCATTGATACCTTAAGATCACCTGCCTTCCATTGGAGTGACAACCGCAACAGCCTCCGTAGCTCCCGCCGCAAGTCCAGAAACGAACACAGCCTTTGCACTAATCTTTCCTGTTTCCGGGTGGACCTTTGCAAGACTCTTGTAGAACTCGAAGGAAGAAAATCTGATAGCCATTTTCGGTACTATGCCCGTCACAACCGCCCCAAGACCTTTGTACAGACCTAACGGAGTTTCACGCTTGACAATTTCTTTCCCGACGAGGAAGAAGCCTTTGCGCTTTACGCCCGGTGCTCGGTTTCGGCGGGAGAGTTGCATACGGACCTTAATTGTATCTGTAGAGATTTACCGTCAGAAACCGGCGGCCTGATTGGGAAGATTGAGGAACAAAGAATCACCTAGGGGGTGACATGCTAATGCTTCGCAGAGACCTGCTCCTCCTCCGGCTGTCCATGATTGTCAGTGGCATTCACGTGTACTTCAAGTGCCGTAGTTAGAATACCTATTAAATGAACTGCAGCCGTTGGCTTCTTTTTCCCATTCCCGCTCCCATTCCCGCTCTTCGCTGACATCTTTGCCCCGAGCCCAATGTGCACAATAGATCAAGGAATCGTAATAGTGATTTCAGAGATCTCAGGTAGAATGAACAGAGAAGGAAGGTGTTCCAAAAGACCAAAAACGTTGATCTCAGAATACGACTTTTAGTGACATAAAGAGGGGAGCAAGCACTATTTAGCTCCTACTTTTGAGTCACACGCCAAAAAAATAACACCACTCTTTAGTAAAATCCATTCTCCATTTTCAGGGGCAAGTCTATGCGCCACCTCTCTAGATGAGCCGAGGAACTCCAAAGGAGGCTCTTGAAGGTCAGGTGTCTTATGGCTTATACCATCTCCTAATCTGTGTGCAGATTTCGCAGCTTTTTTAGCGTGGTTAATGGCATATGTTAACCCCTAGATCTTTACCAAAGGTAGTATGGCCATGGAGCTCTTGCTATGACCTGACCAGTAGAAAACATCCCCGCGGTTGCGCACTTGAACTATTCCTATTCTAGGGAACTAAAAAGCGACAAATACAGACGAAGGGATAGAAACAGGGTGCAATTGCACTTCATGATTCTGAACATTGTCTCGTAGCTCCGGTCTGGCAGAGGGGGGTTGAATGTTTGTATAAGCTAGTGGGGAACGATGCTAACGTCATGTCTTGGGTTTGGCTGTGGGGGTTCTTTCTTTTCCTGCGGCCCGAGGTTGGTCGGACGGGCGCAATCGGATCTCTCTATGAAAGAAAGAAGAGTAGAAAATCTTTTTTTGGGCTTAAAGTATTCTTTCACATGTCGAAGGATTGAGTACTGATCAATTCCGTCGACGCAACCAGATGTAGACTACTGTGTTGTATGTAACTTGACGTTAATCTAACTTTGGATAGTAAATTGGTATGTGCTTCGTTTTGATAATATAATACCCTGCGGTGTAATACTGGTGTTTACAGTAGCACTCCGTCGTTCATACCGCTAGTAATCGATGCGCCACCTGCAAGCAGTCAGAAAGGCTTAAATTTTATGTCTCACCAGCCTGGGGAGGTTTGTGCCTGGTTTAGCCACAGAGGAAAGGGATTCCCTCGAGCTTAGGGTGAAGTTGTCTGAACAGTCTACCGGATTTTAAATCAGCTCTTTGCCCAGTTGCATCAGCCCCCGCAGCTGCCCGTGAGCTGAATACCGTGAATCCAACTCTCTCACCAGCGACACGAGTGCGCTGCCAGGAGCGATGTGTTATTTTCCATAGCCTAGTGAAGGTGGTTTGGTAGTGATTGATTCTATAAGCTGAAGCAGCCAATGCTATAGCTGGCTCTCATCCCGACATATTCATTCTCTTCCCCGCCATCTCATCAAACCTACCATTCGATATCAACTTCAACATTGGATGTTACTTTATGAACTCAATAACCCAGAATACCACACCCGAGCGCGTAGCCAGCGTCTGTGACAGCTCGAGGGGTGTGCAGTACCGGTATCTAATGTTGATTCAATAATTGAACACCATCTATCATTGCACAAGGCATCTTCAACGGGGTTGTAGCCCTTCCGCGAGTCTACCAACCGAACTCTCATTCCTATATGCAAGGACATAAAGAGCTATTCGTAATCCTGTGAAGGTATCCTAGGCCTGTCGGGGTTCACAATCGTGTGCACTGCGATAACCTCCACCAGGTTCCCCACCAGAGAGCTACCACCGGTAGGGCATAATAACTCTAGAGAAGATTGGCTCCCCTCTGCACCCTATCTTGACCGCGAATCACGAGTACACTCGCAGCTATGAGCACGGACATTGAGTTGGTAGGGCAATATCATAACTATTTCCGGGCTTACGAAAGAGGACTTGAGCTTCCATTCCGTGCAGAACCGTACTGTACAAACAATCCAATGGCCACTCCTTCGCACTCAAAAGCTGTGTTCCTGAGCTTGATTTCACCCAGATTTTCGGATGCAAATGTTGTGCTACCGCCTCCTCGACAATCCGGGGGCAGCCCCGCATCTGCATGATTCACACCGCAAGTCTGGTTCAGACATTCGAATAACCGTTTATCCCCATGGGTCAGGTTTCTTACTCGTCAGGCGCTGGGGATCCCGCCTTCTCGCCTCTAGGGAGTCCCCCATCCCAAGTTAAGGGGGCAAATGCCCCCGGCGTCTTCCTGGCGCGGGGTTTTAGACTTGCAGAACAGCCCCTTGTGGGGGGACTCTCAACAGGGAAATTTATTTTTCTCCTGATATTTTCCTGTAGTAAAAACAAAGCAGCCTTGCTCCGTCTCGGACCCTAATCCTACACTGTCAACAAAGGTGTTACTGTACCCTTAACCTCGAGTCAGCTATCGGGCAAGCTATCAACCATTACAGGTTTCAAAACCTCCAATTTTCGGGGGTGCGAGACAAAGGGTGACGCGCTCGCTTGAACACTTTTTCAACTCACGTCGTGGCGGAGCGGTTGCCAAGAGAACCCCGAAACCCCCTCAAAGCCCGCTCCTTTTCCTTCCCCAGAAACTGCTCTCGTGCTCCATACATTTTCATCCTCCATACCTTCACTAACACCACTCGCCATCTCTCCCATTGGTTCTAGCTTTTTTATACCCGCAATGGCTGGTCGTTTTGTTAGATCCTCCAAATATCGTGAGCTCTACCCCTCCAAAGCAATAAAGCGTGCGTGGAGGCTAACGGTAGGTCTCATCAGGCCATATTTACGGAAGATCTACGAGAAAGGTATGCTCCCATCCCGACATTCCCGCAACCAAAATGTCCGCAATGTGAACTAACAGCCAACAGGAGCAATGCTACGATAATCTGTAAATACTCTCTTTAATTTGTGTGCTTGGCATTCCTCTAAAATCTATCCTGACCTTGAATCGATTTGTAGTCATATTTCAAAGAATGCTTGGGATTCCAACATCATCAAAGCCAACCCTCAGTATCTCTCTGTCAATTGGGAATCTGGCGGAGGTGGAGCCTTTGCCGTTATCCCGCTCTCCCATCGAGGTCGTCTCCCTGAACAAATTCCCCTTTTTCGGGGCCACACGGCGCCAGTTCTCGATACCGATTGGTCTCCTTTCAACGATTCACTCATTGCATCTGGCTCTGACGATGGGAAGGTCTTTATTTGGACCGTTCCGGAAGGCTTCTCTGTACATTCAGATGACGATAAAGGGCCAACCGATGTCGATCCAGTCTCTAAGCTAGCTGGCCATAGCAGGAAGGTTGGACATGTGCTTTTCCATAACACTGCCGAGAACATACTCGCTACTTCATCGGGGGATCACAGTGTCAAGCTCTGGGACATTTCTTCGGGGACTTCCCACTCTACGCTTAAGCACGCTGAGGTTGTTCAGTCGATGTCGTGGTCAACAAACGGATCCATGCTTGTGACTACCTGCCGCGACAAGAAGCTCCGTGTCTGGGATCCTCGGCAAGAAACCGCGGTTCATGAGGTTCAGGGACATACCGGGGCCAAGAACAGCAGAGCTGTCTGGATGACTGGTGATGTCGGGGGTGATAAGATTGCCACTACTGGTTTTAGCAAAATGAGTGATAGGCAATTAGGTCTTTGGGATTTGAGAAATCTCGAAAATAGTCCACTCAACGGGTTTGAGATGTTGGACACTATCTCCGGCGTCTGCATGCCGTTTTGGGACGAGGGAACTAAGTGCCTTTATTTGGCAGGCAAAGGGTAAGAGCAAGCAATGATTAGATGAGGTGATCCGCTAATAGCTGGATAGTGACGGTAACATCCGTTACTTCGAGTACTCTAATGACGAATTCATATTCTTGTCGGAGTACAAGAGTGGTGATCCCCAGCGGGGTGTTGCATTCCTTCCAAAGAGAGGAGTCGCTGTAAGCCCATTTAACCTCCCCTAATTATAAGGTAGTACTAACATACCTTTTATTCGCTTAGCTTCATGAGAATGAAATCATGCGGGCCTTCAAGACAGTCAACGATACATATATTGAGCCAATCGCCTTTATTGTGCCACGTCGTGTAAGTTTTGGCGCTCCAAGTAGGCTATTATAACAATTATTAACACCTTGTCTTACAGGCGGAGACATTCCAAAGGTATTATTGTGATACCAAATTATTCGTCGGATAGTAGGGCTAATTATAGACAGCGACATCTATCCTCCATGCTTCAATGGCGAGGCTGTGCTTACGGCGGATGCTTGGCTTGGCGGTCAGAACGCCGAACAACAAACAATGGACCTCGAAACCCTCTATGGCGGCGACGGGCAATCCAGTGCAGCACCAAAAGCACTGAAGACACCACTCACCCAGCCGGCGCCCTCCGTGGCTGCCAGAGCTGTTGTAGAGTCTGCATCCATTAAAATCACCACTACACCGCTCCCCAAGCCCGCCCCGGAGCCTTCGAAGACCCCCGTGAGCCCAGTCAAGGAAACGCCTGTACCTGCCCGTATTCCTTCGGAGGAGAGGGCCCCCAAGCCCATACTAACCGAGGAATTGGCCAGAGTTGTCGACAGGGCCCCAGAGCCACCCAATCCGACACTTCAGGCTAAGCAGGAACCGGCCAAACAAGCTACGCCACCTCCTCAGCACCCAACTGACCCTGGCATCGCTGACCAATTGGCACGCATCACCTCACTTCTAGAGATTCAGACCAAAACCCTTGCCAGCCAAAACGAGCAACTTGCAAACCAAAACGAGCAACTCGCAAATCAAAACGAACATATTGCCGAGCTAACTAAGGAGCTCGACACTCTCAAGGACAAAGTTGCCACTAAATCGAACGAGGAGAGCAGCAGAAAGGACGAGATTATCCGAAAGTTGGAGTTGGAGCTAGAGGCATCCAAGTCCTAAACCAGCGAGTGACGGTTCATGACGGTCGTGAGAAAAAAGACCCGCGGAGTTTATCTGATATCTAGTGATTATTGTCTACTTTTTAGATACCTGCCATAGTGAATAGGGGAGGTCTTTTCCTGTTTTGTTTTGTTTTCCATCTCTGTTCTGATGAAGTGTTGGAGAAATTTCGATGTTTTTTCACGGTATTACGTTTACGGATTATAAAATTATATAAAATACCACGGCCAAAGCTCTGCATGTAAAGTTTTTGAGAAAAGGGGGAAAAAACTAGTCGTAAAAGTACTATAGAAACCACAAAACGATCTACCGTTATTTTGTGTTCTACTACGTATAATCTAGCAGATGTGTGGTCCCAGCTACCAACTTCAGGGACAACAGGATCAACGCCTAGCCTAGTTATAATAGTTATCAATTCTTCTAAACTACAATAAACTATATACCAATCAAACCTCCACTGGAGTTCATCGAGTGCATGAAAAAGTGGAGAATTTCAAGATATCTAACCGGGCATCGCCAAACCAAACAAATGCAAGCAAACCCCATAAATTCGTAGAAAACTCATCCAATATACCGAATTCCCATAAAGTTCGCCAAGAAAATGATTCCGTAGCCCGCAACTGATAAAAAAGCAAAATCAAAAGAGAGAAGAAAAAACCCCATCAACAGTTTCAAAGGGCGACATTCTCCTCGTCCCTATCCTCATCAAAAATGACATTGCACCACTTTCCACCCCTCTCGTTCCTAACTTCACGAATAGCCTTCTTTAGCTCCCTCACCTTCGCATACGATGCAGCCTTAATAACTGCTGGCATTCCCCCCTGCTGCCTCGCGACGACTGTCTCCACATTCCTCCACGGTCCACACCATTCCACGTCCTTCAACTGTTCGTACAATGCCGAATGGCAATTGCTCACATCCAGCCACTTTAGCCCGAGCAGATTTCTTGCGAGCCGCTTCATACCGTCCGGCGCGCGCTCAGTCCAACCGGCGAGTGATAAGTGAGTGATGGTCGGCGGAACGGACGCCGTGAATGTCAACAGCTGAGAAAACGGGGCCGGAGAGGCTGGATATGCGAGCGATAAATGCGTCAGGTTGGGGAATAAGCTTGTGTACCCCTTGCCGGTGTCCTCCTTGTTGTCGTCCATCTCGTCCTCCCAAGATGCCGGGGCCTCCACCTGGGAGCGTTTGTTCGGGCGGAGGAAGCGCGTGAGTTGCGGGAGCGTCAGTTCGGCGCTTAAGCTCCTCGACAGTTCCAACGTCGTGATGTCTTCGTCAAGGGATGTGAACAGTACTTTCAAACCCGTGAGCGTCACGCCGGTAGGGGTGTACGTCGCGATATAGGAGAGAAGCAGGGTCTTTACGTTCGGTGGCAGGTACTGTAGCCAATGCTGGTCGCACAGGACGTGCTCCTCCCAGCGCAGGGCCATAGCCTTGAGAGCGTAGTGTAGGAGCCTGCGGTCATCAACGAGGGTCATTCCCGGAAGGTATGATAACGGGTGTTGCACTCCACGGACTAGAACTCCTTCTCTTACGCTTTGCTGCTCTATGTCTTCAACAGGCTCCCGGTCATCTTGCGCCTCCGGACCTAACCAGGAAGCTGGCGGCGGTGGACCTGGTACCCTCCCCCTCATCCTTCCTCCAACCCCAACCAGGTTTCTCCGCGCGGGGGGCGGAGGCGGCGGAGCCGCATTCTCGAGGATCTCTTGGAGGATTGGCGGGACCGAAGGTGTTGTCGGAGGGGGCTTGGCAGGACCTGGAGCTTCGGAGCGGAGCCTTGCCAGGATTGAGTTCACGCTTGAATCCCCGGAGGAAGCTTCTGCGGCGCTTGCAGGAGGTTCTTTGAAGTAAGAGTGCGGGTCCGGAGTCGGTTTCGGGAATTTGGGCTTGTATTTTTTCGTCATTCCGGTGTTGTTTCTTCCGCTTCCTCCCTTCCCTCTCTTTCTTGGAGGGGCGATTGTGGTATTAGGCTGCAGAATGGCAAGGATCCCGAGTGGGACTTTGAAAAACCCTAACCCGTAGCGGTTTCGACAGATTCGCACAGGCTAGTGACAAATGGTGAGCAGAGGCATGCAGCAACCCAAAACGTGCTATCATACTTCATGCTCACATTCTGGGCTGTAGGAAATTTCAAAATTGAGATCCTGGTCCAAAAGTCTTTCAAATATCTCTCTCCCAACAATGCAGGTTAACGAATTGTTGGACACCCCCGCATGTAACATTGTAAAGTTCAAGTTGAAAATAACACTAGACCTTGCCATTTCCCACACAAAATAGTCAGAAATTGTGCCCAAGATCAATGCACCAACTATGATAGCTTCCCTTGACAATTCCTCGACCAGTTCGAGACACAGAGTTCTTTAAAGGGCTAAAAAGTAAAATCTAGGGAATTGTTGCACAAATGGGCCAAGACCTGGCCTAAATTGCTTTATTAAACCAGTTGCTAATTAGAAGTGTTGTGAATATGGCTATTCTCAGTGGAAACCCCTTACACCGACCATCGTCGCCGAGTTGAAGCTAGACTCTTGTAGTGACAATTCCCATACAAAGTGTCCGGCTTCAACTGGGCCGCGTTGTGTGTGCACTACGCACACACAGTTCTTTTGCCTGGGCCCGCTTTTCCTACATCTGAGATACTGGGAGCGTGAGGATAAGATTTTGGTCCTACTTGTACAGCGGATCCTAACTGGCCGTGGTCTAGCCGATATATCACCAGCGAATGCCCCCCAATCTACACTCGCCGATCACTAAGTGGTATTGAATGAAGCCTTCCCGCTGAACCAGCAGCACCTGCCATAGTCAGATTGCAGGTGTCTTTGTCTTTTGAGCCTCTAGCTCAGTGCTTAATTTTGTTCTACTCTAATTGCCTTCCTCCCTCTGCCATATTCACTAATCGCTCCTTTCTTTTCCTTCCTTCCTTCCTTATCTCCTTTCCTTCCTTGACTCATCACCACCACCCCACGGACATTTTATGAGAAAGTTTCCCCTCTACGTC